>OHOA01000222.1_pt1 | contig 35809 bp, 37 predicted proteins | sample 1569681 | NCBI WGS metagenome assembly OHOA01 (sample SAMEA3879609, study PRJEB24766) | human gut metagenome | biome: human-associated habitat; feature: feces | place: USA | collected 1985/1987 | reverse complement strand
TCAAAGGTAGCCCGACTCTCGTTAGGCTACAATATGCATTTCATCGGATGCTTACAGGACAATTCATTGGAATTATAAACCTTCTAATAGCTCAGGCCGACTTAAATCGACAGCTTGCGGCTAATAAGAAGAGCTATTTGTCATATGACAATGTGGAATCACGACTCATACTCGTCATCCATCGGCAGAATAGTCTCCGGTGCGGCTTCCTCTACGATCCCGTCAGCAGGCCCAGTGCATTGTTCCTCATCTTCGTCATGAACCTTCGGTTGACCGGCATCCGTCGAGACTTCTGCCGCCACACTCTCCAGTCCGATTCCATGTGACTGGAGTATCATTGATATGTCGTCCTTTATCCTGTGGTAGTTGTCCTCGATAACGGAATCAATATGCATACGGATATATGTCTCTGCATATTGGAATAGGAATGTCGTCTTGTCTTCGTCCGATACACTTTCAAGTTCCTGTTTTATGTCACTTTCATCGATGGCGTCATTGATTCCTCTGCTCTTTAACCTGCCAATGGCAAGCTGTCTGAGAGCCGCATCTCTCATGTCTCCTTCCATGATGGCACGTGTGAGTTCCTCTTCTCCGAATGAGGTCATGCGGGGCAGCGGCCTGCTGGCCTCCTTTCTCGACTTCATGGCCTCCATGTCCACCACGATTTCCCCACAGAAGAGCTTCAGCTCAATCTTCGCCGTGAAGTCATCCGCCACCTTCCCGAAGAACGTCCCCTGGGACAGCGTCTCGATCTTGTTCACCGGCATCAGTTCCTCCTCCGAGAAGGAGAGCTGGATGCTCTCGTTGTCATCCGACAGGGTCTGGCTCTGGCGCTCGCGGAATTCACGCCCGAACATCTTGGACATCTCGTTGGCCGTGCTACCGTTGACCTGGCCCGAGATGATGTTGCCGACTGCATTGAAGATGACGTTGGCGTATTTCTCCCCGTAGTCCCTCACGAACTGGGTCTTGTCCTGTCCTCCGAGGACCACGGCCACCAGATTGCTTCGCGCGGTCGTTATGACGCCTTCGATGCCTTTGATGAGCACCGTCGGGGCCTCGTCCAGAAGGATGGCGCTCTTCAGCTTGCCCGGATGGTTGACCAGCTTGAACAGCCTTGAGAAGAAGAGTGCCAGGGCCGCCCCGTAGGTAGCCTGATTGTCGGGATCGTTGCCGACGCACACTATCTTGGGCTCGTCCGGGTTGTTGATGTCCAGCTTGAAGTCGTCCCCGGAGAGGACCCAGTAGAGGGAAGGCGTGGACATTCCCGCGACGGGGACCGTGGCGGAACTGGTCTGTCCGGCGAGCTGCTCGTTGGCCTTCTTCTGAAGTGCCTCCTTGAAGGACGCCACTTTCGTCTGAAGCTCGGGATACTGCGATATGAGTCCGATGACATGCTCCGCCGGATGGCACATCAGCTCGACAAGATGCGGGAAGGAGCAGTACCTGCCTTTCTCGTATACCCAGAGGAACGATGTGCAGCAGTCGATGTAGAGCTGAGCGGATTGCGTGAAGAAGTCCTTCTTGTCGGTCTCCACAAGGTTCTTCATTATCACGTCTGCAATCTCCGTGCAGTCCGTGAGGCTCGTTATGTACTGGGGATTCAGAGGATTGCAGCGCAGCGAGTACCTGGGGTCCTTGAAATTGACCGCGCAGAACATCGGGCGCTTCAGGTTCATCCTGTCATAGCAGCCGATGTTCTGCAGAAGCATGTTGTATACGTCAAACGTGAGCGAAGGGTACTTGTAGTCATACACGAACATGGTGTATCCCTTGCGTATCATCTGCTCCATGAAAGGCAGATACACCGAGAAGGACTTTCCCGAGCCTGGAGTTCCGAGGACCATTGTGCCGCGGAATGGATTGACGACATTGATCCATCCCGTATGCTGCTTGCCCTTGTACTGGTAGCGCGTCTGGAGATTGACGGAGAATTCCGTGTCGATCTTCTTTTCGCACTGCAGGAACGTCTCCTTGAAGTCGTTGCGCTTCTTGATGAACCCGGTCAGCTTGTACAGGGAGAGGGATGCGCCGAGAATGACCGTCAAGTACCCGACTGCCGAGGCCGCCGTATAGACGGCCGGATTGCCGAACGGAAAGAAATACAGGAAGACTCCCGAAACGGCGACAATCGAGATCCGCCACCACGGAAGGCTGTTTCTCCTGCCGTGACGCGTCATCACGGTAAGCAGGCTTAGCACCAGCGCCAGTCCCTTCGTGTACAGCGGCGAGGCAAAGTATCCTGCCCTGCGCATCTTCAGGAACATCTTCACGGCTATGGGATGCGTCATGCCCATTGAGTCCCATAGCGGATACGCATAGTAGTATATGTTCACCGCAAGGACGAAAATGCCCATCACGATGAATGTGGAATACGCCTTCTCGTATTCGGGTCTTATGGCCATGGTTCAATTGTAGAGTTTGGTCCTGTCGATTTCACTTCTCCCGCCCTTGGACAGTTCCGCCTCCATGTGCCTGTGGATCTCCCGGCAGAGCATGGCGAACTCCCGGAGCGATTCCTCCCTTTCCTGATCGCTCATGTCGGCGAAATACTTCAGCATGGCCGAGTATGCGACGTCGCAGAGGTCGGCATCCGTCTCAAGCATGAGGACGAGCAGACCGATCCTGTCCGCGTCATACCTGACCTTGAAGGTGTCCGGCGTTCCGGTCTTGCACAAGGTCAGGTCCATCCGAATTTCATTCTCGCTGCTCTTCAGCCAGAGTTCGACCTGCTCCATGAGGGCTTTGGTCTTTTCCATGTCAATCTTCATATCATTCTCCTTTTGTTTCTTCTCTTCCTTTTGTTGTCAGACTTATCAGGCTCTCTTCCCATGCTGCCGCATTCTCCGCTGAGGACAGCGTCAAACAGCACCGAGAGCGCCTCGCTCACGCCGCTGTTGAAGGATTCCGCCTCAGCGGCCCCTGACGATTTAGTCCTGTCATTAGTTTCTCCATCATGTGTCGGGCCGCTCTCCGGAAGTTCCAGGATGGCGGTTCCGACGGACCTCGACAGCTCGGAACCCTTGAAGACGCAGGCCGATGTGTGGTCGATCAGGGTGGAGCCCCGCGGGATGCCGTCCTTGTCGCGGTATATGACCAGATCCACGCCCTGAGGTTTCAATGTCCTGACAAGTGACGGAATGTCGCCGCACTTCTCAAGCGCGGAGGACACCTTCTTCAGAAGGCCGGCCTTCTCCCGCCTGACATCCAGACCGTCACACTCTTCAATCCTCTCGTCCACCTCCTTCATCACGTCAAAGCTCATCTTCACGTCGCTCACGGATGCCGTGCACGGCCTGCCGTCATCGCCGAGCCCCTGAAACGAAAGGTGCACCTTGAGGTCATCCTTTCCGAGCCCCTCGCGGACGAGGACTCCGTGGCAGCGCAGGACTTCGGCGAACTGCCTTCCGGTGGTGAACCTGTAGGTCAGGGAATGGCGCAGGCAGTCCTCCATCATCCTGACCACATCACCCTCTCCGTAGCGGAATACGGGAATCGTCACATTCGCGCCTTCGGTCTTTTTGGTCCCTCCGCCCTTGACGTAGCCGTACTTGTCCTGAAGTCCCTTCACCAGCCTGTCGCAGGCCCTCTTCTCGTAGTAGTCGCGTATCTTCCTGCCTTCGGAGTCGATCCTGGTAGACACGACGTGGTAGTGGACGCGCCCCGTGTCCTCGTGGCGGAATATCACCCACGGCTGCTCCCCGTAGCCCAGCCCTTCCATCAGGTCCTTGACGAACTCCGGTATCCTCTCCTCACTTATGCCGTCTTCGGGTCCTGGATTGACCGACATCTGGAACGACAGGTGCTGAGCCTCGCGCAGTGACAGCCTCTCCCTGTCCTCGAACAGGCGGTTGATGACGGGGATCTCCATCGAGCCTACGCCATGACAGCAGAGGATTGACGCCACGCCGGCCCTCACCTTGTTCTCATTGTACTGAAGGGTCCCCGACATCGAGGACGATGACTTGTGTATCTCGACTATCATATGTCCTGCAGCTGTATCCTGTTGACGAAATGCTCCATGTTCAATTCCTCCGCCGTCTTCCTTGCAGGCTCCATCACCTGTATCACCAGCGCCTGGATCGTGGCCGCATTGAACTGTCCGGAGGAGATGGTAAGGTGGCCGGAGACATAGACGTCCGCCTTCGGATAGAGTTTCTCCTGAAGGGCGATCCTGGAAGTGACTACCGTGTAGACGAACTCCGAACCGTCCGCGTTGCCGTCCGCCTTGACCCTGAACCTCAGGAAGCGGCGGCCGGCGGATTCGACCTCCTCCAGTTTCCCTGCGACATGACCGATGACTGATATGACCTGCATAAGATAATTATGGTGTATGAGTTAATTTACTTGATTAAGTTCATCAAGTTCTTTGAGTCCTTCCTGCTGACTGAGGCTCTCCTTCAGTTCGCCCACGGTGCCGCGTATGTCCTGGAGGATGCCGACAAGTTCGTGCGTCAGGGCATCCAGCCTCGCGGCCCTGCGGATGATCATCCTCTGGGAGTCCCTGTCGGCGACGTGCCTGACTAGGGTGTTCATCACGGTAACCGACTGGTTGTAGTTCTTCGCCACGCCACGGATCTGCTGCGCCACCTTCTCAATCTGTTCCTGCATCCAGTCGGGCACGTTGCCAGCAGCGTTTTCCTGTACGGCGGTCCTCCTCGGCATACATGAAGAGGTAAGCCGCATCCTCACGAAACGGCTCATCGAGCGGTATCCGGCTATGCGGCAGTTGCTCCTTACGGTCTGCATGTCTGCATCGGTAAGCCGCACATGGAGGTCGCAGCTCTTGCGGCGGCTCTCGTCTTTCACTGTTCCCATATCACAATCGTTATTTTCATTTTCCGTTCATTCGGAGCGCGACTTCGGAGACGCTCCTGCATTCCCGCCATCCGTGGCGACAAGGAGGTCCGAGCCCCCGAGGACCGGGTCGTTTGTGTACACACGAGAGGTACACATCGACACTCCTTGCACATTCGCTTAGTGTCAGTCTCTCACTCTCCTCCGGAAGCAAATGTACAAATAAATTTCGCAATGTATTATATTTATGCTTTATTTGTATTGTTGTGGTAAATTAACTGAATACATTTCGTTATCATGAAGAAGGAAGAAGATAAAGGGACGGCCAAGAAAAAGCGGACAGACCAGAACGGCCAGAACGGAAAGATGATGGTTGCCGGAGGCAGTTTCATACGCGCCCACTACAGGCTTCCGCCATTGGGAGAGGACATCAAGAACGCCATCGTGGCGCTCTTCCAGTTCGTGACCGAGGGGCAGAAGCTCAGCGGGCCGGTCAGCGTCGATGCCATAGACGACCGTGCGGTCATACACACGGACTACGGCGACGTGTCTGTCTCTAAAATAAGCCATCCGGTGAACCGTCTTCTCCAGAGCAAATACATCTTCACGATACCTATGCAGTTCTTCATCAAGGGGCGCAGGACGGACGGCAGGTTCTATCGTGAGATAGAGGCGGCGCTCCACGCCCTCGCGGAGTGCAGGTTCACGTTCGTGGACTCCAGCGACGGGATGCGCCACACCACCAATACCGGTGTAATCAACGATCCGGAGACGCTCTCGCCATTGGAGGGCGCCGACGGCCGCAACTCCATCGTCACCTTCTCGATGACGCGTTCGATGCTTGAGACGATATTCGACGCCTCGTATGGATTCCACAAGTTCATCGAGGCCGACTGCATGGCCCTGACGTCGATCTATGCCAAGCGTGTCTATGAGATCCTCTGCAATCAGGACGCCGGTACGGTCTACCGCATGGAGACAGGACACTTCAAGGAGATGTTCTGCATAACTGACAAGTACCCTCTGATTGCAGACTTCACAAGGAGGATTCTGAAGCCGCTTGTCAAGGAGATAAACGACAAGACCGACCTCGTCATCGACTGCGCCGTGGAGAAGGGGGCCTCGGATCCGAAACAGAGGATACTCGTCTTCAAGGTCCTGCGGAACGGCGCAATATCTTCGGCCCGGGAGCTTACGAGAAAGTATGTCCTCTGGCCGGAGGCCCGGATGAAGTCGTTCCTTACGGATGAGGCGCATATGAGAAAAAGCGAGATGAAGCCGCACCTCGACCTGCTCTACAGGGCCTCACGGGTGCCGGCGGTAATGGCGGAACTGCCTCACAAGTGGGAGAAGACATGCGAGCGCATCCCTGATGACGGGCCTGACCGGATCGCCAGGGAGAAAGTCCGCAAGGAGCGCATCGCACATCTCATCGCCTCGATCCGTGGCCTTATGGACGACTACGGACTCTGATGCGCCCGTGCGGACTTGTTAGAAACCTCGTGTAATTTGTCATATTTTTTCTTGAAACCATCCTTGCAAGTCCCGATACATCAATCACTTGCAACACCCTGCGAAACAAGGTATAGTATATTAATAAGCCTACTAATTAATAAGTATATACTATTGTCTGTAATTTTGAGTACTGAAAGGACACAAGGGAGAAAGGGAAAATGGACTGTCCGTCCCTTTTCCCGTAACCCGGAAAGTAACCCCTCCCGAAAAGAAAAAAGTTGCGCGCAAAAAGAAAAGTCCCCAGCGGACCATCGCGGCCGGCGGGGACTCGAAACAATGGAAAGCCAAACTTTCCTTTCTCAAAAGCAAGTTCCTTCAAAAGCGGCGGACCGGCTTAACTTCGCAGCCGGAATTCTCGCCTGGGGCTGAGAATCGCCCCTGAAGGGGAAGAATTTCCGGATGCCTGATGTAGCCGGGATAAAGCAATGGCAATGGTTTGCCCGTAGAAAAATACGAGCCGGAGGTCTGGAGATTTTTCTATGGGATGCACAGCACCATTGACAGCAGCGATCAGGGGAGGATATAGTCAAGTTAAAAAATCATTATCTTCGCATTCAAATAAAGCAGATATGACAGAATACGATAAGATGCTCAGCGGTGAGATTTATAACGCAGTGGATCCTTCTCTTCTGAAGGACCTGTATGCTTGTTCGGAACTATGCTGGGAATACAATCAGATAAGGCCTACTGATTTCAAGGCAAGGAATGAGAAACTGAAGCAGATCCTGGGAGAAGCCGATGACGACACATTCATAAACCCTCCATTCCATTGCGACTACGGGAAGCATATCAAGGTCGGCAGGAGGTTCTTTGCCAACTTCAATTTCGTCGTCCTTGACGAGGCTCCAGTTACAATCGGCGACGATGTCTTCATCGGGCCGAATGTCGGCATCTATACCGCCTGCCATAGCACGGACCCGAAGGAGCGCAACACGAGGGAGGAATGGGCAAAGCCTGTGACCATAGGCAGAAACTGCTGGATAGGCGGCAATGTGACAATTCTTCCCGGAGTGACAATCGGTGAAGGCAGCACCATCGGAGCCGGAAGCGTAGTCGTTAAAGACATTCCTTCCCATTGCGTCGCTGTGGGCAATCCGTGTGTCGTCATCAAGGAACTTGAAGATTAACCGCCAAAACGGGCCATATTCAGCGATGAGAAGAATAGAGTGTGAGAAGACAACAGTCCGGCACATGATTGAATTGTGGTGTCTTAAAAAGCACGAAAAACAGGAACTTTGTGAGGAGTGCCGGGAGCTGTTGATATACGCGACCGCCAGGTTGGACAGGTGCAAGTTCGGTGACGCGAAGACCAAGTGCCATAAATGCCCCGTCCATTGCTACCGTCCGGACATGCGAGAGAAGATACGCGAGGTGATGAGGTTCAGCGGTCCGAGAATGATGTTATATCATCCATTGGAGGCGTTGCGTTATATTTTGTCAAGATAAAAGCGACTGACATAATACTATTACTGACGAATTTATTAACTTTGGGAGAGAGAAATCATAACAATAACCACAATGAGAACAGTATCTTTGGCTATCTTATCTTCATTTATAGCAACGTTTCTAATGGTTCAGAAAAAGAATCTTTCTGAGGCTGGAAGGCGGATAGACTTTAAGGAATATGATCCTTACATTTAACAAGGAAATCAGCCGAAAAATCAGGTTCTCAATTCATTACGACCAAGAAATACTAAAGACCATTAACAATACACATTGACAATTCTATAAGTTTACGACATGAAAAAGTTATTGCTACTATTCGTAGTGCTATTCGGCACTCAATTATTCGCTCAAGAAACAACCGTATCAAGATTCAAACTGATACCGACTAAGAACATGTGGATATTCATCAAATTGGACACTGGAAACGGAAGGACCTGGTTGGTTCAGTATAGCACAAGTGAAGATAATCGTCTAGAAACATCTCTCTGCGATAAACCATTGGTTCTTGATCCGGTTCCACCTGCAGGGCGATTTGAGTTGTATCCAACGGAAAATACATACAACTTCATTCTTCTTGATAAAGACTTCGGAACCACATATCAGGTCCAGTGGGGAGTTGAATATAAAGACAGGCTTAGGCTACCTATAACTGGGGACAGTGACGTTGTATGGTCATGTGGATATACCCCTATGAAATATTTCGGAGAATGGAATTTTATTGGCATTGACGGCAAATGGCTTTCAAATGACTTTTTCAGCAGCGTGTCGAATTTCAACGAATATGGATTCGCGGTTGTCCAGCGTAAAGATGGAAAATACAACTTGCTTTCAACTAAGGGTAACATACAATTCCGCCAGTGGTATGATTACCTCAGCTCCATTTATTGGAAAGATGGCTATATGAACGTCAGATTAAACGGTAAAGAGAATCTAATAAATACTCAAGAGCATACTCGTTTTACCACATGGTATGATAGCATTATGGCAACGTATGACGATGGCCACACCATAGTTACGAAGGACGGTAAAACAAACTGTTTAGACAAATTCGGTAAACTATTCTGTCCGGAGTGGTACGACAGATTTAGTTTCTATGATCAGCATGCAATTGTGAGTAAGGGAGATAAAGATAATGTAGTAGAAGTAGGTGGTCGAGTGATTGGAAAAGAATGGTATGACATATATTTTGCACCTTCTGAAGGTTTTTGTCTGGTCAAGAACAACGGCACCTATAACTACGTCAACTTGACATCCGGGAGCCTGCTTCTATCGGAATGGTGCGACGATGCGGAGTTCTTTAAGGACGGGGTTGGAAAAATCAAGAAAGGAGATGACTGGTATAATGTTGACAAGAACGGCGAGATTACCAAAATTGAGACAGAGTAACTTGAAATGTCTATCAGATAAGGGCAAAGCTATGGGCTACAACAGAAACAAAACAACTAATATGGAAATATCTAAATACGTGTTTCATTCCATTGATGACCTAAATGATGGATGCTGTGTTCTTGTAGGCGATTTGATAATTACAGCCGGGCATGTAATATCGGATCATGCATTAAAAATAGTTGTGGAAGGAACAAGCTATCATTTATCCAAGGATGAAGCTCTGTATTATAAATGGGATAAAGATAATATGAATGGATATTCATCTGATATTGCTGTGTTTAAGATGCCCAATCTGTCATCACCAATACAGTTAGAAACATCTTATCCTTGTGAAGGAATGCCCTTAAGAGTATAAGCTATGAGCATGTCGTTGAAAAGGCAGATGATTCTCATACATTGTTTGGAGGCAAATTTGCCACGAAAGACTATATACGACCTATAGAATGTAGCGCCATTATCTAGGCAGTCGAAGGAAATTTCTTTTTCTGCAAAACAGATATTGTCCTTAAACCTGGTAGCAGCGGATCGCCTGTATTCAAGGATGGTAAAGTGTTAGGAATCTTACATGGCGGTCAGCCGGATCAACCATTCTGTGCATTTCAATCATCGGCATCTATCTTAGATATCTTGAAAGAGATAAAATATTATCCGGCCCTTAACGATTGAAAGATAAATAACGAGTTCCCGCAGGACGATGGTCTTGCGGGAACTGTCATATTTGCGTTTTGCCTGACTACTTGAGCTCAGCGATAGACTGTTTGCGGAACTCTTTTCCGAGTTTCTCGAGTTCGAGTGTTGCTTTGCGTGCGCGTGCTGCAGCTGCCTTGTTTCCTTCTGCTGCCTTTGCGAGTTCAGCCTGAAGAGCGGCCATAACCTCATTGATCTTTGCGATTGTCTCTTTCATGTTCTTTCGTGTTTTTGATAAGATTCGTTAAGGCAAAGATAGCAAAGTAATTGGAATTAGCCTTCTCTGAATTAGATTGAATTCGTTAATTTTATTAGTTTTTGCTAAATTTGAAAAAGAAAACACAATAGACCACATGAGTACTTTAGGCAAGCCATCAGGAAATTTTATTCTACATGAAAGCGACTGTCATGTAGGTTCTTTTTTCTCGACGAAAGATTTATATGAGATTCTCCGTATTGATTTGATTCCATACGAAGATTTTGTGACCATACTCCGCAAACTTAACTTAATTAGAAAGAATGGAATGGTTGACGAATCAAAGCTATACAAGCACTATAAAGATATAGTTAGATTATATTCGTCAAATCAAATCAAAGGGCAGATTAGTTTTGATGAATATGTCCTCAGAAAACTGATAGAGCGAGCACTTCCAGATGCTCAAATTACACCTCAAGCAATAATTCCAGACCTTGGCGCAAGGACTAAAATTGACTTTTTGATAGAGCATAAAAGTAGAAAACTATATCTTGAGTTTGATGGGCCCCATCATTTCAGGGGAACTAGAGGTCGCCATCCAAAAGATTCTCGTGAGAGACAAGAATTAATATCCGACAAGACTGGTATCGAGTGTGTAATATGGCCATACTGGATTCAAAGGTGTGAACTGAATGTTAAAGCCTTATTCGATAATACCATAATCGGGTATGGCGCGTTGTGGTCGACAAATATCCTTTTTGGTGATTTTACAATCACTACTCCATCCTTGTTAATTAAAGAAGAGACATCAAGATTTAATGCTATGCGCCCTGAAGGTATTGGATATTTCTATGGATGTGATGAGGACGAAAATAGAGAAATTCCGCGTCATCGAATAATTGAACAAATTATAAAAGGAGAATCTTTAATAGAACGTATTATTCCGCCTGATGTAAAGACTGACAAGGAGTTCTGGTTGCCAAAATGTTTGTGGGATTATATTTGATTAGTGTGAAAATTTTAACTGAGTATGAGATAAGCCCTAATCTTGCGATATGTTAATTAAAATATTGGTTTGCAATCACTTGAAATGTGTCCTCATGGCCAGGATAATGGATTCACCGACTAAAGCTAAGTTTGCCAAAAGATAATGCTGCTTGCCGTTATGTCTGACTGAATGTCCCGCAATTTCTGCTGTCCTCAATATGTCTTTCCTGATTGAACTGTCATGAAAATAGGTTGCAGCTCCTGTCATAAAGGCTGTTCCGGACGGACTTAATTCAAATAGAATCGGCCCGGCATCTATATCCACACCCAGATAGCATCTCTGGTCATGGTATTCTTTCAGGCCGGCGATTATGCCTTCTTTCCAGAACAATGATTTAAGTGTATCATACTGCTCTTTGGCGAATTGAGGATCAATGAAAGTCAAGTAGTAACAGTTCAAGGCCGAGTAGGAGCCTTTTACAGGTACATCTTCATATTGAGTGCCGTCCTCCTTCAGGAACGAAACCAACAATCCGGTCTTTTCGTCAAGCCATTCCTCTGTTGCCCGACTTATCCACTTTCTCACGGTACTGCGGTATTTCCCGTTATTCAGTTCCGCATATTTGTTCAGAGCGACAATGGCTACAAGCATGTCCGGAATATAGATGGACTCTCCAGGATAAGTAGGCAAATTCATGCAGTCACTATTGAGTATCCTTCTGTTCATTGTCTTGCATAAGTCTGACAGCAACTTGTCATATTTTGAATCACCGCCAAGTTGCTTATAACCGCACATCATCCAAGCCAAATGACTGAGGTATGATATGTGGCTTTCGTCGCCGTCCAAACTCTCCAGAGGATCTTCACCCCATCTCAAGTAGTCATAATAGCTGAGTTCAGGAGACATCACAATGCTAATGAGTCTATCGACATATTGGAGATTCTCTTGCCTGGTCTCTGGATATAACTTAGACATGTCTACCAGTGCCGCTGACAACATTGAGCATGAGTACAATGCCCATTCTCCCTGGAATTGAACGCCTATGGCTGACGGCATTTCGTTCAGGACTTCTTCCGGCGTCACTAGCAGCTTGCCAAGCAGATAATTTCTTCTTGCCAGCATTTCATTCTTTTCCGTTTCCGGTGTCCCTTGCCTTGAAGATTCCCAAGAAACTCCAATAATTTTCAGTGAGACAAGAAATATGACTAACGCTGCGACTGTGACAATCCAACCAAATTTGTTCCCTTTTCGGAATCTTTGAAACAATCTTTCGCAGGCTCTCGTCAAAAGGACACAAGCAGCCCCATACAATGGAATCAATATCGAAAACAATATCGAGGCATTCCATGTCCCGATTGAGCAGCATAGCGTGACCGCAATGGCACAATAAGCCAGATATGGGATCCAAAGCGACTTGAATCTGTTGGCTTCGGATGCAAATTCCCAATACACTGAAAAGGATGTTGTATATAGCAACATCAACACTACAGTTGCAGTGTCATAATAATTCAGCCAAAGATAGGGCATGCAATAGAACAGAAGGATTTGCCAAAAGGACCACCGGCAAATCCTCCATGAGGCTGACATCATATTGATTTGAAAATCCTCTATCATAATCCAAGTGCATTCCAGAACTCTTCCGGAAGTGTAACATTGTCAAGTTCTGACGCTTCTTTGAAAAGCGAAGCTATTTCACTATCACGCCATCCGGCAATACCGCAGCCGATGCGCGTTACCAGGAATGTCAATTCCGGGTGCTCTTTTGCATAGGCCGTAAAATCGTCAACGTGCTTACGGATAATATCAATGCGCCCGTCCATTGTCGGAATTGCATAGCATTGACCGGTCATACCGACACCGACGCCCCATTCTGCGCCGAACTCTTCATAGGCGATGCGTGCTGCTCCACCCCCGTGCATGCCCTCCTTATTACTGCCGAACACAAAGATCTCACCTTCTCTAAGAGAAGTAATATACTGCGGCGTGATTCTGTCGTTTTTTATCATGTTATTCAGCATTTACTATTTTCCATATTCTTATGCCTAAATACGTCATCAATGCTTATTCTGACCCTGATGGCGCCACATTGCGGATCAATGTCTTCGACAACTATACGTCCTATATGTTGGAGCCAGAGAAGGTGGAGAAGCACCATCTTCTCTATTGTCACTTCAGGGACAGCCAAGTCCGAAGTCTCGATCCAGGACACTCGTTTTTTGAGCGCCTCGGAAATCTCAGTTGGCTCCAACTCCGATTTCAAGATCGGTTCCACATTCAGTTGTTCCAAAAGTGTTGCTAATGTAACCGAAATATGTTTTAGATGGTTCTTTACTTCCATAGTCAGACAACTCTATATTTCACTTTAACTTTCTTTAAACAGCATTGCGGGCAAGACTCAACAAGTGACTAGGAAACTTAGTCCTCGACTTCAGTCACATTGAAAGACTTGCAGAAGCGTCCTTTGAGTCCGAGTCCGCCTCCGTTTATAAGGCTCATTGCCGTTGCCATGGCATCACTTTCACTTACGCCATATACCCTCATGACGGTCTTTTCGTCGCAGTCAGTAACCACGTTAACCATGTACCGATGAACCATATCCGTCCTGCCGTTGTTGAGAACCTCGCTGCACTGAAGCGTCTGCCAACTAATCTTTGTCAGCGGAGCAGGATGCATATCCTTCAGCATCTTGATCTTCACCTTTGCATCTGTCCCGTCAGCATTGACCTTCCGGAACCGCAGGCATCCGCAGGAGCATCCCCACATGGGCGGCCTGCGCGGAATCCTGTCACCTCCCATGCTTGCGTTTTTGCGATACTGATATAGGAACTCCACCTCAGTCATATCACCAGTTCCATAGACAATATCCCAGACAGGCTCTCCGCATACAGGGCATTTGCCTGGCTTGCGAAGCACGTTTGCTATTCTAGAATGAAGTGCCATATCATTAATTCTTATCCCGACTGCTTAAGTTTCACGATGATCTATATGCAGTTTCTGTTATAAGTTTCATTTGAGCCAGAAATACTCGTGAATCACTAGATGGTTTTAGAGAACTCATTAAGAGCGTCGATTATGGAGTTCACCCAAAAGTCAACGTTATGTCTGATACCGGGATGAGCTGCCGCAAGAATCAATCTGTCCTTATGGCGATACTTTATCAAACTCAATTGTCTATCGTCAGACCACACAATTTCGCCATTAATCTGATTGTCCATTACGTAAGACCCCGCAAGGTCGAAAGTCCCTCCGAAGATAATGACATCGGGATTGTATAGCTTGACTTGTTCAACAAATATATCATTCCAATTGTCATCAAAAGCATTCTTCCACTTGTTATCTGATGAACTCGTCAATCCGGGCATCTTGCTCAGGTTAATCCAGCATGTATCCAACAGAACATCTCCCATCTCCGGGTCATTTCTAATGTAATCCATTTCGTTATAATGCTTGCCATTGCGAAATCCATAAATTGCATAGATTACTCGTTGCCAGGTTCTATTCGGCCATACGTGAGCCGCGGATTGTGCCCTCAGTAATTGTGGGAAATCCCATCCTCCACCATAAGGGATTATACGTCCCTGATCGTCTTTTGTCGTATCGTCATAAGGCTCTTTCAAGACAATCATCACTTTTGGCGTTGTTGCAAGATAGGATGCGATATCAGCGACTCCATCAGTAATAGGCCACACATTATCCGAATTCTGCCCAGTCATAAGGTGCCTTTCTTTTGCCCTATCCCATACTCTTTTAGAAATATCCGCCTGATGATTTCTCATTGTTTCCGCATCTGTCCTCAGCCGGAGTTCTTGCGAATCGATTTCCTTTGCACTATACCGTTCCAGAGGCAGAGGGCAAAGAGAGCGCACAGGTTTTTCGCAGCTCAATGCATAGCCAATCTCCCGTGCGGTGCTTTCTCCTACGTATCCGCCCGGATTGACAACGTATATCTCGTCAGCCATGTCGATCTTGGAGAAGTGCATATCATCCAACATCTCCTTGGTTCCGGCCGCCCACACCTCGTCATCTCCGCTGTGTCCGAAAAGACCGACGGAAATGACGATATTCCCTTCAAGGGTGAGTTCCTTCTGCACGCGTAAGAAGTCATCCTTGAATCGCGTGCTGCCGCATAGTGTCACTACTTTGTATCTGCCTTGCATAATAAAATCATTATCTGGTATATGCTGCCCGGCCATAGTTCAGCAGACAGCACATCATCTCAAATATAGTGAATTTTTCAAGAACAGCGCTGTGCTTCTATAAGAAACAACCAACAGCAGATGTCCCATCAGCGACTTTGTCTGTCAGTGCAAAATAGGCACTTGAGTATTGTTTTCATGCTCTTTTAAATAAAATATGACCAGTTTTAATAAATTTAATGTATTTATTTAATAGTTTTACGTATTAAAATAATTATCTTTGCCGAAAATCAAAAGCAATTCGACAAAGATGACATTGAGAAAGAGTATGATCAGCGCAGGGCTGGCATTGGCTCTACAGCTGTTCTGGCACAGCGACGCCTCAGCGCAGCGGACGGCCGAGGGAAGCACCTTCTTGGGCGTATCCCCGACGGTGTCCGCCTATTCGGTCCCTTCCGGCGGACTGGACATCTGCGCGGGCGGATACCTGCGCTCGTCACTGTGGAAGGCCGGGGTGAGGGCCATTGATTGGAATCACAGGATATCATCAGACACGGGCGTCGGACACGACGACCTGTTCGACCATATCGCATGGTCGCTCTACGGAGGCTGGAGATACCGCCTGTTCGGGACGTATAACAGGGTCCTCAGCGTCTATGGCGGAGGCGACGTGTTCCTCGGCATCAACCAATACGAGGCCTTCCGCAGGCTCCCGTCCGAGCTGAAGACAGGACTGCCGAAGAGCCAGTTCATATACGGAGTGCTTCCAGAGCTGGAGGCCGAGTTCTTCGTGGGCCGGTGCGTGGCCCTTACATTAGGGGCGCAGCTCCCGGTGACGCTCGGCTCCTCGCTCAATTCCGACAAATGGAACCTCACGGGCTCACTCGGAGTCCGCATAAACCTTCCCAAGCGATGAACACGACAAAGACTCTTGCGGGAGCGGCCATGGCGTCGCTCCTTATGACCGCATGTGGCAAATTCAACAGGGCCGAGAGCGTCTGCGACCTCGGGTTTGAGGTCACGGCGGAGACGGCCTTCAGTTCCGACTACCTCTGCAACACGCTTTCCCTCACGCTGGAGAGCGGCACTGAGGGAGAATACACCCTGAACTACGTCATTGACGACGACCACACATTGGAACTGAGCTCGCTCCGAGGCGGCTCCTTGGAGTCAGGCGACAATATAGACCTTAGCCTGAGCAATCCGCAGGTGCTGCTCCTTCCCAAGACCGCCGGCGGAACGGGGACGCTCGTCATGGAGTTCGTCCGCGAGGGCGTGTCCAGGAAGAAGGCCGTCGTCTTCCGGACGGAGAACGCGGTGACAGTCCGCATGGACACGTCATCCGACCTTGACTTCTCGAGGGTGATACTGGGCAACCGCATGGGCGCGTCGCAGACCAGCTATGAGGTAACGTTCTATCTGGACGGCGAGAAACTGACCGGAATGAAGTATCTGGGTAGCGAGTTCGGCGGCACAATGGAGCTGGACTTCGCAAGGAGCGAGTCCTACACCTTCGAACTGCCTTACATTCTGACCGGTGAGCATTACCTGAAGGTAGATGTCAAGTCTGCCCTAGGCTCGGAGTCGTCGGTAGTGACCTTCAGGGAGCCGGAGAGGAAGCCTACACAGCTCGTCCTCGCATACAACGACGTCACAGGCATGATCACCATGCTGTCGGCGCACAACCCGCTGCAGACGGCGTTCGACATTACCGTCGACATCACCGTCAGGGGCAGCATAACGTACCGGCACAAGCAGTTCATCGGCTCGGCAAGCCCGCAGACGGAGAGGTTCACGGAATCGGCACAGGCCACGGCCAGGCTGACTCCCGGCATGACGGCTTCCTCCGTCGACAACGGAACGCTACGCGCCCTCATGGACAAGGTGTACTCGAACACGCGCACGGACGCTTCCAACGCCATCGGCAACGGCAACAAGCGCACCCTGCATACGGACATCACGGGCGTTGAACTGAAGTTCACGATAGTGTCCGGCGGGGCGACGGCAGGAAGGACATCGGTGACGATGAGCCCTTCCGGTCCCGACGCGTTCCCGATACGCTATCTCTACAAGGGCACCACCTGGTGGCATTCGGCCAACCAGGCGGCCACAATCATACCGACATACACGGTCAACGGGAAGGCCGCGTCACAGATACACACCCTATGAACGACATGAACACCAGAATCCTTGCACTCATCACAGTGCTGATGCTGTTCCCGTGCATGTGCCGGGCGCAGAAATGGTCCCTCGGGACCAATGCCGTCGACTGGCTCTGGCTCGGGACAATGAACGCGAGCGGCAGCGTCGCTGTCGACAGGCATTTCTCGGTAAACGCCGAAGCCCGCGTGAACCCGTGGACCTTCAATAGTGACGACCCGTCGAAGCAGATGCAGGACCGCCGCCAGACATATTCGGCGGGGTTCCGCTGGTGGCCATGGTATGTCTATTCCGGCTGGTGGGCAGGACTCGCCGCCCAGTACGAGGAGTACAGCCGCGGGGGCATCGTATCACGATCGACCGAGGAGGGAGACGCCTACGGCGCTGTCCTGGCCGGCGGCTATTCACTGATGCTGCACAGGAATCTCAACCTTGAGTTCGGCGCGGCATTCTGGACAGGCAGGACGGACTACACGACCTACGCCTGCCCGAAGTGCGGACGCATCACCGGCTCCGGCACGAAATGGTTCATACTGCCTTCGAGCGTAATGGCTTCGCTGGTATGGGTGTTCTGAAGACCATAGGAGAAGCGGCTGCGGCACTGTCACTGACGGCAGCGCTCATTTCCGGCTGCGGGACTGCCGGGAAGATACGGGAGCTACGCGAGGGCGAGGTGTCCGCCGGGCTGAGGCTTCCCGAGAGGGAGTCCTCGCTCCGGGAGTACGACCTCACCCGTCCGCACCGGGATACCCTCAGGGTGGACGACGGAGAGGGCGGTCAGTTTCTTCCTCATGAAGGCCGTCCGCGACGTCGACGGGGAGATGGTCGCCAGCGACGTGCTTGACGCCGCCTTCGTCACCGCCACCTTCAGGAACGTGGCCGAGCGCCACGGCAAGGTGGACCTCGAGTTCCAGGTCGTCGTCCCGCAGACGCTCCAGGAGAGCCGCTGGCAGATACGCCTCTGGCCGGACATGTTCATCCTCGGCGACAGCCTCAGGCTTGACGGCATCGTCGTGACGGGAAGGGACTACCGGAGGGCACAGCTCAAGGGATACCAGCAGTACGAGCGGTTCCTGTCAACAATAGTAAACGACCCCGACAGGTTCATCGACCTACGCCAGCTGGAGCTCTTCCTCCGTCGCAACATACCCGCGCTCTATGCCATGCGTACCGACTCCACGGAGGTCTCCGACGAGCAGTTCGCCTCGGTCTACGGCACGACCGAGCAGGAGGCCGTCGAACATTACACCAACCGCGTGGCTGTCATGCTCAACGAGCGGAGGAAGGCCCGCAGGGAGAAGATGTACCGGCGCTACGTAAAGGCGCCAATAGTGACTGAAGGGCTGCGGCTGGATACCGTGATGAGGGCCGTGAACGGGGACTTCATCTACAACTACGTCCAAACAGTAGCGACTCGGCCACAGCTACGGAAGGTGGACATTGTCCTTTCTGGAGGCATCTGGGAGTCCGACCGAAAGGTCTATGACATTCCGGCGGGAGACCCGCTGACGTTCTACATCAGCTCCATATCCACGCTCGTCGATCCTACGGAGCGATACCTGCAGAAGGTAATCGAGCGCAGGGCAGACGCCAGCACGGCGTGCTACGTCGAGTTCGCGCTGGGCAGCAGCGACGTGGACCTGAGCCTCGGGCACAACCGCACGGAGACGGGCCGCATCAGGGAGAACCTCGGGGCACTCCTTCAGGACGAGGTGTACGACCTCGACTCCATCGTGGTGACCGCCACCTGCTCCCCGGAGGGGGCGCTGGGCTTCAACGACCGTCTCTCAAGGAGGCGTTCCGAAGGCGTGACGGACTATTTCCGCGGATGGATGCGTGCATACGCGGACTCTCTCCGCAACGAGAGGGGCGTCAGCCTGAGCCTCGGTGAGGAAGAGGTCAGGCCGGAGGACAGAAACGCCGGTGACATAAGGTACATCCCCAGGAACATGCCCGAGAACTGGGAGGGCCTTGACGCACTGGTAAGGTCGGACTCGCTCATGACCGCGGCCGAGAAGGAGACATATTTCCGCATCAGGGAGGTCCGTGACCCGGACGCCAGGGAAAGGGAACTTTCCCACGAGCCGTTCTACAGGAGGATGCGTGAATCCCTCTATCCGTATCTCAGGACGGTGCGGTTCGACTTCCACCTGCACCGCAAGGGCATGGTGAAGGACACCGTGCACACCACCGAGCTCGACACCCTCTACATGAAGGGAGTGCAGCTGATACGCGACAGGGACTACAGGAAGGCGCTGGAGATACTGCGACCGTACAGGGACTACAACACGGCTGTGGCGTACAGCCTCCTGGACTACAACGCCAGCGCGATGGACATACTCGCCCCGATGGAGAGGACGGCAAGGGTGGATTACCTGCTTGCCATTCTCTACTCCAGGAAGGGAGAGGACGGACCAGCGGTGCGGCACTATCTCGACGCCTGCCGCAAAGAGCCTTCATACAGGCACAGGGGGAATCTTGACCCGGAGATTTCCGCACTTATAAGGGCATACGATTTAAACAAGGAGGAGGAATCATGGTGACGGACAAGAATGAAAGACAGGTCAAGACCGGCAACGGACTTTTACGGTTCTGCATGAATGTCGTCGGAGCGGCTTTGGTCTGCACCGGGGCTGGAGGAATGCTGCTGTGGCTGTCTCTCTGCATGGGTTGGTGGATATCAGGATTCATAGCCTACATCCTATGGGGCTTTGCAGCACTTCTTGTCATCCTCCTTCTGTGCGGAATCTACGTGGGCCTTGTCAATCGGAATACTCTGAGAAGGCTATCAAAGGACACTCAAAATCAAACATACAAATCAATTGTTCAACCAACTAAAAACAAAAAGTAATGAGAAAGACAATTTCTCTCATCCTCGCCACGGCGGCAGTGTCGCTGGCGGCGTGCAACAAGGAGGCACAGCCTTCCGTCAATGACATCGCACCTGAAGAGGGCACAATCATGCTTAGCATTGCTCCACAGGATGGTCCTATGACCAAGTCCGTAGCAGCCTACACTACTGCTCAGGCCTACGAATCGCAGGTCAACCGCGTCCAGGTGTTCGTGTTCGGCACCGACGGCAAGACCAACTGCTATCGTGACTTCGGCAAGGAACTTACAGGATTGGTATCCGCCACTTCCGGAGCAAAGACCGTATATGCGGTCGTGAACGGACCTGACCTCTCTGCCATCGGCAGCCTGTCTGAGCTTGAATCTAAGACCGTCGACCTCTCGGCGAACAGCGTCACCGCATCCAAGGGATTCCTGATGGCAGGCAAGGCATCATGCACGGTATCTTCCGGAACCGTCAGTTGTTCTGTGGCCGTGAGCCGTCTTGCGGCAAGAGTCGTACTGAAATCCGTCACCAACAACCTCCCGGCGGCATACGGAGCCCTGAAGGTGGAGAGGGTGTTCCTCGCCAATGTGGCCGGAAACCAGAACTTCGCAGGAACGGCTGCCGTGAGCACATGGTACAACAAGGAAGGAAGAAAGGATGAGTCACCACTAGTTCAGAGCCATATCATCGACGGCTCGACCTACACGGCATCATGCCCAGAGCTGACTTTCAAGACCGTCGGAGCATCAGTTGCCAACAACTCATCCCACGAGCCTTCGACTCCTTACATCATGTACGGCTACGCCAATTCCTCTACTGCAACTCCAGCAGGATTCACAGCGTCCTTCTCTGCCCAGAGGACTGTGCTTGTAGTGGCTGCGACCGTGGACGGAAAGCTCTGCTACTATCCTGTCACCCTGAGCAAGTCAACCATCGAGCGCAACACCACCTATACGGTGGCCCTTACCATCAGCAGCATCGGTTCTGACGAGCCGAACAAACCTATTGAAAAGGGTTCAGCAAGCGTGACAGTGAGCGTGGACGGATGGAAGTCCGGCGCCACCTACGACGAGACAATCTGACATCATAGAGGATAATAAGTCTCGGGGGCTTGCCCGGCGGCACGGAAAGTCTGTCCCGGAAACAGTCCTTCCCGAAGGCGGTCCGACTCCGCCCGCCCCACCAACAACCAAAGACAAGAAAAGTCATGAGAATGAACCGCTGCAATATTGCCGGCATGGCGCTGACGCTGCTCCTGGCCGTTTCCTGCTCCTTCAAGGAGAAGAGGATTGACTGCCCGTGCTGGCTTACCATAGAACTCTCCGACGTAAAGAGAGTCTCAGACAAAGCGAGCATTGAACTTCTGGAGGACGGCGAGATAATATACTCCGATATGGTCTCCGGAAAGGACATCGAGAACGTCCAGTTCGAGAGGACGGTGCTGAAGGGCATCGTCCGCACAAGCGTCTGTTCCGGAGCCGCCCGTGTGTCGTCATCCAAGGCGTTTTTCAACAAAGGCAACAAGGTAGACACCGTATGGGCGCACACCGCCGAGGTGGACTGCACCGGGGAGACCGCCGTCGACGTCGTGAGGATGCACCGTCAGTTCGCCCGCGTGACGCTGCGGTTCCTTGACAGGGAATCGGCACAGGGAATCGACGCCCTGTCGGTATCGACGGACTGCGGCGGTCTTGACCTGCTGACGCTGTCTCCGCTGCCGGGAGACTGGGGCATGACGCTGGAACTCACGGACGAGGGGACGGCAGGGTTCTTCGTGCCGAGACTGCGGCAGGAGGGGCGTCTTGTCCTGACAGTCACCAGTGCCGGAAAGGAGAAGGACGAGATTGACCTGCAGCGTCTTCTTGAGGATGCGGGATACAGGTGGGACAGGGAAGACCTGGATGACGTGACGGTAGGCCTGGACTTCAACCTCGGCGTCGTCGGCATCAGGATAGACCCGTGGAAGGAGGGACAGAAATACGAAGAGAACATCTGACAAAAACAGGACAGGATATGAAAGGAAAATTCTTCAGAGAATTGTTTATGGCGGCAGCGGTGCCGGCGGCACTGCTTTGCGCCTCATGCGTCCGGGAGCATCTGCCGGAAGGCTCGGGCGTCACCGCAGGGATTGAAATCCTCGTTGACGGGGACTTCCGTGATACCCGTTCCGCAGTAGGACCCGAATCCTCGCTTGACGGATACGAGAGCGCGGCCAAGGACATGACCGTCTTTCAGTTCGGAAAGAGTTCAGGCGGAGGATACGTGCTGGAGAGGACGTATTATTTCAACCTGACGGGAGGCGCCGCGCCTAAGGTGAGCGGGGTATCCGGAAGGGGCTACAGGTTCTACGCCGTTCTCAACTGCGGAGACCTTTCGTCATGCCTCTCCAGGGGTGACGGGGAAAGTAAGCTCACGGGGCTTGCCCTGTCCTGCCCGCCGTCGGAGTTCTCCCTTGCGAAGGGAATGCCGATGGCGTGTGGTCCAGTGGACGCTGCTCTGGGAACTACCGTCTCGCTGCGTTTCACCAGGCTCCCTGCCCGTTACGACTTCAGGGTGGCCAAGAACTTCTCGCACGGCACGTTCCGAATAAAGAGTCTGCGACTGAGACAATCTCCGACAGAGACGTCACCATTTGCTTCAAAAAGAGCATTCTCCGTCTCTGAAGCATCGAAGATGGCGGACGGCGACCATGCGACGGATTCGGATATCTCCTCGCTTGAGGCAGGCTCGTCCGTGCGTTTCTACACGCTCGAGAACGCCTGCGGCAGGGCACTCGACAATCCGGCGACGGATCCGAAGCTGAAGGTGCCGCAGAGCGGAACGTCAGTGGAAGGATACCTGCCGACCTACATAGAGATGACCGGCACATACACCGACCTCTCCGGCGGCCTTGTCAGCGAGAACACCTACAGGATGTATCTTGGTGAAAACAACTACGACAGCTTCGACGTCCTGAGAGGCACGAGATACACGCTGACCCTCAATCTCACGGACGAGGGAGGGTTCGTCGACGACTACTGGAAGCTTGAGCCGGAGGTCATCGACTCGAGGACCTTCAAGTTCGACAGGAGGGAGTACACTGTTGAAGGCAACTCCAGCACCGTTGTGGGGGTTGTCGGAAGCTCGCCGTACCACGGCATAACCTACAGCCTTGACGCGTCACTGTCGCAGGTGTCTTTCGACAAATCGTCGATGAGACTCTCGCAGGGCAAGGTCACTGCCCAGAGGAGCGGCAGCCTCACCGCCTATTACTGGGACGGGCGCGTCGCCGACAGATGCACGGTCACGGCCCTGGCCTACAAGGAGCCCATTGACGTCAGCCCGATAGGCATGGTGAACGTCAGGACATCCTGGGACCACCAGTCGTTCACCAAGGTGCATGACCCGGCCTGTACACGTGACCACGGCGCGCATGACTCCAGATGCACACGCAACCACACGTCACCCTGGAATGACGACTACATCGACATTGATGACTGCCCCAACCGCATAGAGGACATCGACCATTGTCCGAACTACGTGCTGGAGCTGTCGGGGGCAGGCATCGTCAAAATGTCGTTCCAGATAGCGGCCAACTACAGGGTGAACAGCGCAGGCCAGCTCGTCTATGACATACTCACGCCCGGACGCGACTATGTTTTGGAATCGTTCGAGCTCCTGACTGATGACGGCAGGGACGGCGATGACAGCGCCAGCTATGCCCCGGCCGAGTTCTCCGGCAACACCGTGAACATCAGCTGCCAGTTCCAGGATTCCAACAGGACCCACTGGTTCATAAAGATCATACCTACAGGAGCGAAGCTGGACCCGCTGGAGAGGAACTATGTCGTCGCAAACGGAGGCTCCGGGCCGATAAACTACAATGAGGCGAAGGTGACGTATCCGAATGCAGCTTACCCGCACACATACATCCCGAGGTGCACCAAGGCGGACTGGAGGGTATGGATGCTCTCGGACAGGAGCCTCGTGGAGTTCGAGAACACCGACGAGCCCCAGCGAAAGAACTCCTTTATGGACAACGAGGAGATGTGCGCCACCGTCGCAAGCGGCAAATACGGAAAGACGACGAAAGTATATGCCGTGGACATGAACGGCAACGTCCTCAAGGAAAGCGTATTCAATACGGACGAATATACTTGCAACGTGATATGGCATGACTTCTTCGACGACCCTATAGATGCCTCCAGACTGGAGTTCAACTTCTACACCGGATTCCGGGAGTGCCTTCTGCCTGTCACCGTAGCTAACGAGGAAGTCGTTCTTGAGGCGGTGCTGGACGACCGTCCGACAGTATACAACACGACGGAAGACCGGTTCTTCGACTTCTGGACTGACGGCAACACCGTCGCGGCAATACTCTATGTCCAGGATTCATACGACACCTACGACTGGGATGCGGAGGTGTACGTGAAAGGCGTTAACAAGCATCACCTGAACGTCGCTTCTGACGGCAGTTGGACGCTGAGGTAGTTACACGGTTGGAATTGCAGCCTTTTATTTCAAATTATCATAGTTTATTTGCTGTTGAACAGAATTGTGCTTAACAATTTTCAAGTTAAGCACAATTCTTTCATTTTTATGGACGAACAATAATCGGACGACTTATGGAATATAAAGTAATAGACGGAAAAGGAGTAATCCCTGATGGAGCAACGGATGTTGGAGAAGGAGCATTCAAGAATTGTGTAGGCTTACAATCTGTAGTAATTCCCGATAGCGTAACAAAGATTTGGAGTTCTGCTTTCCGAGGTTAAACCGCTATTGCACAACCCCTTTCTTTGAAAAGAACGTAAAATCAATAGTATTATTGCGGTGATTGTACTTTTATTAATCGCTTCACTAACTGCAGTAGTCTACAATCAATTGTGATCCCTGACAGCGTAACAGAGATTGGTATCAGAGCATTTTATGGCTGCACCAGTCTAAAATCAATTGTAATCCCTAATTGTGTAACTAAGATTGGAGATTGGAGATTGGGCATTTTGCTCTTGTCGCAGTCTACAATCGGTAGTTATCACAACTCAAGAGAAAGATCCTGACCTGTCTCGTGGAAAGATAGAATACTTATTACAGACATTATCTAAATACTCAAAAGAGATCTGTCTTAGAGTGCCTGTCGGCCGCGGATATGCCTATAGGCATCATCCCGCATTTGAGGGAAAGTTCAAAAAAGTCATCGCCGACATTGATGCCTGATGAATACATAAAAAGCGTACGGGCGGCTTGAGTCATATTCAAGTCGCCCGTACTCTTTAATTCCATGCAAGCTCAGTCGATGGTCGTAATACACGAGCTAGCAGAAGCTGTTTCTCCTGATTCAGTGTAGGTTGCAGTGATAATCGTCCATCCGCTGTACTGGCAAGCCGTAACCACGCCGTCGCTTCCGTAAATGACGTGCTGCACCCCGTCGTCCTCTACGGACCATCTGCAAAGCGAAGGCGCTATCTCCTTCCGGCCTCCGTCCGGATAAACGGCAAAGACCTTGAGGCGCACGGACTCGCCCCTTTCAAGCGTCACCTCTGAAGGCGACACCTCCAGAGACATCATCTGCTTGTCCTCCGCCTTGACGGTGAACGTGACAGGCTTCTCAAACACGGTCGGCGGTGCGGACAGGTTGCCGTTCCTGTAGAGCCTTACCTGAGCGTTGACGGTGGCTGTTCCCGGGGCGATGCCGAGGACGCCGAGTCCTCCGTCCGCCTTGACGACCTCCGGGTTATCGGAAGTGCAGAATGCTTCAAGCGTAACTGTCTGGCCGTCGTCGTAGAGAAGAGTGCCTTCGACCTTTGCCGTCTCACCGACACGGATGGTGTAGCTTTCCTCAGACGGTCTCCAGGATACTGCTGTATTCTCTTTGAACCCGGTATTCTGCTCCTCCTTGTTGCAGGATGTGCCTGCGATTGCCGCGATGAATGCGACGGTGGCAATCGCCACGATTCCAAATTTCGATCTCATTGAATGGTTGTTTTAAATGTTGATATTGTCTTCATAGGCTTCCTCAGTCCGGCATCTGCCCGATGATGAATCCCGCAAGAATCAGGAATACGGCCAGGGTGAACCTCACCGTGCCGAAAACGAACTTGAACAGTCCGGAAAGTAAATATCTCATCACAAATCCCTCCTATAGTGTCATTAATGTTTATCTCCGTCAAGGCTCCTGTAGCCGTCGACAAGGCCCTTTAGGCATTCCACTGCCTCCGCAGCCTCGTCCATTCCGCATCGAAGAGTCCCTACGGCATATCTATCGAGCACACACGTATCTATGGCCTTCGAATACTCCCTGACAAACTCCTGAGATGCGGAGATGCTTCCGTCAATGGATCCTTCCACTCCCTTGACTTCCTCAAGACAGAAAATGGCCTCCTCCAGACTCGTCCTGGCCCTGGAAAGCTCATTGAGCACGGCAGGCGCCGTCTCTTCCGAAGCCCTCCTGTGTGCGGTGCCGACGATCCTGCTGGCCCTGTATCCTACCGCCAGAGCCCTGCCGATGGTGTCTTTGTTTTCTTCTTTTATGTCCATAACAAGCGTCAATGTATTCTTGTGGACGGCGGAAAGCTGAAAAAGTGTCCGCTTCTGTCCGCCCGCGTTCATAAGATTATAAAAACAATACAAATATAGTATTATTCATCTACTCTGCAAAATTATAACGATACTTTGCGCTAATTTTATATTGGCGAACAGTTAAGCAGAGGAATACAATTAAGGCGACCGCATCTGCGGCCGCCATCTTTGGGGTTGAAGGTACGACCATCAGTCTTCAGTTGACGAGCATCGGTACCCCGATACCAGGAATCCGAGGTGCTCCTGCGCGGTCTCAGCGTAGGACTCGGCATCCCTGAGCGTACCAAGCTCAATCCGGTCAAGTTCTTCCATGTCTCTCATTGCCTGCCGCAGGCTCTCCAGATAGGCCGTGCAACTGTGCCGGCAGTCCTCGATGGAGGCTGCTGCACGCAGCACGTCCTCGACCTCGGCAACGGAGGTCTCTAGGCAGCGGATGGTCTCGTCCAGTTCATTGATGACATTTGGTTGTGTGTCCGCCGACAGCAGCCTTCTGGCGCGGCAGATAGATTGATGGCAAGCGGCTCCCTGTCTGGCAGCCGCTTCAAGTAATACATTTTTTCTCATATGTATTATTCGATTGTTTGGTTATTGGGATGAACACCTTGTCCTTCCCTTCACTGGCGCAGTCGCCGCCAGAGAATAGTTCCCGAAGAACCGGTTACAATGAATACTGTCATCTCTTGTATATTATTTATCCCTCTTGTAAAGGTATGCCCTCAATAATGGTACGGATTTCCACTCCGTCTGACCACTGTTGGGCTGCGGTCATTCAGATTTCGGAAAACATGGAGCCACCTGAAGAGGAAAATTAGTTCTCTAGCGGTGTGTTTTGATTGATGCGAATATCATTGATAAAGAATACTTACTCGCGACTATTGAAGGCATTGGAGGATTTCCGGATATGGATATACTATTATTGGTAGGGCTCTCCTTAGGCTATAATGAATAAAAATGGCGGACAGATTCACGCCATCACGGATTCTGTCCACGATAATAATCATGGTTTCTATGAATAATGTCTTGCCCATCCTCCTTCATCACGACTCAATTCTAATCCTTCATCCGCCGAATAGCGGAAAAGGCTGCAAAGATAGTTCACTGCCGCCGTTGTTCACACAAACAATTGAAACAAAAAAATGTGTTGTTTCCACGATATAATATATCCTATTCCGTTTTAAGGCTCCCGATACGTTCCAGATATTCTGACTTTTTTAGGAATGCAATCTCGCGTTTGATTGTACCATCTGATAATCCCGTCTTTTCGCATATCCTTTCTCTACTCAGACTTTTGTCCTCAGCAAACATTTGCAAAATCAGCTCCTGTCTTTCGGTCAATTTTATTGGGCCATTTATTGAGTCAGGTTGAACATGTATGGTTAATTAGAAACCACCCCGAACTTCGACTTAATTCGGCATATTGTTTGCAAATTACAATACAACGTATTATATTTGTCGATACATATTAAGATCTACAACTATGGCACAGGCAACATTATCAATGAGAGTTGATGATACTCTCAAGAAAAATTTCGATAGCATCTGCGATGATTTCGGTTTCACCAGCACAGCAGCAATCACTGTATTCATGAAGACCGTTGTACGTGAAAGACGCATTCCGTTTGAGATCAAGGCATCAACCAAAGAACAGATCAACAAGGACGCTTGGATCGCTTTCCTCGAGATGAGAGCAGCAGCTGCCGAGGCAGGAATCCAGGACATGTCACTTGAAGAGATAAACGCCGAGATTCAGAAGGTGCGCAATGGAAGATAAATTCTACGCCGTTATTGACACGAACGTCATTGTATCGGCGGTCATTTCAAAGAGTCTGGAGTCCAATCCGGCAAAGATCATCCGCGCCATCGTACAGGACCGCATTGTTCCCCTGTTCAACGATGAAATTCTGGACGAATACCGCGAAGTATTGTCAAGACCCAAGATCCACCTTACGCAAGCGCAGATTGAGACAGTACTCAAGGCAGTCGTCACTGATGGCCTTAACCTCGACAGGACATCAGCTGAAGGCGTCGATTTCCCAGATCCTAAAGACATTGTATTCTATGAAGTGGCTCTTTCCAAAGAAGACTCCTACCTCGTGACAGGAAATATCAAGCACTTCCCCGTCATGCCATTCGTCGTAACTCCGACAGAAATGGTCAAGATGATGGAGTTATAATGTACCCCTTTCTTTGGACAGTTGTAAGTTCCTCTTAAGTCAATTCCTTGTGTAATGCAGAGCCTTCCGAATAGGGGGTACTCTGCGTCTTGGATGTTGATACTAAGTTAGTGATTATTTCTAATTTTGCTATAACTTTCTTCCCTATGCAGCCATCGCATAGACATGCGCCGGGATTTGTGCCCAATTCCTTGGTCGGTGCTGATGATTTCCGGTGCACCATGTTCCTTAATCGCTCGCTACAGAACCTCAATGGCATGGAAACATCAAGTGTATGGTTACCAGTCCGCCCAGGTGACTAGCAATTAGTTCCCTGTGCATCCGACGCCGACCAGCCACGAAACGGGGAAACTATACCAAATGACATATCCAGCCAGGGACGTGAGGGTGCGTCCAAGCACAGGGTTATCGGCATACAGCACAATGCTACGATTATATGTCAGACAACCTGGCGGATGATTTCGTTACATTCATTAGATGTAACGCATTAATTGTCAGAAGATTGTGATAAATATAACTCATCAGGATTCCTGCCAGATTGTATAATTTTTCATAGGACCTGGCGGCTATTGTTTACTTCAATGCGCTGATAATCAGCACTATCGTTCTTTTGTTACCCGCCAGGTTGTCTGAAATTTCCGCAACGATGCATCTGAACGCATCAATATCGTGAAGCGTTGAAAAACCTCTGTGGCAGAGGAAGCGAAAGGGTGGACATACACAGGGTTTCCCCCTGACCCGTTTTCATCGCTTGAAATATCACGCATAAAGAATGGCGCCGCCGCGATTCACATCGTGACGACGCCGCCCGTACGTACAGGCTTGCCGTTAGAACTTAAAAACTGATATAAATAAGCATCCTTCTGCTATCCCTCCGGCATGTCCTCATCCCGGCTCCTCTTCACGAGAGGCTTCAGGTTGCCGATTATCGGAGTGTACTGCTTGACGCCGTCCTGATCTCCTCACGCTTCTTCCTGCCGACCGAGAGCTTGACGAAGTGCGTGTTGCCGTATCTGTTGTCGGGCACCTCGCGCACCTCGATGTCCATGTAGATGTGTCCGCCCTTCTCCTTCGAGCCTACGAATATGGAAGGATTCCCCGACACGGGAATGACGACGGTCTGGTTCCCGCCCGCCGTCGTCTCAAGACGCGCTCCGTTGAGCGCCGAGAGGTCGATATTGCCGACCAGTGACTGGTTGTTTGCCATGTTCTTGTGGTTTTATGTTGGTATTGTATCTTGCCCGACCTGCCGGAGCGGTTAGTCCGTCAGGTCACGGCAAATATAAGAATAAATACTTTAAGATTATTATTTAGATACTATTTAATGAGGAATTTTCTACTTCCGCTCACTTTTGAAGAGAATCTGGCGTATATCTCAGGCTCATCCTTCTCCAGGGATTTCCTGTCGAGGGTAACCGTCGTCTCAGGTTTACCGTACTTCATCCACTTCTCGGGGAACTCCTTCTGGAAGGCCTTCTCGTCGAACACCTCCTTGAGGCTGCTCTTCCATGTGGCCAGCATCCTTACCTCTCCGGTGTCGGTGTCAGTGTAGGAGAGAGTTTCGGCCTCTCCAGTCGCCATCTTCAGCGCATCTGTAAGATTAGTCTCGCGTTCCTCAAGTTCTTTGAGTTCTGTCCGACAGTCCTTGAGTGACTTCCACAGTTCGAATATGGCCTTGTCAGCATCCGCCGTGAGTCTTTTCCTAGACTTGGGATAGCGCCTCAGCGTATCAGCGGCATTGGTGTCGGCAGGCGGGATGTCCTTGCCGATGTTTTCGTTCCAGAAGCGGTCGATCCTTTCTATAAGCGCATCGAAGAACGGCCGGTTAAACGGAACCTCAGCGTAGTCAAAATGCAAGGTAGGAGCGCCTGTAATCCAGCAGAGCGTACCCGCTTCGGCTCCCAGGATGCCCATCTGGTACTGTATCTGACAGTACCAGTAGTCGGGCAGGTCATCCTTGTCGACAGTCTTTGACGTGGACTTTATCTCAAGTACCCTCGCGTTTGCCACTGTCTGCTCCGATGCCGGAGTCCCTTTCTGCCAGTAGAGGCGGTCGGGGCTTACGCGGAGATAGTCCCTTTCCATATCCACCGCCATCCAGTCTCCCTCCGATGTGATGTCGACAATCGAGCCGGTCTTTCCGGAGAACCATTCCGCCACGGCCGGCTCAAGTATATGGCCGTTGAACATGGCGTCGCTCTCCTTGACGGGTTCGGCCCGTCCCGTCTTCAGCAGGTACAGCCCGTACGGCGTCTGGAACGGGCTCGCGCCCATTATTGTTCCGGCGTCGGACGACCCGATGCCCTTCTTTCTCTCTTCAAGCCACTCCTCATGGGTGGTCGGTCTTATGACTCTGTAACTCATTTCTTTGTCTGTTTTCAGTTTAACTTGTCCTTGATCTCCTTGTAGTCCGCGAACCTGACACGCTCGCTGAACCTCTTTCCGTTGTGCCAGAAGTCCTGCCACAGGTCGTCCGAATCCTCTCCGTCCCCGTTGACGCGGACCGTGATTTCCGGATACGCCCTCGACAGCCGCTCCATGTCCTCCTCGTAGTCATACCATTTTGCATAGACGGACTCGTACAGCGACAGGTCGTCGCATGAGAGAATCCCGTCGATCTCCCTTGTCATGCTCCGGTACTGTTCTTCCGGCCCTTCCTCGAGAGTGAATACGTATTGCGTGTAATATCCCATGTCATCTGTAGTTTTAGAACCACTCTATCCTTATGAAGCCGTTTGACTTGTCCGAGGAATCCAGCCATTCCCTGAATATGGAAATGAGGTCCTCCCTTGTGTATCCGGCGTCGAGGACGGCTTCCGTCTCTTCCGGTGCTTCTCCGTTCTCCAGCGAGGCCACCAGCGACCCAAGCCCTTCGCGGCTCAGCTCCATCACGGTCTCCTCTGCGTCGCAGTATTCCACGAGGCTCTTCCTGCCGCCGTCTCCGTCCGGATATTCATAATTCTCAAGCAGACGGTTGACCGCGTCGCAGGCACCGGCCGAAAAGCATCCTGTACCGTACTGTACCCGGTATGTCGTGCATACATGTACCCTGTAACCCATATGTGATTTGATTTGCGGGCCGCCGCGGAAGCGGCCCAGTTGATAACCTAACAGTCCCTGAACACTGCGAAGCCGATGCGGTTGCCGTCATCATCAAGGCTGTCGTTGTACATGTCAACCATGTCGCGGAACTCCTGCGAGCGGAAGAACGCCGCGTCGGCACCGGGAGGAAGGTCAATGTATTCTCCGGCGTGTTCCCGCATCTGCGGGATCTCGTCTTCTGAGTAAAGGCAACCGTCAAGGACGAATGCCGGCAGGTCGGTGAACCCTTCCGGATTGCATGTGTCGTAGAAGTTGCCGAACTCGTCGGTGGATGACCAGGCGAACTCTATCGACGGGAACTTGTCCCTGATGAACTCCTCAATGTCGTCCGACTTGCCCCACGCAGAGACGGTTGAGAACCTCAGCCTACCGTCAGCATCAACGGAGAACTCTTCCTTCTCGTCAACGTCCGGCCCACAGAAGCAGGCTACGGCGTGGAAGTTCGGGTCGAATGTCCCTCGGCAGTAGATCGGGCTCTCGTCAATCTCCTCCCTCGTCATTCCGAAGGCGGCCAGGAGGTTTCCCATCCAATAGCGTCCGAAGCCGAAGGGGCTTCCCTTCAGGAGGTCGGGCATCGTGTTGAGTGTGCGGGCGAACTCCTGGAGTTCGTCCATGTCGCCGGTGGCGATGTAGTTTGTGCAGGCCCAGTTTGGCATAATCTGTATCGTTTAGTTGTTTGACGTCTGTCTTCCGGATAGCCTCATCAGCTCGTTGAAATTCTCATCCGTGATGTTCCACTGCTTGCGGATGGCGCTCTTGAGTGTCCACGAAGGCTTGTCCTTCGGTTTCTTGGCAGCCCAGCTTATGAAGGCGTTCCACCTGGGATGCTCTGGACTCAGTTCCGGCAGTCCCTTCGGCTGCTCCGGCAGTGCAGGTGCTCCGGCGAGCTCCGTCGTCTCCTTTACGGACGGGCTTGTGACAGTTGCCGTCTGGCTGGAGTACTTGGTGTCGTTGCGCCCGCGATAGATATCCGCTCCAAAGCCGAGCGACTTGCAGGCCACTCCCAAAGCATCCGTATAAGCCTTTTTGTAAGCCTCGTCATCAACGAAGAGCCCTTCGGCCGTCATCAGTACCAGACGGTTGCCGCCGGTTCCACGTATCGGCTTGCTCCATTTGCCGGTCTTCGAGTCCTTGAGATAGAGATTGAGGTCAGTGAACACGCAGATCTCCCCGTTCTGGAGGGAGACTTTCTCCTGACGTGTGACTTCCGTGTACCAGCCTTCTCCCGCCGGCCCGAAGAGCCTGGTGAGCTGCTCTATTCTCCACATGGGGTCAATCTCGGTAAGGCGCTTTCCCCAAGGCGACTCGAACGGCTTCTGCGCGTCTTCCGGGACGTTCTGCACCTGCTTGAAGATATGCAGGTTGTCCGCATTTTTCAGTTCCATATTGCAGTTGATTTTAAGTTGTACTTTCTCTGCCTCAGGCATTGTTTTTCCTTTCCCTTGGCGGGCTGCCTGTGATGCTTTGGAAGGACACGGACGGAAGAGAAAGGCAAGGGCGGCTCAGGGAAACCGATGCCCGCAGGGTGTCTGTTTCCCGGAACGAAGGAACTGTCCCTTGACGCCGGACGGACGCGTCCAAACTTTGCAGAACAGGTGGACTGACAAGGGAACAAGGACAAATAATCCTCTTAATCGACAAAATTACCCTAAAAAAGGCCTCTTATCCGACAAAATTGCTTATTTTTGTTATCAACAACATTGTTATTGGAAAAATTTACGGAACATGATCAATATTCACGAGATAATCATGGCAACTTCCGATAAAACGGAGACAGCAAAGAAGACCAATTTGATAAAGAATGGCAAACTTAGAAAAATAGCGCCTAAGGTTTATACTACAAATATGGATGAAGATCCTAAAATATTAGTGAAAAGGAATCTATTCTATATACTTGGTCAATTGTATCCAAATGCGGTGATAAGCCATAGATCAGCATTCGAGTTCAAGCCCACAGAAAATGGAGATATATATTTGACATATAAATACTCTAAGATTGTTTCCTTGCCTGGGATTAAGGTTCATCTGATTGAAGGACCTGCCGGAACTGAATATGACAGACCTTTCATTGGAAATCTGTTTGTGGCAAGCAATGAAAGACGCATTCTTGAGAATCTCCAAAAAGGTCGTGCCAGAAATGGCAGTGATTCAAAGTGCCTACCTCGTGAGATCATTGAAAACAGCCTTGAAAAGATACTTCAAGTAAATGGCGAAGCCGGAATCAATGAGTTCAGAGACAAGGCGCGATCTACATCGATACTGCTGGGAATGACGGAAGAGTTCGAAACCTTGAATGGAATAATCGGCGCCTTGCTGTCCACTAAGCCATCTGCTATTCTCACGTCAGACAACGCAATAGCCCGTGCGGCTGGGCTTCCTTACGATGGTGACAGGGTGAAGTTGTTCGAAGTCCTGTTTGAAGCTTTACACAATGAGATATTCCCGGTTATTGATGAACCGAATCAGACAAATTCTGAATTCAGGAACTTCGCTTTCTTCGAAAGTTATTTCTCCAACTATATTGAGGGCACTGAATTCGAAATCGAGGAAGCCAGAGCAATAATTGATACAGGGCAGCCAATGCCGGCAAGAAATGCAGATTCTCATGACGTGTTGGGCACATTTCAGATTGTATCTAGCCGACGTGAAATGCGACGTACGCCACGCTCTGCAGAGGAATTGATAGAGATACTGCAGGAAAGACATCGAATCATGATGGCCGCTAGGCCTGATCGTGATCCAGGAATGTTCAAGATGAAGAACAATCATGCTGGAGATACGCATTTCGTGGACTATGGGCTTGTGCGTGGCACCTTAACGAAAGGATATGAATATTACCGGACTCTTGAATCTCCTTTCTCAAGAGCTCTTTTCATGCTCTTTATGGTAAGTGAGGTTCATCCTTTCAATGATGGTAACGGACGCATATCGCGTATCATGATGAATGCTGAGATGGTCAGTGCTGATCAGTCTAAGATTATCATACCTACCGTATTCCGCGAAGACTATCTTAACTCTTTAAGACGGCTGACAAGACGCAGTGACCCGTCCGTGTTTATCAGAGCCATGTCCAGAGCACGCGAGTTCAGCGCTAATCTTATAGGTGATAATTTCATCGAAACAAAGACTTATCTTGAAAAATGCAATGCATTTAAGGAAGGTGAAGACTATATACTTCGCTTTTAGGCTTAATCGACAAAATTACCCTAAAAAAGGCCGCTTATCCGACAAAATTGCTCATTTTTGTTATCAACAACATTGTTATTGGAAAAAATCAAGGAGTATATTTTTTAGTTTACACCACATGGTCCCTATCCAGCCCGACAAGTGTATCAACCCTGAAGCAACGCCAGTCCCGACGCTCAAGGTCGAAATACGAGAAGGTCCAATTAAACGCAGGCTTGCGTTTTGACGGGCTGCCTGTGATGCTTTGGAAGGACACGGACGGCAGAGAAAGGCAATGGCGCCTCAGAGAAACCTATGCCTGCAGGGTGTCTGTTTGCCGGAACGAAGGAACCGTCCCTTGCCGCCGGACGGACGCGTCCAAACTTTGCAGAACAGGTGGACTGACAAGGGAATATGGGAAATTAATATGAATCTTCCGCTTCACCAGAAGTAAATCTATGTAGGGAATCTCAGCACAATTGAAATAATGAAGCAGAAGCAAGTGAAACTGACGTATATCTATAATGTAGGTAATGAAGTTACAAAAGATATTTGAGTATAAATACCCATATTTGAGTGTAAATATCTACATTTGTGAATACAAATGCACTGCGCGCGAGAAGTAGACACGAAAAGATTATTTCGTTACACGTTGTTTTT
>OHOA01000215.1_pt1 | contig 36797 bp, 28 predicted proteins | sample 1569681 | NCBI WGS metagenome assembly OHOA01 (sample SAMEA3879609, study PRJEB24766) | human gut metagenome | biome: human-associated habitat; feature: feces | place: USA | collected 1985/1987 | reverse complement strand
CCCAACAAGGAGTCGCTCGAAACTTATAAAGAAGTCGGGATGACTGGACTCGAACCAGCGACCACCGGTCCCCCAGACCGGCATTCTAAACCTACTGAACTACATCCCGTTTTCTGTTTAGCGGGTGCAAAAGTACTAAGATTTTTGAAACCTGCAAAACTTTTCGGGCTTTTTTTGCCGTTTCGCCCTAAAAATAGTACCTTTGCGGGTGAGTAAGGACCCAAACAAGGCTTAAAATGCATTACATCATAGATCCTCCCCATGTTCTCCAAGCGGATGTCAACTTGCCCGCTTCGAAGAGTATCAGCAACCGCGCCCTCATCATCCAGGCACTGACGCCTGGCGCGCCGACACCGTTCAATCTGTCCGACTGCGATGACACCCGGGTGCTCAAGGACGCCTTGCGCCTCCTACCCTTCCACATCGATATTGGACCAGCAGGCACGGCTATGCGCTTCCTCACCGCCTACCTGGCCATCACGCCCGGAGAACACACCCTCACCGGTTCGGAGCGGATGCGCCAGCGCCCCATCGGCCAACTGGTCGATGCGCTCCGGTTGCTTGGTGCCGAGATTGCCTATGAGGGTGAGGAGGGCTTTCCCCCGCTGAGAATTACCGGTAAGCCCATCATGGGTGGCAAGATAGAGATGGCGGGCGACATCAGTTCACAGTTCGTCACGGCCCTGCTGCTCATCGCCCCTGTTATGGAGAAGGGACTTACCCTCCATCTGCAGGGCCGCATCATCTCCCGTCCCTATATCGACATGACGCTCCAGGTGATGCGAAGCTATGGTGCGGACGTGGAGTGGATGGACCAAAGTGCCATCACGGTACGCCCACGCCCCTACCAGCCCACGGAATATACGGTAGAGAACGACTGGACCTCGGCCTCCTATTGGTATGAACTGATGGCTCTCTTTGGCCGAGGCGACACTTCCATGCGCCTCAACGGACTCCTCGCCCACTCTCCACAGGGCGACGCGGCAGTCAAGTACATCTTCAGCCTGCTGGGCATCCGCACCACCCTCTCCAAGGAGAAGGAGGGAAGACTGGAGACGGCAGACCTGCATTACCGCAGGATGCGACTGCCTCTCCTCGAATACGACTTCACGGGTCAACCCGACCTGGCACAGTCCGTGGTGGCTACCTGCGTGGCTTTGGGCACCCACTTCCGCTTCACGGGCCTTTCGACGCTCCGCATCAAGGAGACCGACCGTCTCGCAGCCATCGTCAGCGAGATGCGGAAGCTCGGCTACGACCTCCAGGCGACCGACGAGGACGCGCTGATATGGAACGGCGCACAATGCCAGCCCGACGCCTTCCCCGTCATCGACACTCACAAGGACCACCGCATGGCCATGGCCCTGACCGTCGCCTCCTGGTGCGCCGACTCCCCCATCCAGATCGACGACACCACCTGCATAGCCAAATCCTTCCCCGCCTTCCTCGATGCCTACCGCCTCATTGAGCGTTAGTACGCCTGGAACAATGGTACGAATCATCTGCATCTGTCCGTAGGATTGTGGTCTGGCCGGACAAAATGTGAAAATCATAAACTTTGTCCGGCCAATATGGCTTTCACCGGACAACTACGCGTTGGCCGTCAGCGTGGCAGGTAAGTAGCTGATTTTCAATCGAAACAAAGATGTCCTAGTGCGGAATCCAGCATCAGGACATCTTCGTTTTATTCATTATCAATAAGTTAGATGCCGCGGCCTTTCAGGTCGGCGAGTACGATGGCGGCTACGGCCTCGACTATGACGGGGGTACGGAGGGCGAAGCAGACATCGTGGCGACCGGGGACATTTAGGGCAGTCCGCTCACCGGTCTTGACGTTGAGGGTCATCTGGGATCTGGTGATGCTGGAGGTCGGCTTGAAGGCGACACGGAAAACTATCGGGGAGCCGTTCGTGATGCCGCCGTTGACTCCGCCGGAACCGTTCTTGGAGGTGGTCACTACATCGTCTTTAAGTTCAAGAGGATCATTGTGTTCCGAGCCTTTCATCCGAGCGGCCGCGAAGCCGTCACCGAACTCTATGCCACGGACTCCGGGTATCGAGAAGACGGCGTGGGAGACCAGCGACTCAACCGAATCGAAAAACGGCTCACCAAGACCTGTCGGCACACCGGTGATCCGGCACTCGACTATTCCTCCCAACGAATCACCGTCCCGGGCGGTTCTTTCCAGAAGGGCATCCCACTTTGACTTGTCGGACTCTCCCCCGATTTCAATCAAACTGGCCTCAAAGACGATTCCCGGACACATTTTCTTGGCAATAACCCCAGCGGCGACCAGCGGAAGGGTTATCCTGCCTGAGAAATGTCCGCCTCCACGAGGGTCGTTGTATCCGTTCCACTTGACCGAAGCCACATAGTCAGCGTGACCGGGACGCGGCACCGCCTTAAGAGCTTCATAATCAGAGGATCTAGTGTTGTTATTTCTGAATATGACCGCTAACGGAGCACCCGTTGTCCGCCCGTTGAACACCCCGCTGAGGATCTCCGGCTCATCGGCCTCGACCCGCGGCGTGGTGCCTTTCGCCCCGCTCTTCCGGCGAAGGATGTCCGCCATAAAGTCCTCGACACCAAGCACAATGCCCGGCTTCACACCATCCACGACAACCCCGATCGCCCCACCGTGCGACTCACCGAAAATCTCCACCTTAAAATTACGTCCGAATGTGTTCATGTCCAAATCCGATTATCACAAGCAGACAACCGTCCGCCTAAAAAATATCGTCCTAATCCTCAGCTACCTTTTCCGCCGGAAATCAAACCTTTTGCACTCACAATAATTAGATCGGGAGCGTCTTTTGGCGGAGCCACGTGGCTACTTCCGGGGTGAGGCGCGGAGAGAGTGTACGGTAGACGCGCTCGTTGTAGGCGTTGAGCCATTCAATCTCGGAGCGGTCCAGCAAGTCCCTGACGATGACCGAGGTGTCGAAATGACAGAGGGTCAGAGGCTCGAAACCAAGCCAGTGGCCGAAATCGTTCTCGCCGGCATCGACGCAAAGAATCACGTTCTCGTGACGGACTCCGAACTTGCCCTCGCGGTAGATTCCAGGCTCGTCACTGGTGACCATTCCAGGGATGAAGGCCTGACGGTTGAAATTCTGACGGAACTCCTGAGGCCCCTCATGGACATTCAGGTAGAACCCGATGCCGTGGCCGGTACCGTGACCGAAATTGCGCTTGACATTCCACAGCGGCTCCCTGGCCAGGATGTCCAGTTGGCAGCCGGCAGTCCCCTTCGGGAAAATGGCTTTGGAGAGGGCTATGTGGCCTTTCAGCACAAGAGTGTAGTCCTCTTTTTCCAGCTGCGAGCAAGGCCCGAGAGGAACCGTTCTGGTGATGTCCGTTGTCCCGAACAGGTACTGTCCGCCGGAATCGCAAAGGTAAAGGCCTTCGGTGTAGAGCTCAGCCGAACCCTCTTCCGGAGTGACATAGTGAGGCAGAGCCGCGTTCGGGCCATAGGCGGAGATTGTCTCGAAACTCTCCCCCCGGAACCCTTCGATACCGGAACGGAACTCGTGCAGCTTGACCGAGGCTTCATATTCATTGATAGCATCGCCCGCCTGCAGGGATGTCTCCAGCCAGTGCAGGAACCGCTCGACAGCGACGCCGTCCTCAAGATGAGCCTCGCGCATCCCCGCGACCTCGACCTCATTCTTGACAGCCTTGCGCAGCGCCACCGGCGACGCGCCCATGACCACGAACTGCGAGGCATTCTCGTTGAGGATGCTGTACAAGTCATAATTCAAGGTCGAAGGATCGACGAACAATGCCTTGATGTAGCTGCCGTCCACGAGATTCGAGAGTGCAAGCCCCACGTCGGAATATTCCTGAAGACTCACGCCGTCAGCGGTCAGCTCATGGAAGCTGTCCTCCGTCTCAGTGTCCTCCTCCGGAACCGCACCCTTACGAACAAACCATAGCACATTATCCTGAGTGACAAGTAGATAGGACATCACTACGGGATTGTAGGCGACATCCTGACCGCGGACGTTCAGCATCCATGCTATCTCATCCAAAGCCGTGAGGAGTATCGCGTCACGCCCCCGTTCGGCCAGCCACTTACGAATCCAGCGGAATTTCTGCGCCCTCGACCATCCAACCTGCTCTGTTCCAAGGGTAATGACCGGTGTCTGAGGGATTTGAGGCCGGTCTGTCCACAAAGCGTCAAGCATGTCCGGAGCATTGACAAAACGGACTTTCTCGCCGACCGATTCCTGGATGTCCTTCACGGCGGATGCCGTCATGCAAAGCCCGTCGAGAGCAACGCAAACATCGTCAAAGTCCGAGAAATGCCCGGCAAGCCACTCTGGGATAAGGACTTGATCCGGCACGCGGGTCTTGTGCAGCTCCGCCCCGGCCTCCGGAAGCTGCCGGGAAGCCTGTATAAAATAGCGTGTGTCTGTCCAAAGGCCGACATGATCCTCCGTGATGACCAGGTCACCCTCCCCCGTGTAGCCGGAGAGCCAAGCCACCTGATGCCATCGGGCGGCGGAATACTCACTGTTGTGAGGGTCGCACCCGGTCACAATGACGGCATCCCAACCCTTCGAGCGCATCATCGCCCGAACAGCCTCAATTCTTTCTCTGAATATGCTCATTCGACAATTTATGAATATGACTGATTATCACCTGAATAGCCTACGCTTAAAGATCCGTATGGCCACAAGTAGCAACTTCTCCACCGGAAGGAACGCCGAAAGGTTCCTCAAGCCGCTGAACAGCATGTTGGAAGGCGTGAACGCCTCCTTGACATCAAGAAGCGACTCACGCACAGCAAGTTCCCTGCGCCGAAGGCGCTCCCGGACATCTTTCTGGGCGGACTCCAGCCCGTCCATCGTCTTGATTTCAGAGTATCTCATGGCCTATCTGTCCTCGTCAAAGAAAAGTTTGATGAACATCGGAACGAAAGTATTGCGGAAAAGCCTCTTTCTCAGCAGGATGACAATCCCCAGAATCAAGGCGAACACCACGGCCACGATCCCCGCGCCGGCAGCGTAACTGCCGATCAGCTCCCCGATCCACATCACGCCACCGACCGCAAGCGCTGTCAGTATGACCGACACGATGAACAGGACAAGCAGCATGTAGAGCAACTTGCCGAGCGTCAGGGAAAGCCCTTTCGCCGTCCTCAGCTTAAGGTCGTCGATCCGAGCCTCAACATAGTCGGCGGTGTTCCGGCCAAGATCCTCGACAGGTTTAGTGAACTCGCTCATCGTCAGATGTTTTCTGAACGTCTATCGGCATATTCAATGTCCTTCTGAATGGCGCTTTCCAGCTTCTCCAGACGCTCAAGGATCCTCATCCTCACATCCTCCTTCAGATCCTCAGCCTTGTCCTGCAGCTCAGCCCTGAGGTCATTGAGTTCCATCCTGGCGAGCCTGGCCCGCGCCCTGGCCGAATCAGCCGCATCGCCGGCAGTCTCCCTAAGTTTCCTGCGAGTCTCCTCGCCCTTCTCCGGAGCGAACAACAGCCCCAGAGTCAGCCCCGCGGCCGCCCCCGCGACAAACGCGAATAAAGAATCACCTTTCATAACATTCGATTTTCACAAACTTACATAAAAATCTGCGATTTTTACGCCCGTCCCATAAGAAAGGAACAGTTTTTTAGAGGAAATATAAACCATACTGATCAGAAATCCAATTCATCAGCGCCGATTTCTGTTTGCCAACACAAACGGAACTCCTCGGGCAAGTGACAATAAGGCCATAACGCAACCCGTGAGTGTCCCGCAATCCTTCCGGGCGACAGAAAAGGGTTCCACAATCCTCTCGTGCGCAAAAGTGACCCTCTCACGTACGAAGGCCTTATTTTGATCCTCCTCGTGAGCAGGAGGGCTTAGTCTGCGCACGGGAGGGACTGCCGAGGCTGCCTCGTGAGCAGGAGGGCTGGGGCTGCGCACGGGAGGGACTGCCGAGGCTGTCTCGTGAGCGGGAAGGCCTGGGCTGCGCACGGGACCATAGACATTATTTTCTGACAGGGGCGCACTGGACGCCGAGGAGTTTCAGGGCAGAGACGAGGTCGGTGGTGACGGCTACTTTGTACTTGGTTGAACGGAACTCTATGCTATACTTGGTCTGAGGGTCGTAGAGGTACATCTTCAGAGGGACGGTGCCTCGGTTGGACTGGATCAGGGACACTAAATCCTTGCGGAACTTCTCGGTCAGCATCGGGGTGGTGATGCTGATGGAAAAAGCATTCAGCATGGTCTCGTTGACGTTGCCAAGCAACATTATCTTCTTGACTCTGAAGGCATAAGGCGAGGTCTTGCCTTGAGCTCGCTCCTCTGGCTTGATGAAATATTTCTCCTCGATGTCGCCCTCGATGTAAAGGTTCTCGTGCAGCTTCATGTAGCTCATAAAAGCCTCATGGTCACGCCCGAAGAGCGCCAGCTCGTAGGCACCGCTGTAATCCTCAAGCCTGGTCTTTGAATATGGCTTGCCGGTCTTCGTGGTCAGGGTGCCGCACTCGGTGACAAGACCGGCAACGGCAACCTTCATCTTCTTCCTGGAAGCCTCGCACTCAGCCACCTGCTTGCTCAGATTCGCAAGTTCACAGTTCGTAAAGTTCTCTATCTCAAAGGCATACTTATCCAAAGGATGTGAGGAGATATACATCCCGACATATTCCTTTTCCTTCTGGAGCCACTCGAACTCATCGTCCGCGCCGACCATTTCAGGGATTTCAGGGCGCACCGGCCTCATCTCCTCGGCCTCGCCGAAGAGCGATGCCGCTGAATCGGCGGCGTCCTGGCAGTAAAGGGTGGCGTATCTGGCAAGTTCGTCGATGAACAGGTTGCCGCTGCGACAAGGCAGGAAGAACTGCTTGCGCTGGATGCCGAACGAATCGAAACCACCTGAATATGCAAGGCACTCTATTGCCTTTCTACCCAGTGAGTTGCCAAGCCTTTCAACGAAATCGAACACATCGGCGTAGGTACCGTTGGCTGCCCTGTCGGCGATGATCGCGTCCGCCACATTGGAACCAAATCCCTTGATTCCCTTCAGGCCAAAACGGATGTTGCCTTCCTTGTTCACGGTGAAGTGTGAATATGACTCATTGACATCCGGGTTCAACACCTTGATCTTATGAGCCTTGCAATCGGATAGGATCTTCTTGATCTCCGACATGTTGGAGAGGTTGCAGGAGAGGTTGGCGGCGAAAAACTCGGCGGGATAGTGGCATTTCAGCCAGCCGGTCTGGTAGGAGACCCATGCATAGCAGGTGGCGTGGGACTTGTTGAAGGCATACTGCGCGAATTTCTCCCAGTCCTTCCAGATCTTGTCCAGCATCTTCTCCGGATGGCCGTTGGCCTTGCCGCCCTCCATGAACTTGTCCTTGAGCTCGTTCAGAATCGCTATCTGCTTCTTGCCCATCGCCTTGCGGAGCTTGTCCGCCTGACCCTTCGTGAAGCCGGCCAGCTTCTGGGAAAGAAGCATCACCTGCTCCTGATAGACGGTCACACCGTAGGTGTCCTTGAGGAACTCCTCCATCTCCGGGAGGTCATATTCAATAGGCTTGAGTCCGAGTTTTCTGTCCACGAAGTCCGGGATGTAGTCCATAGGGCCCGGACGGTAGAGGGCGTTCATCGCGATGAGGTCCTCGAAACGCTCAGGATGCAACCTCTGGAGCCAGGTCTTCATGCCCTCGGATTCAAACTGAAAGACGCTGTCCGTGTCGCCGTGTCCATAGAGTTCGTAAGTCGGCTTATCGTCAATCGGAATCGCCTCGATGTCGATGTCCGTACCAAAGCGCAACTTAATGTTGTCCAGACATTTATGGATGATAGACAAGGTATTGAGCCCGAGGAAGTCCATCTTGAGCATTCCGACCTCCTCGATGTAGTGGCCGTCGTACTGCGAAGTCCAGACGTACTGTCCGGACTCCTTGTCCATCGAAAGGCAGATAGGAATATAGTCGGTCAGGTTGCCTCGTCCGATGATCGTGGCGCAGGCGTGCATTCCGACCTGACGGATGCAGCCCTCCAGCTGACGGGCATATTTCAGAACCTCCCTCACCTGCTCTGTTCCGTTTTCCAACTCTTCCTTGAACTCAGGCACAAGACGGTAGCAGTTCTTCAGGGTTATCTTGACATCCGTGTCCTCCATGCCCCTCTGATAGGTCTTCTTGACCGTTTTCTTCTGACCCGGATTGTCAGGATCATCAACCTCGACATCCTTTTCCACCACCTTGAATCCTGGCTTCAGATCATCCAGATCCGGATTGAAAGGATATTCCTTATCCACCTTCTCGCTCAGGCGGTCAGGCACCATTCCGGACAGGCGGTTGGACTCATCGATCGACAGGTCATGGATTCGCGCCACGTCCTTGATGGCTCCCTTGGCGAGCATCGTGCCGAAGGTGATCACCCGGGAGACGTGATCCTTGCCGTAGGAGTCCTCGACATATTTATGCGCCAGCGACAGATCCTCGAAATCGACATCTATATCCGGCATCGAGATTCGGTCCGGATTCAAGAAACGCTCGAACAGGAGCTGGTACTTGATCGGATCCAGGTTGGTGATTCCCAAGCAATAGGCCACCACGGAGCCAGCGGCGGAACCACGGCCTGGCCCCACCATGCTGCCCTTCGCCCTCGAAGCCGCGATGTAGTCCTGCACAATCAGGAAGTAGTCCGGGAAGCCCATACGGCAGATGGTCTTGAGCTCGAAGTCTATCCTCTCGGACTGCTCGGCGGTCAAAGTCTCCCCATAACGTCTTTTGGCTCCCTCGTAGGTGATGTGGCAGAGATAGGCCACCGACTTACAGAACTCGTCGCCACGGTAATTGCCCTTCTTGTCGCATTTTCCGACCTCGATGACATCCTTGTACATGTTCAGATAGTTGTCCAGGTCGTCAAGGAAAGCCTGGTCGATCTGGTACTTGGGAAGCACATGGTCGCGGTCGATCTGATATTCCTCAACTTTGGAAGCTATCTCCAGAGTGTTTTCCAGCACTTCCGGATGGTCTGGGAACAGAGCGGCCATCTCCTCCTCGCTCTTCAGGTACTCCTGCTGGGTGTAGTGCAGGCGCGGCTCCTCGTTGATCTTCTTACCGGTGTTCAGACAGATAAGATGGTCGTGCGCCGGGCCGTCCTCCTTGTTGACGAAGTGGACGTCATTCGTGGCGACCACCTTGACACCCATCTCCTGAGCCAACTGGAATATTCCCTCATTGCTGATCTTCTGCTCCTCGTAGACATCCCGCGAGAGTCCAGGAACCTCGGTCTTATGGAGCATCACCTCAAGGTAGTAGTCGTCTCCGAAGACCCTCTTGTGCCACTCTATCGCCTTTCTCGCCTCGTCCATCTTTCCGGCGACGATGTTCTTGGGGATCTCGCCGGCAAGGCAGGCGGAGCAGCAGATCAGATTCTCGTGGTACTTCTCGATGATCTCGTGGGAGACCCTCGGCTTGCCGTAGTAGAGACCTTCGATGTGACCCTGCGACACGATCTTCATCAGGTTCTTGTAGCCGTCGAAATTCTTGGCCAGCAGGATGAGGTGGTAATATGACCTATGCTCGCTGTCCTTGATCTTAGGGTCGTAGTGGCGTGTCACATAGACCTCGCACCCGATGATCGGCTTGACCTTGAAATGCCCGGTAGCCTTGTCCACATGCTTGCCTGCGAACTTGAAGAACTCCTTGACACCGTACATGTTGCCGTGATCCGTGATGGCCAGGGCCGGCATCCCCATCTCCTCGGCCCTGTCGAACAAGGTCGAGATGGAGGAGAATCCGTCAAGAATCGAATATTGCGTGTGGACGTGAAGGTGTACAAAAGCCATGGTGACAAGTCATTTTTTCAAGCGCCAAACCCGCCCATCGCCGGACAAACGTCTCCCGACAAAAGGCGAATCGCAGCAATACAAAGATACCGAAAAACCCTATCCCCGCAAAGCCGCTCTCCCCGAAAAGTTATCAACACCTCGGAAAAAGTCCCGGTTTCAGCCACATAAAACTCAGAATTATTCCCGAAAATAAGAGTAAATAGTCGGAAAAAGTCCCGATTTTAACCATCCAAAACTCGGAATAATTCCCGATACTATTTGTTATTCAATTGATTTATTGTAAATTCGCAAAAAATATAAAAAAGAAGCCATGCTATATAGAAAATTCGCAGCCCATCTGGAAGACTTTCTCCGGAACGAACCTCGTAAGATAATGCTCGTCAATGGCGCCAGGCAGATTGGCAAATCGTACCTGATAAGGCACGTCGGCAACAAACTTTTCAAGAATTATGTGGAGATAAACCTGAAAGCGGACAAGGAAGGCTCCGGAATATTCGCGTCTGTCCGCAGTGTAGAGGAGTTTTTCCTGCAATTGGGTGCGATCGCCGGGAACAGATTAGGCAATCGGGACGACACGATTGTCTTTCTTGACGAGATTCAAAGCTATCCGCATCTGATGACGATGCTCAAATTCCTGAACGAGGACGGCAGGTACAGGTACATCGCCAGCGGCTCGGAATTAGGTGTGGCATTGGCGCAGACTCCTTCCGTCCCTATCGGCAGCATAGCCATCGAGCAGATGTATCCGCTTGATTTCGAGGAGTTTCTTCTAGCGATGGGATGCAGTCAGGACACTATTGACGGGATGCGGGAATATTTCCACGACAGAAAGCCGTTGAACGATTCCCTGCACAACTATATGCTCCGGCAGTTCAAGATCTATCTTTTGGTGGGAGGAATGCCCGACGCCATAAACAAGTTCATCAAAAGCCGTAACATCGCCCAAGTCCGTAAGATCCAACGGGACATACACTCCTTGTACAAGTTGGATGCGTCGCAATACGACGAGGAGAGGAAACTTGTCATCCGCAAGATCTATGACATGATTCCGTCCAACATGGAAAACAAGAAGAAGCGTGTCATCGTGAAGAACATCGAGCAGACCGCCGGTCACAAGCAGTTCAGCGACTACTCCGATGAGTTTGACTATCTGGTCAACTCCGGTGTTGCTCTCTCAGTCCAAGCCATCAGCAATCCGAAGTTCCCGCTGAAGGAGTCCGAGAGCAAGAATCTTATCAAACTATACCTCAGCGATGTAGGCATTCTGACTGACCTTCTTTACAGGACAAACATCAATGCGGTGCTTGGAGACGAACGCAGCGTCAATCTCGGCTCAGTCTATGAGTCTGTAGTGGCACAGGAGCTCCACGCCCACGGATTCACCCTGCACTACTACGACAACAAGCAGCGTGGAGAGGTTGATTTTCTGATTGATGACTACGACAATCTCACAGTCCTGCCCATCGAGGTCAAATCAGGCAAGGATTACAAGGTTCACAGCGCCCTGGACGCCTTCCTTGACACCCCCGACTACCACATCAAGAACGCCATAGTCCTAAGCAACGAACAAAACGTCCACAAGGAGCATGGCATCACCTACCTCCCCGTCTATTACGTGATGTTCCTAAAGCAAGACAACATCCCGGAAGAAGATCTCGTCATCCCGAATCCGACTTTGCAAGCCTAGTGGCGACCGTGGCACTTAACTAACTGACAGTGAAACGAAAGGGCATCCTCGTGGTTCAAGTATTCAGACCACGACAGTGTTCTGTCCGCTGATTATCAGGACATTATCCGCCACTGTTTTCTAATACGCCCGGCCGTACATCTTCGGGGAGTTGAAGGCGGGGGTGTGGCCGGAGAGGCGGAAGAGTTCGGGGATGGTGACGATCTCGTAGCCTCGGGCCTTGAGGGCGGGGATCAGGGTCTTCATGGCCTCTACGGTGCGCTCGTTCGTGTCGTGGAAGAGGAGGATGCGGCCATCCTCGACGCGGGCGAGGGTCTTGGTCACACGATCCTCGACCGGCATGTCGGCCCTCCAGTCCTGACAGCTCAGGCCGGCTATGAATATCTTCCCGCCGACCACCTCGGCGACGTTGGCGTTGTGTGCCGTGAAGGGAGGACGGAGGTACACAGGCTTCGCACCGGCGTAGGCCTCTATCAGGGAATCCGTCTTGGCGACCTCCGCAAGAATCAGAGAGTCAGGAATCTGCGTGAGATTAGGGTGGGAATAGGTGTGGTTCTCCACATCACATCCCATCTGAACCATCCGCCGGATGATCGGGGCGGTCTCCTCCGTGACGTTCTGACCGATCAGAAAGAACGACGCATTCACACCGTTCTCCTCCAGCACGTCCAGCATCAACGGGGTGTACTTCAGGCTCGGCCCGTCATCGAAAGACAGGGCGACATATTTCGGTTTGGAATCCTCCACGCAGCCGGAGTCGCAGCCGCAATCATCCTGGGCGTAGGCGATGCCGGCGGAAAGCGCCAAGGCTGCGGCCAGCATATTCAAGTATTTGAAAATATTCATTTTAAAACCCTCTTCCGAACATCAGCCAGTACTTCGCCTCAAGCTCCTTCCAGCGGGCGGCGCACTTGTCGTGGATCTCAGCGGTGTAGGCGTTCAGCAGCCGCGCCCTCTTGCGAGGGGTGGCCTTTGAATATTCAGCCTCAAGCTCAGGCAGGCCTTCGAAGGTCATCGCCTCCATCTCCAACACATTGTCGGTGAACTCCTTCTTGGTCTTCTGCCACGAAAGGGTGGCCAGCTTGTTGGCGCGGCGGAACTCCCACAGCACGCTGTTCGGGTAGTATTCCTTCTGGCCGCACTTTTCAAAGGCAGCAGGGAGTTTCGTGCTTCCGCAGAAGATCGGAATGCGAGGGCTCTGCGCCGGGTTGTCCACAGCGTACCAGCAGACTCCCCCGATGCCGTCCGGCAGCCACGAGCGACTCTGGATGACCGTTGAATATGAACACCAGGCTACCGCAAGCGTCCTTCTGAAATCGATCACGCCCGGAGCGATGCTGTTCAGCGTGTTGCGCATCGGAGTGGTCAGCCAAGGATTGGCCAGAGGACTCATCTCCTTGTGGGCGGGAACGCCGTCCTTCTCAGGCACATCTATCGTCCAGTTCTTGCACATGTCCCATTCCGTGCCTTCGTAAGTGTCTCTCAACAAAGCCATTACCTTCCTGACATCCACCAGCGAATCCGGCTTTACGGAGAACGGGAAATCCTCCATACCATACTTCAGTCCGAGCGACGGTGCCAGCAGATCGAACACCCTGAACTCCCTCTCACGGTAGTTCCTGCCCTGTGCGTATGAGCAGACGATCACCTTCCAAAAAACGAAATCGCCCTTACCATCCCAAAGGCCGTTGTCGATAGCCACCTGCTCAAGGTTATCGGAAGCCATAAAGTTCTCGGTGTCAGCGCGGTCGATCCTACCGATTCTCGGAATGTTGGCGGAGATCCCGACGTGTCCGTCCGGAATCCTCTGGGCCGCCCAGGCCGCCCCGAGCTTATGCTTTCCGACTCCCACGATCTCAAACTGCCAGACCTCCTTCGGGTCGGAGACCGTAAGGCACTCGCCACCATCGCCGTAGCCATATTCCTCAGCCAGAGATCCCATCACATTGACGGCCTCCCTTGCCGTGGCGGCACGCTCCATCGCCAGACGGCAAAGCTCCTCGATGAGCAGCGGCGCGTCCTTGTTGATGAGGGTGTCCGGCCCGGTGAAAGTCGTCTCGCCGATGCCCACCTGCTTCTCGTTCAGCGATGGATAGCCAGTGTTGACGTAGGAATATGTATGCGCGACCTGCGGAATCTCTCCCACTATCTTGATCCCTGCGGTGTCGGTCACGAACTTCGTCTTACGCCAGTTCTTGCGGATCGGAGTCATCGAACCCGGCTTGTGATCCTTCGCTGGAACGATATTCACCCAAGTGTGGGAGGTGCCGTCGCAAGTGTGCGAGGTCATCACCGACCCGTCCGTGCTGGCCAGCCTCCCGACCACAATGCTGGTGCACTCCAGCCCCGAATTCTCATCATCCTGAGCCCAAGCTCCGAATCCCGCGGCACAAAACGCCGCCAGCGTCACAAGAATTTTTCTCATCTCTATCTTATTGTTTGTTTATTCTCAAAGACTTGCGAACATCCGCTTACCTGACAGGACCGGCGATGCTGACACAAGCGTAAAACAAAGTTTATTATCCAGGCTAAGTAATCTTTACCAACTTATTTTTAACGCTTACTAAGATACAACTAAAACCGAGATTTTTCAAAAAAAAGACTTTTTCAAGTGGACTCAATTGTTCATCTTTTTGTTCGATTGCAGGTTCTCCACATACAGAGGCAAATGATGGAGATTTGTAGCATCCGCATCGGTTCTAACTTGAACCAGAGGATAAAAAGAGGGCAAAGAAGAAAGCAGAGGGTTCTGCTCCCGTCTTCACCCTCTTGGTTATAGGCTATGATTTACTTGCCAATCCATTCTATTGCCATAGGGTTTCCTACAGTGGTTATCATAGGAGTTGGATTGACTACTGAAGTCTGAGGGTTGAGATAATATATGCCCTTGGTGTTCGCTGAAGCATTGCAGATGGCCAAGCCGTCTTTATACTTAGAGACCAATATACCATAGCCGTTGGACAATTCCAGCCCTTTTATTTTCGTCATCTTCCGATTGTATAGGTCAAAGACTACGGCTCTGCTCGATATAGAGGAATGTCCTGTTTCTCCGGGTCTGTAATAACCTGGAATATCAACATATCCGTAGGCTTTACCATTGGCCACATAACAAATGGAAGCGGCCCAACCTGCTGTTTTCTCTTCTCCTTCGATAGTTGCACCGGTTATCGTCCAATGGTACGTGGGATCAAAATCCGTATCACCCTTTTTGATCCGCAGTATGCCAGCCTTATGTCCTGCTACCATTCCGAAATTGCCGAGACAAGAGATGTATATATCCCCTTTTTCATCCATGAACAAAGACTTCGGGTCAATGGGACGTGTAGCTTGAGAGAAACCGCTGGCTTTCTCCGAAATCATCTTGACCAGCTTGTCCCTCCTTGTGTCAATAACGGCAACATCTGCTTGTTTGTAATTTTCCGGGCTTGTCCAACCACCCACCATCTGACTTAGACCTGCAAACACGTAGCCGTCACGTTCTATCATGATTCCTATGTCGGGATTATTGTCTTGTATGCCCAAAGATGTCAGGTCTATCTCTCCCGTCTTCTGCATGGTTTCAGGATTAAAAATGTAAATCTTTCCCAATCCTGCAAGCGACAGATACGCCTTTGTAGGAGACAGCTTGACGAGACTATTGGCACTGTTATTGGCAGGCAATGGCATACTGCCCATTTTCTGCAAACCACCGTTTGTGCGGCGATACTTAATCAGCTCATTCTTGTCCATAGTCATGTGATAGCTTGGGAAGACATAGACCTCATTACCTATTACCACAGGGTAAGAACTTCCAAAGGGAACATTTATGCCATTCTTATTGTCAACAGTCATCGTCGTGCCCAACTTGGGCTCGTCAATGAGTTGCATATAGACTGTTCCATCCATACCCGTAGCATTGGGTAAGGCTGTCAGTAGCAGTACATTTCCCGTACCTCCTGCTATGGGAGTGTCCGGACCGTTCTTGTCACATGAGTTGAGACACAGTGCAGCAAACATGGCTGCTGCGATAATCATTTTCTTTTTCATTGCTTTTTTGTTTAATTGATTATTATATGAATTATTACTTGAATACATATCTGAATCTGACGGTGAAACTACGTCCCGGCAAGGGGCGATTGAATTCGCTGATCATTTGTGTATCGGTCAGGTTGTTTATTTTCCCCATAATGAAGTAGCGTCCATTGCCGAAACTCTGCTCAAAGCCCATACTGCATGAGATGGTTCGCGGTATGCGATGCTGTTGGAATTGGCTTTGCTCGAAATCATAAAAATATTCCTCCACGAATGAAGCATCGCTAAATATGCGCGTGTTCATACCTTTGCCCCCGAATAGATTCTCCTTGTGAAACTCCAGTCCTGCATTTGCCATCAGATAAGGTATATTGGGCATGCGACTGCCCTTTGTCGGATTGGCAACAGTGGTGTTTTGCTCATACTTACGCGTGTCTCGCAGGTCTTGGTAGGTTGCATTTACGTAACCATAGAGCCAGCGTGTAACATCTGCTTTCACCTCTGCTTCCACACCAAAAGTCCTCATTTCTCCAAAATTTTGATACTGCGATTGCAGGAAGCCTCCTGTAAAACGAATCATATTCAGTAGATACATGTAGAACCCGTTTACTTCTATCTGCAAGTTGCTGGGAGACTTTCCTGTCAGGTCGAACAGCATTCCCACGTTTACGCTTGTGTTACGCTCCGGAATCAAATTGCCTGCAGGGGCAATGACATAACCATCTCCCAGCAGTTCTTCTTCCGACGGAAGCCTTACATCATACCCGAGAGAGGCTTTTGCCATCAGGTTGGGAGTAATACGGTAACGAAGCGCATTGCTGATACCGAAATCATTCTTGTGGGTATCTATATCTTCCGCTGAATTTGTCAGAATACTAGCCATCCGCGTTTTCATTGAATAGTAGTAATATTTGATATTGACAGAATTGAGGAATTTATCGTCGGAAGAGCGATAGTCGTAGTTCACCCCAGCCACCCAACTGAGCATATTGCTTGGGAATTCCGTACGGTAGCCTATTACCTTGTCTTTCATTGCATCTTTGGGGTTGGCATGGGCATATTTCGACAAAGAATTGAAGTTGACCGAATGATTATCATTGACAAGATAGTTGAGATTCAATTTATGCTGCAATAGATGCTTGTTATTCACCAACAATGATGCCCATTTCCCGATTTCTCCACCGAATTTCGAAACCGCCGGATAATGCGTACCGTCCCAATGTGTGCGATGAGAAGCGGTATCAGTAAAATGAGAGTTGGTATAAACATACCCCAGTTGCCAATCCAAGTCCAGTCCTTCCAAGAGAAAGTTCTCCTTCTCCATCTTGTTGGCGATAATAAAAGCATCGGAATGGCTGTGGGCATACTGAATGTTAGACTCTATTCCCTGTACATCCTTGTAGGTACGTATGAAGATTGGTTCAAATTCCACCAAGTCAAACCACCATTTCCGTGCCTTAAAACTGCCGCCGACAACTGCCTTCTTGAACTTGTCGTGATCTCGGGTTATCGTAAGTCCCTCTTGAAAGGGGGATTTCATCTTGTAGTTATTATCGGAATAGTTATAAAAACCTCCCAACCCGAACTCTATACCTTTTGGCGCAATGTTCATTTTGCTCACCACGGATGCTTTGTGAGTGTTGAAACTACCGTAAGAATAGTTCACGTCCAAATACTTGGGCGGATACTCCTTGATGACAATATTTACCGCTCCACCCACGGCGGAACCCCCGAATTTGGCGGGAACAATTCCTTTGTATATCTCAATGCGATCGATCATTTCCACCGGAATATCATTGATGTCGATAAAATCGGAATTGTCATTCATCGGCTGTCCGTCAATGAAAAGCCCAATGCGTTTACCTTCCAACCCTCGTACGGAAATACGAGAAGTACTGCCCACACCTCCCATTGTCCGCACGGTGATACCGGCTGTTTTTGCTAAAACATCCTGCACATTATTGACAGTCCCTTGTATCTGACTCATGCTGATTACAGATATAGGCATTGCCTGCTCACGTATTTTACGGGCTTCGCTTTTGCCCATCACCACTACCTCATCCAACGATTTGGAATCGGCTTTCAGACGGATGATGATTTTACTGCCTCTCTCGTTACCCACTGTGACCTTACGGGTTTGGGTGCGATACCCCATAAAACTCACGGTAAGCGTATAGGTGCCTGTGGGAATATCAGAAAAAGAGAAATCCCCATGCTCATTTGTCGCGATGCCCTTTTTCAGCTCCTCGATAAAGATAGTTGTTCCGGGCAGTGGCTCTTCGCCTGAGTCGTCGATAACCACGCCCGTAATCCGTCCGCCCCCTGTTTGGGCAGAGACACTGATGCTCATGAGCATCAGTGATAAGAAAAGATAGATTACCTTCTGTTTCATTGTTTTATTACTTTGGACTAAAAATTATATTTTGCCTTTGCCCATATTTCTGAATTGTTTTTGTACCTACCGAATATCCCCTCATTGCCTCCAAACCAATCATAACCTACCGATAGTTGGATGTGGTCATTCAGCGCATAGGAGGAGGTAAAGCGGCTGAACCATCCCTCGTGGTTGAGGTCGAAATAGGTGAAGTTGGATAATTGTAATGTACTGTCCAACAGTTTTTTAGACACATTGAGCGTGAGGAGTGACTGATGACGAGGTTGTGCTATTTGATTTTCATATCGCAGAATACTTTCCGAAGAAAACTGCGCCATCACCATCCATTCATGAGGCGCATACCAATCCACGCCCACGAGATAATTCACCGTGTTGAAGCCCTTCTGCTCCATAGCTCCCGCCTCGGGTTTGTAGCTGAAATGCTTGTCCACATTGAATGCTGCTTCGCCACGCAGGACAAACTGCCCCAACGGCTTGGATATATCTCCTCCGAAGAATCCCATGCGGTAATATTGCGGAGATACGGTCATGTGGTTGCCTGAAGACCGATAAGTAATCATGGGCATCTTGTTCCACGTATGCAATGCGGCAAGAGAAAAATCCACTCCCGGCAAGGTGAAGCAGAGTCTTCCTCCATATTCTATATTGGAAAAATGGAGTTTTGGACAACTTCCGTCCTCATTCCAGACAAGAGGCAGAGCGGTGTTTTTAGGCAGCACACTCCATGGATTTTCGGTATCGGTCGGCAACTTATATCCCTCGAAGGTCGGCACGGCAAGCAACTCCAATCTCATCTTCTCATTAAAGACAAAAAAGCGCAGAGCATTGACCGGCATACGAATGTCATCGTAATCTTGTGCCAAGAATTCCGTCATATCCATCGGAGAAACCAAGTCGATGATACGCACTCCGTCTGCCACACCCCAAATGACCAATTGCCGACCGAGGCGAAAGCCCCAGTGCTCCTCCCTGTGGTCAAGATATGCCTCTCGCAACTCAAAACCCGTGCGTCCTTTCAGCAAGGCATTGTGGGTGGCATTGAACGAGACAAAGAGCGTCGAACTGCCAAAACTTTTCCCTATTTCCCCCCTTACCCGAGTGCGTGAGGACATAAAGTCGTTCGGCTTCTTGGAACGGACGGCATGATAGGTATCAACAAAGCCTTTGAGTTGCCACGATGAATCCCCTTTTTCCTGTCCCCATGCGGCGTGTTGGGACAAGAGTGAGAGAAACAGCAGCAAAAACTTTATAGAACGATTACTTGTGTTTGTCATCAGAACCTACCTTTCTCCAAAGTGGTAACATTGAATTTTGTCTCCTCCATGGGAAGGTCATACTTGGGATTCTTAATTTCAAGAATCGTTTGATGCTCTGTCTGCACATTGGTCATGTGTAGTTTTTGGGCAACCCAAAATCCTGCGACCTTAGCAATGTCCGATAATTCAAGACGGCGGTGCAGCTTCCCCATTTTGTCATAATACTCCACCTTGACGGCTATAAGACAGTCTTGGCGTATGAAAGCTATTTTCTTGGAATAAATCTCGCGTTTGTCTTTGGGCGTAGATTCCAATTTCCAACACTTATGCCCATCTATTTCTTCTTCACCCAGCAGTTTGTGCGTATCCTCATCCACGTTGCGACTGCCCATGTCGTCATAGGTAAAGTCACTGCCCATAAAGTAATCCTGCTTGGCAGACGAGCCACTGATACGGCGGGTCTTCTTCATGGCGGGCAGGTAGAGCCATTTATCCTCGTCCTTGTCGGGTTCGTCGTAATCCCATGTGAGAAACCCCGTACCTTTTACATCGCCGGGGTACTGGAAGAACATAATGCTCTTGCGGTCTTTCTTTCCTTTGCCCACGTCGATGGAGTAAGAAATCAGTTTGCGCTCGCGCACGGCTCCGCGCTTATTAATCAGTTTCATCACCAATTCCGATTGACGGGTATCGCCATCGGGACGGTCTTTTACTTTTTGGGCAATCTCTCTGCCCGTCTGAGCCCTTGCCGTGGCGGCAAAAGCCAATACCACCAAACTTGTTAAAATAATTCTTTTCATCATGATTGATGTTTTGTTGTTGATTTTATCCCATTGACTTTTCAAGCATCTTCCGATAGGTCGCTGATTGTGCCTGCAACTCTGCGTCAGTGCCCATAGCCTCAATTTTGCCTTGATTGAGCAACACGATTTTATCGGCTCCGCGAATGGTACGCATCCGATGAGCGATAACAATGACCGTCTTGTTTTTAATCAGCTCAGACAAAGCCTCCTGTATCAGGCTTTCGTTTTCCACGTCGAGCGAGGCGGTGGCTTCGTCCATCAGGATGACGGGAGCATCTTTCAGTATGGCTCTTGCAATGGAGATGCGCTGGCGCTCGCCACCGGAAAGCCGCTCGCCGTTTTCACCGATGACGGTTTCCATGCCTTCGGGCATACGGTCGATAAACTCATCGCAGCGAGCTATTTTGGCAACGCGGGCAATCTCTTCGTCCGTAGCTCCTTTCTTACCTATACGGATATTATCTTTTATGCTGGCGTTGAACAGCACCACATCCTGAAAGACAATAGCGTAGTTCTTCAGCAGCGTTTCGGGATCTATCCGGCTGATGTCCTCACCCCCTAATAGTATCTTACCTTTCTGAATATCCCAAAAACGGGCAGCCAGCTTGGCGAGTGTGGTCTTGCCGCTTCCCGAAGGCCCGATGAGGGCGGTAACCTCGCCCTGTCTGGCAGTGAAACTTACGCCGTTGATGACGGTATAGTCCTCATAACCGAACTCGACATCTTTGAAATCTATACTGTAATCTTTGGGGTTCATTTCCAGTTTGCCTTCCTGAACGGGCATTGTTTTTATCTCTTTGATACGCGCCACTACACCGTCGAGAGCCACGATCATCGCCATAAAGGTGAGAATGCCCTCGATAGGCAGGTAGATGCTTGCCGTGAGAATGAGATAGGCGATATAGACAAGGATGTTGATCTGTCCGGCAATCAGCATGTTGGCACCGACAATCGCCACAGTGACGATGCCGAGCTTCATCAGCATACCCGCCAGTGAGGTGGCAATGCCGGCGGAGAACTCCGCTTTTATCTTTGTACGGGTATTGTTATCCAGCTTGTGGTAGAATTCGTTCAATGACCGTTCTTCCAAATTATAGGATTTGATTTCCTGTATCTGGTCTATCTTCTCCTGTAAATCGTCGAACACCTCGCGATTGGTTTTCACGTGTGCGTCCACAGCCTTCCGTTGTTTCTTTTTGGAAAGTGAAAAGGCCAGCAACGCGACGGGAATAACCCATAATGCCGCCAATCCGAGCTGCCAATTGTAGGCGAGTATCATAATGGAAATGATAATCGTGGAAATGGAAGTGGCATAGATATGTGGCACGGAGTGCGAAAATATCTGTTCATAAAGTTGCAAGTCGCTCATCATGGTTGCCGAAAGGTCGGACACATCACGTTTGCCGAAATAAGAGAGTGGCAGTTTTTTCAGGCGATTGGCTATGTCGATACGTGAATTGGCACTCTCGTTATAAACATTGTCGTAAAGGCGCACATAGTCCCACCTTGCCACGATAAACATCACCAACAACATCACTACGATGATGACAATATAATTCACAAGGGTCAGTTCTGCCGGTGTGGGAATACCCTCCAAACCGCCCAGATACTGGAAGAGAAACATAAATCCGACAATGGGCGGAAACATCTTGGTCAGATTCAGGATGGTATGAGAGAAAATAGACTTTTTCAGGTTCTTCGCTCCCTGATCCGACATGGCGTATTTTTGCTTTAAGAAATTATTCATTTTTACCTCCTATTTTCCAGTTGGCAGCTTTTTGATATTCATCCCACAGCTTTTTGTAGGCACCACCTTGGGTTAATAATTCGTTATGTGTACCGCTTTCCACTATTTTGCTGTTCTCCATCAAAAGGATTCTATCGGCATTAACCACGGAAGATAGTCTATGGGCAATCATTAATGTCGTTTTGTCCTTCGACAGTTCCTTGAACGAAGCCTGAATGATATGCTCATTTTCAGGGTCGGCGAAGGCGGTTGCCTCGTCGAGAATGACAAAGTCGGCGTTCTTCAGGAAAGCCCTCGCAATGGAAAGTCGTTGTGCCTCGCCGCCTGAGAAATAGGTTCCCTTGGTGCCGTAAACCGTATCCAAACCCTTTTCTAAATTATCGACAATCTCTTTGGCTCCGGCCCTGACAAGAGCTTGCTCTATCTCCTTGTCACTGGCATTGGGATTACCGAGCAGCAGGTTCTCGCGCAGGCTCATCTTAAAGAGCTTGGACATTTGGAACACAAAAGCGATCTTTCGCATCAGCGCCGTTTTCTCATATTCCTTGATGTTAGAGCCTCCGACTAAAATTTCGCCTTCATCGACATCATAGAAACGGGCTGCCAAACGTGCCACGGTGGTTTTTCCGCCCCCCGAAGCACCGACCAAGGCAATAGTTTCTCCTTTGTTCACTTTGAAAGACACATTGTCCAGCACTTTTTCTTTCCCGTATGAAAACGAGACGTTCCTGAACTCCAGCCCATCTTCAATTGCAGTTTTTCTGCCATAAGCGAAGTCGTCGTAATCCAAAGCGGCGTCAATTTTATCCAATGCCAACTCGGCCAAGTAGATGAAGTTTTGAATAGATGCACTACGCATCATAAAAACACCGAATACCGGACCTATCAACAGATAGATAACAGAATTGCCCAGCACCTGCCGCATGTCGCCGCCTGTGGTGATCAGCATGATGGCAACGGGTACCAAGAAGAATGCTGTGGAACTTGAAATTGCCTCGTACAGTGACATTTTGTTTTTGAATCCCATGCTCCACCGTACCACGAAATCTTTCATCTTTACGATAAGCGAATAGAAACGTTCGAAACTCTCCACGCTTTGGGCAAAGGTCTTCACAACCGGTATGCCGCGCACGTACTCCACCGATTCGGCGGAAAGGTTAGCAAGTCCTTCGTAGTATTCTTCCCGCATCTTCATACCCTTTTTGGTGCTCATGGTTGCCATCAACAATATGCTTATGACCATCGGGATAAGGCTTACCAATCCTAATCGCCAGTCGAAAAGGAAGAAAAATACCAACAACACGATGGGCGAAACAATAGTCATGGCAAAGTCCGGCAGCTGATGCGCCAGCATGGTGTGGGTCTCGCCCGCTCCATCGACAATGGTTTTACGTAGGTTACCGCTTTCGCGGTTGGCAAAAAAACCCAACGGTTTCGTCATCATCTTCTTCACACTGAGCTTAATGATGTTCGACTCTACCTCGAAAGCGAAGAGATGAGATACCATTAACGCAAAGAAATAGAGCAACATTCCCGCTGCGGCAAAACTCGCCGCTAGAATTGCATAATACCGTATGGAAACTCCATCGACACTATTGCTCAAAATAATCCCGCTGACAATCTTATGGATATATACCATAGGCATCAGTACCATAATACCCGAGAGGGCTGAAAAAAGCATCGCCAGCGGAAGCATATAGCCCTTCTTGCCTGCGTATGGCAGCAACCGCTTCAAAACGGGTGTTTTCTTCTGTTTTTTTGTAGTATTCATTTGTATTCAATTATGTTTGTTCATTCAACCCGAGTTTCGTTTGTATCTGTCTCCTTACCGAACAGGCGGAACTTTTGGATCAATATGGGAGTGACACAGAGGTCGGCAAGTAGTGCCAATACAATACCTGCCACGGAGAGTACCCCCATGTGTATAAAGGAAAGCCCCTCGGAAGTGGTATAAACGGCGAAGTTGGTACAGATTACTATACTTGTCAATACTATCGGTGTTCCAATAGTGCGGAACGAGCGGAGAATCGCATACCGATAATTACCCCGACGGTCGAATTCCAAATGCACGTGGTTAATGAAGTGAATGGTGTCATCCACCGCCAACCCGAGAATCATAGGCATAATGGTGGCGGTCATCATATCCAACGGATATCCCAACCATCCCATCAGACCTCCAACCACCAACGCAGGAGTAACATTGGGTATCAAACCGATAAGCCCGATGCGCACACTACCAAAGGCAAGCATCATCAAGATACAGATGATAAGGAGGGAGATAGCGAATGAAACCATCTGTCCACGGGCTATATACTGCATCATAACCGTAAATTGAGGGATGCTGCCCACAGTAGCAACTGTAGCTTGAGGGAAGAGCTTATTGGCGTAAGCAACTATATCGTGTAGCTCCCGTTCTGTTTCCCCTGAATCGTATGAATTCATTTCGACCATCAGGCGAAGACGTCGATAATCATAATCGATCCAATACTCTGCCTCACTACCTCCTGCATTTTCATAAAGGAGTAGCAACTGTGCCACCTCTTCAGGATTGTGAGGGATAGTATAATAAGAGGCATCCCCATCGTGCAGGGTTTGGTTCAGGTCTTTTAGGATATTCAATACCGTGGTTGTGCGCTTGGTTAATTTATACCTGTCTGCGTGTTGTGCTAAGGAATCTAATCGCACAAGGATTTCGGGCGATTTCGCCAATCCATTTTCGGGCAGTTCTATCATTACATCGTATGTATAGACAGACCCAAGTTCACTCTCACCCACTTCCAAAAGGTTGTTTACATAGGCTATCTTTCGCCCCATGGTTCTCTCCACATCAAAGGCGGTCTCTATTTTTGTGAATTGATAGATAAGCACGACTGTGATCACTCCGGTAAGCCATAGTATCAAAGTACCATGTTTAAGTACACCGATACCTACCTTCTCTAATTTTCTGTCCAACCATCGTCCTCCTGTTTCCTGCACTTTGGGATGCGGTTTTCCGTCCTTACCAAAACTAAGGAGCACAGGCATCAGTGTAATGGCTATAAAGAACGCCAGCATCACGCATGAAGAAGTAGCTATACCGATAAAACGCATAGGCTGCATCGGTATGGCGAGGAAGGAAAGCAAGGCGGCAAAGGTGGTGAGTGCGCTGAACAGCACCGGCCATCCCATTTCCCTGACAGTTTCTTCTACTGCTTGTGTCCTCTTTCCATGCATGAGGAATTGGCGTTTGAAATAAGAATACACGTGGCTGTTGTATGCAATGGAAACGGCAAATGTCAATAGCATGGGAATCATCACCATGCCACTATCTATCGTCATACCCACGTAACCTAACATACCGTACACGATGATGATGGAGCCAACAGCTGTGACAAGCGGCACGACCACTCCTCTAAAGGAGCGCGTTACCAATAGCAGGATAAGTATGGAGATTAGGGTGGCGATACCCAGTACACGGGGCATTTCCTTACTTATCCATTTCATTTTCATAGCGGTAACATAGGGCAGTCCCGTTCCCTTGGGATGGAGCTTCTGGTATTTGTCCTTGGTGATGATATGATCCAGCTCGTTACCCGTCAGCACCTCAGGAGCAACGGCATTCTTCCCCTTGTTCCACACCGAGTCTTCTGGGAAAGTACGCAGCTTGAGTATAATCCATGAGAGCGTTCCGTCTTTGGAAACGAGCCGTTCTGCAACGTGAGGTTTCAGGTAAGCCTTGTGGCGTATCTCTTCTAGTTGCGCCGGATCTGACGGTATTGTTTCGGGGACAATCTGTTCGATAGTCATACCCTCCTCACTGCCCACCATAAATTCGATGTCGGTGAGTGACGTTATTTTGTCGGCATACGAAAGGCTGTCCATCATCTCGTTGGTGAGTTCACGGATAAGTTGCAAATTCTCTTTCGTAAACAAATTGTCGCATCGGGTCAGTACCGCCGCGAAATTGTCATTGCCGAATATATCCTTGAACTCTTCTGTCTTAACAAGCATCGGATCGTCTTCGAGAAAGTAGTCTTCCCACGAAGCACTCACCTTGAAGTATCTTAACCCTGTAAATCCTATGGCAAAGACGAGGATAGATAAGCTTAGTACCAGCCATCGTCTTTGTATCATCCATTTGCCCCGACGAGCGAACCAATCATTGATTCTTTCTATTTTCATATCATTTGCTGTTTGTAAGTTGTTTCATTCATTGAGGGCGGACAAAAGCGATCCGGCTTCTGATAATCGCTTCGAGATTGTTTACTCAAAAACGAACAAAAGTCTGTTCTGTTCAAAAACAAAGCGAGCCGCCCCAAATGGGCGACTCGCTCTATGGAATATATATGTTATTGAAACATCCCGTTTCATACATTTGATTGTTAAGGTAGGTGCCATAATTCTGTCTGAGTACATTCAGTACCGTTATTTTCGTCTTTCGTTGTAATCATCTCTTTATCCGAAATATCTTTGCGATAGGTGTTTCTCCGATTTTGCGTAATCCAAGATTCTTCACAAAGGAAAAGTCCACCTACTCTCTGTACAAGAGTTAATTCTTCATTATTAATAATATTAGTGACACTCATATACTGTTTGTTTTTATTCTACTGGAATAGGAGGAAGTCTTATTTCCAACCATTTTCTTTTCTCTGTTACATTCCACATTCATAAGCTTTTTCCATCCTCCCGTGCTAAAGTGGATATACTCACCAATAAAACATTCTATTTCCTCTTGGGAGAGTTCTTCATGCAGTACCACTTCTTTCATCATATTCATCCACCAAGAACAAGTGAAATGCATAAAGAATGGAGAAATCTGGGTGTGTAAATCCGGATAGAGTTCTTTCATTCTCTCCAGATATTCCATGCCGATTGCAGAGCTTTTTCCAATCCACCGCTCCCAATAGTCTTTGAATCGGGAATCTTGTGTGTCGAGAAACAGCAACTTAAGTTCTTTGCGATAACGGCTTATAATGCCCATCACCTCCTGCATGGTTTTACGATGATACTCCTCTGAGGTGAAAATTTCAAGGGAAAGACTTTCGTCTCGGTTATGATTATCCAGCATGCCGTTCATCGCCTCTAAAAGCGGATGTAGGACAACAGCCAGCAAATCTTCTTTACAGGGATAATAATTGTATATATTACTCAGACCAACACCCGATAGTTTGGAAATTTCACGCATCGACACAGCCTTGTATCCTTTTTGGAGAAAGGCTTCCCGGGCTGTTTTTAGCAATAACTTGCGTGTATAATCCTTTGGCGTTTGCATAGAGCGACATACATTGTCTCAATTTGGTTGCAAAGTTCTTATTATTTCCCTGTATAGACAATACCTAAAAAAGGTGATTTTTTTCCGAATACGTCGCCATTCTCTCCGGGAATACCGATTTATTGGAGAAGGCAAAGTTGGAAAAGAAGATTGCCGGTTTGGACAGCGAACGGCAGGCGTTCATTCGCAGCAAGTCTTCCTCCAAAGACCTTTTCGACCTTTCGCAGAACAAGTTCTTCGTGACGGGAGAAAGCGGAATGAAGTACAGCTACAACAACGGCAGGATTGCGGCAGACCCGGAACTCGCAGCCCTTGACCGCAAGATACAACTAAAACCGAGATTTTTCTAAAAAAACGCTATAATTTAGTCGCATTGGCTACTCTTTTAAATGGCATCCAAATTGTCCCTGAATGCGTTCTTTCGTTTTCGATGTTGCGGATTCAGAATATTTTCGGTAACTTGCCATTGCTGGTCAATAAGGTTGGCCGGGCATTGTTCCATGACTTTAATTAATTGAAAATTACAAAGTTACGAATATTATACGATGGAACCATCCATATACAGTTATTCTCTTTGCATCGCACTACCGCTGATGTTGTTCTTCGGCTTTTATTTTTTGCTGGCCCCAACCCCGGAAAAGACCATTTTTGATAATTATCTACGCTCCAGGCGGATAATGGGTCTGGCGTTGCTGCTGCTTGCGGCAAACTATTCGGTGCATTTCTTCTTCGGGGTAAGGTTCAGGAGTGTCCATGCGGCCATATTGATGAATCTGTCCACCTATTTTCTGTGCTATTACCTATTCAGCTCTGCATTGATAACACTGCTTAACCGTTTCTATATCACACGAAAAAGGATCTGGACGCACATTATCCTATGGATCATATTCTCCGGTCTTTCCGGGATTGTATTGTTTTTGTTCCCGGACGGAATAGTGCAGAAAAGCTTTTTGCTGGCTTTGGCGGCATGGCTGGTGGCTTACGGACTGGTGCTGTCTCGCAGACTCATTGTCTCATACCGCAGAGCTGTCCGGATTTTCGATGACACGCATGCCGATGACATCGGTGCGTATATAAAATGGTTGTCCGTCTTTACCTATTGGGCACCCTTGTTCGGCATCGGATGCGGATTGCTCACTTTCTTGCCTGATGAATATGTTTATATATGGATTCTGTCATCGATTCCGTTTTACGTCTATCTCTACTGTTGCTACCAAAACTATCTGCTGTTTTACGAGCAAGTGGAAAACGCGATGGTAGCGGAGATGACTTCGGAAGATGACGGTCAATGTGATCATAAGCCGAAACAGGCACAGAGGCAAGACACTCCTTTTTACCATGCAGAGATAGCCGGAAAAGTCAAAGGGTGGATTGACGCCGACGGTTTTGTTCAATCCGGCCTTACCATAAAGGAGCTTTCGGACATGCTTCATACCAACCGAACCTATCTGTCCGAGTACATCAATACGACGTATGGCACATCGTTCCGCGATTGGATCACCGGCCTTCGCATCAATTATGCGAAACGTCTGCTTACCCATAATCCCAAACTGACGGTTGCCGACATTTCCGAAAGATCGGGGTTTCTGTCTCCAAGCCATTTCATTAGGTTGTTCAAGGAAAAAACAGGGCAAACTCCTGTCAGATGGAGGAAAACAGAGGCGGAATAGTGCGCTGCATTATGGCTGATGGAAATAGCCTGAACGACAAAAAATAGCCTGAACGAAAAGACTAAAATCATCTAAACCGCAAAGATGTGCGATTCTGACAATTGAGACATTCTTTCTACGCAAGAATCAGGCGGAGATAGAATCTTTTCGCTTATATTGTTTGCATAAATTCCGAGTCGAGAATAAACAAAGCATAGAATATGAGCAAAAGAATCCTGTCCATCATCTTGTTTTCATGGCTGTCAATGGCTGCTTCCACAGCTTTCGCGCAACAGAAGACAGACACTGCCGACACCTTCCGCTTCGTTCCGCAAGAGGATACGTTCTATTTGCCAAGGGAGGACAATCCGCAGGAATCAGTCCAATCCTTATCACCGACAATTTCTCAACTGTCCCTGCGCGCCAATCTGCTGCGCTGGGCAACCCTGACACCAGATTTAGGACTTGAATGGCGCATCTGCCCGTCATGGGGCATTGCCGTGAACGGCTCGTGGACTTCGTGGTCGTGGAATGACAAGGACAGAAGATACGCCCTCTGGGAAGTGGTACCGGAAGTTCGTTACTATATGGGTGAGAAGAAAGCCTGGTATCTGGGTGCGATGTTCAAGACCGGACAGTTCAACTACAAGTTCTCCGAAGCAGGCAAGCAGGGCGACCTGATGGGTGGCGGCATCACCGCCGGCTATCAGCTGCGGCTGAACAAGGCATTAGATCTTGATTTCAACCTCGGTTTGGGCTACCTGAATGCCGATTTCGAAAAATATGAAGTCATCGATGGTGTGCGCGTGCGCTGTGGCAACGAGACAAAAAATTGGTGTGGCCCCATCAACGCCGGTGTGACATTGGTATGGAAGTTATTCTGACACGGAAGAATATGAAAGCAAGACAACATATAAATATGATGGGAATGGCAGTCGCCGTGCTGCTCTCTTCCTGCGTGAAGGACACGCTTTATGACACGCCGCATCCCGACTATGGGAAGATTGCGGTGACAGCCGACTGGTCGGCACGCGGTGAGGGTATCGACATACCTACCACATGGACGGTTACCATGGGTGACTATACGGGTACGGAGACTTCCGCCACCCATGCCCCCAACCATCTGTTTGCTCCGGGCAGCTACACCCTTGCAGTGTGGAATCCGGCTGAAGGAATCACGGTGAACGGCACCACAGCCACCATTGCCGCAGCCACGGGAAACCGGGCAGGCACGGATGCCTTTGTGAACAATGCCCCGGGATGGTTTTTCACCTATACGGAACAGGTGAGCATCGAGAAAGACAAGGACTATCCGCTGACCGCCGCAATGAAGCAGCAGGTACGCGAACTGACGCTTGTCGTCGAACCTACTGGTGATGCCGCCGGACGCATCACGGAGATTGTTGCCCATCTGACGGGTGCAGCCGGAACACTCGACTTCGCTACCGATACCTACGGAGCCGCTTCGAACGTCGTGCTGCTCTTCACCAAGATTACCGAAGGTGACGATGCCGGCAAGTGGAAAGCCACGGTGCGGCTGCTGGGTGTGACAGGCACGGAACAACTGCTGACGGGTGAAATCCGCTATGCGGACGGCAACCCGACCCCCACGACGCTGAAAAGCGACATCACGGAAGCCCTCAAGGGGTTCAACACCGGAAAGGGCGAATCGCTGACCCTCGGCGGAACGCTGGTTGAGACTCCCGAAGGCATGGAAGTGGACGGAGTCGAAATCAACGGCTGGGAAGAAGTGAAAGGTGATGATGTAAATGCCGATTTGTAAATAATTAGCAAACCGAACGCAGAAGCAAAGCTTGCTTTGATTTTGCTAAGGTGCAGCAATTATTGAAATGGAATTTAATAAATAAAATGACAGATATAATGAAGACAAGATTTTTTGCACTTGCAACGCTCGTCCTCGCACTGGCAGCCTGCAACAACGACAACGAGAACCTGAACGGTGACCCCGTGGCCGCCCAGTTTACCGCCGACATCGCCCCCGCCACCCGCGCCAGCGGAACCACCTGGACTGCCGGCGACCGTATCGGCATCACCGACATCGGCAACGATTCCCAGTACGGCAACGTGCCTTTCATCCTGAAAAACGGGAAATTTGAGGCAGAAGGAAAGGTCATCTATGTAGAAGATACAAAGACCCATACTTTCCGCGCCTACTATCCGTACAACGCGGTGGGAGGCATCCTCACAGCCACGACCGATGCCACGGCGCAGCAGAACCAGCCTGCCATCGACTTCCTCTTTGCTTCAGGAGCCACGGGAGACAAAAACAACCCGGTAGTAAGCTTCACCGACAAAACCGCCAAAGGCGGTGAAGACAACTCCTTCCACCACCGCATGAGCCAGATAACCCTTACCTTCGAGGCGGGCGACGGCGTGAATTTCAGCGTGGTCAAGCCTGAACGTTACACGCTGGACGGATTGTTACTCACCGGTACGTTCAACACGGCCGACGGTATTGCCACCGCAGACAACGGGGCACAGACCGGAGAACTGACCATGAATCTGGCAGACGGCAATCTCACGTCATCGGTCATCCTCTTCCCGCAGACAGTTGCATCCCTGCCGTTGGTTGTGAATTACAAAGGTCAGGAATATCATGCCACACTCACCGTGCCCGAAGGCGCACTGCTGGCGGGCAACAATTATACCTATACCGTCAAGGTACGCAACAAAGTCCTTGAAGTCAGCGAAGCCTCCATTGCAAAGTGGAACGATATAGACGGTGGAGAAGCGGGTGCCGACCTGTAAGACATTAATAATTAAGAATGAAGGATTATGAGACATAGATTATTTATCCCCGCAGCCACCGCGCTGCTGTTCGCCCTCACCGCCTGCACACAGGACGAACTTGCTGACGATAACCGTCTGCCCGAAGGTGAATACCCCGTCGTCATCCGTGCCACCGGATTGTCCGTAGAAGCAACGCCGCTGGCAGTCCCTTCCACCCGTGCCGCTGTGGACGGCGACTGGCAGGGCGTCACTTCCGTGGCACTCAAGATGGGCGATGCGGTAAAGGAATACACCGTAACGGCTTCTACCGATTTCAAGAGTGCCACACTCTCACGCGAGAACGCCCCGCACTACTGGACCAGCCGCGACCCGATTACCGTATCGGCATGGTGGCCCTTCAACAATGCCAACATCACACAGATGCCTGCCGTGAAGGTGGCCGAAGACCAAAGCAAATTGGCTGACTTCCAGAACAGCGACTTCATCTCTGCTGAGAACCGGAAAGTGGAATTTAACAACCCGACCTTGGAGTTCAACCACCGAACGGCACGCGTGGCAATCGAACTGAAGCCCGGTAAGGGATTCACAAGCGTGGACGGTGCCACGGTGAGCCTCGTGAGCCTGTCTGCCGATAACGGCAACCCGACTGCCATCAAGACCTACAACGCAAGCGGTAACACCTACGAGGCACTGACCGCCCCGCAGACCGTTGAGGCAGGCAAGCCGTTCATCCGGGTGGAACTCGGCGGCGGCACCTTCTACTTCCGTCCGCAGAACAACGTCGTATTAGAAGCGGGCAGCCGCTATAAATATACCGTTAAGGTGAACGCCACTGGCTTGACATTAGAGGGTTGCACCATCGGTGATTGGGCTGACGGCGGCGGCGAGAGCGGCGAGGCTGAGGATTTGGGCTATTCTATACAGGACGACGGCAGCTACATGGTCTATAACGCAGACGGCCTACTGGCATGGAACAAAGCGGCACAAAAAGACGAATCGATAAATTGCACCCTCACCGCCGACATCGACCTGACGGGTAAGGAATGGACACAGGTAGGCACATGGCCACCAGGTTACTCCGGCATCTTTAATGGGCAGGGACACCGCATTACGGGATTAAACTTTTCAGCAGCGACTACTGAACTTTTTGGGTTATTAAATGAACGTGGTGTGATAAAGAACCTACAACTCATAGATGTGAATCTGTATGGCAGTAGTGGACATGCAGCTGGAATAGTGGAGGAAAATAATGGTCAAATCATTGCCTGCTCTGTGACGGGAAAAATTTCTGCATATGGTAGAACTAGTAGTATAGCCGATTTAAATTATGGCAGTATCACCGCTTGCTGGTTCAACGGCACATTGGAAGAGTATGAATCTGGAGCTATAGTGCGTCATAACTACGCTTATATAACTTCCTGTTATTGGGGAGGCAATGCCGGGCAAGGAGTATTCAGTAATCTTGGAGGAAAGGTAGATGCCACGAAGGTGGACGGCGCGACCGTGAAATGGCAAACAGCCGTCGACGGCATGAACACCGCCCTCACCAACAACGACTACCAGTGGGCACTCGGCACCGACGGTCTGCCCGTATTGCAAAAGAGACAATAACGAACCCTAAACATCACGCATCATGAAACGAACAACCATCCATATATCCGCAGCCATCGCCCTGCTGCTTGGCCTTGCCGCCTGCACGCAGGACGAAGCGGGCTTTCTGCCGGAAGGGGCGGAAGGCACACCCATCGTCTTCACCGCCACGGGGCTGAATCCCGCCGCGAAAGCCATCGCCGGCACCCGTGCCCCCGCGGATGGCAATTGGGAGGGTGTGCAGAGCGTGGCAGTGCTGATGGACGGCATGGTGAAGACGTACGACGTGACGCCCTCCACCGCCGACCCCACCAGCGCCACGCTGACCTCCACCGACCCGTACTACTGGACCAACCACAACGACATCACCGTCACAGCGTGGTGGCCCTACACCGAGGGCGAGACAACCCCTTCTGCTGTGAAGGTAAAAGCCAACCAAAGTGCCCGGAAAGACTTCGAGGGCAGCGACCTCATCGTAGCCGACGGACAGACGGTGACCTATGGTAGCCCCACGCTCCGCTTCACCCACCGCACGGCGCGGGTGACCGTCGTTCTGACGGACTACACCGAGGGGCTGGCATCTGTGCGGCTGACGGGTCTCTCCACCGAGAATGGCAATCCGGATGAAATCACCCCGTATGACAAGGGCAGCAACACCTACACCGCCCTCGTAGCCCCGCAAAGTGTGGCAGCTGGCACGACCTTCATTACCTGCACCTTCGCTGACGCCAAGACCTTCGTTTATAAGATGAAGAATGCTGCCGACTGGCAGGCGGGCGGTGAATATACCTACACCGTCTCCCTCGCTGCGGCAAAAGACCCGGGATATACCATAGAGGGCAACGGCAGCTACACCGTGACCTCCGCCGATGGTCTGATAAATGTAGCCGAATTAGTGAACGGAGGTAAGACCGACATTAACATTACCCTCGGCAAAAACATTGACCTGACGGGCAAAGGCTGGACGCCGATAGGCACGAACTACGAAAAGCGATACAAGGGTACCTTCGACGGCCGCGGCCATACCATCAAGGGGCTGACCGTTACGACAAATGACCAATTTGTGGGTCTGTTCGGCTATCTCGATAAAGCTGGTACGGTGAAGAACGTGGTGATGGAAGGCATACAGATAACAAGCAATCACGTGTTAATGTCAGGCAATACTGGCGGCGTGGTAGGATATAGCTGGGGCACCATTGAAAACTGCTCGGTGTCGGGCAGCGTCAGCGGCACGAATTGTGTCGGCGGTGTGGTGGGTAGCCAAAAGGCCGGTTCCATCATCGGATGCAGCTCCTCTGCCACTGTGAAGGGAAAGCACTATGTCGGCGGTGTGGCAGGAGAAAAATGGGGCACCATGACAGCTTGCTATGCCACAGGCAACGTGATCATAGAAATAGACCCCGTAAAGAATATCTCTGGCGGCGGTCTGGTGGGATTCAACGGAGGAAACGGCGTTCTTGCCTGCTATGCCACGGGCAACGTAACCAGTACGGGTAGTAGCACTGGCAATGTGCATATCTTCGGCTTGTTGGGAGATAGCTACACCACCGTGACCGCCTGCTACTGGAAGAACAATCAGGAACGAGGCTATAAGACCTCCCCCGAATCTACGAAGGTGGACGGCACTTACGTTACCTGGCAGAAAGCCGTTGATGCCATGAACACCGCCTTGCAGAACGCTGGTTCAGAGTGGCGTTACGAACTTAACGGAGCATTGCCTACCTTGAGGAAGCAGTAAACCGTCGGGCGGGAAAAGTCCCGCCCGCAACGAACATTAACTGAAGTATAATCCCAATAAAGAAAGGAGGACGTGATGGAACACACGGAGAATCCACCATATTGGTTTTGGCATCAAGGCATTGTCAATAATAATATAGACTCCAGTGTAAATATGGAAGCTGTAAGCCGGACATTGTCAAGATTGGTGCTCATTAAAGACAACAAATCAAGTAATTAAATTAAAAACATGGGACTTTTTCACAGAGGCAAGAAAAATAATGACGATGAGCCGGACAGTGTTCAAACCAATTCATTCTCTGATATTATGAATGGTTTGCAGTACGCCGTAAACTGTGCACAAGATACATTACAGAATCATCAGATACAAAATCTGACCAGACTTTTTGAAGGAACAAATGCAAATAACGCAAATACGTTCCAATCAAAAAAAATCATGGTTGGAGACAAGACTATTGATATTCCACTTATAGCCTTGATATCCCATCATTATCTTGCGATGGATAATGTGCAGATAAAGTTCAAGGCGAAGGTCGGAAGCGTGGAATCACAGATTCCAGAAAACAACTTATTGTTATCCAGCCCACAAAGAGCCAATCTCCAGATGCAGATGAGCAACATAAAACCGGATGCGGATGATGTCATGGAGGTTTGCGTCAATTTTAAGGTTCAGGAGACTCCGGAGAGCATTTCCCGAATTATTGACGATTTTGTAAAAAATATCTAACAATTTTAAAATTCAAATGTTATGGCAGAAGAAATAAAGAACCAAGGGCAACAAGAATATGCAGAAAATATAAGCGGACAAGCAAAAGAGATTATTTCCGCTGCATTGGAAGAGACTAAAAATAACGGTACATCCCCTGTACTTGGAGATCCGAATGTGACTGACAATTTGAAGGGGCTTCCCATGCGGGAACTGATTGCAGCGCCGCTTATTGCAGCAGCCGAAGCTCAACAGGAATTGGCAGCGACAGCATGGAATTTCTACCAGCAAATTGCATTTGATGGTAAAAGCGGCAATAAAGCGCGTATATTGGAATTCGATGTCGAAAGACCGATACAGCAGGATGGAAAAATGACAACAATGCCACAAAGTGTCAAAGCTCCGTTTATAGGATTGGTGCCTATTCCTTCTCTGCTTATAGACCGCGTGGATGTAGATTTCCAGATGGAGGTTACTGATACCTCAAATGTAAAAAACACTACTAATGCCGAAGTAGAGACAAAAGCTTCTGCAAAACATTGGTTTATAAATGCGGAAATCAGCGGCAAAGTCACGACCGCCCGTGAGAACACCCGCATGACCAACCAAACGGCAAAATACCAGATACATGTTTCGGCCAGCCAGCAACCACAGACCGAAGGTCTGTCAAAACTGATGGATATAATGGCTTCCTGTATCGAGCCTTTGAGTACCGAAAATAAAAGTTAGAATATTAACATGGAAACGGAATACTGGGTGTTCCGTTTCCTATTTACATTTGGATATATGAATACATTTATATTTAATGGCCTGCATTCTATATACATAAATGATGATATGATAAGATACCCTAATTTAATTTCCTTAAACCAAAATGGGGGTGTATTTTTACCTTTTATGGATAATCATTTTAAGATTTATGGCTGTCATTTACCAAACACTTCGGTTGTAAAATACCGCCAAGGAGAAATCTCATATTATAGTAAAAAAAACAATTCGATAGGGATTAGTTTTGAGTTCTCCGGATGCGCAATGGCTCAATTTTCATATCTAGATCAAACATATATCGCCCATATCAGTTTACATCAAAGAGGAAATGCTTATGATGCAAGATCATATTGGAATGCCTTTTTAGAAAAAATAGTCAACAATGGTTTAGGAAGTAGATATACTAATTTTAAACTTTTTAAGCCATTTGACCAAACAGCAGAAACAATAATTAGAAATCATGGATTAAATTATGATTGTTGCGGAATAATTGACCAACAAGGAATTTGTTATTCTGCCATTGTATCCAAGATTAATTGCTCGGCAATTCAAATGTGGCAAAGAAGTGATGCAATAATAGTGAATGGAAGGCTTTTCCTGACTTTGGCAATGATTCACCCTACTTGTTTACACCTATGTACGAAGC
>OHOA01000206.1_pt1 | contig 37408 bp, 38 predicted proteins | sample 1569681 | NCBI WGS metagenome assembly OHOA01 (sample SAMEA3879609, study PRJEB24766) | human gut metagenome | biome: human-associated habitat; feature: feces | place: USA | collected 1985/1987 | reverse complement strand
ATATTAGTAACTAACAAATATTTTAGCTTAATTATTATTGTATTTTTTAGTTTAAATGATAACTCTTTGAATATGAATTTATTAAAAATAAAGGATTTATGTGAGCGTAAGGAGGGAGGGCTAAAACGTTTAGCAGAAGATATTGGTATGTCCGAACAAAACTTACATCGTTGTATAAATCTCAATAAAATGCAGGCTGGAGATTTAGAAAAAGTAGCTATTACATTGGGTGTGTCTATTGGGTATTTTTTTGATAATATGCCTGTTGCGAATCAATCCATTGCTAATGGGAACGGTAGTGCATCTTCCATATATGGCAATGTAACAGTTGGAATGATAGCTGATAAAGATAAGGAAATAGAACATCTAAAAGCATTGCTTGAAGAAAAGGAGAGGACTATTCAGATATTGATGGATAAAAATAAGAGATAATGAAAGATAAAGATTCGCTGGAGATTGGTGATTAAATAATTAAAATATTGAAATATGAAAAATTTAACCTTCAGTAGTCCATTTGTAGCTCAGGAGACTGTTAATTTATTGAATTGCAGTGCATTTATCATTCCGCCAGGAACCTCTTAAAAAAACTCTTGTAACTAACTGAATTTCAGTATATGTTACAAGAGTTTTTTCTTTTTAGGATTAGAAGGGGCTCACCGTAAAAATCTTGACTATGTTCCTCCCTTCAGGCATACTCGCTTACTTTGATTTAGTCAATCATGTCTCCTGAGCAACTTGCTTCATCCTCTTCCTTGAGGATACTCTTAGGCAATTGTTGGCTAGAAGCCGGTATCTACTGTTCAAGGTACCGGGCAAGTGGACGGACAGCCAAAAACGGAGGGCTGGAATTCTGTTCAAGCAATTCCCGGATATAAAGGCCGTGTGTTATTATGCGTTAAGATGGGGAAAGATTTTTACTGATTATATAGACAAGGATGTGGCGTGTGCCAAAAACTTAGAGGTGGGTGTTAAGAATAGAACTTTTATAATGGAAGTGTGCTGTATCTAAGTACTTTTTAGTAGTTTTGCATAATAATGAAATCGAGAAATAAAATCTCTCTTTTAAGCAATAGATAGGATATATGAAACATATCTTCAATAAGGAACAATGCCAAAAAGCAACATTCATTCTTGAAAGCCCTTTGGCTAAACTGTCGGAACTTTACTCAAGCGAGATAAAAGACTTGGCTGTTGTATGGTGCTATTATTCGGGGAGAATAGAGGGTAATACCTATACCTATGTTGAAACAGAAGCATTGCTTAAGGACGGCATCACTTCCGAAAAAAAATATGAAGATGCTAAAATGCTGAAAAATCTATATAATACATTCATTTCCGAACTGGAATATATTCATCAAGAGAAAAATAAGGAGATTATAGATGAACGTACTCTTTTCAGACTTCATCAATCTATTTCCACAGGTTTGGTTTCTAATGAGGAATCAGGCTTTTTAAGGACACGTGCAGTTAGGATCAGCGGTACTGATTATGCTCCTCCAAAAGATTTGCAAGAAATAAAAAGTAAATTGGGAGAGATATTATATGAGCAAGACGTTTATACTAATCCATTGGAAAAGGCAGTTTTCTTACATTGTAATATTGCACGGCTGCAACCTTTTATAGATGGGAATAAAAGAACTTCTCGCATGATAGAAAGTGTTGTCATGATGAATGCTGATATTATTCCTGTATATTCAGCAAAAGATGCTGATATTTTGAATTACAGGAAAGGGTTGATTCGATTTTATGAAACGGGGGATTACACTAAGTATTCTGACTACTTTCTAAATAGGCAGTTGGAACGCATTAAAGAAATAGATATATAATTTAAATCAAGACTAATTTAGTCGAATGTAAGAACTGTATTTGCTAATTTCCTTGATAATCAATGATATTAGGGAAATTTTAAAAAAAACGCCAGGAACCTCTTAAAGAAAAGGGAGTAAAGGATCATATCTGAATTCGGGATCGTCCCTAAATTTTGAGGGATTATTTTATTATGCATGAGTCATAGCTACAATTCACTTTACAATTACCTCTGCTTACTCTATTCACAACCTACTTATGAAGATAAGAAGGATAAACAAAAGATATTTCGACTGTATAACGATTTGTTTTCTGAGCAAAAGAATATCCGAATGCTTATCCGTGTGCTATAATGGGTGACGGATAATACCAATGCGGTCTTGTTACCTGATGAAGAAGACTCTACACGTTATATCGTTTATGCAGAGCCGAAAAAATAATATTTTTTTACCATCCACTTTATCTATATAGGTACCAGTTCTTATTTCAGCTTTTCCAAGAAAAAAACTCTATTTATGCTTATGCTATTTGCATGTGCTGATTGTTTTCTTATTGCCAAACGTTACTTGCAGATTATTTTAGTATTCACTCTGGAGTGGATGTCCCGATATGTACTGATTTTAGTGGTATAGATGCTTGATTTTTGATGTGCGAATTGGGGTACTTTATAAGTTCTTACCGTTTAAGTCCATATAAATTTAGGTTTTTCCCTATAAGTAATTATAGAATTCACAGATCGGGTATGATTTTCCTGCTTTACTTTTGTTGCAAACCTAAAAAAAACATCATGAAAAAGATTTTATTTATTCTATTTACAGTTCAGTTTATTCTGATCCCTCGGATAACAGGAAGTTATGGTGCAAATTCTATCGGAAATAATCATGGACATTCGGTAACTAATCAAGGAAAGAAAACCATCAAGAAAGACATCTTTGGAGATACTGTCATTGAGGACAATCACGGTAATAGGAAAACCATTAAGAAAGATATCTTTGGAGATACTGTCATTGAGGACAATCGCGGTAATAGGAAAACTATCAAGAAAGACATCTTTGGAGATACTGTCATTGAGAACAATTGCGGTAATAGGAAAACCATTAAGAAAGACATCTTTGGAGATACTGTCATTGAGGACAATCGCGGTAATAGGAAAAGCATCAAAAAAGATATCTTTGGAAATACTGTCATTGAAAATAATAAAGGTTATAAAAAGACCATTAAGACAGATATATTCGGTAATAAAATAATCGAAGATAATCATGGGAAAAAGCAAATTATTAAAAAAGATATATTCGGGAATGTTATTATTGAGAATTACTAAGACATCTATCTAAGTATGATAAAGAGCAGGACTTGCAGTGTGGACTTATGCTCAGAATCAAAAATATTTTTTATATAATATCAACAACAATAGACTGATAATGACACGGACTATGGAGTATTACTGTTAACTGCTTCTCAGCGTGAGGATGACGAGGAAAAGAAAGAAAATCCGATACCGGAAAATTTTGTTTTTTACAATTGAACCTGAGGCCGTAGCATTGGCTGCAAGTGAATTTTGTCAATCTTGTGGATTCTCCTAATATGTCTGTTTTTTTATATATTAGCTTCGAAAATTAGACTGAGTCAGTTTAAAAATGGAGGTGTGCCGGGATGTACTTTCCCGCCTGGTCAGCATTTTCGGCACGCCCCCATTCATGTATCTACTTTTATTCCAGAATAAAGATGAATCCTTTGTCTTTGGGAACTTTTATTTTATCTTTTGGCGACAGGCTGAATCCTTCCTGGAAACCTTTGATGTCAGGAGCCGTCAGCCTGGCTTTATCAGCGTCAATGCCCAGTTTCTCCCAATCTATCTGCAGTTTTATATCACTGTCTTTTTTTGCCCAACTGGCAATGGCAATCATTACTTTGCCATCTTTCACAAACGAGGTTGCCAGAATGTCATTGCGTCCTGTCTTCACTGGATTGTAGGATACCCAATAGCCCATCATGCGGCTGTCTTTTATGCCGAATGCATCCCACACCTTCCAGAGTTGTGAGGGGATGGATTCCATTGGTTCGCGTGCGGTCATCCCGTACAGCATGCCCCGATAAGGATTGCCGCCATCCTGCAACATTTCGCTCATCATGCCGAAGGGGATACCCGATACATCTGTCAGCCAGTATTCCGGTGACTTTTCGTATTTAAAGTATTCTCCAAACCAAAGGCGGTCCAGGTAAGGCATGTGCTCCATGTAAAGGAATATGCTGTTGATGTAACCGTCGGCCGGATTGAACTGATTGGCTGAATGGACATCGATGCGCGGATCGGGACGGTTACTTTCCAGTACCCGGCGGATGCGTTTCATCGTGTTACGATCGAAAGCCAAGTCATCGATATAGACTCCGTCGATGCCGACATTTTTTGTCAGCCAGTTCAGTCCTTCCACATAGAAGTTGTGCCAGCGTGAAATGCCGGTGTTCACGATTGCCGCATCCTTGTAAGCATCTACAAACCAGGCTCCGATGTAGTCGCCGTCCAGATGTTCCTGTAGCCAGGCATAGCCTCCTCCCTTGCCCGGTGAGAAGATTTCGTGTCCAAGGCTCTTCAGGGCAAACAGCTCCGGTGCATGGTTCGTCAGTTCGCGTACCGTATAGTATATTTTCACTTTATATCCTTTGGCATGCGATTCGTCTACGTACTGCTTCATGAAGGCAGGGCGGAAGAAAGGATAGTTGATATGCGGATTCACCGCATTGCCGTGATGCAGGTTGATAACGTTTGCTCCTGTTTCTCCCACAACGTCTACAGCCTGGTAGGCGTGTGCGTCGCCCTCTTTCAGTTTCTCGGCAGGCTGGTATCCGTGGTAGTAGCGGTCGGTCCATTGCTTCATCGTGTCGATGGGCTTGAAGGGAGTTACCAATACCAAGAAGTCGAAGTTCAGCTCTTCGCCCTTTTGGAGGGTACGGCTGCCACTGTATGTCTTGATGTCTACCTGGTTTCCTTTCTCTTTATAGCTGATGCCGCCTTTACCGTCGTTAAACCAGGATGGAGGCATGTTCAACGGTTGCATTTTGTAGAAGTTTGTGTTTAGCGGACGGCGATAGTTCTCTGCACGGAACAGGCATTGCATGCCGGCGTTTACATCGCCAAACCAGAAACCTTCCTGATTCCGTTCCACATTCCATTTCCATTGGTCGCTTTTCGGGCGCAGTGAGCCTTCATAACCCATTCCCAAACGATATTTGGCCGTTGTTGCCGGCATGGAAGTTAACAGGGCTATATCGTCTACCGATGTATTTTCGGCAGCCTTTACTTTGATCTGATAATTCATGAAACCATCGAATTCCATACTTGCAAGTACTGTTATCTCCAGTGCCCCTGCTTTTCCGGTAGCGGTCCAGCTTACCGTTCCGTCTTCCTTCTTGCCGAACTTTAGCGGTGAAGTGATGGTGACGGGCAGTGGCTTTCCATTCTGGCGAATGACAAATTCCATCGGTTGTGACAGAATGTCTTTGGGTTCTTTGCCTATGGAAGTCATCTCTTCGGTGAAGTAACTCCGGATGGAAGCCGGCAGTCCCAGTTCGCCGGCAGTGACGCTGCGTCCCAGCACGCTGATTGTACGGTCTGCCACCTTTATCGGAATGAATGGCTTCACCGGCCGGTTATTGACTGCATACTGTGAATTCAGCCAGCGCAAACGTGACAAACGCCACAAGTCTCCGTCTCCTTTGTCCACCAGTACGTTGTCCGACAGGTTAATGGCTATGTTCACTTCCTGTGAAGCACCGCTCAGGTCGCTCACGGTGACCGTGCCCCGGTAGATCCCTCTGCCGGCATGTTCCGGCATCTGGATGCCGATCCATAAAGGTTGTACACGGCCTTTACCGACGTTTACCTCCGGATGTATCGGGCGTCCCAGCCAGTCGGTTCCTTCCGTGTTGAAACACGTAAGAGCCGATGCAGGTATACTTTCGTTCCTTCCTTTCAGGTCGGTAAAGGTTACTTTGACTCCGTTCACCGGATTCTTGAATGCCCACAGTCCCAGTTGCAGCACATAGTATTCGTTCAGATCCGCTTCACCGAAAAACTCGCCTGTGGCTCCTTGCGTCACCTGGCGGTATGACAGATCATCGAACATGCGGATGGGATATTTACGGTCTTCGGGCAACAGCAGGAAAGGCTTGTTGCTGTTAGCATCGATCAATGCCTGCTTCTCCTGTGCTGTGGCGATGATTTCCATCGGATAGAAGCTGTTGAAACTGCCCAGCGATTCGAAACGTACCAGCTTGGCTTGTACCGCCTTTCCGGCCGGAGTGGCTTTACAGGTTGCTTTCCATTGCGGATCCGCCTTATCCGGTTGCTGAGGATAGTTTACTTTCGGATAGGGCCCTCCCAAGGTGTGGTAGGGGAGGTAGTACACATAATAATCTCCGGCATTTCCGCTTGCGTCAAATCGGATGCGTCCGTATTCACGGTTGATTTCCACCGGAAGTACATTGTCTACCGCTTTGCCGGTAGATACATTGATCACAATAATCCCTTTTTGTTCGGGATTGGCGTCACGTCTGCGCCAGGGGATATAAGCTTCCGCTACGGAGGCGGGAGTGTTCACGGAAACAATGGCGCGATGGTTACCCAGTGTGTCGGGTGTCCAGTAGTTTTCGCCGTAAAACGAGGCTTCGGGGACGAAGTCTTGAGCCGCTGCCGGAAGGGTTAACAAAGCTGACAGTGCCCATAAAAAGAGTTTCTTCATAATGTTTATCTAATAACTATGTGCAAATTTACAAAGAATCATTTATGGATTTGGCAGATCGGCCGTTTTTTTATTATAAACCGTTTCTGCCCAAAAGCCTGTGTGGTAATCGGGTATGCGATTAGCGATGTTTCGCTCCGATTATCCGGAAGAATCTTTTTATATGAAAAATCGGCATAAGACGCAAAGAAAAGCAAAGTTCTACTTGAATAATTGGAGGTCAGTATTTTATATGCAGGGCGGATTGAAACAAACTTTGGCATAAAACGCTTGAAAATACCCCTTTCGGACAAAGTTCGGCTACTAAGCAGCTACCAGTCCTAAAGAGGATATATGGGATATAACAAGTTCTGTTTCATAACTATGCGTTGTTTTGCATAACTCTTGGTAACAAATAATTAACTACCTTTAGAAACGAAAATTTTAGAGTTATGAAAACAAAGAGAAGTACGTTTGCAACCTCGTTCTACATCAAGAGATCGGCAGTGAGAAACCGGGACGGAAAAGCCCCCATCATGGTGAAGATCTCCATTGATGGGGATGACAAAGTATTGGGAACCAAACTATTCGTTACGCCGGATTTATGGGAGAATGGTAAGGCAAAAGGCAAGTCTGCCGAGGCGACAGAGATAAACGGGCAGCTCAAAGAAGTCAGTGCCCGGCTTACCAACCACTATCACCGCATCCTCCGGGAAGAGGATTTTGTCACCGCCGAAAAGCTGCGTAACGCCTTTCTGGGTATCGGTGTGATGGAAAACTGTATCCTGAAAGATTTCGAGAACATGAACCGGGAATTTGAGGCGATGGTGGAGAAAGGACAGCGTGCCAAATCCACTTACAACAAGTACTTGGCCGTGTACAACCATTTTGCCACCTTCCTTTGGGAGAAGAAGAAACGAACCGATATGGCTTACAAGGAACTGACAAAGGAGATTATCACCGATTTCGACAAGTACCTGCGCGTGGAAAAGGGATTGAGTGACAACACTCTTTGGATATACACCATGCCACTGCTCAGCCTGACAGACAAGGCATGGCGGCGTGGTATCGTCCGTTCCGACCCTTTCGGCGAGTACAGCCTTGAAATGCAGGAGACAGACCGGGGCTACCTCACGGAAGAGGAACTGCGCACCCTGGCTAACGCCGTGTTCGTGAAAAAACAGACCAACCTCGTACGTGACATGTTCCTCTTCGGGTGCTTCACCGGACTTAGCTACATTGATATAAAGACACTCACCCATGACAAGATCCAGCGCATGGACTTCGACGGCGAGGATTGGATCATAACCCGACGCACCAAGACCCGTGTGTCGAGCAACGTTCCCCTTATGGAAATAGCCAAGGAACTGATAGAAAGGTACAAGGGACTTGCCGGAGGCGATTTCGTATTTCCCATGCCCTCTAACGGTACATGCAACAAGCACCTCAAACAGATTGCCAAAGCCTGCGGCATCAGCAAGGAGATCGGATTCCACCTGAGCAGGCACACCTTCGCCACGACCGTCTATCTCTGCAACGGCGGCACGATAGAGGCGCTCTCCAAGATACTCGGTCACAAGCACATCAGCACCACGCAGATCTACGCTGAAGTAACCAACAAGATGGTAAGTTCAGATTTCCGTGCAATCTCCGGCAACCTCGCCGCCATGCAGCGGAGCGTACTGGAGAAAAGGGACAGGAAGCAAGGTAGGAAAAAGGTGCACCGGTCCCTCCGGGAAACGGCTTGACACCTTTCTCCATGCGAAACACGGCAAAGGCAGGAACCCCGATACAGTGCTCCTGCCTTTGCTGCATTTTCCGATGTATATCCCCGTGCGTTTATGTTGGACTTTTCCCCCGTTTGCGCTTTTGTCTCATGTCCACGTAATTTTCTTCCAGCATACGCAGCAGATCCGACTGGCGGTAAAGCGTCTTGCCTGGCAGCGATATGTACGGGATCAACCGTTGTGTGCGGTAGCCCTGCAACGTCCTTGACGTGATATGTAACATTCTGCACACATCCTCACCCGTGAAATAGACCTCGCCGTTCATCGCCGGACGGAAATGCGCCGTCACCGTATCAATATACCTCATGCCCTCTTCCAGAGCCTCGAAGTACGCACGTACCTCTTCCGTGTCTTTTGTTATCACTTCCATGTCACTCGTCCTCCATTATTTCCCGGCTCATGGATTCCACGAATACCTCCACGTCCTCCGTCCGGTAGTAAATCTTATGGTTGATCTGGCTGTACGGCAGCAGTCCCCGGTCACGGTAGGTCTGCAACGTCCGTTTACTGATCCCCAGTTTCTCGCACACGTCCGCCCCGTCCATCCAGTTCATCTTCCCGGGCGGGCGGTAACGGGCGCAAAGTTCCTTCACGTGCCGTGAGAAGCAGCCGAACCGCTCCTTCATCTCCTCAAAGGTCTTCTTTTCAATACTTACTATTTCCATCGTTCTGATACATTTTTCATTATACTTCCCTGCAAATATATGGATTCATATAAAACTATGTATCAAAACCGTATAGCTTGTCAGCGTTTTGCTTCACGTTCGTAGCCTTGTCGTACCCCAAACGATGAAAGGCGGGGAAAAGTCCTACATAAACGTACCCAGTTCAAGGGTACGCACGAGAACGGAATCCATAGCACCAATTCCGGATGGTTCAAAGGAAAATGTGTACTACGCACCGACTTCACCCTCATCCAGCCACGATGCAAGTTGATGGGGCACGGGGCAAATTTCGTCACCGGCTTGCCCCTTGTCAAAGCCATCTCTTTCGAAAACGGACTGGAATAGTTATTTTACTTTTGCGGTAATTTCATCTATCAGGTTCGTGATCTTCTCAATGGAATACTTTTCTATCAATCTCCTGTTTGCCGCTTCTGCCTTTAGTCTTTCATTGATTAATTTTAGTTGTGGCAAATCTGATTGACAATATTTGCTCAAGTGTTCTATTTCACTGCCCCAAGAGGTATATTTATAACGGAACTGTAAAAAATGCAGAAAGGTGTTACGTGATTCGTTGGACAATCCCAAAATACTTTTTGAAACCTTATCCGCATCAGCCTCTTGGAATATTGAAGTATCCCTATAAAGACGCTGTTTGACCGGGACTACATCATTCAATGCCGGATTCAGGCGTTCGCAAGTTTCATCCGTCAGATTTTCCAGCATGACAGACACTTTATTAGGGCATTTCTTCAATCTTTGCCCGAATAGTTTTTGAAAATACGCAACCAGTCCATTCAAAATTCGATCTGAACCAATATTAGAATGATTCCTTCTTGTACCCGCATGTACCTTTGAGTTACAATTCAACAAACCCTCCATGTCGCTGATACCTTCCATCAGCCTGTCTATGGAGTGCTTGCCTTGGGCTATGATGTCTTCCTCGGATACGTGAACAAGGTTGTCGCTATATAAAACCGATAGTACAGATATAATGACAAACAATTCTTTTAGATCAACGCTTTCATCCGCAAAGTAATATCGTACCGTTTCCCCGTAGTGTTTCTCGTATTCCCCGTTATCCAGTCTCCAATAGTCGTACAGGTAATCCCAACTGTTCAAACTTGCGTCTTCGGCTGCAAAATATTGTTGCAGGTAGGTCGTGTCAAAATACCCGCTTTCCAGATAGCAGACAATTTCATTAACGATGAATCTATCAAAAATATCCAACTGTTTACCTATCTCTATAAAACGGTATTTGGAGAGGATTTTTTCACGCTCCTCATCTTTCTCTTTATCCGGGAACATGTCATACAGGCTGTTGAATAGGCTTCCGATCCGAGTATTCCCACCCTTATACTCGCAGTAAACGGCGACAAAATTTGCCAACAACGATGTTATGACAAGTTTGTACTTGGGAGATTTATGATAATGCTCCGGCAAAGCCATGGCTATCCTGTGATAATCGTTTAGACATTGCCGCAGGACTCTTAAATTATCGAATTTAGAGGCATGGAATATCTTGATGATAAGCTCTTTGTTCTCAGACAAGAGGTTCCTGTTGTTGGTGGATATCTCGCCAATGAAGAAATCGAGTGTCTCCCCTATATTTAATTTGATCTCAAAAGTGCGCCCGATAGTCTTTTCCTTGAAATCCTTGAATTTCAACTTGCACTTATCGTCCTCTTTTTCGGAAATCTTGTTCTCATCGCCAATGATGATGACCTTGCATTTACAATGTTCCGAAAAGTAATTGATGTATCCCAACAAGGTTTCCAGTTTTACATCACATCTTTCAAGGTCGTCAAAAATCAGAATCTTGTTTCCTTTTATTTCGGAATTTTCTTCTTTCAACAACAAAATGGAGTCCAAGTCACAGGTTACACTCCCTTCATCCTTTCCGTCACCGTCGATGTCATATTTCAAAGCGATTTTCGAGGCGGCTTTTAATATATTCTTGGCAAGTTTCATTCCCTTGCTGTACAGCCACGGGGATATTTCCTTGTTGACTTGTTCTGTGATTTGCTGGGTAGTGGTCAAACCATATAAAGACACATATATGGGCCGCCATTTTAACTTGTCCGCATCTTTATCGTTTTTCAGTTGCTTTATCCATTGGCGGATAAAAAACGTTTTGCCGCATCCCCAGGCACCTCGCAGCATGATGGCATATTGCGGATCGGATATTTCCGCATATTCATTTAAAAAGGTGAGTATGTTTCTATTCATAGCCATGTTCATTAGAGGTTTCAAAATTACGGAAAAGAGGCATAATTCTGATAACTTTTAAGAAATAAGTTATTACGGTCAATTCGTGTTTCCAGATGATTGTCGGAGCGTTCCCCTTCGGGTCGGGCTTTCCGCTGCAAGTCCTCGCTATGCTGTGGGCTTTCCCCTGCAATCCCTAACGTGGGTGAAAGGGTTTTCACTGTCTTGCGCTTACACCTTGGCGCACGGGCTGTCCCGTCCCGGCGTCCGCTGCCGACCACTCAGTGAGGCTGCATGGCCGAAACCGGACATCGGGGCGGAAGGACAAACGGAACACGGGGCTTCGGCTATCGCCGAAACTTCCTGTGCCCCGTCCCGCCCAAAAGAGTTCCCCGGTGTTTGTCCGGCAGCCGGAAGCTGACCGTCTTCCCATATACTTCTCCCGCACGTATGTCCTTGCCTCGGGAAACGGGCGTTCCCGGCTCTCCGGAAGGCTTCTTTTTCCCGCACCCGGCAAGTAACTGACCATTGACTGGAATGACTGACAGGGCATTTTTTCCCTAAGCTGATTGGGAAAACATTGACGAAGGTAGGCGGAGGTGAAAGCAAATCCGCAAAAAATGCCAAATCTCCACCCTGCGGGTAGTATTTACCATTTTTTCAGATGATTGCAATTCACCTTTTCCGCTATCAATGATTGTCAATGTTCTTCCCAATCAGCCAAGGGAAAAAAATTGGTTGGGGCGACAAGCGATGAAAACAGAGTAATAACGATTAAAATTTGTGAGTTATGGCAACAACGAACAGCACCATCGAAAAAATTGCACCGATGTTCACCGAGTTGTTGATAAAGAAAATCGAGTGCCTGAAAACGGATTGGCAAAAACCGTGGATAACGAGCCTTGAACAAGGTTTGCCCCGCAACATCAGAGGGACGCTCTATAATGGCGGCAATGTCTTGATGTTATTGTTCTACACCGAGTTCATGAAATTCACTTTGCCCGTGTTCCTCACGTTCAACCAAGCGAAGGAAGAGGACTTGAGCGTCAGCAAGGGCGCACGATCGTTTCCCGTCTATTATTGGTTCAAGTTCGTGGTACACAAGGAGACGAAAAAGACAATCAAGTACGAGGAATACCGCAAGCTGCCCGCAACCGAGCAGGAAAATTACAAGGTCATCCCGCAGATGAAGTATTACAACGTCTTCAACATCGACCAGACCGATTTTGCAGGGAAATACCCCGAACGCTACGAGCGCATGAAAAAGGGAGAGCAGCCCGAAGACTATTCGGACAGAATGATTTACGAGGCGTTGGACGAGCTTGTCTATCTGCAAAATTGGTATTGCCCTATCAAGGTGCAGTATTCGGACAGTGCCTACTATTCGCCCTCTTCCGACCATATCGTTTGCCCGCAGCGTGAGCAGTTCCCGCAGGGAGCGGAGTTTTACGGCACGCTCCTGCACGAGATGGCGCACAGCACGGGAAGCCCCCAGCGACTGAACCGCACGTTCGGCTGCTTCTTCGGGGATGCGCTCTATGCCCGTGAGGAACTTGTCGCCGAACTTACCGCAGCCCTTTGCGGTGCGTTCTTCGGCTACGCAACCGCACCGCAGGAGAACAACGCCGCCTATCTGAAACACTGGCTCACCAAGCTAAGGGAGGAACCCGCCTTTTTGGTGGAGATATTGGGGGACGTGAACAAGGCGGCGAAGATGATTGCCGACAAGGTAACCGAACCGGTAAACGAACCCGCAGCAGCCTAAGCGGGACAACAAAGGAACAAGAGTATAAACCAACGGGCGGAGCAATCCGCCCCACTTAAAGACATAAGACGATGAAAACATTATCAGAAAAGGAATTTAACGGCTTTAACGTTAATGCGATGTTTACCGAAAGAGCGGAACGGGCGAAAAAAGAGCTGTCTCCACTCATGCAGGAGATAAGGAAGTACATACCCCAAGCGGAATACGGCTACCACGTGGAGAGCGGTGAATATCCCGCATTTTACGGCGTGCGCATAGAGTTCACGTATAACGGCATCCGTTTCCATGTGTGCAAGATATACAAAGAGAACAAATACAGGATAGCCGCCGACATGGAGCATTTTGAATATGTCAACCGCTACGACATCGAAAGGGCGGGCAACCAATACGAAAAGCCGTGCAATATCGGCGTGTTCACCGCCAAGAAAATAAACGATTGGATAAACTACTACACGCAGATATACAGGCAGGTGGAGCAAGAAAATGTGGAGAACTCGAAAAAGGTCGCCGATTTCTTGAAAAGTATCGAGAATGAACCCGTAAGATGGGAAGGGAACAACCATTCAAAAGGGACGATAATCCGCAACGGCTTGCGCTTCACTTTCTACATAGAGGAAGGACACCTCTATTTTGAACTGTCCCTAAGTTATCGGGGAACGGCTGATTACGACACGTTCCGGCTGATAGCCGATAACCGCTATATCCCGAAAGGAAACTATTAAACAACCACGGGCGGATTCCTCCGCCCGACAATACCCGAGAACATGAAAACGACATTCATTTACAGACTGGTTTACCGCCTAATCCTTTGGGCTTCGGCGGTGTACTTCCTCACCACCACCGCAGGGCAGTTTTTTGCCCTATCCGCTACTTTGCTTCTGTTAGGCTTCGTGGCACGGCTTGTTTTCGCCCTTGCGTGGCGGTTGTTTGTCGGCTTCATGTTCATCTTGATAATCATTCTTTTAATCATCTGAATCATGGAAGGAAAGAAGTTTAAACACAAGTATCTGCCGTACCTCACTTGCGTGGTCGTGGCAGCCACCCGAAAAGGGTACAAGGTTTTGGAAACCCAAGTTTTGGGCGGGCGCAGGAAGCCCAAAACAAAGACAGCCTACTACTACGACATTGATTTTGATAAAGAGCGTGGTTTGTGGCAGGAAGAAGGCAAGTAATAACCGATAAAAAAATATCAATATGGAAACAAGGACATTGGCAGAAAACGGAACACCCGTTACGAAAGAAAAGACGGTAGCCTTTTCGGGACACCGCACCAACCGTATAGCCAAGTTCACGGCAGACCGTGAGAAACTCTTTAGAGAGGTGGCGTTCGATACATTTGTAGCCATCGAGAGTTATTGTATCAAAAAAGGCTACCATACCTTTTTGTCGGGAATGTGCGAGGGCTTCGACCTTATCGCAGCAGAGGAAGTCTTGAACCTCAAAAAGGAATACCCGCATATCCATTTGAAATGCGTTCTCCCCTTCAAGGGACAAGCCGAGCGGTACACCCAGGCCGACAAGCGGCGTTATGACACCATTTTGGCGCAAGCCGATGAAGTGGTAACCTTGCAGGACGGATATACCGAGGGCTGTTTCCTACGCCGTAACGACTACCTTTTGGAAAACTCCGCTTTTCTGATGGTCTATTACGATTCGGTAGCCGTGGGCGGCACGTTCTACATCCTCAAACGGGCGGTAGAGCAGAAAAAGAAGTTCGCGAACGTGTGCTATAACCGCAGGTAAGCCGCAAGGGCGGACTTTCCGCCCGCTACTTTCTTTCGTGAGCCGGAGCGGGGAAAGAAAGATAGCAAAGAAACCGATTTCCCGACCGGAAGAAATTATCAAAAAGAACAAGAATAAACAATCAACTTAAAAACAAACGGATTATGAAGACAAAAGCAAATCAATCAGCAGCAGAGAGAAACATCACGATGGTAGCATTGGCAAACATTCAGCCGAGCGGTTTCAACCCACGCAAGCGTTTCGATGAAACGAGCCTTTACGAGCTTGCCGAGAGCATCAAGCGGCAGGGTGTGTTGCAGCCCATCACCGTGCGCCCCGTTGACGGGACAGACCGTTACGGGATTGTTTTCGGGGAACGCCGTTACCGTGCGTCCGTCATTGCGGGCAGGGACGAAATTCCCGCAATCGTTTCCGAGTTGTCGGACGAGGAAGCCGAGGAAATGGCGATTACTGAGAACTTGCAGCGCAAGGACGTGACACCCGTGGAGGAAGCCGCAGCCTATCAGCGGCTTATCGAGAGCGGACGCCACACCGTGCAGACCTTGGCGGTACTCTTCGGAAAGAACGAGAACTACATCCGCACACGGCTGAAATTCACCGCCCTTATCCCCGAAATCGCCGCCCTCTTGGATGCGGATGAAATCACCATCAGCGTGGCGGCTGAAATCTGCCGATACGGGGAGGACATTCAGCGTGAGGTGTACGAGAAACATTTGCAGGACGAGGGAACGTATAACAGTTGGCGGGGACTGAAAGCCGCCGATGTTGCAAGGCGCATTGAACAGAACTTCACCACCGACCTGCAATACTACCACTTCGACAAGGCCGAGTGCGCCACGTGCGCACACAACACCAATAACTTGCTGTTGTTCCATGACGGCGGGTGCGGGCATTGCGCCAACCGCACGTGTCTTGCCGAGATGAACGCCTCTTTCCTTATGGAGCGAGCTGTGCAAATCATGCGGAACCAGCCGGAGGTGTCGCTCTGCCGTGACTGCTACACCGCCAACGAGACGGTAGTAGAACGGCTAACCGCTTCGGGCTACGAGGTGGAGACCCTTGACAGGTACACCGCCTTTCCAAGCTGCCCCAAAGAACCCAAAGCCGAAAATTTCAACGACCCCGAACGCTACGGGGAAGCCCGCACCCGCTACGAGCAGCAATGGGCGGACTACATGGAGCAGGAGGAGGAAATCACCCGCAGGAGCGGAGCGGGGGAAATCACCGTCTATGCCAAAATCGGGCAGAAGGAGATTACATTCTGTTACGTGGAGAACGTGACAGAGACCGAGACAGCGGACGGAACGCCCGCACCCGCACCGCTCTCTCCCGTGGAGAAATTGGAGAAGCAGGACAAGCGCAATAAGGAAATCGCACTCGAACGCACGGTGGAGGACACCAAGAAACAGATTCTCGAAGCCGACATCACGGGCGGCAAGTTCAGTGCCGATGAAGACACGATGCTGTACTTCTTCCTTCTGTCCTCGCTCCGGAAGGAACACTTCGCAGCCGTGGGGATTGCGGAAGACAAGCCGTATATCACGGACGAGGACAAGATGGGGATTATCGGAAACCTCACGGTAAAGATGAAGACCATCATCCGCAGGGACTTCCTTGTAGCCAACTTCAAGGGAGCGTACGGGAACAACACCGTGGCGACCCTCTTGCTTGACTTCGCACGCAGGCACATGCCGGAGGAACTCGCCAACATCGAAAGGGAGTACAACGGGGTGTACGAGAAACGTCACCAGCGCATCGAGGAAAAGAAAGCCGTCCTATTAGTGCAGGAACGGGCAAGGGAGCGCAAGGTAACGCAACCCGAGGAACAACCGCAACCCGAAGAGATTGCAGCCTAAAGACAAAGGGCAGGGCGGAGAAATCCGCCCGCTACTTTCTTTCGTGAGCCGTAGCGGAAAAGAAAGATCGCAAAGAAACCGATTTTTAAACTTTCAAATTTTCAAACTTATGCGAACCGTACAGAGAACCTATACACTATTCGGCATTGCGGAACTGGAGGACGAAGCCCGTCAAAAAGCCTATACCGACTGGCTTGCCAAGGGAAACGATTACCCGTATGCTTCCGAGAACTGCGACACGCTCGAAGCCTTCTGCAACCTTTTCCGCATTGCCTGCACCAACTACTGTTACGACAGTTGCACATACGCTTACCGTTTCCATACCGGACACGAGGAGGAGACCGAAAGGCTTTCGAGCGTCCGCTTGCTGGCTTACCTCTATAACAACTTCCATGCGGAGCTGTACAAGCCCAAGGTCTATTGGACGAAAGACCGCAAGAAAAGACGCAGGAGCCGTATCTCCGTCACTTGCGAATGCCCCTTCACGGGGGTTGTGTCGGACGAAATCATCTTGCAGCCCCTCATGGACTTCATGCGCTCGCCCGACACACGGAATTTCAAGGAACTCATGCGTGACTGTCTGGAAAACTTCTTCCGCTCGTGCCGTGACGATTGCGAGTATTGCGAGAGCGAGGAATATTTCACGGACGAGAGCCACAAGAATAATTGGGAGTACCTTATCGACGGGACACTTTTCATAGAAACGGCATGAAGCAGGAAATCAGACAGAACGGGAAAACCGTCCTTTACAGCGAGGACGGTTGCAGCATCCCCATGATATTCAACAACCTTGTCGGGAAGAACCTCAAAGGCAGGGAGTATTCGGACTATATCGCTTTCGTAGCCATTCCCGACATGGGATTTACCTACGGGAAGATAGCGTATTATTCGGACGGGAATTTAATCGCAACGGGGGAAATCAAGCCATAACATTCCCCCTCTATGTTTCATCGCCGGAAGTCCGGGACGGGTAGCGATCCGCCCGGACTTCTTTTTTTACCCGCCCGTGGGAAAGGATTGACCCATTTTCGGACGCACTTCTTTTTCTTTCGGTGAGCCGTGGGCGGGAAAAGACAAAGAAGCAAAAAGAACCCCCTCGACTCACCGGATTTTTTAGCCAAGCTCCACACTCATTTTTTAGCAAACCTACAGGGAAAAACGGACAAGTAGCAAGGCTGAACCTGCTGGTTTTGCGCACAATCTCCACACCTTCGGGTCGTATTCCACGCAAAAGCCTTGCATGAAGTCCGTTCTTTCCCCGTGCCCCAAAGCAAAAAATAAATGTTTCACTTTTAATTTTTTGCATTATGAATACACTGTCTTTCCCTCAAATCACCGTAAGTTACAAGGACGCTGACGCATCCAAGAGAGTTAGAATCCACTCTTCCAAGGAGTCTTACGACATCCTCAAGACTTTCTACGAGGACTGTATGCAGCACCACGAGGAGTGCTGGGCGATGTACCTGAACGGCGCAGGCAGACTGCTGGGCGTTTCGTGCGTCTCACGCAGCGGCATGAACAGTACGGTGGTGGACATACGCATCGTCCTCCAGACGGCTCTCGTCTCTCATGCCTCGGGAATCATCCTCTCGCACAACCACCCTTCCGGCTCGACCGTGGCGAGCACGCCGGACAACAACCTGACCAGCCAGTTGAAGAAAGGCTGCGAGGCAATCGGCATACAGCTTTTAGACCACATCATACTGACCGAGGACGCCTACCTTAGCTACATGGACGAGGGGATGCTTTAAGCGTCCCTTTTTTTGTTCGCTATCCGTTTCGCACTTCTTTTCTTTCGTGAGCGGGGCGGGAAAAGAACAAGAAGCAAAAGAAACCGGAAGGCGGCAGGGCGGATATGGAAAGCATCCTGAATGATGCTTTCCATTTCGTCCGGCTCACGCTACATCTTCAATCCCCGTTTTCGCTCCTGCCGGATGTCGGAGAAGGAGAAGCCTCCCGTCTCCTTGTCGAACTTCACCGACTTGTCCTTCTGCACGCCGCCCGGCGTTTCCATCCGTTTCACATTCAGCGGCTTCCCGTTGTAGAAGTCCGTCATTTGCCGGTAGCTGAACTTTTCCCCCGTCAGGCTTTCCATCAGGCTGTTCAGCGTGTAGATGCTGTCTTGGTTATGCACGCTCTCCGGCACGAACTCCGGGTGATTCTTCACTATGTCCGGGTACAGCGTCTTCGCCATTAGGCAGACCTCCGGCGAGCGTTCCGCCCACGGGATCATCATCAGCGACTCCCGACTGTGGGCGGCGCACCTGACATACACATCGGGCGTGAGCAGGCTTTTCGGCACTCCGCCACGCCCGACGGCGGACATCCCCGACGTTTCCACCGCCACCCGCACCCGCTCCGGTGTTTGCAGGTGCACGGGCAGGATGCTGATACACCTGCCGTCCAGCGGCAGCAGGAAGTCCGCCATTTCGCCATTCATCACCTCCGGGCGGATAGCCACCGCCACCCCGTAGAGTTCTTCCGGGTTATTCTCCCGGCACTCCTTCAGCACCTCCATGCACACCTCCGCAAAAGGGATATGCTGAACCAGCCCCCGGTGGAAGTCGTTCCCGAATCCCGCTTCCGTTTCCAGCGCCTTCCGGCACAGTTCCGGTGTCTTCATCTCTTCGGGCACGTTCTCCAGCTGCCAGCCGTCCTCTTCAACGGCGGCACGGCACACCTCCGCCGTGCGGTCGTGCCTGCATATCATCTCCAGAGGTACCTGATACATTCTTTCTTCTTGTTCCATGTTTCTGTTTTTTTAGATAGGTTGTCTCATATTTTCATTCCGTTGCGCCTCTTGGGTGCGTCGTTCCGTTCCGGCTCTTGCTGTTCCTGCTGCCTCTGCTCCTGCCGCTGGCTGAGAGGGGCGATGCGGAACGTCTCTTTCTGCCGGTCGAAAGTACCTCACGGTCTTTCAGGAAACCATCGGGCACCTCGATGCACTTGACCGCCATCCGCTTTCCCCCGTAGAAGTCCGCCATCTGCCCGCAGGTGAATTTCTCGCCCGTCATCTGCTCCATCAGGCGGCACAGCGAGTACACGTTGTAATAGCTGTCCACCGGTTGCGGCACGACATGGGGATGGGCATGGATCATCCCGGGATAGTTCAGGTACGCCGTCAGGCACGCTTCCAGCGACCGTTCCCTCCACGGAATCATCACGAATGACATCCAGTTATGTTCGGCGCATTTCCGCCACAGCTCCGGCGTTTGCAGGTGGACGAGCAGCAGGGACAGGCACCTGCCGTCCTCCGCCACCAGAAAATCCGCCATCTTCCCGTCGAACACCTCCGGTCGGATTGCCGAAGCCACCTCGTAAAGATCGGCTCTGCCCTCGCCGTACCAGTCCCGTATGGCTTCCATGCAGACCTCTGCGAACGGGATATGGTGCAGCAATGCCAGATGCCCGTAACCGAGTTCCGCACTCGCTTCCAGCGCACGGCGGCACATCTCCGGGGTTTTCATGTCCTCCAGCACATGTTCCAGCGACCATCCGAACTCCCTGACGGTATCGGCGTACCGCTCTGCGGTGCACTCGTGCCGGCACAGGTCTTTCAATTCCGCCAAAGCCGGCACCTCACTCTTTCCCAGTTCCACTTCCATCCCCGTCCTCCTTGTCGTTGTCCGCATTGAAGTCGTATTCCAGCTCGACCGCCTGACCGTCCGAGTCCTCCACCCAGACGGTGAAGCTGCTCTGCTCGTCCGACAGCCGGGTGTAATAGAGCCGGAACGTCTCTTTCTCCAGCGGGTAGCGGTCATTGGGCAGCAGCACCGTGCCGTCATCCAGTTTGAGCGTGCCTTCCCCGTCGAAGAGGAACCAGCGGATCGTGTACCGGGCGTCCTCCCAGCGTCCTTCCCGTTTCAGCTCGCACCGTATCTCCGCCGTCTCGTTCACTTTCAGCTCCTTCGGGACGGGCATCGTCTCCACCGTGAACAGGTATTTCGTCTGAATATCCAGCCCGTCATTACAGGCTGCGACCAGCACGAGGGCGGCCACGATGTAGCAGCCCGTGAATATTCTATAAATCATTGTCCTCATATACAATTATATTATATAGCAGTTATCGAATCATGAAGCGGATTCCCACGCCGACCTGCGTGTGGAATTTCCCGCAGTCGCCGCCGAACAGCACCCGTTGGCGACCGTTTACCAGCAAGACAATCTTGTCCGTCACGTAGGCGGACAGCTCCAGCGTGAGCGCACCCCCGTAGATGAAATTGTCCTCATCCGTGAGCCGGGAGCCGTCCGGCAGCAGGCTCTCGCCCCAGTTCACCGTCTCGTACCCGGCAAGGGCGGACAGTCCCAGTGCGGCGAAGAACGTCTTCTTCCGGTCGGAAAGGAAGTTCAGGTAATAGCCGCCCTCGCCCGTGAACTGGCTCGCCGGATAGAGGCAGTCCCGGTAGCCGTACCGCTTCTCCAAGTATTCCACACCGACCACCCAATGGTGGGCGTTCTTCGTGTAGGTGCTCACCGCTATCCCGGCGTGGTAGCCGAAGCCGTCGCCGTTTTTCCAGCGCATGTTGTCCGACAGCCCGCCCGTGAGCTGTATGCCCCTCATTCCGGGCAGGCACCGTTGGGCGTGTGCCCGGTTCACATGCAGGCACACCCCGAAAAGCAGGATAATGAACAGTAACCTTTTCATCGCTTACTTGATTTTCAGTTCGTTAATCTGTTTTGCCGCCACGAGGTCGGCGTTCTCCACCCGGATGGTCTGGTGCCTACCGCCGTCCTTCTCGAACAGTTCGATGACCAGCAGCTTGTCGTCCGGTATGGTGAACTGCGGGACGGCATACACCGTGCGCACGTCGCTTTTCCCCTCCGTCACCAGCACCTCGTTGTAGCTGCGCACCGGGTCGATCACCCGTTCCTGAATGGCGGTGCGCTTCGGCACTTTCTTGTCCACGACCTTGAACCGGATAAAGTCCGTCCGGAAAGCCACGTTCGACCTGTTCCTCGTTTCCGTGTGGAAATAGAACAGCCCGTTGTGCGAGTGGACGGATTTCAGGAGGAACTGCACCCCGAAGCGTTTGCAGCCCAAGTGCCGGATCTCCCGCCTGTCCTCCTTGTAGATGCTCTGCATGATCAGCTTCACCAAGAGCGGGCTTTCGCCTGCCAGTTCCCGGAAATGGAGGTTCATGCGGGTATGCGAAAAGTCCGTCGTGTTCCCGTTCTCCAAAAAATCCTTCATCTCGATGTTCAGCATCTCCGGCTCATGCGCATACCGGGCATTGAACGAATAGAAACTTCCGTCCTCGCAGATAACGGAAAAGTTCGTTTCCCCCGGAAACCCCTCGGTGGTCGCCTTCACCCGGATCACGTTCTCCGCACCGTCCGCTTTCCCGGCGATAATCCAATTGCTTCCCAAGTCCACGTACCGCACCGCCGAGGGGAAGATGATATGCACCGTCTTGGCGAACGTCACCTGCACCCCGTGGGGCGTAACCATCTGCCGGTAGGGTAGCTTCCGTGTAATCCCCTGATACAGGTCGTTGCCCGTAACCCGCTGTATCGTATCATTCACTTGTGCGTTCGCACCCGTCACCATGCCCATAAGCAGGGCGACCCATCCAAAAATCTTTTTCATTTGTCCTTTCTTTTTAATGGTTTTATAATCTGTCGATCTATTGTTGTTTGGCGTAAAGCATCAGCTCATACCCCGCTTTCAGGTGCACCTTTACCGTGCGGAACTTCTTGGCAAGGTACTGGCTGCCGCCCTGCATCAGCCCACGGGTGATGTCCATCGCCACCTGCTGTCCGGCGCTCCGTGCGAACGAGATGCTCGTTCCCAACCCGCCGCCGATGTTCGCCATCGCCTCCTTTGCCGCTTCCTGTTCCAGTGATGAAGGGACAGACAAGCCTTTCTGCCCGTCACTGTCATACACCGCCAGCTCCACGGGCAGCAAGTTCCCCCGGTATTCGATGGACGACACCACAATATCCAGCCGTTCTCCCTGTACCTTTCCCGTACCCGCAACGAGCGTGTTCTGCGGAATCACAAGGTTTCCCGCTTGCAGCGGTTCGAGCAGCCTGAGCTTCACCGTCTGTCCGTCCATAATCGTCTGATCTCCGTGGATGCACGCCCGTATCGTGTTCTTCCCCATAGTGTACCCGCTGCCTACCGCCGTGTTGAAGCCGTAGTTCCTCGGCTGGCTGTACCGCCGCATGAACTCCGCATCGCTCAGGGGCTGTTGCAGCCCCGATACCGTCCGCTCCCGTGCCACCTGCACCGCCACGGCGGGCTGTCTTGGACTGTTGTCGTTCTGCACGGCTGCGCCGTCCTTCCCGTTCTGTCCCATGTACTTGGCGGCAAGCTCGTAGCTCTTCTCCATCAGCGCCACCTGATCATCGATTCCGCCCGCCTGCCGTTCCCTTTCTTCCAGCTTGGCGGTCAACTCCTCCACCTGCCTTTTCAGCTCCTCCTTTTCCCCGTCCACCTTCGGTTCCTCGTAGAACGAGCCGAGCTGACGGTTGATGTCCCGGTAGGCGGTAACGGAAGAACGGCTGCCGCCGCCATTGTCCGAATAGTCCCTGAACGGTTCCCGTTCCGGCTCGCTGTCCGGCAGTTCCATTTCCACCCCGTCCATATCGCTCTCTTCGGAGAAGGCGAAGTCCTCCAGCGAGCGCACCTTCTCCGCCTGCTGTTTCTCCGCCTGCGCCTGCTCGTAGGCTTTCCGCTTGTCGCCGATGATCCCGTCATTCTCCGGCAGGGGGATGTCGGCGTTGAACGCCCCCACGGTGTCCCGGTTCACGTCCCGCTCCTCCGAAGGTGCGAATATCAGCCACATCGAGCCGAGGAACAGCAAGCCCATCAGCGGATATACCATCAGCTTCTTCCGTTGCTGCAACTGTTTCGGCGTGAGCGGCTTGGCTGTCTTCTTCTCCTTTTTCCCGCCGCCCTTGTCCTCCTTCTTTCCGTTCCCCGTCTCCGGGGCTGCGGCATCCGCCACCGTCACGTGCTGCGTTGCCGTTGCTTTTTCTTGGTTCTGTTCTTCCATCATGTCAAAAATTTATGGTTGTCCTACATTCTGATTCTCCTCCCCGGAGGCTTCCTTCTGCCTGTCTCCCCGGTTTGCCGCTTGCCAGGCGGTTCCTTCCGTTCCCGTTTGAGCGATGCCGTGGGACTTGCCCGGTTGTCCGCCCGCAGGTGCGCAGCCTTCCGTTCCCGGCGGAGCAGCCACTCACTCAACTTCTCCACCAGTCCCATACCGTCCGCTTTCAAAAGGGTTGATAATACTGTCATTGGGTAATTGCAGGCGCCTAATATGCTCTATCCCCAGTTCCTTCCCGTCGTTCCTGCCGATGCGGTAGATGGAGGAGACGGTCATATAGACCGACAGTGAGCCGAACGCCACCAGCGTCACGAGGATGATTGCCACACGCATGTCGGGCGAGATACGCCCGGCGAGGCGGCGGAGCTTCCCGTCCGCCCAATCCTGCGCCTTTGTGATGAATTTCCTTATCATAGCCGTCAGCGTTTGAGGGTCTGCAAATCCTTGTTCTCCGTGATCTCGAACCCCTCGATGATGAAGCCCTGCGGGTTGTTGTCGCTCCTGACCGCATCCAGCAGGCGGCAGCGGGTCACAAGGCTGCGCTCCGTAACAGAGCTTTCCCGCAGGATGATCTGCCGGGCGAACGTCCGCACGCTGTACGGGTACTTGTCGAAGTCGCACCGCAGGCTGTCTATCTCTATCATCTGGTTGATGTTCCCCGAGATTATCCGGTTGTAATACCCCTTTTCCGAGAGGTCCTTGTAGTAGTTGAAGGCGCTCTTGTCCGCCAGCAGCAGCGAGCGTTTGATATTGCCCTCGATAGCCGACTTGTCGGGCGAGAGCGTGAAGAACAGCTCGTGGAAGCGGCGCACGTGCTCCCGTGCCTCCACCGGGCGGTTCTGCCGCACGTCCTGCGAGAGCGCCAGCATCAGGCTCTTGCCGTTGTCCAGCACGTAGATCTTCTGCCGCTGCGCCTCGGCGAAGCTGTACGACTTCCACAGGGCGAAGCCCGTCACCACGGCGCACAGGCAGGCGAATACCAGCGTGAAGAGCCGTATCTGCCTGAAGCTCGTTTCGATATTTTTCAAACTCTTAAATTCCATGTTTCCGGTTTTTTATTCGTTATGACTCATTTTCTTGGGGCATCCGCCGCTACTTGATGATTTTTCCGGCGATGTTCCCCACGGCGGCACCCGCACCCGCTGCGGCGACGTTGCCGACCTTGTTTGCGGTTTGGTTCATCGCACGGTTGGCTTGGCTCACCCCGCCCGCCATGATGATCCAGTTGGCGACCGTCGGGATGGTGAAGTACCCGAATATCCCGATGATTAAAAAGATGATGTACACCGTGTTCGAGCTGTCCGGGATGAAGGTCGGGTCGCTCATCGCCTCGATGTCACGGGTGAGCATCAGCACTTGGATGCGTGCCAGCACCGAGCTGAACAGGTCGCTCACGGGCAGCCACATGTAGATGGAGATGTACCTCGTTATCCACTGCGTGAGCGTGCTCTGGAACCCGTCATAGACCGAGAGGGCGAACGCTATCGGACCAAGGATGGAAAGGGCGATCAGGAAGAACGTCCGTATCGTGTCGATCACCAGCGCAGCCGACTGGAACAGCAGTTCGAGCAGTTCTTGGAACCACAGCCGGATGTTCCGCTTCATGTTGTATTCCGTCCGGTCGATGTACATCACCGCCATCGTCTTCAAGTCCTTGGGCGACCAGCCCAGCTCGTCGAGCTTCTTGTCGAAGTCCTCCTTGCTCGCCAGATATGCCTTCTCCGGGTCACGGCGGAACGCCTCCCTCTCCAGCGTCTCCTTCTGCTCCCGGTATCGGTTCATGTCGAAGGTCTGTGATTCGAGCATCCCGTGGCAGCCCTTCACCACGGGCGAGAGCACCGTGTTGATCGTGCCGATGACGAAGGTGGGGAAGAAGAGGATGCACAGCCCGATGGCGAACGGGCGGAGCAGCGGGTACACGTCGATGGGTTCGGCACGGGCGAGCGCCTGCCACACCTTGGCGGCTACGTAGAACAGCGCACCCAGCCCGGCAATTCCCTTGGCTACCCCCGTCAGCTTCTCGCAGAGCGGCATCATGTCCTGATACAATACCTGCAATATCTCATGCAGGTTCGTGAAGTCTATCGCTAACAACATAGTCCTATATTATATTTATGTACGTGAACATTATTATATATTGCCACTCTCACCAGTAACGGTCTTCCGCATCCCCGTAGAGAGCCACCACCCGGTCGGCGTCCTTTTTCTTCTTCGCCCGCAGGTAGCTCACCGAGATGTTCTTGTCCGTATAATACTGCACGAGGTTGCGGTACTCCAGCAGCCGCTTGTAGCTCTGGTCGATGATAGCCAGCCGTTCGGCATCCGAGAGCGACATCCCCGTCACGTTCACCACGTTCTTCAGATCTTGCAGGATGTCCGCACTCTCGCTCAACAGCTTGGCGTACCCGAACGAGATGGTTTCCAGCTCGTCCGGCGTGTAGTTCGGGTCGCCCAGCATCTTCTGGTAGTTGCGCACGTAGATTTCCGAGATGTCCGCCACCAGCCCGATGGACTTCTTCACCTTCACTCCGCCTTTCACCACGTCATGCACCGCCTTTAGCGCATTGTAATACTTCCGCCCCTGCTCGAATATCTTCGCCGTTTCCCTGAAGCCGTCCAGCGTGTGCTGTGCGGTGGCGGAGGTCTCCACGATCTCCTTAGCTGTGTTGATGATGCCCTGCGCCAGATTGCCGGGGTCGTGTACGACCCATTGGGCGTTGGCCGCACCTGCCGTCAGGCACGCCACGCCCAGAATGATTGCCTTTATTGTTCTCATGTCCTTACTGTTTTAGGGTTCCGTCACTCTTTCTCCTGTACTCTCCGCCCGGCGACAGCCGGATGTGGTCTTTCTCCCGGTCATAGTCCATCATCACGGCGAAGCCCGTCTCGATGAACAGCACCCCTTCCGTTTCCCGGACGAGGTAGGTCTCCGCTTCACTGTCGCCCTTGTGGTTTCTGTGCATGACCGTTACACGGTACTTGCCGTCCTCTTCCCAGAGGGTGAAGGGCGGCTTGCCGCCCGTGCTGACCCACTCGCCGCACATCTTTTCCAACCGTTCCGCATTTGTCTCCTTGCAGGAAATGACAAACGCCAGCGCCACCGTCACCGCCGACAGCAGCAGGATTAAATTCAATCGTCTCATCTTGATTCCGTTTTTTTTAAGTTTTACAAAATTTTATTCTCTCCATTCCGTTTAGCCGTTTGTACATCCAGCCGTTCAGCCAGCCAGCCGTTTAACTGTTTAACCGTTTGACCGTTTAGCCGTTTAGCCGTTTGGTTAATCGTCCGACCCTTTAGCCGTTCGTCCGGTCAATCAACCACCCGTCCGGCAGCCTGTCCGCCGCTCCCAGTTAGCACATCGGTACATTATTTATACTTCGTCTCCGCCAGTCGCTTGATGGCAAGCTCCAAATCCCCGCCCAGCTCTTCCGCCAGTGCGAACACCTCCGTCTTCTCGCTCTCTTCGGTGGTATAGGTCAAGTACTCGGCAGCCGATACCTCCGTGGCATACACCGCCGACTGCACCCCGTTCAGACCGATCCACACCTCCTTGTACTTCCGTCCGGGATGGTTGGCGAGGTTGATGGAGAGTATCTGCGACTTCTCCTTGTCCGTCAGACCGAGCATCGACTGGATGCCGTCGAACTTGTTCATGTACTTCTTCTGGTCGAGCAGGATTTTGCAGTCCGAGTTGGTGATGATAGCCTCCTTCACGATGGGGGACGAGATGATGTCGTCCACCTCCTGCGTGACGACAATCGCCTCGCCGAAATATTTCCTGACGGTCTTGTACATGTATTTCAAATACTCACTCATACTCGGCGAGGAAAGGGCTTTCCAAGCCTCCTCGCAGATCAGCATCTTCCGCACCCCTTTCAGGCGGCGCAGCTTGTTGATGAAGGCTTCCATGATGATGATCGTAACCACGGGGAACAGCTCGGCATTATCTTTTATACTGTCAATTTCAAATACGATAAACCGCTTGTGCAGCAGGTCGATGTTCTCGTTCGAGTTCAGCAGGAAGTCATAGCGTCCGCCCTTGTAATACTGCCTGAGTGTGGTCAGGAAGTTGTCGATGTTGAAGTCCTTCCGGCTCACCTTGATGTCCCTTGCAGCCAGCTCCTTCCGGTAATCGTTCAGCATGTACTCGTAGAAGGTGTCGAACGAGGGGACGATGTCCCGGTTCTGCTGTATCCGGCGGATGTACGCCGACACCGCACTGCCCAGCTCGCCGCTCTCCGTCTTCGTGATTTTCTCGTCCTCGCCCTTCCACAGCGCCAGCAGCAACGTCTTGATGCTGTCCTTCTTCTCCACGCTGAACTTGTAGTCGTCCGTGAAGAAGGGGTTGAAGCTGATGGGCTTCTCCTCCGTGTACGTGTAGTAAATCCCGTCCTCGCCCTTGGTCTTGCGGTGTATCAGCTCGCACAGCCCTTGGTACGAGTTGCCCGTGTCGATCAGCACGATGTGGCTGTTCTGCTCGTAATACTGGCGCACGAGGTGGTTCATGAAGAACGACTTGCCGCTTCCGCTCGGACCGAGGACAAACTTGTTGCGGTTCGAGATCACCCCTTTCTTCATCGGCAGGTCGCTGATGTCCAGATGCAGCGGTCTGCCCGTCATCCTGTCCGCCATCTTGATGCCGAAGGGTGAGAGCGAGTCCTTGTAGTTCGTCTCTTCGGTGAAGAAGCACAGGGCTTGCGGGATGAACGTGTAGAAGCTCTCCTCGAAGGGGAAGTCCCCCTCGTTGCCCGGTATCGCCGCCCAAAAGAGCGTGGGCACGTCCACCGTGTTGTGCCTCGGCTTGCACTCCATCAGGGCGAGCTGGCTGCCCACCTCGTTCTTGATGCGCCTGAGTTCCTCCCTGTCGTCGCTCCATGCCATCACGTTGCAGTGGCAGCGCACCGAGGTCAGCCCTTTCGAGTGCGCCTCGTTCAGGTATTCCTCGATCCAAGCCTTGTTGATCTGGTTGGAGCGGGAGTAGCGGGAGAGCGAGTGCATGTTCCGGGCGGTCTGCTCGAAGCGTTTCAGGTTCTCCCCGTGGTCGTCGATGAAGATGTACTGGTTGTAGCAGTGGTTGCAGTCCAGCAGCAAGCCCACCGGGGCGGCGAACGACAGCCGGCAGTCCGAGCGGTCGGTCGAGAGCCGCTCGTAACGGCTGTCCGTCGCCACCTTGCCCGGCAGGTCTTCCGTGTCCGAGAGGGTGTGCAGGCAGAGGATGTCGTCGCCGATGCGCATCTCCTCCGGGTTCAACTGGATGTCCTTCAGCACCGTCGTGTCGTGCTGCGAGAGCGAGAGGTACTTCTCCACGATGCCCGCCGCCGCTTCCGTCCCAGTGATCTCGTCCGTCGTGAGGCGGCGCAGCGTAACAAAACCGCTGTCGTTCATGATCTTCTCGAACTGCCCGACGGCTTCGAGGAACCTCGTAACCGTCTCCCGGTCCTCTATCTCCTTGGGGACAAGCCTGCCCTTGCAGAGGGTGGAGAACGTGCTTTCCTGACGGCTCCGCACCTTCGTGGTCTTTGTCAGGAACAGGTAGCAGGTGTGCGAGAGGAACGGGCGTTCGTTGAAGTGCCTCTCAAAGCTCCGGCTCAGGAAGCTCAGGTCGTCCCTGTCCGTTTCCGGCCGGTACTTCTCCTCGATGAAGAAGTCCTGCTTGTGTACGATGGAATACTCCGGCAGCACCTTCACCGCCTTGTGCCAAGCCGAGTGGATCGCCTCGTACTCGCTCCCTGTAACGGAGAACAGTTCCGGAAGTTCCACCCTGAAGGCGACCGTCACGTCCGCCTCCTTGCTCACGACGCAGCCGTTCTCCACCGCCAGCAGCGGGAACTTGCTTTCGAGCGTCGCCGCTTTCATTACGTTTTTCATTCTTGCCAGTGTTTAAAAATAAATAATCGGGGGATTTTCAGCCGGTTCACCACGTATCTCGGATGCCTCCTGCGGGCGGCTGCCTTCATCAGCCCGTGCGTGCCGTACCGGGCGTTCAGCCGGAAGGTCAGCCATACCAGCAGCGTAGCCGCAGCCACGCCGAAGCCGATGCATACCCACTGGTTCACGCCCGCCATGTACAGGATGACGAACACCACGAAAACGGCGAGCAGACCGCCGCAGAAGATGAAGAGGTACTGGCTTTCCAGCCCCTTGAACTCCACGTTCCTGCCGATCCCCTTGTTGATTTCCATGTCCATAGTCGCTGTTTTACAGGAAGAACGAACGCAGGATAGTGGCAGCTACTATCAAGAAGATGCAGGCTCCGAACCAGCTCGCCGCCGTCTTCGACGTGTCGGGGTCGCCGGAGCTGAACTTCCCATATACTTTCACCCCTCCGATCAAGCCGACCACCGCACCGATGGCGTAAATCAGTTTCGTCCCCGGTTCAAAATACGAGGTGACCATCTGCGTGGCTTCGGTGATACCCGCCTGCCCGTTTCCCTGCGCTATTGCGCCCACGGCAGCGAGTATGCAGGCCGCCGTGAATAAGATTCTCTTTTGTCTCATTTGTCTTTAAAATTTTAATTAAACATTATGGTTGTCCATCAGCCGGGCGACACGCTTACGTGCGCCCTCGAACTCGTCCAGCATCGCCTCCCAGATGTCCGATCCCATCACGGACGGCAGCACCTCACGGGCTTCCCGCTCCGCCTTTTCGTCCGCATTGTCCGACACCAGTACCCGGCGCACCTTTTTCAGGTCATCGAAGGAGTACCCCGTGGCGAAGTCAGGGTTGCCGTCCGGGTAATAAGCCCCTAATTCCTCTTCCTCCTCCAGTTCCCGGATCTCCTCCGGCGTGGGTTCATAGTCCGTTTCCTCCTCGTCCTCCTCCGGCTCGATGTCGGAGTAGTCCGCCCCGTCGTCCTCCGCTGCGAGTTCGTCCACGGCTCCGGCTACCGCTTCCTCCCCGTCCTCCGCTCCGAAGGGCAGGTAGGTGCTTTCTCCCATGACCGTGTACGGCTCACCCGGTTGCCCCGGTTCCTTTCCCGTTCCGTCCGTGTCTTCGTCCGTCTCCGCTGTCCCGAATATCCCGGCGATGTCCTGCCGGTAGTATTTCCACAGCACGGCGAGGTAATAGAGCAGCAGGACGGTGAGCGATAATTTCAGTATCATGCCGTTTCCTCCTTCCTTTTTAAAAGAGGTTCTCCAGTTTCCCGGCGTATGCCGCCTCGATCTCCTCCCGGTATTGCTCGAAGTGCTGTGCCAGCACGTTGTCGATGTATGCCGAGAGCGACACCTTGCCGCCCGTCAGCATCACCGAAATTTTGGCGATGCGCTCGTGGTACTCACGGCGCACATAGACCGGCTTGCCGTAACGGGCGGGGATGTCCATGCCTTTAAAGAAGGTCGTCTCGTAGTCCGCCTGCCTTCCCTTGCGCCGTCTTGTGTCCGCCGCCTTCCCTTCCTGCGCCTTTTCCACCGGCACGGCAGTTTCCCCCTTTCCGGTTCCCGGTTCTCCCGTTCCCGCCGCCTCGCCCGCCATCATCCGCATCAGCAGCTCCTCGTCGATGGGCTTCTCATTCCGCTGCTTCTTCATAGCCTTCCAGTTTGAGGATGGTTGCTATCTCACGGGTCAGTTCGGGGATGCCGCTGCCTGCCAGCATCCGCCTGTCGGGAGCCAGCAGCGTGGAGCGGAACACCGTCCGTCCCGTACTGTCCGCCTCCTTGCGGAAGCGTTTCGTGTCGGGGATGCGGGTTTGCAGCATCGGCAGCCTCATGTCGGCGACTACCTGCCCGTACTTCTCGTACAGCCCGCTCGTTTCCCGCTTATCGACTTGGTTCCAGAAAAGGTAAAGCCCCTTCAGGCGGCTCGTCTCTTTGCCCAGCATCATCCGTTGCAGCACGTCGAGGAAGGAGAGCGTGCTCTCCAATACCGCCTTGTCCGCACTCACCGGGGCGAAGATGTAGTCCATCTGTGCGATCGTGCGCAGGATGCCCGCCGAGTTCACCGTGCCCGGCAGGTCGAAGAAGAGCAGGTCGTAGCAGCCTTCCGCCGCCAGCTCCCTTGCCGTGTCGGGGGCTTGCTCCACCCGGCACTTGCGCACCGGATAGGCGGCACGCCCCGGCTGCCGCATCTGTTCGTAAGCCGCCCGTTTCAGGTATTCGTTCTCCAGTACCGCCCGGCTGTCCCGTTCCCGCATCTCGTACAGGCTGTACTGCGGGAAGTCGCAGTCGATCACCGCCAGCGGACACCCCAAGCGGTAGTGCAGGTAGCCCGCCACCAACACCGTGATAGCCGTCTTGCCGCTGCCGCCTTTCTGTGTGGCGAAAGCCACGTTCAATGTCTGTCTGTCCATATCGTCATTCTGTTGGTTATTCATCCGGCCGCCCGTGCAGCCGCTTCTCTGTTCACTCAATCAGTCAGCTTTTCAGCCACTCTGCCGTTCATTCATTCGTCCGTTCATTCGTTCAGGCATCCGGTCATACATTCAGCCCGGCATCCGGCTGTCCATTCAATCATCCGGCTGTCCAACCGTTTGACCGTTTAGCCGTTTAGTTATTTAGCCGTTTGGTTGTTTAGCCAATCGTCCGGCTGGTTATCCGGTTGTCCGTCCTTTTGTCCAGCAAGACCGTCAGCCGTTCGGCTGTCCGTCCGGTCGGCTATCCGGTTGTTTCCTTGTCTATCCGGACAGTCGTTTCACCGCTTCCACGGCGCAAAGGAATATCAAAATACCGGTAGTTTATCCGTTTGATTATCAGTGTGTCGTGCATTGTCTTTCCACCCGTAGGTTTGTCGCATCCGGGCATGGTGTCCGGACGGGAAAAGGGCTGTTACTTTGCAGGCGGAAACCAAAATAGAGTAAGAATGAAAAAGAGCGGCAACCGCCCGAGGGAGTGCCCCGGCACTCCGCAGCAGGCAAGGGCATCCTCAATCTGTCCGGCAGGACGGATTTTATTTTCAAACGAAAATGGCAAGTTGTGTGCTGCGGCACTCGAAATGAATTTCGTGCCTCACCACCACCTTGCCCCCTCGATGTGGCATTCCCCTCCGGAGTCGGGGGATGCTCACGGGGGAGAGCCGTAGGCATACGGCGTTTTCAGACCATGTTTCACTTAAAATTTTACAGGATGATGGACAATCAGAAGAAGTATGCGGGCAACCACGGGCGAAAACCCAAGCCCGACAAGATGCGCCACCGCTACGTATTCCGTCTGGATGACGGGGACAACGCCCGTTTCCTCGCGCTTTTCGACGAGTCGGGCAAGGCGACCAAGGCGGAGTTTATCGTTTCCGCACTTTTCGGCAAGGAGATTAAGGTTATTAAACTGGATAAGGGGACGCAGGATTTCTACATGCGCCTGACCACTTTCCACTCGCAGTTCCGTGCCATAGGCACGAACTACAACCAATGCGTGCGTGCGCTCAAATCCAATTTCTCGGAGAAGAAAGCCCTCGCTTTCCTCTACAAGCTGGAGCGGCACACCCTCGAACTGGTCGAGTTAAGCAAGCGGATTTCCGCACTGGTGGAGGAGTTCCAGAGCAAATACCCCGTCCGATGATAGCCAAGATCTCGCACGGCAGCAGCCTGTACGGGGTGCTTGCCTACAACCAGTTGAAGGTGGACGAACGGCACGCCGACGTGCTTTTCACCAGCCGGATTATCGAGCCGCAGGGCGATAACCCCTACACGATAGGGCATCTTTCCCGCTCGTTCGGTGACTACCTCACAGCCAACCGCAAGACCGAGAAGCCCGTCCTGCACATCTCCCTCAATCCCGACCCGAAGGATTGCTTGAGTGAAGAGCGGTTTGTCAGCTTGGCGGAGGAGTATATGCGGCGCATGGGCTTCGGCGACCAGCCCTATATCGTCTATCGCCACAACGACATCGGGCGGGAGCACCTGCACATCGTTTCCGTCCGGGTGGACGAAACCGGGCGGGCGATTTCCGACAGCTACGAACACGGGAGTTCGATGAAGGTCTGCCGGGAGCTGGAACGGCAGTTCGGTCTTGTCCCGGCTACGCCCAAGCAGTGGAAGGAGGGACTACCCTTGTCGCCCGTCGGTTACGGGGACGGCAATCTCAAGGGACAGTTGGCAGGAGTCATCCGCCCGCTCGCCCGGGAGTGGCGTTTCCGTACATTGGGCGAATACCGTGCCGTGCTTTCCCTTTACGGCATCACGGTGGACGAGGTAAAGGGGGAATACGGCGGGCGGGAGTATCACGGCTTGACCTATTCGGCAACTGACAGGGAGGGCAACAAGGTCGGCAAGCCCTTCAAGTCCTCCGTGTTCGGCAAGGAGGCGGGCATCGCTGCCCTCGAAAGGCGGATGCACAACGCTGCCGCATGGGAAAAGACCCACAAGGAGGTCGCCGCCGCCACCGCCGGAAAGGTTGCAGCCGCCATGCAGACCGCAGGGCATGACCGGGCGCAGTTCGAGCGGGAACTCATGCGGCAGGGAATCGGCGTGGTATTCCGTCAGAATGAAGCCGGGCGCATCTATGGGGCGACCTTCATCGACCATGCCGCCAAAGCCGTCTTCAACGGCTCCCGTCTGGGCAAGGAGTTTTCCGCAGGCGTGTTCAACGACCTTTTCGCCGGGCAGGAAGGCATTCACCTGCCGCAACCCTCCGCCGGAGTGGAACATCCCACCCGGCAGCAGGAGCATACGGGCGCATCCCAATGGGACGGACATACCGGCTATCGTCCTGACCACAAGGACGGCACTACCCAAAACGTGGCGGCCTCCTTCAACCTCTTTGCCCTCGTACCCGGCGGAGCGTCCGGTGACCAGCCCGTACCGCCGCAGCGCAAAAAGAAAAAGAGGCGCAAGTACGGCAGGCAACAATAATCAACTTAAAATTCAACGAATTATGCAAAACGAAGACGATTTGCGTGGACTCGCCAAAGTCATGGAGTTCATGCGTGCGATAAGCATTTTATTTGTAGTCATCAATATTTATTGGTTCTGTTACCAGTCCGTCCGGGAATGGGGCATCGACATCGGCGTGGTCGATAGGATATTGCTCGGCTTCCAGCGTACCGCCGGGCTGTTCTCCAATATCCTCTGGACGAAGCTCTTCGCCGTGCTGTTCCTCGCCCTTAGCTGCCTCGGCACAAAGGGCGTGAAGGAGCAGAAAATCACGTGGCGCAGGATCATCCTTTGCGGCGTGTCCGGCTTGCTGCTCTTTTTCGGCAACTGGTGGCTGCTCGCCCTTCCTCTGTCGCTTCCGGCAGACACCGTGCTGTATATCGCCACCCTTACCGTCGGGTATATCTGCCTGCTCATGGCAGGGCTGTGGATGTCACGCCTGCTGAAGACCGACCTGCTCGAAGACGTGTTCAACGTCGAGAACGAATCCTTCATGCAGGAAACCAAACTGAAGGAGAACGAGTATTCTGTCAATCTCCGCACCCGCTTCCGGTTCAGGGGAAGGGCGTATGACGGATGGATTAACCTTGTCAATCCCTTCCGTGCGACGATGGTCTTGGGTACGCCCGGTTCGGGCAAGTCCTATGCGATAATCAACCAGTACATCAAACAGATCATCGAGAAGGGCTATTCGCTCTTCCTGTATGATTTCAAGTACCCCGACCTCGCCGAGATAGCCTACAACCACCTACTCGCCCACTTGGACGGCTACAAGGTCAAGCCCAAGTTCTACGTGATAAACTTCGACAATCCGAGGGAAAGCCACCGCTGCAACCCCATCCATCCCGACTTCATGACCGACATCAGCGATGCCTACGAGAGTGCCTACACGATAATGTTAAATTTGAACCGCACATGGATTTCCAAGCAGGGCGATTTCTTCGTGGAATCGCCTATCATTCTGTTAGCCAGTATTATATGGTATCTCAAAATCTACAAGAACGGCAAGTATTGCACCTTCCCCCATGCCATCGAGTTCCTGAACCGCAAGTATGCCGACATTTTCCCCATCCTGACCTCGTACCCGGAGCTTGAGAACTACCTTTCTCCCTTCATGGACGCATGGGAAAGCTCGGCGGTGGAGCAGTTGCAGGGGCAGATTGCCAGTGCCAAGATACCGCTTTCCCGCATGATCTCCCCGGCTCTCTACTGGGTGATGACGGCGGACGATTTCACCCTCGACATCAACAATCCCGAAGAGCCGAAAGTGCTGGTAGTCGGCAACAATCCCGACCGTCAGGGCATCTACGGGGCGGCTTTGGGATTGTACAACTCCCGCATTGTCAAGCTCATCAATAAGAAGAAACGTCTCAAATCCTCCGTGATTATCGACGAGCTGCCCACCATTTACATACGTGGGCTGGATAACCTCATTGCCACCGCTCGAAGCAACAAGGTAGCCGTCATGCTCGGCTTTCAGGATTTCTCTCAGTTGAAGCGTGACTACGGTGACAAGGAAAGCGCCGTAATCTGTAACACGGTCGGCAATGTATTTGCAGGTCAGGTAGTTGCGGAAACCGCCAAGACGCTCTCCGAACGCTTCGGAAAGGTCCTGCAGAAACGGCAGAACATGACCATCAACCGGAACGAGACTTCCGTCTCCATCAACACCCAGATGGACAGCCTTATTCCGGCAAGCAAGATTTCCAACCTCACGCAGGGCATGTTCGTGGGGGCGGTAGCCGACAACTTCGACGAGCGCATCGAGCAGAAGATTTTCCATGCCGAGATTGTAGTGGATAACGAGAAGGTCAGGCGGGAGACCGCCCGCTACGTGAAGATACCGCAGATCATCGACTTCACCGACAAGGATGGCAACGACACCATGCAGCAGCAGATTGATGCCAACTACTACCGCATCAAGAGCGAGGTTAAGCAGATTGTCGCTGACGAGATCGAGCGCATCAAGGCGGATCCGAAACTCTCACACCTGATCAAAAACGGATAATAAGCGTAAATTTCTACCTTAGTAGTAAAACAGTTGTTTTTATATAGTTTTACCAAGTTGGTTGAACAGCGCAAATTGTTGAATAATAGCGAATTTAAGCAATTTTTCGCCAAGAGCGCAAACCGAAAATTACGCAGCCATGGAAAATAGCAGGGAAAAGGATAACTGACCAAGGAGCAACTTGATATAATGTGGCAGGCTGTCTGCATCTGTCTAGGAAAGACACCGCAGGCGGTCAGGACGTGCTGGAAATGCATAAAACACTCCAGGCGAACAAAGTCCTGTTCAGGATGACGGATGAAAGAACAAGGGTGCAGCAACGGACGAGTACCTGCAACAGTTGAGCCGACAGATAGACCGGTTGGAAGGGTTGAAAGTAAACCACAGCCATAGTTTCAACGTGACATATTCCAGGTCGTATCTTGTTCAAGTCACCATCGTGGAATTGTTTCTTTTTTCGCTGGTGCATAACGCATGGCAGCTTAAAAGGGGCTGGCGGCTCAAATACCGCTACGTTCTGATGTCGGGAAATGCGGACGCCAAGACACTTGACAGGCTGGAGAACTGCTTCGAGTGGAACAGGGACAGGAAGCTAATATGGAAGATCAGGAAAGAGGTGGAGGACTTCGAGCGTTGGACGGAAAAGAAAGTGGCAGAAATGCTGCGTGCTAAAAGACAACAGCCGGGAGTGGGGAAATAACATACAAGAAAGAAAAAGGTCCAAAATATACCGTACTTCCTGATTTTTAAACGCTTCAAGTTATTGATTACAAGAACGGATTGTCTGAAGACGAAATTGTTAGATGATCAAAGTGACCATAACAACCGTATGGTATTTCTTGTTATAGTCGGTTGCATCTGATTATGCAGGAATTTTAATGTACATATTCAAATATAAATATTGATATAGGCCAAAAATACGGTTTATTTATTAATAAAATCATGATTACTGAACAAATTGTTAAAAAATAGAGCTAAATTGATAAGTTAAAAATCA
>OHOA01000186.1_pt1 | contig 40926 bp, 35 predicted proteins | sample 1569681 | NCBI WGS metagenome assembly OHOA01 (sample SAMEA3879609, study PRJEB24766) | human gut metagenome | biome: human-associated habitat; feature: feces | place: USA | collected 1985/1987 | reverse complement strand
TGAACTGGAAGAATCATACACAACTTGATTACTATAAAGACATTGATAATGCTACAGAAGAAACTTTATCTAATGAACAATTAAGTACACTAGTTTGGTATAAAACTATGATGAAGGATTGGCAAGATAGAGCTAATAGTATGGGTATTTCATTAGATAGATTAATAGGTAGTATTGTTAACAATCCTGAATTACAAGCATCTTTACAAGCACTTGATGATAGGCTTGAAGGTATTGATGAATCTAAACTAACTAGTCTAGAGCAAATAGTATATGGTGGTCAATTAAGAAATAGAAAACTATTAAAAAACTATTTAGCTAGTGCTAAAAGTATAATGGATTTATTCCAAAAGATTAACGAACATTCAGAAGATGCTGGATTAGCTTTAGCAAGAGCTTTAAATGATGATACAGAAATTACAATAGGTGAAGGTAAGAATGCTAAGAAAGTAAAGAATGGAGACCATATATTTGATGCTCTTATTTCTATTATAGAAGCTAATAAGACCTTTACTGAGGATGAAAAAATGGCTTTTAATAAGAATCTTACTGATTTAAAGAGAATAGGTAATAATTATAATACTTATATGAAGCTATTAACTGAATACACTAAAAATCCTGGTAATATAGATAAAGCACATGAAGCCTCTACAAATCAAGCTACAAGAGAAGCTAAGAGAGATAAAAATAAAAGAACTACAGATTCTATTAGATTTGATGGTACATTAGGAGAATTAGCTACTGACATAAAATATAAGAAGGATGACTTAGAAGATATAGGTTTTGATGAATGGAAAGATTCATTAGATGAAGAACAACAAAGGAAAGTTGATGCTGCTGAGAAGTTTATAGATGTTATCGATAGTCTTCATGAAATGATAGATGAGAAAGTAGAAGATGAAGCTTTAAATAAAGTAATGCACAGAGTAGTTGAGGAAGCCATTGAAGAAAGTTCTGATGTAACTGATTTGATGGATAAAATAAGTGCTCCGGATGAAAGTGAAAGGCTTTCATCTGCTATAGATAAAGCAGTAGAAGTCAATGAGATGGATGATATGGGCAAACAATCAGAAAAAGAAAGATTAGAAGCAGGATACAGAGAAGTCTTTAATGAAGAAACTCTTAACAAAATATTAGCTGCTGCTGATGCTAAAGAGAAAGCCCATGCAAAGCAACAAGAAGAAATAGAAAAACAAGCTAATAGAGCTACTGAGGAAGAAGAAAGAAAAGAAGAAGCCTTTAATAGAGCGAGTAGAGCAGATGATGATGGAGTAGATACAAGTGTTCTTGATAAAGAAGAAAAAGACGAAGAAAAAGGCGAAGAAAAAGGCAAAGGAAGGACTAGTAGAAAAAGACAAACTCCAGCTAGTAGAAGAAAGAACACTCCTAAGAAGACTGATACTACTGTAGAGAACACTCCTAGTACTGTAGAGCAAGATGAAACGGAGGTAAAGAATCAAGCTAAACAAGCTTCTATGAAAGGAAGACATAAGAGAAGAAAAGAAAGTAATAATTACTCTACTTCCTTTAGTAATAGACCTCAAATTAGTGAGTACCTTATGTTTGGTAATGACCTACAGACTTACTTACAGTATATAAAAGAACATCCTGAAAGCATACCTAAAGCTCCTGAAGGTACTAGCCAAGAAGAGTTTAGTAAAGCCTATATTCATTACATAGAAACAGTACATAAATATCTTAAAGATAATGGTGCTTTCGACTATGTTAAGAAGAACTTAAAGCTTAAAGATGAACTTATATTTACTGTAGATGAAGAGTTAAATAAAGAAGCTGAAGTTCCTATAGTAGTAATTAAAGCTAAAACTGAGAATGATGACTATGTTGTAGTAGGCACTATAAAGAGTAAATTAGACTTTGATTCTATGAACTATAGAACTAAAAAACCTTACGGTGAAACAGATACAGAACAAAAGAAACTTTATGAAGAAGTACTAGAGAAGTATAAGGAATATAAAGCTAATAAAGAAGAAGGAGAATTTATAGGTGCTGAATCTTCTGTGAATAAACTCATGGGAGGTGATATAGCATTTTCTGCTGTTAATGAACATTCTGTAAGTGATATATTTGAAAATACAGGTTCTCCTATAATCTTTGGTGTAGTTGATTCTAGTGGTACTATAAATACTGGTAATGATGATTATAATGGTAGGATACTTCAAGTAGATATTAGTAGTGCTAAATCTGGTCAAGTATATATATTAATACCTTCAAATAATGGTAGTTTAGTTCCTGCATTATGTTATGGTACTAACATTGAAGATTTAATAAACAATGATGATGATTGGTACATTAATAAAATGATAGAAACTATTCAATCATTAACTAATCCTTTGAAGCTAGGTGATAGTATGAATGATTTGGCTAAGTTATTAGGATATAGTACTCAATCTTTTAATGTTCATTACGGTACTTATGAAGATAGTAAGGTTGTACGTACTGATAATATAGAAGAAGCTGATAGAATCAATATTCATTATAAAGATAGACGAGGAAAAAAAGTAGTAAGAACTATTAAATTAGATGAAAATAAACAAATATCAAGGGGTAACGCTAAAGTATTTATTAATTCTGCAATTAAACATGCTAGTGAAAATGAAGGAAGAACATTAACAGTAAACCTAGATACTAGAAAAGTAACTAATAAAGAGTATTTAGATAATATATCTGAATACTATTATACTAATGTAGTACAAGGTGAGACACATACTATTAATGATTGGTTTACTTATAAATCACTAGATAAAGAAAAGAAGTCTAAAAAACCTGTTACACCTTCACCTAAAGAAACAACACCTACTGGAGCACCTAAATCAACTGTTACTAAAGTTGTAGACGGTGTTACTTATACTATTGAAGATGGTAATGTTTATGATGAAGATGGTAATAGATTAAGTAAAGAAGAAGCAGATAAAGTCCTAGGTAAGACTGAGGAAAGAAAACCTAAAGAAGAAAAGCCTAAAGAAGAAAAGCCTAAAGAAGAATCTAAAGAGGAAAAGAAACCTAGAAGTAGAAGAAAGAGAAAAGGTAGAGAAAGTGTTAGTCTTTTAAATATACCTAAAGAAGAAGAGGATAAAGGAGAATCTAAAGAAGATACACAAGAAGAAACGCCTAAAGAAGATACTACACAAGAAGAACCCAAAGAAGAACCTAAAGAAAAAGAAGAAGAGAAAGAAGATGATAATAATGAGGGAACTCCTACAAATACTTCTGAACTAGGTGAAGATAGAGCTAAAACTACTAGAGCTAAGCAAAGAAATAATAAAAGAAGAAGGCCTAGAGCATCTAGTGAAGAATCTACAGAAGCTAAAGCAGAACCTAAAGAAACTACTAAAAAAACTTTAAGAGAAAAGACTGTAGATAAAGCTGTACAAATATTCCCTGATGCTGATAAAAGTAGATTAGAGAATATTGTAAATAAGATATTTGATTCTGTTGAAAATAACAAAGGAGCTATGGGACTTATTAAAGACATTAGCAATGTTGTTAAATTCTTAAAGAGATTATATGACCCTGTAGCAGGATTTACTGTAAGGCATTATAATAACTTCTTAGAATCTATATTTACTCCTTCTGAGATAGAAGAAATAGATGCAGCTGCTAAAGATGAGTATGGTTTAAGTGATAATTATTCATTAAGAACTGTTCAAAAAGTAGAAGCTATAATGAACTCTTTAAAAGAATATATGGATGGTTATAATAGAGTTAAATCTAAATGTCTATTAAATGCTTTTAAAGTAATAAAGAATATAGTAGATACTGTAGGAAAGAATATAATTCTAATGAACAATTTCCTTAATAGAACTATGATTAATGCAGGATTTATAATGGATAATAGAAGTCCACAAGATGGAGCTATTGAAAATTCTTTAAGAATTAAATATGCTTTTAAGAATCTTAGTAAAGAACTTAAAGATGTACTATCTGCAAGAGGCATTTCAGAGCAAGTTTATTCAGCTTTAAGTCCATATCAACAAATGGCATATTTAAGATGCTAAGTATGATAAAAAAATAGGCAAGAGGAAATTAATCCTCTTGCCTTTTTTATTATTGATTATAGAATTGTTGAGCTTTCTCAGGGTCGAAAGTTCTCTTAATATTTCTATACCACAATGTTGCAGGACTTCTCATGAATGCTCTATATCCACTAGAATGTCCTTTATATTCACCATTCTCTATTTCATCATACCAATTAGGCACCCATAAACAGGTTTGTAAATTAGCAATATCTGACCAAATAGAGGTATTAGCTACAGGTGATTTAACTAACTTAATACCCTCTGTGAGCATGAATGGAGAAGGAACCAAAGCAGCTAACTCTGTCTTCTCTCTAGCTGCCCAATAATTAAGCATCTTCATTGCCCAGTTTCTGTCTTTATCTTTAGATTTACCAAGCAATGTAGTAATAGCTGCAATAATTATAAATTGACTAAATTCAGTTGCAGCTCTTCTGCAATTTCTTTGTTGCCAATCATCTAGTTCATCCCATACCTGCATAAGTCGTTTATTACCAGTTAATACTTCATTATATAGTTGTTTACCAAAACTCCAAGTAGTTCTATAATAGCCTTCAACTGTACCACCTTTCTTTAGATTAGATGTTTTAGTACCAAATCTATATCTAAATTGAGAAGGAATCCAATCTCTGTACTGCATTAAGAATCTACCCCATATAACTTGTCTTGCTGCAATAGCACTTTCAGGGTCATAAACACCAAATAAATGATGATTTACATATTTCATTAAGTTTGTTATTCTACTAACATCATTTCTAGTGAAAGCACTTCCATCAAGATTAGTTACACCCTCTTTAACTACTAATTTATATCCTAGTTCAGGCCTTCCTTCAATTACAGGAACTCTAATTAAAGCATCTTTAAGACTTATTTCTTTACCATCCTTATCTAGTAATTTGGTTCTAATTGCAATACCCAAAGCTACTCTGTTATATAACCAGTGGTCTCCCATAGTTTGACATATAAACTGCATTCCAGGACCAAATACTCTAGTTAGTACAGTCTTATTTAACCAGTCTTTATTTTTAATTTTAGCTCTATAATCTTGCTTCACATCAAACATATCATCAAACAAAGACAACCAACTATCTTGTACTCTTTGACCTATATCTCCAATATAATCCTTCAATAAACTAACATAAGAAGCATCGGCTTTAGCAAGTTCACTAGCATTAAAGAACTCTCCTGCTGCTGCTTCAATATTCATCATAGCAACACCAGTACCAATATTAGCTAAACCAGCTAAAACATTAACACCTATTTGTACAGCAGAACCTAATCTAAGCAAAAAACTCATGCCTTTATTAACATCAACACCTCCTATTTCACCACTATCTTTTAAGTATCTTTGATATATTTTAGATTCAAAGAATTGGTCTAAAGTCTTTTTAAAGTTAGACTGATTAACATCTATTATAAGAGGAGATTCAGTAGTTCTACCTCCAGCGTGCCATCTTTCCATTAATTGTCTACCACCTTTAGTAGCTTGAATGATTCTGCCTTTACCATTTACATTATAAGCTAACCATCTACCTATCTCTAAAGGGCTTAATACCTCTGACATAGCTTTATAGTTATAACTCATTTCAGCATAAGCACATAATGTACTAATAACATCAGTAGATAAATCAGAACAATCCAGCTTAGGATTTTCATTTATATAGTATGTGGGCAGTTTTAATATCTCTTCACCATTAAAACCTTTAATACCCTTAGTATATACTATTTCATCATCATAACTTCTTACAAATTGAGATTTAGCTTCTTTACCAAAAGTTTTAAAATCTCCTCTTAATAAAGCATCTTTTGTTCTTTCCATCATTCCCTTTCTAATTTTTATAGTAGAGAATAATGTAGTAGCCTTAGGGTCTAAATTAGCATCTAATTCTTCCTTTAATTCCATCCATCTATCATAAAACTCTTTCTGAGTATCACTAAATGAATTATATTTAGAAGGATATTTCTCATAGCTAGGAACATAATGTTTGAAGCCATTCTCTTCAACAACCAATCTACTATTATCTTTAATCCATTGTTTAATAGCAGCATTCTTTTCTTTATATTCATCACTACCAAATATAGGATGCTTACCATATTTAGCATCTAGAGTTCTAGTGTATTCTTTCTTAGCAGCTTCATAAGCAGACTTATCGTAAGCTACATTAACATCACCTTGCATTTCAACTCCAACATAATGCTTTTTATCATCTTCAAACATAAAGTCATAGCTAGTAATACCTCTAGCTTCAAACTCTTTAGCTAAGGCCATAATTCTTTGACTCATATCAATAGTATTTTGATTCTTCTCAACTATCTGTCTGCTATACACTTTATCAAAGATTTGAAGTAAAGTATCAGGATTATCTGCCATAGTACTAAACCATTGTTGCAATAAACTAACATCTTTATCAGAGTGCTTAAGAATGGCTTCTAGAGTAGTTTTAACCATCTCGCCATTCTTGTTTCTAACTTCAATAGTTTCTCCTACAAAAGGCTTTAAGAACTCTACAAAGCTATCAAGAGCTTCACTAGAGAATTTACTTATAAAACTAGAATATAAATCATCTACAGTATGAAGAGTATCTACAGTATGTTTAATAGCATCTCCTAAACCATTAGTGTTATCACCACTTAGTCCAGCATATTCTACCTCTACACTAGTCTCTTCTATAGGTAATAGTTCATCTAACTTAGGACTAGCATCTCTAAATTCTTCATCATCTAGATATAATTGATTGTTCTCACCTTCTGTATATTTAGCAGTACCTTTGTCTTTAGCAGTAGTAGCTCCTGCTGGAGTAGGATAGCTTACTTTAATAGGTATTACATTAAGTTCTTTAACATTTATACCATATTTATCTTCAAGTAATTGTTTATATAAAGATAATTGTTTAGCATACTTCTTTTTAGTAGCTTGTTTAATCTTAGAGCGATGGGTTTTCATATCATAAATATACCAATTACCATCTTTATCATAACCTACTAAATCTAAAGTACCTACAACAGTTACTTTATGTATCTTACCTTTACCATCTACTGTTTCTATGTGACCATCTACAGTTACATCTCTAGGTATAATGGTAATACCTTTAGCATCAAACTTTTTTTTAAGTTCTTTTAATTGCTCTCTAAACTTAATTAAGTCTTTACCATTAGCATTAGGATATAGCTTCTCCAATTCTTTATCAGTTTTATCGTCTATTTTACCTGCATAGAAGTCTCTAACAAAATTATCTACACCAGTTCCTATATTAGTAGAAGGCATCACCCAAGGACTATTTTCATCAAAGATTTCACCATCTTCTGTATATTGAATAATATCAGTTACTCTCTTTGCCTTAGCTCCTGTTTCAGTATTTACATAGTATTTATTATCATCTGACAATACCCATTTAGAGCTATTAGAAGTAATTAGATTAGCTATTTCATCATCACTTAGATTAGATGTATCAATAGCTTCACTAACTTCATTCTCAAACTCTTGCAGGGTATTCTCTATATCTCCTATTACAAATTTTTGATTAGCTATCTGTTCATTATTTAGATATTCAGAAGTCATCAATTCTTTAAGATTAGAGATAGTAGGACCAAAAGCCATAGCAGTATATAGACAGTTCTGATATACTATGAATTTATCCTTAGTACTAAGACCTTCTACATCTTGTAAACTTCTTATAATAGCTCGAAGTTCTTTAACTGACAATGATAATACATTAGCTATAGCAGCAACAGTTTCTTCTGTCTTTATACCTTCATTCACAGCTTTCTTTACACTGTCATAGAACTCCCATGCTTGTGCTTTTTGTGAAGTATCTTCACCTTCTCTAAGAGTACTTAAATTGGTTCTTAATGCACTTACTTTACTAAAATTCTTAAGAGCTTCCTTAAGTGCTTCAATCTGTATTTCAGCTTTTTTACCTAAAGCATTAAATACTTTATTAGCTTTAGTAGCTTCAATTTGTGCTTTAGTCAGTTTAGTTTTACCACTAACTATACCTTCTGCTAACTTTGATAAATCTTTATTGATGTTATCAATACTATCCTGTAAAGTAGATGGATTATACCTCTTGAATAAACCAACTAGTTTGTTGATGAATCTTTTAATTAGTGATTGCTTAACAGGTTTCTTTTCTTCTAGATTTAAAAAAGCATTTCTTAGTGCTTTACCTACTGCTTCTTCTGCAATCATAGCAGAATCTCCATCATAGAAATCACTAATAGTATCATACTCTTCACCTAATATTTCTCTAGCATTATCTTCATTAGAGAAATGATTAATAGCTCTAAGTATCAAAGGGTCTTGTCTAAAGATTCCAACTATTAAGTGTGAAAATTCCTCAGAGATAGCTTTATATCCCTCCATATTATTAGCTACTCTAATAAGGTTTACAAACTGTTCTCCAATAGCTTTAGCATTATTAAAGTCAGTAACACCAACTCTACCAATACCTTTCTCTATACTCATTAAAGAACTTAATGTAACACCTACAGAAGATAACATATCAGTAATAGTTTCATTAAGCTTTAATATACTAGATTGAGTATTAGCTACTTCTCTATTAGCTGCATTATTTTCAACTATTCTAATAGTTAAGTTATCTTCATTGTCATAATCTACTATAGCTATATTATAACTATGTTCTTTATTATATTCAGCAGCTTTATTAACAAGATTCTTAGTATTCTCAATAGTATCTTCTACATGAGGTTGAATTTTATTTTCTGCTTCAATAATAGTTTTTTCTGTAAAGTAATCTCTAACAAGTTTGTTTTTCATTATACTATCAAAAGTAGGAATACCATCTTTATCTAGTACTAAAGAATCTTTAAACTCATTGATAAACTTCTTTCTAGAAATTATATTAAAGATATGGGCAGATTTCTCATACCCATATCTTTTTTTCATTTCTAAGAAAGTGTCTTTGCCATGTTTAGGCATATAAACACAACTTCTTGCCATTATTTTCCACACAAATTATCATCAATGTCTTCTACATCACTCTTGTAATCATTGATATTAGGAGCATCAGGACTTTCTTCATTCTCTGCTTGTTCAGCACTTCTTAAAGCTTTATCAGAGATGTTAATGCCTCCGTCATTAATTCTACTAGCTAAATCTACATCAGCATCAGTTATAGGGTCTATAGTTCCTTCATCTATACTAGCCCAATCTACCATATTACTAGATACATCCCGTGATTCATCCATATTAAGCATGTCATCAGGAATAGAGGCTTCCTTATCTTTTTCTTCCATATTAGTTATCTTATCTTCAATATCATCATCTACTGTAGAAGCTTGCTTTGTAAGAGTAGTACTCTTAGATTTCTTAGACTTCTTTCCTTTCTTCTCTTCTTGTTCTTTAAGAACATTATTAACCTCTGCTGGGTCTCCGTAATCCTTCATCTTTGAAAAATCAATCATATTATCTTTATTTTCACTATAAATTTCTTTTTCACTATCATAGAAAGGAGTTGGTTTACCATTATATATAACCTTAACATAGACAGGTCTAGCACTTGTAGCTTCTGTAGTAAGTACATACATACCACCAAAACCTTTCTCTTTATTCACCATTACCATAGGTACTGCATTAACCATATCTCTTGCTTTTAGCTTCTTTAAAGCAATATCATCTTTAGGATACATAATAATCTTACCATCTTCTCTCTCAAACTTTATTCCTCTTAAGTTATTTCTAGATAATCTATGAGCATATTGAGGATTATTCATCAAGAACTGCTTCACATAATTATCTAAGAAAGTATCAAATTCTCCTAAATCCTCAGTTAATCTTCTATTCTTACTTTTAAGAACATCCAAGTATCTAGGCATATTTTCATAGAAGGCATTAGTAAAGAATATACCAAAGTTAGAATGACCAAAGTTTAAACCATTAGCATAATAAGAGTATTGGAATAAATCTTCTGCAAATTTTACTACTTCTGGGTCATCAGATGTAAGAAGTTGTTTTAATTCATTAGAAAAATATCTTCTACTCCTAGGAGATACTTTTCTACCTGCATTAGTAAAAGTAATACCTGACTTAGCACTAACTCTCATACATTTTATTAAAGTCATCTGTTTTACTTCTAAATGTTTAAACTTGCCATTATTATCTTTAGCATTTAAGAATTGATAATACTTAGCAGGAAAATCATGAATATAATAATTTCTTTTATCCATAATATCCATACCCTCTTCACTACCAAACCTAGATTCTCTGCCTGACATTAAATACATTACTAATTCATTATAGAATTTTCTAATCTCTTTAATGTCTCTAGTTCTAGTTAAAGTATTGTTAGTAAAGTTTCTAAGCTTCTCTACAGCATTCTCAACACTATTAGATAATTGTGGGAGTAAGTTATGTCTTCCTATCATAGTATAAGCACTTCTAATACCTAAAGTATAAAATGCTTGAACTCTAGGAACTGATGATTTTAAGATAGCATCTCTAGTGCCTTCTTCTTCATTGATAGCATCTAAATCAATATCTATAAAATTTTCAAAACCTAATATAGGACTAAAAGGATTAGCTTTTAATACTCCATCCTCTCTAATAGTTACTTTATTCATAAACTCTCTAGCTTTAATCATCTGTTGAGTTACTTCCTCTGTGCTAATAGCTAAAGCACCATTAGGAGAATCACACCTAGCTATTGCTGATGATTCTTTTAATAACTTACTTAAGTCATTAATATTGTTCATCCATCCTAAGAATCTAGCGGCAAATGGCAAATCTTCTTCTTCAATAGTACCAGTTAATCTGAATTTAGCAATTAAATCCACAATATCTGCAATATTACCATCAAAACTTTGCCACATCTTAGTCTCATTCTTTAACTCTTTATCTGCTGCCACTTCGATTTTTATAGCTGTTATTAAATCATCACAAGTGTTTAAATAACCAATAGTCTGTGGGTCACATCCTATTCTAATAAGGAAAGCCACTCTTGCTACAGTAGAGGCATTACATCCTAAATCACCAAGCACAGGGTCTTTACCATTATCAGGTGAAGCAGCTTGAAACTCTGCACAAATATCACCTATTTTAGTTCCTGTAAGAGGAGATACTACACTATCTATAGTACTAATAGTTTTAGGTTCTTCTGCATTAGGTAATGTTATTTTAAATTGAACACTATCTCTAAGCTTTAAACCTTCTCCTTTATTAATAAACTGGAACTTATAGTGTGAAGAAGAATTAACTGCAAACATACCAATAAGGTCATTACCATCCATAAGATTTCTGTGATTCTCAGCATAATCTATAATACTTAATGGGTCCTCTACAGTAGCATTCTCATCATAGAAATTATCAAGAGCATCAATACCATCTTTTATAGTAGAGTCTTCTTCCATTCCATACTTATTAAGAACTTCAAGCAAACTACTTGCCGCTATTTCTTTCCTATGTTTAACATAGAAACTCTCTAAAGCTTTCTCATTATGAAGTATTCTCTGTTGTCTTGATGATTGCTTAACATTATCATAAGAACCTGGAGTAAGAGAACTTTGACTACCTGCATTAGATGTTAAGCCTTGTGCTATTAAGTCAATAAGCATATTATCTCTTATTTTCTTTCTAATAGCTTTATACTTACCTCTTTGCAAAGATAACTCACTCATAGACATTCCTTTATTATAACTAGGACTATAAGCAAAATATTTAGGCTTAATAACTAATCGTTCACCTTTAGAGTTATGGTAATCAGCAAATATTTCATTACTCTCCAAGTAACTATTAAGTTCTTCTTCTGTTAAGCCTTCACTTACTGCTCTATATATTTTCTTTATACTTTTGTTATTGCTATCTATACCTTTATTTCGTAAGTACTTATCAAAACCTTCCCTATACTTTCTGCCTGTTATAACTCTTCTAAAGTTTTTTATCATTAAAAAGAGTTTATCAATATCAAAATCAGTACCAGACATCTCTACAATATCACTAGGTAACATAATAGCAGTACCTGCTGATATAGGTAAGAATCCTTTGATTCTTAATTTAAATATAGAGTATTTATTCTCTGTTGGTATTCTATAACCTATTAAATCTAATAAATCTTCATTACCTTTAATTTTATTATAATCTACTTCCCAATATTCTTCACCTGCAGAATCTTTTCTTGATACTAATAAATCTTGTATTAAACTTCTCTTATAAGCAGGCATATAACAAGGTATATAGTCAATAGATTTTCTACCTTCCTCATCTACTTTATAAGCAGTTTGTAAGTCTTTACTTAAACCAAAATTAGATACTAGGATAATATTACCGCCATTAATCTTCTGCTTCTGTATAGCATTCTTAAATGAACTAAGCAAAAGCTCTTCAATTTTATTTTTAAGATTAGGATTATTGAATGGGATTTTAAATCCTGTTTTATCTTCATTTAACTCTAAAGCTTCTGCAACTTCAGGACCATATTTAGGATTGTTATGTATCTTATCTAATAATGCTATCTGTAAATTCTCTGCACTACTAAATTCTTTATCTACTTTACTGAATGAATCAAGAAGTTGGTCCACAATAAGAGTATTATAAAGTTCAATATATTTATCTCTATCTAAAGTAACCTTATCTTTACCAAATGTTACATCTACAGAGAAATCATTAGGTAAATCAGCAGGAAGAATATTTCTTAACTGAGAACCAAAGATAGCCTTTAAATCATCTTCTGTTAAATGGTCTCCCGATGGTTGAACTACCATATAATCTGATAATGGTATAACATGAAGTTTCTCTTCATTTAATACTAGATTTTCATCTTCATCAAGAACAACTTCACCATTCTCATCAAGTACTCCAAATGCTCTTTCAAGCTGAGAGTAGCAACTATCAATACCATCTTCTGAATCTTCAAAGTCTATATCTTTAATAGCTTTATTATATTCTTCTTGTGTTATCTTTTCATCTACAATAGCTTGCCTAAGATTCTCCATAAAAGTATCATAATCTGTAGCTTTAATAAGCTTATTACCTACTTTTATATTACCTTTGGAATCTCTTAACTTCTCAAATCTTTCTTCATCATAATTAAGATTTACTTGACCATAACCTCCTACTTTTACTACTGATTCAAAGTGAACTACATCAATATCATTATCTTGCATAAACTCTTGTAAAGCCACTAATTGTGGAGATTTTGATAATACAGAACCTATTAGATTATAGAATGCAGTCATCATATATTCAGAGTTCTTATGTTCTACAGGGACTTTCTCTACTCTATCACCTATCTTAACACTCTCATGACTATAAACAAAAGGCTTAATGTTATTCCATATAGTATAGAAATCTTGCATATCAAGTCTTTGTTCTCTAGTCATTCTGTCATAAGCTTCTTGCATATCTTCTGTCCATTTACCTCCCATAGCTTCAAGTATTTTCTTCACTGAAGCAGGAGTTCTAAAGGACTGTCCATCAGTAGCATTAATACTTCTAAACTTTTCAAGAGCACCAAGAATCATACTTCTAGTAAGATGTGATACACCTACATTACTTTCAAGAATTTTCTTGATACTATCATAAGTATTTGATAGTTCTATTCTATCTTTAAGATAAATACATCTCTCTGTAAGTTTTTTAGTATTATGACCTTGTTCATCAGTTTTCATACCATAAAGTCTATCTCCAGCAGCATAAACTTGTTTATTTCTCTTGATAAAATCTCTAAAGTTTTTATAATAAGCTAGGTCTCCACCAAACATCTGAATAATCTGAGACTGTGCAAAATAATCATTGTAAAAGAAATTTTCAAGAAGTTCTTTTAACTCTTTATTCTGCCTTTCTGTAGTCTCTGTTTTCTCAGCTTCTTCTTCCTCAGTATCTTCTTTGAATAAATCCTTTAATATTCCTTCATTATCTTTTTCATCTTTATCTTCTGCTTTCTTTTGGTCTGCTTCAATTTTCTTTATCTTATAATAAAGAATACCTTTCCTTTCGTTATCAATACTACTAATAAACTCTGCTGCTCTATTCTCTAATATAATACCAACTAACATTTGCAAGTATCTAGTACTTCGTTTACCAAAAGTATTAGAGCTATTATTAGCAATGTCTTGATAAGTACTAATTATCTCATTTAGTCTATTATTTAAATCAGGGAAGAAATTAAACTTCAAACCATTCTTCTTGCCAGCATTATAGTTGTCAATTTTTACACCTTTATTATTATTTCTTAAAGCTATAATTCTTTCAATCTCTTGTCTTAATACTAAAGCAAGTTTTTCAATGATTTCTTGTTTATAGTTCTCTCCTTTATATCTAATATGTCTAACTAGTACTGAGGCATCAGTATCTGAGAATAGAGCATTTCTATAATAACCATAATTATTACCATGCTCATCAGAACCACCATTTAAGAATGCTAATATGTGGGTATCTATAAGAGTTTCCCTTGATATTTTACCAAATGAATCTTCTTCATTATTACCACCAAAACCTAGCATATAAAGTATTTTGAAGTTCTTTCTTATGCTATAATCTCCAGCATCTCCAGGCTCATATAATTGTTGTAACCATGTATTATACCATTCTTTGGTATTTTGATTTCTAAAGAAGTCAAAGTTACCATAATTCTCATCTAAGAACTTAGTTCCTCTTATAATACCTTCTTGTGTATTAGTCTTATTAAGAGTATTTACCGTTCTAGTAATCATGTTATATGCTACATAGCTAAATCTATTATTTCCTGAAAACCTAAATGATGTCTGAGAATATGCCTCATTAGCTAATGTTAAAGAATTACCTATAGAAAGATAAGACGTTTGAAACTTAGTTACTAGGTCGTCTGTATCTTGATAACCTTTAAATGGAGCAGTAATAATAGTAGCTCTAGTTAAGATCTTATTAAGATTAGACCTCATTCTATTAGTAAATAAAGAATTAAAGTAATCTACTACTTCATCTTCTCCATAATCATTATCTATAGCTTCATCTATAAAGTCTTGTGAAAGTACTGGCTCACCATCTTCTAATATAATATTACCTTGTTCATCTAATTCTAATGCTTCAATATTAGGTATTAAAGATTCTAGATTCATATTAGAAGTATCAATACCTAGATTATTTAGTAAAGCCTCTAAAGATATTTTTCTAAAACCACCTTTACCATCAGGAAACTCTCCTCTTAGTAACTGTAATGCTCTAGTTAAATCATATATTGAAGAGTTTTTATTAGATAATACATATTTTGCGTAGTACAAAGGACGATTCTTTATAATAGAATCTTTGTTTTCTCTTTCTTTAGCATTGGGTGATTGAAGTAATCTATACATATTCTCTACATTAGTACTATTTCTAGTACCATCTGCATTATATATAGAATTAGGACCAAATATCTGATGTCCTTCATAAGCAGTAGTAACCATATCTAAGAATGTAGTAGATTGATTATCTCTGTTTAAGTAAGCTATAGTACCTTTATCAGTTACCATTGCAAAAGGAGCAAAAGATTTACATGCTCTAAAGAACTCTTTTCTGAAATCTAAGTCAAACTCTTGAGGTACAGCAGGATTAAATACTACATTATCTTTAATACTTTGCATCCAAGGATATTTAAGTACAGCATCTTCAAACATACTATCCAGTTCTTCCTCAGAGCTAATAGTCTGAAATTCATTGAGCAAAGTATAATAAGCAATCATAGGATTTAACTTAACTCTCAGACCTAAAGAATTAAATAAGAACTCTATATTATTATCTCTGTTAGTATTAAAGTTCATCTTATAGAGATGTGCTAACTTGTTTTTAAGCTTAACAGAAATAGTCTCTATAGGGTCAACTAACATGTATTTAGTCATATAACCCTCTTTATTAGGGTTCTCTTTTTCATTCTCTATATCATCTTCCTTATCTTCTCTTTCTTTTGTATTCTCTACTACATTACCGCTAGTATCTAATCTAATATTCTCATTAAATTCAATATCAAATGCAGCTTCTTTAACTAAAGCATCAAAGACTGCTTCATCTCTAAAGTAAGTATTAAAGTAATCTGTAAGTTTTTGAACTCTGTTAATAGCATTACTTACAATCGTCTTAATGTCTTTTACATTAGTTTCATCAAGACCTTTTTGATTCATTTCCCAAGAGAAACTTTCACCTAATAGAGTATCAGTTTTAATCCTAATTTCATAGTTACCATTATCATCTATAGGAACTTTCTCTAGGTAATAATCATAGGCAAGCTCTCTAATAGCATCTTCATCACCTTTAGCTGCTTTAAAGTCATTGATAATCTCTTTAATATTATTGAATATTTGAATAGGTACTGGACCTTTAGATTCATCTAGAGTTAGACCTAATACAAACAATCTTTGTTGTGCCTGAGTACCTCTGCTTACACCCCTAACAAGACTTTCATAAATTTCATCACCATAGGCTTTTCTACAATAGTCTTCATAATCAGTTAAATCATCTTTAAGACCTTTAATAGTTTTATCTAATTGAATACTGAAATAGTCAGTAATAAAGCTAATAGCTGCTAGTCTTTCTGTAACATTAGGAAACGTAACATCTAATATATCTCTTACAATATTATTATTCTTTACAGTGTCTTCTTCTGATACAGGTCTTTCAGCTTTAAGACTTTCTCTTACTTCTTTTCTCTTTCTTGCAGTTTCTTTCTTCTTTTTTTCACTATCATCTACTTCTTTACTATCTTCAACTTCTAATTCACCAAATACTTCTTCATACTTGTTCTTTAAATATTCATAAAGCTCAGGAACTCTTTCTTTACTAATATCTGAAATACTTGTTTCATCTCCCTTTTTACCTTTAGCAGGAAGACTTTTCTCATGAAATAAAGATTCAATAGGAGGTAATACAATTCTATCATACTTACCACTATTTAAAGCCTCTTTAATAGCTTCAAACTCTGCATCTATTGTTTCTTTAAATTCCTCAATGTCTTCTTCATTCCATCTTCCTTTTTCCCAAGTTTTACCATTCTTAGGGTCATAGAACTGTTGAGTAGAAATAGGCAAGCTATTATCTAGACCTCTTAATATAGCTAAAGTTTTACTAGGATAATATAACTTCTCTCCTTCTTTAGCATACCTTTTAGCATACTCACTATCAGGGTCTATTAGAGTTTTTCCAGATGTTCTGTTAGTATTATCTGTGAATACATATAATGTTCTAGTATCTTCCTTAGCACTATCTCTAGTAATAGGATTGATTGTATCTGCAAATACTATTTTAGGTCTAGAGGATTCCTGTTTAGCTGATTCTCTATTTTTAAGAATAGTATTAATTATTAAATCTTTATTTTTCTTAGTCAGTAGAGCATCCTGTGAAATGTCTCCACTTAATAAAGTAACTATTGATGAACACTCAGCATCAGTAAGGTTAGGTATAGTATCCTTACCTATGATGTCCTCAATAGTTTCCTTCTTAACATCTATAGAACAATATAAACTCATAATATATAATTAAAATTTTAGTGCAAAGTTAAGGAATTTTGTTCATTATACCAAATATATAAGAACAAAAGTTGACTGTTTTAAGAAAAAAATAGGGAGAGTATAAACTCTTCCCTTAATAATTAGACTACAATATACTTAGTACCATTGTAAATGAGTTGAGAGATAGTGTTAATATTAACAAGTCTCTCTCCTGTTTCTTTGTCTGTTCTAGTAATGTCCATGTCCATACATCTGTACTTACCATCTCTAGATACAAACTGCATCTTATATCCTCTAAGGATTCTATCTTCACCTTCAATATAGTCCTTTACAGGATTATATTGAATGAACTCAAGAGCTTCCTTATAGGCTACTGCCATTGACTTCTTAGCTTTCTTAGCTTTATCAATAAGTGCTACAGCCTTGGCCCTTTGGGCTTCTTTTTCAGCTTCAATAGCCTTTTTTGTCTTTGGCTTATCCTGTTTCTTGAAGACTACTGTAAATACCTCAGAAGACTTAATGTTTTCAAAGATAGTTCTGATTCCTGGAGTACCATCCTTCTTGTCCTCCTTACCTACTTTAACCTCATTATCATACTGGTCAGAAGTGTTAAGTAGATTAGCAACATACTCATTGCTAAGAGAAACTTTCTTACCACTTTCAAGGTGAAGGAACTCTATTCTATCCTTAACTACCTTGTTTACTATATAGTGAGATTCCTCTGAGAAGATGTCACCAACTTCAATTTCTTTAATGTTTACTTTCATTGTTCTATTGATTAAATTAACTCTTTTGAATAAGCTGTATAAACAGCACTAATTTCTGTATCACCACTAGCTAAAGCACTATCCATAGTTGTTTTGAACAGTTCCTTAGTAGATTCTCCACCTCTTGCATAAGAGGCAGCTTCAATTACTTGAGAAGTTTTGCTATCTGTTTTAAATGGTAAGTTAATACCATTAGTTATCTCAGACAACTCTTTATACCAGATACTATTATGAGTATTGCTACATTGCATAGTATCAATTTTAATGCCCTTGGCAGCAGCTTTCTTAGCTTCCTCTCTCCAATCAATTTGATTATTTTCTATAATGTAACTCTCATTTATAGAAGCTCTATAGGAATAACCAACTCTATGTGGGTAAGCATCGGCTATAAGTAGAACAGACTTAGTAGAACCCTCTCTCCAAGAAGTTTCTTCTACAATCTTCTTTATGACAAGCTCATAGAACTCATCTCCATCACCTCCACTTGTATTTCTAGCATTCTTTACAAATTTTATAAGTTCATCTTTATTATCAGTTAAATCAATAACTTGATAAGCATTACCAAAATCACTTTTACTATTCATGTCACAATAATCACCAAATGCTACTATACTAATCTTTAATTTAGGATTAGCTGCAAATAGCTTTGGTATCAATTCTATAACATGCTTTCTTACTGCTTTAATGTAAGAAGCCATAGAGCCTGTAGTATCAAATGCTATGACCATATCAAGCATTCCATCTACTTTCTCTTTTTCTACCTTAGGTGCTTCTTTCTTTTTAATTAAATTTGTTCTCACATTTATTTTTATTTATCATTAATATCATATACGTCAAAATCATTATTAGACCAGCATTCGTCTAAAAACCAATCATCTATAACCATGTTTCCCCAATTTTTGATATATCTAATTTGGTCTTCTTTATCAAGAGAGTTAAATTTTTCTCATCATTCAAATTTAACTCATAATGACCCTTCCTTAAATAACCACTAACTGTACAATTTAATATAACTGTTTTTTTTCATACTTTTTATTTTAAAATTAGATTATACAAAGTGTTACAACTGCTAGTTTCTTTTAAGTGATAGCACATTATTTCAGCAGATAAACTCACTACATTTATCTTTCGGACCTTTGTATAATTTAAAGATAGGGCTACTTACCTTAGAGTTATTTTCAATCCTATCTATCTATTTATTTATCATCATACTTAAACAATAATGCTCCGTAATGACTAGTTAATACTCTAACATCATCAATTCCTTTAAGACAAAATCCTCGATCTTCAACATTTAGTACTATTTGAGTATAATCCTCATCAGGCAAAATACATTTTAGGTAAGTACTTTCTCTTGTATTAGCAATAGGTAGTGTAGTATCTAACTTAAAATAGGCATCTAACTTCTTCAGTATTTTTTCATCATCTACTGGATTCTTTAATACTATTATAGCATAATCCTCAGCACGTCCTACAGCTTCATTAATAGTAATTGAAGGGTCTTGAATTGATTTATATACATTTAAAGAAGCTAGTCTAAGCATTAAGTTATTCTGAAACTTTTCATAACTTCTAGGATTAACATCAATATAAGCAGTAGCATCTCTATCTATGCAATATCTTACAATTTCTGACATTAAACTCCTTAAATGCTTAGCATTCTTTATAAAGTATGTTTTAACTTCACCTTCTTTACCAAAGCAATCTTTACCTACAATCCTAAGAGGATAAAAGAAAGGATATTCACCGTCTTCAATTAGTAATGGTGTTATTAACTCTATATTATTTATCACCATAATGTTTGAAGTTTATTTCTTACTGCTGTTGCTATTTCTCTTGCCATAGGATGAGCATCATTAGCACATCTTTTATCAAAGAAATTATCCCAAGCATCTTTAAAACCACATGAAATAAGTTCAGACTTTACATCTAAAGGTAATACACCTCTAGCATATTGAGGAGATTCTTTAAGTTTTAATAGCCTCATATAAAGCATTTCACTATTCATCATAGCATTTAACCAGTTATATTTAGGATTTAATTCTGTTAAATCTTCACTAGTATAGAAATCAGTTGCAGTATATTTATCACACTCTTCTATATCATATCTATCAGGTATAATAAAGGTTAATTGATTATCAAACTTATCTTTATTATAATTACAATATCTAGTACTCTCTCCTAGATGACTCAAAGAAATGTGTGTTCTAAAGCTATCCATTGTAACCCTAGATGTAATGAAATGTACTGTATATCTACTAGGATAATAACAATTATCTTGCTCTGTAAAATACTCAGCTATATAAGGACACTTCTTTATAATTTGAAGATAATGTCTATAGTTAGTTGTTATATAAGTATGCTCTGGAAGTTCCTTATATTTAATCCATACAGGGTTATATAATTCACAATCTACTAGGTCATGCAAAATCTCTTCAAATACCGGTCCAGAGCACACCTTGAAATGTACAGTACCAAACTCAAGAGGTCTAGCATGGCCCCTTTTCACAAGCATATCTACAAACTTCTCATAAGAATTGTCTGTAATCTTATCTTCTGATTTATAACATACTCTGCCACACCTTTCAATGAACTTCTTAATACCTACAAGACTAAAATCTTTTTGTTCTAAAATCTCAAAACTTTGTTTAATTAACTTCATATTCTTAATTATTAACTACTATACCATATCTTTTATCATTAAATCCTTTAATACTTTCATTGTCAAAGACATATAAATAAGAGCCTTTATTATCTTTATATAATGATATTCCAGTAACACTATTCATTAATGCCCATTGACCTCCAAGTTTTTTAAAAGTATTAGTTACTTCACTATTTAATGTTTGGTATCTCATTTAAAAAGCCTCTATATAATCAGCATCAGGAAAAGTCATTCTTACATCCTCCCATGCAGAATCTCTCTCATGTTCATCATTCTCATCATAGTTATTACTATAATGCTCTCTATGATTATCTTTAAAATGTACTATAAATTCCATTATTTATTATCATACTTTAAACACAAACATACTCCAAACATAAATATAAAAGATAAGTATCAAATGCACTGTTACTAATGTTGTCATTTCTTTTGGCCTAGTTTAATAATGTTACCTAATGCTATTACAGCTCTTTTAAGTCTCTTTTTATCTATATCTTTAGCATTCATTAATTCTCCATAGTCTTCTTCAAATATATAAGAGATTAGACTATTTCTAAGCCTAATAGCTTTTGTATGCTTACTATCAGTTAATATATTTATTCCCATATTACTTCAAAATCATCTTCAACCCAGCCATTATCATTAGGAAGTGTTATTTGGTCTCTAACTGCTTGCTTTAAGTTACATTCAGAAAAGTCATAGCTAGTGCCACGATAACCATCTTCATCAAATTCCTCTTTAACAGTATAGTCAGTAACCTCTACCTCCACTGTTTTGCTCAGTGTTATAGACACAGTAACCTCAATCTTTTTTGGTTCAGGGTCTACCTGATTCCAAGGTGCATCTGAAGTATCTGCACCAATAGGATAATTATTCATTTTCTTCGCCTTTTAATGTTTACATCTAAATTATTTTCTTTAATAAGTCTTCGAGCTATAACACTTTCTAGTTTATGAGGGATGGAGATATGCCTTCCCTTACTATTAACATAAATGGCATGGTCTCCACTATGTCTATTATAAAAGAAGCCATTTCTCCTTACTACCTTAATAAACTCTAATTGTGTGTATTGCTTCATTCTGACCACAGCTCTGACACTCTTCTAAAATCTTCTCCCTTTGGTACAGGACAATCCTTAATCCATTCTATATCTTTGATATGCCACATAGATAAGTCTATATCCTTAGGAAGAGCCTCTTTAATATTAGAAAATAGATTCAATCTCATGGATTTATCATTAAATGAATCATTATGCCTCATAACATCATTAAGAGCAATGAACTTAGGAATATCACTTAAATTATGTGGAGTAAGTACAATACCATCAACATGCCTAATTACGAAAGTAACATTTCCTACATCACATACTGCTGTATAGATATACAATTTAGGATTATTACCTTCTTCCTTAGCTATTGTCTTTATAGATTTAGCAAGAGTTACAACTTCATCAAGAAACAATAATGGCTCTCCTCCAGTAAACATAAATTCATCATAATTCCATCTGTTTACTACAGGAAGTTTACTGAAATCCCAAGAATTATTGCAACAAAGTGGACATTTATTAGGACAAAGAGTTGTTACCAATAATCTTAATTTTTTGTTCTCTTCCATATTACTTATAATTAGGATTATTTGGTTGATTTGGATTAGGATTATCACCATATACAGCTTTGAACTTTTCAAAGTCACAATGCTTTATTTTAGTGATAATTCTTTCTCCATTCCTAAATCTAAGTCCACAGGTAGTTCTAAGAACTAATCCCTCTGCATCAAGGTCTTTATCCTCAGAAATCTTAGACTTAAAGCCATTCTTGACAAACTCTATAGCCTGTGGAATAGTCATATAGCCAATAAGAGAAACTATATCAACATTACATTTCTTAGCAATGTCCTCACAGTCTTCTCTCTTAAGCCACCAGTCATCAAACTTTACATCAAATAGAATGAAATTGACATCATTCTTAATGTATTTACTACCTACTTTTTGAATGCCAGCACCATAACCTTCACCATATATACACACAGTATCTTCAGGTGTTAGTGCAGGAAATACCTTAGCCCAATCTACCTTGAGGAAGATATTCTCAAGCTTCTTGACAAGCTTACTAGGAAGCTCTGCTCTATTAGTTCGACCCTTGATAGTCACACCATAAAGCCAAGGAGTTTCACCCTCTCCAGCTTTCATAGTTACATAGATTCTGATGTTAGTTCCATCAATTTTCTCTGTACATTCCCAAAGATTATCCTTGAGATAATTGAACTCTTCACAGGTATACTGTGTGGGAATGATAACATTCTTAGCATCTCTCTTAAAGAGAGTATTAATCTTCTGGTATTCCATTTTCTTTTATTTTAATTGCTCTACAAGGACTAATCATATATTCATATCTGCTTCCAATTGTTACAACAATTCTTCTAGGACAGATTCTTACAATCTTACAGACATCTACACCATAATTGCAATGTGCTATTACTGTATCACCTACTTTGATTGTATGACCCAATCTATCTGTTGTAGTTCTATGTAATCCTTCATATTCCTTCTTTGTCATTCTCTAATCTTTTTATTTCATCATTAATATAGAATCTTGCTTTTTTCAAGTCTTCTATTTGTTTTTGTTTATCACCCATTCCTTGTTCAGATTTATGACCTGACCTAAGAACATACTTTATCACATTCCCTAGATTAAAGTTCATGTGCCTAGTAATATCAATAACCTCAATACCACATATACCTTTAAGCCATATATAATGAGAAGGATGCTCTACTTTATTATCTTTTTTCTCCATATTTTTTATTTAATGAATCCAATAAGTTGGTAAATTACCATTTTCATCATAGCTTACATCTGCATCTAGTTTACACCTAGTACAGAAATAAGAACCAGCTTTAACCATACAGTTATATAATACTTTAACTACAGTATCTGCTATTTCAGCAGGAGCTTCACAGTTTATTTCATCATAAGGAGTTACACATATTAATACTTTAAATAATAGGTTATTACTTCTCAAATATTCAAAGAAATTAATCATGGATACCCTCAGACACATACTACCAGTAGCTTGTATCGGATAATTTATACTCTGTTTTTCACTAGCAGATTTTCTTTTAAAGAAATGTCTAACTCTTTGTACAGTTTCACACTCTGGACAAGCAATTTTCATCTCTCTATAGTAATCCCAATCTAGTGTAGCCATCCATTTTTTATCTTCTAGAAGTTCTTTGTAATCATAAATATATGCTTTATGCCCTGTTAAAGGATTTAATAGTATATATCCTTTATTAAACCAATCCTTTCTTCTAAAATCTTGATACCTCTTTAATCCTTTAAAACCTGCCATATAAGCATTGTATATTTTCTTTGCCTCTTCTATAGGAATGCCTTTATTCTTACTTATAGTGTTAGCATCTCCACCATAGTTAATAGCAAATTCTATACCTTTAGCATCTTGTCTTAGGTCATGATACTTCTTCTTTATATCTTTAATATTAGTATCTCTAGGTATTTCATGATAACTCATATAAGCAGTTAAAGAATGAATATCTCCCGACCCTTCTGTAAGTTCTTTTATAATAGCTTCATCGTTGGCTATAGAAGCCATAAGATAGGTTTCTTGCCCTGAATAATCTATGCTAATCCATTTATTTCCATTCTCTGCTACAAAGCAAGCTCTAGTTTCAGCATTGGCTGGTAAATTCAGAAGATTAACATACTCAACTTTAGCATTTTTATCTTTACCTCCACTAGTTAATCTAGTAGTGTCTGCTCCCATTTGTTGATAGTTAGTATGTATTCTACCACTGACAGGATTAATCTGCTTAAGAAAGTTTTCACCATAAGTAGAAGTTACTTTAATAGCTTCTTTATATTCTAGATATAAAGGAATTAAGCTACATTTATCCTTCTGAGGCTTTAAACTTTTAGCATCAATACTATCTTTAGTTCCTCCTTTTACTTTGTCTTCTGTAGTTACATTTACTCCATATTTTTTAAACAAAGGAATTAACTGTTTTGCACTATTCCAATTTAACTTAACTTGTGGTTCCAGATTAAAACCATTGAATATATCTCCTTGTCTATCAATAAAAATATATTCACTATTAGGTTCATTCTCTAACAACCATTTATTACAATTATCTAGTGCTGTAGTAACTCTCTGTTTATCCTTCTGCATCTTGGCTTTCCATTTATCAGCATCTAGTTTTATACCACAATATTCACAATAAGCTAGAGGTAATACAAACTTATTTTCATATATTATAGCTTTCTCTAGACCTTTCTTAGCAAGCTCAATTCGCTGAAGATTCATTATCTTTTCTAGATATTTTACATCATTAGCACTATAAGCAATTACATCTTCTGTTAATCCTGCATATATAATTTTACCTCTAACAGATTTATCTAATTCTATATCAAGATAATTTTCACCAGCGGCTTTTAAACTTAAAGAATGAATACCAGGAGGATAACCTAACCACATTAGTTTTTCTGCTAAATAACCATCCCAAACATTTTTAAGAACTATATTTTGTCTGAATAGAAACTTCAAATCAAACTTTAAATTCCATCCAACAAATAGTCTGTTAGATTCTAGATATTCTTTATATAGTGTAGGATTAATAGTAGTAGTATCTATTACTACTTGAAAATCATAATTACCTAATTGAATAGACTTTAATTCTTTTGTCCAAGGGTCTAAACCTGTAGTTTCAGTATCTAGACCTACAATAGTTAAGGGGTCAAGGAGTTTCAAAGACTCCTCAACCCCAATAACCTTGTAATTTTTACTCTCAAACAAAGTCCTCTGACCAGTTACTAAATATATCATTTAATTTTTTTATTTCTTTGCATATACTTCTAATGTCTTAAAATCAATTACATATTGATATTTCTGCAAAAAGTCTGTACCTAATAGACCATGAATCTTAACTCCTGTACTTTGTTCAATGTATTTAGCAGAATTTTCAAGTCCTTTTGATATTACAAGTGTTATATCATATTCTTTACTAAGTGTATCTTTTACTTTGACTTCAATAGAACTAGATTCATTAGTTATTGCTCCAATACCTGCAATTTCATTATTATTTTGTATTTTATTACCTTTTATATCTTTAAGTACAGATGGTATTATATGAGAAATATTACTACCAGTATCAATAAGGAAATTAAGAGCTATACCATTATTAGTCAGAGTAATGACAGGCAAATCACCTGGCATATACTTCTTAATGGAGATACTGTCATTAGAAGGCTTCTTAGTGTGCAAATATACACTAGTAATACTTCCAATAGCAGCAACTCCAGCAAATATCATTATAATCTCTATAATCATACTCCAGTACTTCCAAAACCACCCCTATTGTTATTTTCATTAAAGGAGTCTACAAATATAAACTTAGGTTTGCTAAATAGCCACTTTAATTTTTGCCAAGGGGTAGCAAACTGGGATAACTCTATATGGAATTGACAAATTCTGTCTCCCTTATGTATAGTTTGTTTAACCATAGATGTTACAGGAATTTTCCAAGTATCATTGTCTCCTCTATAACAATTATCAATATAGCCGCCACCCATTTTCTTAATATTTAACTTGACTACTCCACTGCTTCTTTCAACTATTCTTCCTACTAATCCTTTCGGAAATTGAATAGCCAATCCTAATGAGATTACTTTAGTATCAAACTTTACATCCCTTGTCTTAACTCCATCTTTTTGATGAAGAATACCTGCTTGAGGAGCTTCAAACTCGTAGTCTTCTGCAGCTCTAAGGTCAATACAATCCCCAATAGGATTGATAAAAGGAGTGCTCTCTCCCTTTTCATTCTTAGCCTCTGTATAGAGACCTTTTACTATCTCTTTTACTTTAATCTTCATTTTTAAAACCTTTAATTATTGTTCTTTTTTTGGCAGTTAATAAATTTACTATATTATTATTAGTTGTAGTTTCTCTACTACTATAAATAACTATACCAAAAAGGGTGATAGTTTTAGTTCTCACTGCACTATCACCCTCTTTATATTCACTCATTTCAATATGAAACATTCCAAAACTTTGCTGTTATATCTTTAGTAAATACTTTACCTTGAATAACATCTATTTCTAGCATTACTTGATTAGTAGTTTTACTATTAAGAGGGCCTTTATCTTTATCATAATGTCCATACTTAATATAGTTAAAATTACTCATATCAATATCTTTACTGATATAATCTCTACCACTATACCATCCTACTTTAAGATTAGGATAATATTCCTTAATGTCCTGTGCAATATCATCTGCTTCACTTGGATTAGCATCACCTCCCATAATACAAACACAAGTTATACCTCTATTAGAGTCTATCAAATCAGTCAAGTGTTGTAAATCAAGAGGCTCTCCTATATCTTCTGCAAGATAAGGAGAATGACATTCTTCGCAATGACAAGGACAATTAGATATATTAATAGCAAGAGTTATTTCATCAGGAATTTCAGCAAAGACAACTTTACTATCTACATACTTTAGCATACTTCTAATTCTATTTTACCAGCATGGACTTTCCTGTGGCAGTTTTGAATCTCTTTTAGTATAGATTCTTTACTATGATTACCATAAGAGACTTGAAAGGATTTATCATTAGGATTAACATGATGCCAATCAATACAGATTGGGTCTGCCTCTCCACAGATAATACAAGGAGTCTTTAGTGAATTTATCCACTCTTTTAACTTATCTTGTCTCACCTTAGAATAATCATTTCTAATCTTTCTGAATAGACTCAAGTCTTTCTCCTTACCACATACTGTACATACTCTTGTTTCATCAATTAACTCCATTACTATAATGCCTCTTAGATGCTTCTATTTGTCTATCTTTGCCAAAGCTCTTCACTGGTCTTAAATATCCTATAACCCTTGTGTATTGAGTGATATTCTTACTATGGCACTTAGGGCATTCTGTTATAGGATGCTTTGTAATATAACCACAATCATCACACTTACTATTTGGTATATTAAAGGTAAAGTAGTTAGTACCTTCTTTGACTGCAAATTCAATTAACTTAAGATACTGCTTCTTACTCAAATGGTCTTCAAGATTAATATGACAAGCTGAACCTCCATCACAATACTGTGCTGTCTGCCTTCCATGCAGAATCATCTTATCTAGTACTGAAGTATTATCATGGGCATCAAAGAAATATGAGTTATAAAGATTTTCATCTTTTGGAATCCAATATCCATCTTTTTTGTCCCATCTATAATTCTTACCACCAAGAGACTCAGCAGGAACTACCTCAGAATTAAACAAGAAAGGTCTCTTACTATCATGAATAGAGTGCTTTTTATTTGCTTCCTTAATAGTACCAAGAATCAATTGCAAGAACTTAATATATTCAGGATTATTAGATACCTTAAGACCTAAGAATCTAGCTGCTTCATTCAAGCCATTAATACCAATAGTACTATACAACTTGTTCATGTGTATATAGCCACCATTGCAAGCTGCAAACATACCTTTATCTTCTTGTTCATAGAGCATAGTCTTATAAGCAATATGATACTTATAGACTCTATCAAGAATAGATATTAAATAATCCCTAATAAAGGAAGTATTCTCTTTCCATCCTCCATTCCTCTTCAATCCATAAGCCTTATTGCAATCTTGAACAATCCTATTAATATTAAGAGTAATAACATGACAGCTACCAGTCATAACACCAGTAAGACCTGATGTGGGATTAAATGTATTCTCTGCAAGCTCATTTCTCAATCTACAGCATGATGCAAGACTATCAGCACTGTCTGAAATATAAGTAAAGAATGAATGTCCTTCTGCATACATTTCTGCACAGAAGTCCTTATATTCTTTATCTATAATATCTTTACCATCATGTACCATTGCAAGAGTTTCAACGGGGAATGTTAATATCTGCTTGGTTCTAAGCTTATTGAAGAACTTCATAAACATCTTCTGAAGAACATTAATTGCAGCCCATTCAGGCTTAGTTCCATCAGGATAATAAAATTCTCCAAACAATGAACTAAAGTATGTATGGTCATAATAAGATACATTTGTAACATTATGTTCACATAGAGTCGTTAATTCTATGCAGTTCTCTTATGAACTTCTTATAGTTTCCTATAAGTTCAGACTATATCATTACTCAAAAATGAGTACCCCCAGCTTCCACTCACTTGAGTGTACTTCCATAAAGGAATAGTCGTTGAACCTTACCAATAAATTGGTCTTGGCTGCTGATTGCCATATCTTAATGACTTAGGGTTCCAGCAATTCAAGGGGTTTATAGTCCACCTACAACTGACCATGTATTTTGTGGTGACACATAGAACACACTGTTATTAGATTATTAGGATTATTCAGCTCCTTGTCTTTAACAGCAATCTTGTACAATTTATCTGCATCATCTACTGGTGATAATGGATAATTTTGTATAATAATTCTATCAAGAATAGACTTAAATGGAATCAAATGATGTACATGTAGGTTATCTTTACTACCACATATAACACATTGATTGCCATCTCTGCAAAGTATGTCCTTTTTCAGAGAGTTATCACTACAATATTCTCTAATTCTTTGAGATAATGTAGAGATTCCACCCTTCCAATTAGGATGGTTATCTCCTGTCATCAGACCTATCTTGCTTTCTGAATTATTCCTAATTTTAATACCTAAGTTCTTTAGAACTCTATCAATAACACAAGGATCACAATTATATCTAATACCAAGCTCTTTCTTTGAAAGGCCTTCTTTCAAATATAATCTTTCCATGACTTCTTTATTACTAAAGTCTTCAGGAATTTCTTTGGACTTAAAATTCCATTGTGACTCTGATAGAGTCCTTCTCTCTATAGTATGTTTTTTCAATCTTAACAAGATTGTTCTATGAGAAGTTCCAAACTGTTTTGCTATTTCAGTTGAGGACTTACCTTGTAAATACAAGTCAATAATAGTACTATCATCTAAATCTTTTCTATGTGCAGCCATAATTATAAATTATTTTATGCTGCAAAGATACAAAATTTATTTGAAAGTACCAAACTTCTTAATGGACTCTGATATGACCTATTACCAGCAGGTTGATTAATACCATAGATAAACTGCTTGAAAGCTTTCTCTATGAAGTCTCTGACTGTCCTTTGAACCTTACAATGAGAATTTGTTACAACACAATCAAGCTTTTCATACCACTTATCTCCAAATTCTGCAATAATGTAATAGTTTAGAGCAATGAAATATTCTCCAAAGGCTACTGCACCTTTACATTGAGAAGAAAGTAAGAAGGTAAGATTAGTTATTTGTCCACTAAATGACTGCAAGTCATTAGGAGGAGATGGTGTCACACCGTCTATATTACCTACACCCTCTGTCATAAGTGGGTAAAGACTATCTGCTTGACAATAGAACTTCAAAGTAGGTACACTAGCTTCATCATGAGGATAAATTATGTGATTCTCAACATCTATCTCATACTGCTTTGCTACCTCTGGATAAATGACATTAAGCTCATCTTTCATCCTTTGTCTCTGAATAATTCTATTCTTTGTCTTATAGACTTCACCATCAAGATTAGCAACATTTTTCTGGGTTACATTAGCATTAGGGTCAGTCTCTGAAGAACTAGCAGCATTATCATCAGAATCTGCATAGTTAGACATATAATCAATCCTTTCTCTAATAAACCTAGACTCTTCATGTTTATTTCTATATATAATATAAGCCTTTGCTACATCATAAGGTGCTAAATCCATAAGAATCTTTTCTACTTCCATTTGAATAGTTTCAACTTTCACAGAGCTTACATCACTATGGTAAGTAGGAATGTAGGAAAGTTCCTTAAGAACCTCTTCATCAGGTTCTTTTTTCTGAGAAGCATAGGCTTTTTTTACTGCATTGACTATTTTATTCAAGTCAAATTCCTCAAGCTGGCTTCCATCTTTCTTTGTTCTTTTTAATACTTTCATATCTCATTAATCCAATCTTCTAGTTGATTAGGATGAACTCTGTCTATCCCATTTGGAGTAACTGGTTTATCCTTTAAATAGTTAAATAGCTCCTTGCCTATTGTAAATGGGTCTCTAAGTACTATTTGATTAGCTTTTCCTAATTTAAGTTCTCCTACAGCTTCTGTAGATTTGAAATTCCATACCAAAGGTGTTAGAGTTCTTTTATTAGCTACTATAAACTTGTATGGAGCAAGTTTGAAATCCTTAAAATAAGGGTCTCTATCCATATTGTCTCTTATGATTCTCCAATATAGTCTAGCCTGTATGTCATAATGCCATTCAATGAAACTCTTATAGAAATCCCATTCAGTTTTAGAACTAGTCTTCAAATCTACAGGGACAACTAGCTTTCTATCGTGAAATACAATTATTTCATCTGCCATACATCTGTAATCAACACCACTGAATGATGCTTTGAATTTCAATTGATAAAATCTCTCTATATTATTATCAAACATACTATTTGGTTCAAAGTAGAACTTAGTAGCATCTGATGATTTAAGTCTATCAACTGTATTCTGAACATCATTATATACTTGGGTGCTAATAATTTTCTTATTTCCTGCTAAGTATAACAGTCCATAGTATCCAGCACAATCCTCTTTAATCTTTTTAGCCCTTGTTTTTGGTAGCCAGTGATTATTCCACTGAATGCCCTCCATTGATGCTATTATAGCATCATCAGGAATATCCTTTAAGGCATGATAGGTATCTTTAAAATCATTGAATAGCTTCTTAACTATTGTAACAAGTGTATCAGAGATACTATTGTCAAGCTGTGCTACCATAAATAATTGGTTGAACTCCTCTTCACTTCCTGTTATTAAGGTATCAACACAAGAACCAAAAATAAGAGAGGGGGTCTCTATCTTGTCAAATAGTTTATCCAAGTTATTAAAACCCTCTCTCTCATAGCGTGCTAAAGTACTATATGACAAAGCTGGGTCTGCCCTATAGGTAGGCTCATCTACTTGCCATGATATATCCTTTAGGCTCTTTCTTTCCATTAATAATATTCATCTAAGTTATTAGAAATATCAGATAAATCCAAGTAAGAAGTATACTCTCTTACATCCAGAGTTAGCTGCTCTAACTGACCTCTATCAACATTTACCCACTTATCTCTATATACACTCCTATAGTCATCTCTCTTCTTCATTATAAGACATGATTCTACTATATCACGAAGTTTTTCAAAGTCTCTATTTTCTAGAAACCCACTACAGAGTTCAGTATCTTTAGGTGGAAGGCATTGAAGCCCCTGTTTGATTCTCTGATAAAGTTCGTTCATACTCCTTGATTATTTCTACAGCTTGTAATAGCTGTTTCTTAGTGTATATCTCAAAGTATATTGAATGCTGCCCAGTTCCAAACAGCTTATCATCAAGGAATTTTCTAAATAGCTTCTTCTTTATGTAAAAGACATCATTCTCTATTCCTTTAGCTTCTATATATACATCTAACTTGCCATACCTAAAGTAGAAATCTGGGGTATATCTGATTCCAGTAATTTTACCAGTTTTTGCTATTAGCAATCTATTCTTGATAGTACTTCCATTCTCAATTCTCTTAGTTTGCTGAGTATCTGTTTCTTTATCATAGAATGGAGTTATAGGAACAAATCCACCCCATAATTCAAATGTAATGGGTTCATATTGTGGATTAAATCCCTGCTCTAAAAGAGTGTTATAAACACTCTTTTCAAGCTGGGACTTAAAGGTCAGATTACCAGATTTACACTCTGTGGCATTTCTGATTTTCTTGTTATTAGGCATTAGCAAAAATAGACTTGAGATGCTCTCTAACAAGACTACAAGCAATCTTAGCATCCTCTACATTTCTAAATGCAGGAAATGCTCTGTAATTCTTTATAGTCTTCTTGTTAATCTTATGAATCCTGCCATCCTGAGGACTTACAGCATAAATTTCCTCACTCTTATTAATGTGGTCCTTATATTTTTTGTCCAACTCAATGGCAATCTCCTTGAGTACAATCTGTACTGCTGCCCAAGGATTAACAGACTCAATAGTGCCGAGAATACCATTAAGTTTGTCAAATTTCCAGCCTGTCTTCTTTGATAGATTAATAAGAGCATTATTCCAAATAGTATCATTCCAACTATCATTATGCTCAGTATTGTTAGCAATGTCATCAGTATCTACAACTTTGACCTTCTTATCTGCTATAAGTCTCATAAGGACAATCTCTGTTATAGGAACAACCTTATTTACCTTCATAAAGCCAAAAGGAGTATTAGTTTCATACATAAGGATAACTTTATCACCAAGTTTAACCTCTTTACCACTCTCTACTACAATAAATTTCTTCATTTCTTTATATTTAATTAATTAAAAAACTTTTTCTTTGAACCACTCTATTCTCTCTCCATAAAGTTCATAGAGTTTATTATTTATGTCATGCCAAATATGATATGGCATTTTCTTGTGTGTCCTTGCAAAATAAGCAGGATGTTCAATTTTGATAACATAATTGTTCTTACCTATATAAGGTTCTAATATTTGTGCTTGGCTTCCAAACAAAACATAGACAATTCCAGGATTAATCAATGACATCTGCCTTAAGAAAGTAATCATAAATGGTCTCCATTTCATTATATGAACCCCTATCTTGTTTACTTCTGTTGTTAATGAAGAATTAAGCATTAGAATACCTTGTCTCGCCCAACTCTCTAAAGGGGGGTCAAAGGTAATCAAATTATGTGGAATCTCAAAATTTATAACTGATTCTTTTATTACTTGCAAGGACGGAGATAGTTTATTTTCTGGAGTATCAGATGAATTACCAAATAGAACTCCTTGAGCTACACCTCTTTGACAGTAAGGGTCTTGCCCCATAAAGACAACTCTACAATTATTGTAAGGACAAAGCTTGAATGCCTTAAATACATCTTTTATTGATGGACATAAAGTGGATTGGTTAAGAGTTCTCAACCAACCCATTATCTTCATAGTTTCTGTTCTATCTAGAACTTTCATCCAATCTCCAAAATATTCATCTATTGTCATAATTCTCTATTGACAATACATTCCTTAGCTATTTCAAGCAACTTATCTTGTATGCTTTCAACTGTAGTTCCAGGAATCTCTGGGATATTAATTTTATAGGTAGAATCCTCCTCTGTACCCATAGTACCCTCATAAATTACCTTAGTAACATAACTGCAATCAAAACCATCTTCTACATCCAATGGAATAACATCATCATTCTCATCATAATGTATAACTTCCATAGGAAGATAGGCACAAGTTCTAAGCTTTCCATAGCCATCACGCGGAGGAACTGCAACTACATCAGCAGGATTAACTAAACAAGCTAAACCTGTACTTCCATAATAGTTCTTTTTAAGCCATCCTCTACCACCAATATGAAGTCCTGTACTACAAATATTATCCTGTACAGTATCACACTTACTTCTGTCCATAGTAACCATCTCACCAATTCTAATCTTGAAAGTGTGAGAATGGTGGTCAGTAAATACATTTTCCTCTTCTGTTTTATCTACATTTCTATAGCCAACAAAGAAACCACATCTTGAGATAGTCATACCATACTTCTGCAAGAACCAAAATAGATTCTTTCTACACCTTTCATCGGGATTAAGAGACATAAGAGTCCAAAAGTTTCTATAGGTAGAAATTTTTAGCTCATCATGCTTTTCCTCTGCACTTACAATAGCTTCTGCAAGTTTCGGTGGAATAGATAGACAAGATACATCCTCCCAATAGATAACATCATCTTTAACACTGAGAATGTTGGACTTCCCTAATCTTTCAATCAGTGATAAAGCCTCATTGCGAGAGTCTACTACCTCTTGATACTTTGGACATAGAATCCTCAACGCTTCATCATCTGACTTAGCATTTACAACTTTCTGAAAGTCCTCTTCAGTAATCTTTCTTTCAATAATATCTCCATTTTCAAGAAAGACAGTAACATTGTTATCAACTTTAATTACTTTCTGCATAATACTTTTAAAAGTTTGTTGTTCTTAATATTTTTATAAGCCCTAGGACTAATCCTATAAGCTTTATTCTTTAGCAATACTGCTGTTATAAGTAAATTCTTAAGGAAATCTATATTACTAGGAACAAGGTCTATATCTAGACAGGTTTTGTCATAAACATCCTTGTACTTTATAAGTTCCTTACATATATATTCTGTATATTCATCTACATCAGTACATTTTGTTCTTGCTATATCAATATAGACATGTTTAGAAGAGAATTTATAATAAAAGTTCATAATATATAGGAACTCATTCTTTAATGACTCTGGGACTGTATCTAACATACTATCTGTTGAGCATCTAGAGGGTATTACTTTCCCATCAAAGCACTTTAATATAGTATGAAGTTTAATTATAGTAGGGTCTTTTGTTATTATCCATTCCTTATCTACAAGAAAGGTAGGATTAAGCTTTTCAAAGGCTTCAACTATATCCTTTCTAGCTCTGATAAATTCAAGACCTCTAGCATCTGCTATATCGTACCAACTATTTGAACTTTGCATATCAGTAAGAATAACTCCTTTTTTCAAGCTCTTTATGTACTCTATGCAATGCCCTATATTCTTGAAGTACTTTCTGTCTCTGTAGTCTTTTGTCTTTTGAACATATATGATAAAATCCTTGAGTTTTATAGTAGGATTCTTATTTGTCTTAATAAGGTTTGCCTTATATGATAAAAAGCCACTATTGGTATTAATATCTATAGGAGTTATATTTGACATTATATAGTCATACATATACCCTATAAAAGAGTCTCTACTATCATCAAATAGAGCATGAGATAGCATAGGTATAGCCTTAAGTATATAATTTCTAAAGTCCTCCTTAGTAAAACTAGTGATTATTGTGTATTCAGAATAATTATATTCTAACCATTTTTTAGCGGCTGTAGTTAGTCTAGTGCCACTAGTTAGACACACTATCTGTTTATACTTTGGGTTAATCCTGCTATTTGCATTTGCAGGTATCCTGGATTGATAGAACTTTCCATTATAAAATAATCCCTTGATATTAGGAAGCTCAGTGATAAAGAAATACTTAATTACCCTAATTTTAGCATCATCTAACTTAATTCCCTTAAATGTGATAGTACTAGTATCTAGATTAGTAAAGTAACTACTACTATTGTACTTATTGGTTGCTGGAAGACAAGAATCCTCAATAGGGTCATACATTATTGGGCCTTTCACTGCAACATACAATTCATAGAGATTATCATAATCCCTACTACACTTTTTTGCAACCATCCCATTAAGCTCTTTCTTTGCATCACTAATCCTCTTATTGATTTTAGCAACAGTATCATTTGTATAGATGATACTCTCTCTATTAGGAGTTATACTTATTTCTCCTACATCAAACTTTATCACTATACCAGAATATTCTATACTATCCAAGAAGACTCTAGATTCTTTAGTTAGCATACCTCTATTACAAGGGTAAAGTACATTGCCTAAAAGTATCTTATGGTCAATTACACAGGAGGCTGCTGCAAAGTTTTTGAATCTCTTCAACTTTGTAGTGTTGTTTATATTATCAATCCCATCAATGTAAACATTAGGAAAAAATACTATATCTATAAGTGCCCTCCTATATGGTCCTATATCACGAATATTCTTTATAGTAACCTCTACTCCATTTTGTTCCTTTGTAGGCTTTTCCATGACCAAATTAGTAGTAATTGTATTACCACTTTTGACCATTACATACAAAAATGCAGTTCCATTATAATAAGAAGTTATATAAACTGTATTACTACAAGCTAATGAACTATACTTTCCAATGCCAAACCCTCCTATGAAGTCATTACTCTCCCTCTTAGTACTGCTACCAATATTGCAATATACTTCTTGAAATCTTTTTGGACTAAGACCTGTACCAAAGTCTCTGATAGTTACTTCCCAATGTATATCATTCTTTTTAAATCTGACAATAACAGGAACATGAGTAGTTCCTGCCTCCACATGGCTATCCCAAGCATTACTTATAATCTCTCTAATAAAAGACTGCTCTGGGTCAGAGTATAAGTTTGATGATAATAATGTGGTAACAAACTCTAGATTCTTTGGGTCTATTGAGGTCTTAAATTCTCGGATGTCTCCTAAGGCTTTTATATCTCCTTTTTCTGCATTTATTATCATATCTTATAAAGATAAAAAAAAGTGAGCAGGAATAAAATTCCTACTCACCTAAAGTTCCTTAAGAGTTGATATAAGACATCTCTGAGTCAAGAAGAATGTGTTTCTTCTTCAAGATTTCAATAAGCTTATCACACTTGCAGCCTTTACTACAATCACCCTCTACTCTTTCTGTAGTTGGAGCTTTAACTGTGTGATTTGCAATAATAGCTTCAAGCTTTGTGCTGCTTACTCTAGTATAGTGATTACCATACTTCTCTTCAATCTCCCCTTGAAGGTTAAGTTCTTTAACCTTTGCAAAAAGTTCTTTTCTACTCATTTGAATAAACTTAAAATTGTTTGTTTGAACTGTTCCTTATTACCTAGAACCTTATATAGATCACTGACATCCTTACCACCTTTGAATTGAGGTAATACTACATTAATAAAGCCTGTTTTACTAGCTAGTTGAATTGCATCTTTTAAGCCAGCTTCATCATTATCAAGACAGATGTAGATTCTATTAAATCTTTTTTTAAGTTCATTAATTGCAGTATCACTCATTCTATAGCCCTCACCTTGTATGGCTAATGATGGAATACCTGTATTAGCCCATAGACATAAAGCATCTTTTAAAGAAGAACAAATACATATTTTATCTCCTTTTTTAGGTACTTTAGTCCATAAGCTAATAACAGACCTGTCATGTTTATTTGACCATTTGAAACCATTCTTATTAAATGGTTGATATATTTTCAATGTAGTTCTTCCTTCCTTAAACTCTACATAAGCATAGGCATATTTGTCAGCTCCAAAAGCATAGCTTTTGTTGTCTTTAACAACTATCTTATGTGATATAGGATATACATCTGCATACTTCAACCATTTCAATGATATTCCATAAGAACCCCAGTACTCTAAGTCATAGTCTCGCCATTCTCTTACCTTACATTGCAGGTCAACCTGAGTATTTATCTTACAATGTCTTGTCTCAAAACTACTCACACCAACCTTAGTACCATAGGACTTATCTCCTAAATCATTGTAGACCTTAGCTACTGCTTCTGCAACACTACAGTTCCACATTTTAGTTAATAAAGTCCATATAGTACCAGATTCTCCAGTACTGAAATCCTTGTAATTGACTTCAGTACCTTTAGGACAATACAATGCAAATGAGGGCTTAGAGTCTCTCCTTAGTGGACTATGTATTAAGCTAGGTATTGACTTAATATTTAGGTAGTAGGCAGCAATATCTGCTTGAGTTAAGTTGCTCAAGTTTAGATAAGGTTCTTTAGATTTACTACCTTTACCTATCATAGTCTATAACTAAGCCCAAGGATTTCCTGCATCAGCACTTGGTGCATCAAATGGCATATCACCACTTGGTGCTGCATCAGCACTTGGTGTAAATGTAGTAGGAGTTACAGAATACTCATGTACTGTCTCAGCAGAATACTCTGTACTAAGTACCTTATTATGTTCAAAAGCATAGGCTGCATCTGCCTGCAACAGCTTATCAAGGCTATTGTAATTTGTAGAGGCATTGCTCATGAACTTCTTGGTATATACTGACTGGAACAGTCTATCAGAGTTTGCATCAGTTCTAACACCAAGACAAACCTTTATCTTATTATTAGGTTGGAATCCAAGAATCTCTTTAATCTCTGAGAAATCACCTTTGAAGAGCTTCTCAAATGACTCTACTTCAAGCCTACACTCACATTCCTCAGGCTTAACATCATTGTTAGGAACCATACACTTATTGTCATTGTCCCACTTAGTAATACTAGGAATACACAAGAATGCCTTGATGAAAGCAGTAAGCTCTTCCTCACCTACATAAGCAATTCTATAATCATTGCTGATGTCAGCCTTCTTACCATTGTTGTATGTAGGAATCTCCTTGGCAGAAATCTCTGTCTCTGTTGCCCAAGCAAACCTACCATACTTATCTACAACTTGGTATTTTCCAGAATTAGCACCATGATGCTTTTGATTAGTAATAAAGAGAGGCATAGTTACAAGAGGCATTTCAAAGCCAATCTTCTCTACATCAGGTGCAAGAACTACACTGATTCTTACATTCTTATAAATATTGCCCTCTGCATCTTCCTTGTCTTGTACATAAACAGGGTCTTCCTCCAAAGTAGTATTGAAGAGCTTCTCATGCTCTGCCTTATTAGGATTTACTGCTTTAACAAATACTGGACAAACACCAATATATCTCTTAAACTCTTGAGCCTCCTTTGAGGCATTTCCTTTGCTAATTGCCATGATTTATTATTATATTTAATTGTTTGTTATTAAAATGTTTCTGTTGTCTCTGTGGTCTCCTCACTTGACTCTTCTACACAACTTGCTGTAGTCCTCTCAACAACAGGAATCTCTTCCTCAGTTACAGGAGGAACAATAGTGTCAGGATAAATGAACTCAAATGTAACCTTCTTGATGATGTTACCATTCTTATCTACTTGGTCAGTAGGAGTTACTACCTTCTTGATAATATCCTCTGTATGATAACCAGTCATAGCTACAGTAGGAGCATCAGTAAGCTCAATCTGCTCATTAATTTCAGCAAGTTCAGCTTCAATCTTAGCTTTCTTTGCTTCCAACTTGTTCTTCTGCTTGAGGAAACCCTCAACATTCTGAGCTGTTCTCTTCATTCTTGCTAGCTCAAACTTTGTAAATTCTTTCTCTGTCATTGTTATACAATTAATTATTAATAAATATTTTTGAAGTATCAAACTTTACTTCATTGTTCTCATTTGATTCTGCTACTAAAATCTTCTTTCCTCTAAGATGCAGAGGTCTGGCCTCTCTTATGGTATTGTCTCCACCTTCAAAGGATATAAAGGTCTTATTTCCATCCCTATAAAGGTAGCCTACTGCATCTGCCTCACCACAGATAATATCACCTGTTTTACCAGCCAAATCTACAGCCATCTCTGACATCTCCTCTCCATTCTTCTTGATTTGTTTGTCCTTTACATGACATACAAGAATCAAGGTTTCACAGAGGTTTTTGAACATATCTACAAGCTGTCTAATAGCTTTTCTCATATAAAGCCATCCTGCACCATTAGCAAGTTGTCTTACATCAGCCTTAGGGTCTACCATAGGTTTGCCTGTCTTAGGATTCTTAAGAACCATTCCTTTGGCATCAGTCATATAACCCCAACTAGCTCCCATAGGAGTAGCTCTATACAACTCTGCTGCAAGAGCAACCGACATTTCCTCAAGCCTAGTTGCATTATCAATGGTAATGAACTTGTAAGGAGCTTTATGCAGTTCCCTACCTTTAGTTACAATAGCATCTCTGATTTCCTGCAAGTCCCTTGCTGTTCTAGCTTGTACCTTCATTACAGCCAATGCTCTGTAACCATCTTCCAAATCAATGATAAGATTGTCATCAATAGCTGCTACAAAGGAACTCTTACCAGACTTAGGCTTACCAAAGATAACCATAAGCTTAGGATTGTAGTTCTCTACTACACTCCTTTCTGTTGGTAATTGTATCATAATTAAAATGATTTAATATAATCTGTTTGATGGTCTCTGCACTCTGTAAGAAATACACTAGTATTAATCAAAATATCAAGAAGCTTATTAGTATCTTTAAGTTGACACTCTATTTTATTTCTTGCAATAATGTAAGCCTTCTTTTCAGCTCTAGCTCTAGCTAGTCTCTTACCAATTTCTAAATTAAATTCTTCATTCTTTGCAATGGCTTTACCTTCTGTTTTAAAAGTAATACCTTGAAATTCAAACTTTGCTTTAGCTACAACAGTCTTGCGTTGTGGAAGTAATTTATACTCACAATTAATACTCTTTACTTTAAAGCGTTCTCTTCCTTTAAAGTAAAGAGTATTAATTGTGAGTATAAAT
>OHOA01000183.1_pt1 | contig 42140 bp, 54 predicted proteins | sample 1569681 | NCBI WGS metagenome assembly OHOA01 (sample SAMEA3879609, study PRJEB24766) | human gut metagenome | biome: human-associated habitat; feature: feces | place: USA | collected 1985/1987 | reverse complement strand
CCTGCCGGTTCGCTTCCTTCTGCTCCGGCGTCATCCTGCGGAGATAATTGTCCGCGATATACGCCGTGCAGTTTGGAAAATGGTACTCTGCTACAATGTGCGGCTCTTCGTCCGCAATGGGGTCGTATTGCTTCTTCATAGGTTCGTCCTCCTTCCGGCTCTAGTTTTTCCATATTTTGCAGCTTTACGCAGTCTGTTCCTACTTCTCGCCCTCGAGCTTCCCGATGATGCCGTGGATTCTCTCAGCCGTTTTATATCGGTACGCTGCTACCTCGCGGAATCGCTCCCGGTCGCCTGCGGGCCGCCTCTCATCTTCGGCGGCTTCATCCCACTTCCGGCCGTTCTCTTCGGTTCTATCGGCCTCTTCCAAAAGGATTCTTTTAGCAAGATATTTCTCAGCTTGCGTCAGCTTTGGCATCCCCTCACGCCTCCTTCTTCTCGTTCATCAGCTTTGCCGCCGTAGCCACGCCCTGCATATAGGCGATCATGACCTCGATCTGCTGCTGGTTCATGTGCTTCATCTCATGCAGCACACCCTCGACCTGCTTCTTCTGCTCTTCCGACATTGAACTCACCTCGCTTCTCAGCAGCAATTCGATTTGTCAATTAGACAAATCGACATTTCTTACTGTAAGGAAGAAATCTGCTTGTTGCTTTCAAAAACCATTATTGTTGTTTCTGTAAACACAACATAGCATAGGAGTTTGTTTTTGTCAACATATATTTTGCAAAAATCAGAAATAATTGTTGACTGTATAAACTTTTTGTGCTAATCTACAAATGCCCCATGATCCATGTGCGGAAAAATCCTGTTCAGGAGGTGATATAAATGGGTGAACGTATTAAGCAAGTACGCCTCGCCGCAGGCCTGACGCAACTGCAGTTTGCGGAAAGGATTGGTCTTTCCCGCAACTTCATCGCCGTAATCGAGACCAGCGGGCGGAAGCCCAGCGACCGCACGATCTCAGATATCTGCCGGGAGTTCAATGTCTCTCTCGCATGGCTGGAAGACGGCGTCGGAGAAATGTACGTCCAGCGCACAGAGAACGAGCGCATGGCCATGATGTTCGCCGACGTCCTTGCCGAATCCGACGAATCCACCCGCAAGCGCGGCATCGCCGCCGCCCTCGAAATGCCCCCGGAGTTCTGGGACAACATTCTTGAATACGCGAAAAAAATCACCGGAAGCAAATAAAAATGCTTCCGGCGATTTTTTTGACGAATTTTGTATGTAAAATTTGTGAAACGTTGCGGCTTGAGATTGTCCTCATTCCATTCTACAATAAAAGTAACATTTTGGATGGAGGTTTCGCTATGAGGCGTTTCATGCGTACCTTGGGCCGTGTTAGTTTCCTGTCCCGAATCTTCAGTTTTTTCCTTGAAATTGGTCATGTCGTCTGCATTTTTGCGCCGCTCACCATGCTTGGTTTGTCACCGCTTCTCTCCTTTTTGATTTCTGCTGTCGTGTTCTTTCTCGACAAACCCGCTCCAACGATTGCGTGGCTGGCTCATCTTGCAATTTGGATTGCCTCGATTTTCTCCGCCGTCCATTGTCAAGAGCCGAAGCTTTTAACGCTGTACCTCATCTGCGCCGTCGCGTATTTTATCGTTGAAATTCTCTGCACAGGTTTTATTGTGATTGCCGGTTCAAAGCAGGTCCGGCGTTAAAGAGGTTTTTCCGCATGACATATTATGATATCCTCGGCGTTCCAAGATACGCCACGACCGAGCAGATCAAATCTGCATATCGAGAACAGATGAAGTTCTTTCATCCCGACGTCTTTGATGGCAGCCCCTATGTCGCAGACGTAAAGTCGAAACAGCTAAATGAGGCCTATGCAGTCCTCTCCGTACCAGCAAAGCGCTACGAGTACGACGAAAAGCTGTACGCGGACGACCATGCGCACCTACAGGATATATTGAAGTCTCGCGACGATCTGCGCGCGCAATCTGCGAAGGACAAATCCGACAACGAGAAATACGTTTCCTTTATGCGCAGCGAATTGGAAAAGTCCACCCGGAAGTACCAAAAATTCCGTGGTTTTGCAGCTATCATTCTGCTTGCGGTCGTTCTTGCCTTCAGCATCTATGTGGGCAGCAATTCCGCCCCTGCTGCCCGCGCCGTTGAGACCGCCCGATTGCAAGGCTATAACGCCGGGTTTCAAGCTGTCCTTGATGCATCCCCTGAACCAGAAACCGAAACCGTCTCAGATGAGCCTCTCTCCGAGTATGATTCCCAGCCCGTCTGGGTCACACCTTCCGGCAGCAAATATCACCTTAGAAGTTGCAGTGCAATCAGCGGTCACGAGGTTGAGCGCACAATCCGGATTGAAGCAGAAAAAGCCGGATACACTGCCTGTTCAAAATGCAAGCCCTAATGCTCCCGCCGGAACGGTTTCTCGTTCCGGCGCTTATTTTATGATGTTCCGCAGGAATCGCAGGATGATTTTCAGTTGATCCAGTGTGGCCCGCTCTAAAATGTTTTCAATCTGTTCCATCGTCTTTTCCATTTCCGCCTCCATTTCTCCACAAAAATCCTGTCCCTTTTTTGTCAAACATTGCATCTTGCCCCTGCCTCTTGTAAGTTGTAAAATATAGGTAGGCGTCGCCCGCGCCGCTGGCCGAACAACGGCGCGGACTTTTGTTTGCGCAGGCGACCGGGAGCCGTCTGTATTTGAAGCATGGCATACGCCGGTTGGGTTTGTAAACCTGTCGGTTTGGTTTTCAGCGTAGGTTTTTCTGAAATCTTACTGCCACAGGTGTGGTTTTTATATATGGAGGGATGGTTTTTGTCAGAAAAATTGTGGGAAACATGCCGCGAAGCAAAGGACACCATGCAGCCGCATAAGACGAATCAGGATATCGCTGACGAATCCGGCGTATCCGTCAATGCCGTCAGCCAATTCCTGCGCGGCGAGACTACGAAGCCGTACATTGATACCGTCGGCCCGATTTGCGCATCCCTCGGCGTATCAATGGATGAGCATTTCGGCGTCCCGCCTGCCGAGCCTTCCGAGCCTGCCGAGTCTTCCGATGCTGAAAAACTCCTCGCCGAGAACGCGGCCCTTCGTGCGCAGTTTGCCCAGCAGCAGAAGTCCCTGCACATGCACCGGCTTGTGACGCTCATCCTCTTGGGTATTCTTTTGCTGTGTGCCCTTGCGCTTGTGGCCGACGCGCTCATCCCATCGATCGGCTGGATTCGCACCTGAAAATTACCGCCCCGGCCTGATAAGCCGGAGCGGTTGCTGTATAACTTTTTTGCCCAACGGGGAGAATTTGCCTATGAAATTTACATCTGCATGGAGAATTGTGGACCCGCTCTCGCAGTATATCATTTACCTGCGCAAGTCCCGGAAAGACATGGACGCCGAAGCCCTCGGCCAGACCGACACGCTCAAGCGGCACAGAGCCGCGCTTCTGTCTCTTGCCGAGAGCCGCGGTCTTAATGTCGTTGAGATCTGTGAGGAGGTCGTGACCGGTGATTCCATCGCTGTCCGGCCGGAGGTGCAAAAGGTGCTACAGCTTGTGGAGACCGGCGCGTACGCAGGCGTCCTGGTCATGGAGGTCGAGCGTCTTGCCCGCGGCGACACAATCGACCAGGGCATCATTGCGCAGACCTTTAAGTACTCCAACACCATGATCATCACGCCGAATAAGTCCTACGATCCAAACAATGAGATGGACGAGGAGTACTTTGAGTTCGGACTTTTTATGTCCCGCCGCGAGTACAACACCATCAAGCGTCGCCTGACACGCGGCAAAGAGGCGTCCATCCGCGAGGGGAAATGGATCTCCGGCAAGACGCCCTTCGGCTGGCTGCGGGAGAAGATCCCGAACGATAAAGGCTACATGCTCGTCCCACATCCGGAGCAGGCCCCGATCCTGCGGCAGATCTACGACTGGTACACCGGCGATGGCTGCGTCCGTGTCGGCTCGTCTGCGATCGCCACGCGCCTGAATCGTCTCGGTGTCAAAACAAATACCGGCAGCCGCTGGACTGCCAGCGCCATCCTTGAGGTCCTGCGCAATCCGGCGAACGCTGGCTGGATCAAGAGCAAGGGGCGCCCGGAGATCAAGCATATCGTCGACGGCTCCGTCGTCGTCAGCCGCCCCCGCGCCAGAATTGAGGATCTGACGCTGCACAAGGGCCTGCACAACGGGCTTATCTCGCAGGAGCAGTTCGACCGGGCCGTTGCCCTGAGTTATTCCACGGCCAGCCCGCGCGGAAAGGGCGCATGGAAAACCGCGACCAGCCTTGCTGGCCTTGTGCGCTGTGACCAGTGCGGCCGCATCATGGTCCGCCGGGCGACATCCGGTGGCCGAAAAGACACATTTCTGTGCCCCTCGTATGGCTGCTCCACTGTCAGCGCGTGGTATGACGAAGTTGAGACGGCTGTCCTTGACGCCCTCCGCGGCTGGCTTCACGAGCTGGAGGTCGGCGAAGCCGTTTCCGCGGACGACAGCTCTCTTCTCAGCGCCCTGTCCTCCGCCATTTCCGCCGATCAAAAGCAGCTTGCCAAACTGGAGGCGCAGGAAACCCGCGCCTACGAATTTGTCGAGACCGGCGTCTACACGCCTGAGGTTTTCCTCCAGCGCTCGCAGTCGCTGGCAGCCGATAAGCTGGCTATCCTTTCGCGCATTGATGAGAACCAGCGTGCCATTGACGATATCGACCGTGCAAAGCAGACGCGTGCCCGTCTCGCCCCTGCCGTCCGCCACGTGCTCGAAACCTACCCTCTCGCCGGATCTGTGCAGGAGCAGAACGATCTGCTGAAAACCGTCCTGCAAAAGATCGTCTACCACAAACAGTCCAAATCCTACAGCAAAGCCGGCAGCGACATGCGCGTCACCCTGTACCCCCTCACAGATTGATTCCCCGCCTTCCAAGCAAAAATCAAAGAACCCGTGTAATTGAGATCCTCAATTACACGGGTTTCATTCATGCGTACCGGCTAATTGCCTATTTTGCAATATGCTCATAATACGCCATGAGCTTGCGCTCCGGCCCCGGGCCGTCCTTGTCGAGCAGGAACGCCTTGGCCAGCGACGCGTAAAACTCCGGGCGGTTGAGTCCGAACTCTACGGCGACGGGGTAGTAGTCCGAGTACATCATGTTGAGCGTCACGCCCCACGCCCAGCGTGGGATCTCGTTCGGCTGAATGCCCATGCTCTCGGCCACCGCCGTTGTCTGTTCCATTGTCCAGTGCGGGCCGGTCGTGCCGTCGGCGTTTTGCATGTGGGCTGCCCACTGCATCGCCGTTTCGCGATCAAATGTGGCCGTCTCCGGCTCGTCGTGGTGCCCGTGCAGCTTTTCAATCCTGCAGATCGTCTTCGCGTACAGGCCGACTTCTTCCGCGCTGCCGAGCGTCACCGGCTTTTCCATCGCCTCGTGCAGCTTTGCGTAAAGCTTTTCGATATATTCTTTCATCTCGTCATGCCTCCTGGATATACCGGTAGAGTTTATCGACGTCGTTCTGGTCAAACCGCATATCGCCCAGCAGCGGGACAGATACGGTCAGCTTGTTTTCAAAGCGCGGCCTGGCCGCGTTGTAGAGCTTGTCGAAATCGATGTTCCCGGCGTCGTCAAAGATCTGCATCATCTTGACCGCCGGATTCTCGCGCAGCGCAAGGATCTTTTCGCGGCTGCCCTCCATGATGAGCGCCAGCATGATCCCGGCCCCGATGCCCTTGCCGCCCGGCAGGTGCGGGATGACCTCATTGTCTGCGTAGCGCATCGCTCCGCGCATGGCCTGATCTATCGTCACTGTCATTGCAGATTTCCTCCTTTAAGGATGGGGCGGCTATTGCCGCCCCGTGCGTTTAGCCGTTGCAGCACCCGCCGCACTTCGGGATCGGGTTGTAGAGCGACTGCGCCGTGGTCGCGGTGCCCGTGGTGACGTCGGCGACCTGCTTGGGATAAAAGGTCGCGTTGACGTAGGTGACGATGGAGTTATCACCGCAGCAGCGGCGTTCGGCCTCCATCTTGACCGCATCAAGCGCTTCCTTGCGGACGGACTCGACGTCCTGCTTGACCAGCGCGAAGCTGTCCTCGGTGCGCTGGTTGTGGACGGCCTGCTTGCACAGCGCCTCACGCCCGTCGATATAACCGTACATCTCCAGCATCTTGCCGTCGTTGTACGTGTTGGCCTTGAGCAGCGCGATCTCGCTGTCCTTCGCGGCCAGCTTCTGCTCCCGTTCAAGATCGTAGCGCGTGACCGGCATGTTCTCGCTGCACGTCGGCTCCTGCTGCCGTGCGGCGAGCATGGCGGCGACCGTCATGGCAGGCGTGACCGCCGCAGCGATGTCAGCGGCTGCCGGCTTGTTGTTCTGTCCGATGCCGCCCAGTAGATTGCCGAGCCCGCCGTTTGCCAGACCCAGCGCGGCGCCGCCGATGCCAAAGCCCAGCGCAGTCCCTGCGAGTCCCTTACTTGCGTATTCCATAAAAATCCCTCCGAAAATGTAGTAAACCGGCCGGTTTCTATGTTCAGTCTACCGCTTCCCCGATTCCCGAGGGGGACATCTGTGGGACACTTCCGGGACAGTTCTGTCCCATTTGCGTGGATTTTTGTTTTTTTATAAAATATTTTGAAAACCCCTTGACATATACGGTATTACAGTATATAATATAGCCATAAGATAAAACAAGGCGAGATCCGGAGATCAAAAATGAATGCAGGAGGAACACAAGATGAAACAGTATAAATACTTCTTTAAGGCATATGACGAAAACGGCCAGATGTTTTTCTTCCACCGCTCGAACTCTGCAAGCCGGCTTCTTAAGCTGGCCGAAAAAGCCAGCTACGATGATAGCGGCGAGATCCTCTCCCGTTGGTATTGCGGGCGGACTGAACACAATATACCCGCAGAGATCCAGTATCGCGTATGCTGCGGCGAGAAGATCTGAGTTTTAGATCCACCACATTCCATTCCAACAAAAACTGCTCCGGTGCAACCGCATTGGAGCAGTATAATAAAAATGAGGGGGCAAATATCATGGCAAAAGCAACAGCTTACTGCAAATGTGAAACATGCGGAACAGAATTTACGAGAACGGCCAACAAAGGGCTCCGCGCCGAAGCTGATAGCTGGGCTTTGTGGGCGGCAGACCACTATACGGAATGCCCTGCCTGCTACGCAAAGCGTATGCGCTCCGAAGAATCGAAGAATCCGATCACGGCGCTCGTTGGGCTTGATGTTCTCAATGCACAGATCGTGATCTCCATTACCGGGAACACCCGGCCCGTGAAGGATGCACTCAAATCTCGCGGCTATCGCTGGGATGTTCCGTTTGAAACAGGATTGTCCGGCATCCTGGACACGGGAACTCGATTCAACGCGTGTTGGAGCAAGGAACTTCCGGCGCCCAAATATACCACTGCAAAAGAATTTTCAGAAGCCGTTTCCTCTGCTGTTTCCGATTCGATCCGCTCGCTGAAAGAGATCATCCCTGAACTCGAATTTAAGAACTCTTTCACGCAGATGGATTATATGCTCTTCTGCGATATGGCAAAGCACCTCGCAGAAGACGACGCCGCTGTTGCGAGCGCAATAGAAGCGCTCGAAAAGCCGGAACGCCCTGTATGCTACCCGGCAGGACGCTGGAACGGGAAATTCTATGGAAGGCCCGGAAGCTGGCGCATTTACCTGGATAATACGGAAACAAGTATTTCCGATGAAGATGTTTCAGCCATAAAAAATTACAAGTCCGCGCTGGCAGCGTACAAGGAAAAGTTGGAGGAGATCAAGAATGCGAATTGATCCATCATATCCACCGCTTGCTCTGTTGCAGAGAGTAACAGAAGAATACCCTGATGCCTGGGAGAAAATGAAACTGTTCCATGAAATGAACGGCAAGAACGGGCTTCCGAGATGGAATCAATGGTGCTATGCACCAATGTCCGCAGCAATGGCGATTGTGATGGGCGATTCTCCTGGCACATACGAAAACATTTCTGCCTCCACAAAGGCAACGCAAGAGATCGCTGCCCTTGCACCATGGATTGAAAACAAGGATGTGTTTATTGTCGGCCGTTCTTTGCAGGAACAATTGTTTGCACAAGAAGATGAGGAGTTTAAGATCGATAGCAAGGCGCTGTACCATATCCCGTACCGATCTTTTTATGTGCAATTCGCCGACGGCTTTCGGTATATTGATTCTCCGTGCCACGGTGTGTTTGTGCATCTTGAGGATGATGTAAATAGCGGCGACCACGAGCTGCGGCTGCTGTATCTCAAAGAAACCGGCAAAACCATCGGCATCCCAATCCATCTTGGAGAAAAAACGGTTCGTTCGAGCTTATCTCATACGGTAAACGAGGCGCTGAAAAATCTATCGGATGATAATCCAGAGATCCGCAGAGCCATGATCACAACTTTGGAGCGGAGAAACGCCGAGCTTGCCGCGCACAGACAGGCTTTGCAGATCGTACTTTATTTATGCAAGAAAAGCATTGAGAACGCCCCGAATCCAGAGGCCGCGTTTCTCAACACAAAAATCAGAAGCGGAGAAATCCATATTCATTTTTTATGATTCAGAAAAGGAGGCTGCAGGGAATGCCGACTGGCACCCAGCGCCGTGCTTGCAACAAGTGGGACGCTGAGAACATGTCCGCCGAAAAATATTTCTAAAAATTCGTAAAAAGCTCTTGGCGTATACGGTAATACAGTATATAATAGGGCCATACAGATAAAGCAGGCGAAAGCCGGGAGGCCAAAACAATGAACCTAACAGTTAGCTATGCAGAGTACAAAAAAAATTGGTCCAAGTGCAGGACCGTTAATGGCAGCTACAATGCTGCCGACAAGACCATCGTCGTCATGACCCCGGACGAGATCTACGAGCTTGGCCAGATCATCCCCGCTGAGGAGATCGAGTCTTACCGCGCGGAGCTGATCGCATCCGGCAGCCCGGAGTTTGCCGACACCTACCATATCCTCGGTCTCTACGCCGACGAGTTCCGCGGCGCATCGATCAGCGATTTTGACTGCGCGACGGCCGAAGAATCCGCCTGGATCGCGAAAGCGCTCCAGATTGTAAACAAATAAGAGGAGGTTACAATAATAATGTTTAACATCGTGTCTGTGTGGGGCATGCCGACCAACCCCAAGTACAACCCCGACACCGCCAACAATGGCGGCGGCTACTGGCAGTTTGCCGGCGGCATTTTGGCCGATATCTCCGGCCACCTTGTCACCGTAGATATTGTCAACACCTCTTGCGGCGACTTCGGTTCGCGGTACTACGTCGACGTGCTTGCCGACGGTTATCACTGGCGCTTTGCCGGCGGTACGATGGCCGACGCGTCCATCGACGCCCCGGAGGAAATCGACGCGGCCCTTGCGTCCATCTCCGGCGTCCTTGGCGTAAACGCCGCCGACCTCATGTTTGCGGCGCTGGACGCTGCATACATCTGCGCTCAGGAGGTATCCTATGCCGACTGACACCCAGCGCCGCGCTCGCAACAAGTGGGACGCTGAGAACATGTCCGTGATCTCCTGCAAGCTCAAGCGGGAGATCGTGGAAACCTTTAAGGCTACGGCGAAAGCCAACGGCACGACCCCGAATGAACTGATCCGCAAATGGATCGATGCGTATATGCGGCAAAACATGCCAGCAGAGCAACCTTCTGCTGACAAAATATGATTTGAATGTAAAAAAGCCCGCCCGGAGCGTAATGCTCAGGGCGGGCTGCTTTGTGCCAGGCGGCGGGCGATATTGTAGATGTGCGGCAGGCGGCGGGAGATGGTTTTGCGGTCGATGCCGATCTCGGCGGCGGCGTCCATCTGCGGGAGCCTGCGCACAATATAAAGCTTCACGATCTGCTGATCGATCTGATCCAGTATTCCCTCGTCAGTGACGCGCTCCCAGTCGCTGCGCGTGAGGTGTTCCAGCTCCTTCGGCAGAGCCAGCCGCGCAGTTATTTGCTGTCACTCCCTTCTGCCCGCCGTCCTGGCAGGTTTTATCTCATGGCAGCAGCCAGTTTTTTCAGGAGATCATCGCCGTACTTGTAGTCGGCGAGATATTTGATCGTGTTGTCCGCAAGTCCGGCCTTTGCTTTGATGGTCTTCTTGGCGTCCTCGACGGCCTTGTCGTCGGTTTCCGTGTCGTAGTCCACCCACGGGAGCTTGCCGTGCTTCTGCCATACGCGGCTGTTGTAGCCGCCCTTGACGCCGATGTTGCCGACGCCGGTGATCTGCACGCCATTATCCCAGATGGGCGTACACTCAACGGCCAAGCCGTCTCCGACGTACAGGCCCCAGTGTCCGGGCATCCAGAGGCCCTCGCCGGGAATCAGCTTGTCCCAGCCGGACGCGGATACGTCCTGACACTTCGCGATCATGCCGTCTGCGGAGACGTCCGGGACGGCGTTTCCGGCGTATCGGGCGCCGCCGTGGTAGGCGTTTTTGTTGCCGTTCCATCCCCACAGGATTCCCTTTGTGAGATTCACGCAGTCAAAGCCAAAGTAGCCCTTCCCGATCAGCCCGCGGAATCTGGCCTGCTTTGCGGCGTCGTACCAGTCTGGGTATTGCTTCGCCTTTTCCGTGATAATGCCGTTCGTCACGGGCGAGCCGAAGCAGCCCCACATGTACACGGTTTTGTAATTCTTTGCAACGTCGATATGCCGCCTGACGAGCTCAGAAGCTTTCATGATGCTCATTTCTGCGCGTCCTCCTGCGGCTTGCCTGCCGCATCGATGGCGTCCTGCGTTTTCTGCGACTGCGTGCCGAAATAGAACGTGATGACCGTCAGGAAGATCGTGAGAAAGTCCTTTCCGGTGACATCGCCGCGCAGGGCGAGGACGGCGAAGATGATGGTCAGGCCGAGCGTGACGATGGATTTGACGCTCAGCAGATTGCCGAGCCGCTTCTTGATGTTTTCCATATGTATACTCCTTTCAGTCCTTCAGCACGATCTCCGCGATGCGTGCCGCTGTTTCCGGGCCATATTCCTTGGCCCACTGCTTCATAAATTTCTGCGCATACTTCGCGCGGTTTTCATTTTTGGCTTTCCAATAGTAAAATCCCCCGGCGGCCGTTGTCAGGGCGAGCTGTGCGACCGTGATCTCCACGATCGGCACGCCGAAGATGCAGAGGAGGATGAGGAACAGGCTGACCGCCGTGTTGCCGATCAGCCAGAATTTCGAAAATTCCATCATCCAAGCCCCGCGTGAGCCAGCGCCCAGCCGACAAGACCCGCGACGATGGCCGTCGCAACCGCCATGATGATCGCGTCCCAGCGCTTGCCGGGCTTTGCCGTCAGCTCCGAAACGCTGGACTGCATCTCGTCGATCTTCTCGTCCATCGTTTTCATGTGCTCGGCCATGACAGCCACGCTGGACGCGATCTTGCTTACGGCGTCATTTCTCTTTTCGAGATCCTTGATTCGTCCGGTGTTCCTGTCGACGCAGCCGCGGATTTCCGCGACTGCAATGCTCAGATCCTGCAAGTCCATGTTTATCTCCCTTCCGCGCTATCAGATCGGCACAAAGGCCGCGTCTGTCCACTTTGCCCTCGCGCCTGCCGCGCCCATCCAGATCTTGATCTCGCCGTTGTGCGTGTAGTAGGCGTTCTGGATGAGGGCCATTCCGGATGCCCACGCGATCGGATTGTCAGCCGTGCCCTGTTTTACGGCCTGCTCAACGTACTCCTGCCGGACGAGGATCTTGTTGACGTAGATGTTGCGCCAGTCGTAGCCCAGCTTGTCCGACTGCGTCACGTCCTCCGTGATGCCGCCTGCGGCCTGCACCAACCTGCCGTCTTTGATGGCGGTTTTGAGCTGCGTAAGCTTAGTTTCCGTCATAGGTAGCCTCCAATTCCGCCAGAATATCACTGGCTGTTTTCTTGCCCATCTTGCAGGTACAAGTGCCATCGCGGTTGTCGGTGATCGGCCCGGCCACGCAGTAGCCGGAGCAGTCGTTCTCCCGCATGGTCTGCTCCGTGCCATCCTCATCCGGCTGCTTTTCCACGACCGACCATACCAGTCCGTCCGTAAACAGCTGCGCCGCCTCCGCATAGGTCATCTGCAGTGTGACGGTCTTTGACGCCCGGCCGTCCCAGTCGCGGTCGATCTCCTTGCCGGTGATAGAGGCCTGATATTCCATATTGCCTGCTTTCAGATACAGCACTCTGTCTTTTTCCCCTTTCTGTCCCCGTTTCCGCCGTCAGAAGCACCACGCTGCCGCAACATATGAGTTCTTCTTCGGCTCGGCGCGGTACGCGCTGCCGCTTTGGTAGAGCCTGACATAGGTGGTGGTACTCGTCACGACCGGCGAGCGCGTCCACCATTCGACATTCGCGCCGGAGCGTGCATATTTGCGGCGATTCGCCCCCGTCGTGTAATACGGGTACTGCGTGCCCTCGCCCGGCGCACTGAGGCTTGCTGTGCCGAAGAGTTCCGTCTCCGACGGGATGAACAGCTTGTCGACCGTCGTTACAATTGTCGTGCTCGCACTTCCGGCACCGGTCAGCTTGGATACCTCACGCACGGCCGCCCTGACCTCATCCGGGAACTTGTTCAGTATCTCGCTCATCGCGGTGGTACGGACAATGGAGTTCTCCCAGCCGTCGGTGTTGTGGCCGTCAGACCGCATGGCGTAGGTGAGGGAATAGACCTCATGCATCTGCAGAGTAAGCGGTGCAGTCCCGGAGCCATCGGCATAGGTATCGTGATCCTTGCCGATGATATCGATCATGAATGACACGCCGATGTCCATCTTCTTCTTGTCCCCGACCGCCCACGTCTCAGGCACCTGCTTTCTCTGGCAGGCGGCGATGATCGTCGCCCAGTCGTTGTTCGCGAAAACGGGATCCAGCACGAGTGGCGGTGTCTGCGCGGATAGCATCATGGCGCGCCTGCGCTTTTCCATCCAGCTCATGACGCCTCCTTCACGGCGATCACGACGCCGTCCTTAATGGACAGCTCCCACGTCTCGCCCGCGCCGAACGCCGGCGCTTCGCCGATGTATTTTACCGTTGCCGGGAATGTGACCGTGATCGTCCCGCTCGCCGCCGTCGTAATACGCAGCCAGCACTCAAACTTAGTGCCAGCCGGAAACGCAAATGTTACGGTTCCAACGTTAGTCAAATAGTACTCGACATTGTCTCCTAAGTTGACTAGATTAGGTGCATCTATCGAGGTACTCGACGGCACTGTTTGCAGTGTTACAGTTTGGAAGCTTGCTGCACCGGCTGCTGTAACAGTTAAAACTTCAGAAGTGCTGCTAGAAATTCTTGTGAATTTTGCGAACATCTGAGATCCACCAGCTAAAAAGTACACTGCATTATTATATACAGCAATTGGAATCTTACCGGCACGTGCAGCAGCTAGGATCTGTGCAGATGTTTTATCACATGTGTAGCTACTTCCAGAAGCAGTTACTGCACAGATAAAAAAGTCCAGTTCTCCAGCATCCCATACGCCATCAATCACACGTAGATATTTTCCATTATCTGCTGTTGTAACAGCTGGTAAAGCGTCTATTGGTAAATTGGTTAAATTTGACCCATCACCATAAAATTTATTTGCATGAACTTCATTCCATCGAGCCAAGCTTGTCCCCAAGGATGCACCACCACTTGTATACGGAGACAAATTACCATACATGGTTGACCCGCCACGATTAACTAATGTTCCTTCAATACCACCAATAATACCTGTAAATGCGATTTGTGTTACGGCGAACCATCCGGTATCTTCATTAGACTGAGCGCGAAACGTTATTCGGACGCGCTTACCGACGCCATCAACAGACGCCCCCATATACTGGGTATTTACAACCTCGTCAATTGGGATGTTATCCCTCTCTGCTACTAATACGTACTGGTTTGTAATGGAATCATATATCTCAATTTTGTAATATCTGCAATTCTGCTTGGCCTCCCTCCAATAGAACGATGCGCCGTTCTCCCACTTGAGCACCAAATTCGAATCAATCACAATAGAGACTTCAAGATTTCGGACATCCATCATAGACGGTGACCTGCTTGATGATGCATCCTCCCACGCCCCAGTAGAATCGCCCTCTGGTGTCACGCCTTTGGATTCTTTCAGGGCTTTATACCATCTGAAAACACCGGATGTAGTTTGATACATAACACGCGCATTTTGCGGGTAATTGGTTGTTTCGCTCCATAAACAAGCAGTCTGTGCTTTGCTCGGGCCTTTTCCAAAGTTAAGGTTTGTGCCGGATTTCCCGTCAAACAGTGTATCAATTTCCCAATTCTGAAACGGCATGAGAATCCCGTCATAGAAAATCTGCACATTGCCGCCGTTATATCGGAGGAAGCCAACTGCATTCACAGCGGGGTTGATGGATACGGCGCCTACGTTATTGATAATACTATTTATACCGCCACGCAATCTCAAACCTTGAATCTCGTCATCAACGCCAAGATAGTCCGTGCCGGGAACCGCGGCGCTGACGCCGCCCGCGCCGTCACCCTTCAGGATGCCGCTTGTCTTGATCTTGTCCTGCTTCCCGCTCAGATCGACCAACCCGGCAGCCGCCGAAGCGATCTCCTGCTTGTCGGCTTCCGTAAAATAGTCCGTCCCCTTGACCGGTGTCTTTCCCGCAGGCCCCTCTGCGCCTGTTGCGCCGGTGTCGCCCTTCTCGCCGCGCGATGGCTTTCCCGTGTCGGTCGCCCCGAGATACCAGTTGCCGTTTTCTCCGATGGTCGGGGTAACGCCGTCCGCGCCGCTTGCGCCCGCCGGGCCGGTGTCGCCCGGTTCGCCCTTCGGCCCCTGTTCGCCCGGATCTCCCTTGTCGCCCTTTGCGCCCTGCAGCGGTCCGTTGTTGACCCACGCATTCGTCACGCCGTCGTAGATGTAAATGTCATACGGTGCAGCCGCGCCCACGCCGTAGGCGTCGCCTACCTCCGGATTCTCGACCGACGCCTGCAGCGCGGATACCGATCCGTAATAGCCCTTGACTGTAAAGCCCGTTCCCATATCGCCCTTCGGGCCGGTCGGGCCTGCCGGGCCCTGTGGTCCGGTCTGCCCCTGCGGGCCGGTTTCTCCCTTCGGGCCAGTCGCGCCAGTGTCTCCCTTGTCGCCTTTCTCTCCCTTTTCGCCGGGCTCTCCCTTCGGGCCAGTGTCGCCGGTCGCGCCCTTCGGGCCTTCCGCGCCGGTGTCGCCCTTCGGCCCCTGAGGGCCGGTATCGCCCGTCTCGCCCTTTTCGCCCTGCGGACCCTGAGCGCCGGTGTCGCCCTTTGCGCCCTGCGGGCCCTGCGGCCCCGCCGGTCCGGTCTCGCCCTTCGGTCCTTCCGGGCCGATGACGGAGCCGAGGTCGACTGTGCTTCCGTCTGTCAGCGTAAAGACAAGCCGCCCCGCGTCCGTAACCTCCACGGCCTTTACCCCGCGGGAAATCAACCCGCCGATCGTCACCGTGATCTGATTTGGAATTTCTACCCTCATACCTGCTCCTTACTCCACAAATACCCGGTTCCCGCTTGCCAGCGTCGTCTTGTCGCCGTGCGTGTACCGGATATCGTAGTTGTACTTTCCCTTCGTGAATTTTGCCGTGACCGTCGCGTCGAAGTTCAGCGTGACCTGGTCATTCTCCACCTTCGCAAAGCTGAACGTGTGGACGGTCTGCCGCGTATCGTCCAGAAACACGACCGCCATGCTGTCCGTCGTCCCGATCGTGACGGCCTCGCCGTCCTGGTCCTTCAGGTCGAACCGCAGCACGATCGAGAACGTGTCCCCTTCGTACCACCGCAGCACCCCTTTGTCGATCCTCGGGCTCGGATAAGCCCCCGGAATTGGTGTCGCCATCCCGCATCCCTCCTTTTTTCCCAGTGTAGCAGACCCCCGCGCATGATTCACCCCACGCCGCGAAGCAAAGGCCGGGGCATCTGCCCCGGCCCGCTCGTTATTTTTCTTTCAGCCACTTGTCAATATCCTTGGACTTATCCGCCCGGTTGAACCCCAGCGCCACATAGGCCGCCAGCAGTTTCTCCTTGAGCTTCTTCCGCTCCTCTGGCGAGGCCGCGATATACTGCGGCTTGTACGCCTTTGTGATCTCACTGCCGATATCGCCCTTCTCGGCTCCGTGGTCGAAGTATTCCTTTGCCGCCGCTTTCAGATCCCCGCCATCTTCGATAGTTTGCAGGATCTTTCCGTACTTCGTATAGTCCTTCCCGCCGGTCCACTCCTTGTAGAGCCAGTACGCCTTGTTCTCATCCTCGGCGTAGTCGTTCGCAAGGATCTTCTGGATCGCCTTCTCCTGCGTCACGGTCCCGGCGGCAACGGCGTCCTTGAGATCCTGCTTCTGCCTCGCTTCCTGCGCGTCCTGGATCTTCTCGTTCATGTAGTCGATCCGCTCCTGCGTGCTCTTCGGCTCCATCTCCGCCTTCTGCGTATCCCCGGCAAGGACCTGATAATAATACTCTGCCTTCGCCTCATCGCTGATATCATAGGCCTTCAGCAGCATCATCTTGTCATAGTTCTTCTCCAGCTTCCGCGCCGCCTGGATGAACGCATAGGTCTCCCGCTGGTCCTCGCCTCCCTCGGTCATGCCCTGATAGGCGGCAGTCTCCTTCGCGGACAGCGACTTGAACCCGCTCTCCACCCAGCTCTGCGCCTCTTCCGTCGCCGTCTTGCCGAACAGCAGCGCCTGTGCCCAGCTCTTCGCCCGGTCGGCTGCGTTGCCATTGTACACGGGATACTGCAGAATGTCGCGTCCCTCGTTGTCGACCGAATAGCTTCCGCCTTTCCATGCCGCCACGCCGCCCTGGATCAGCTTTCTCGCCTGTCCTCCGCCGAACGGCGTCGCCAGATACAGGCCCGGCTTCAGAAGCTCGTTTCCGATGGTCTGTGCCTTCTTCGCAGGCGCCATGTCCTCGTTCTTTGCCAGCAGCGCCTTCTCGATGTTTCCGAGGTTCGGGATGGCCGACGTCACGGCGATCCTGCCGCTGTCAATGTCCAGCCCCAGCGCCTCATCCACGCCGAGGATCGTCAACGCCTGCGTGCCCGGGAACTCAGAAATGATGTTCCCTTCAAGGTTCTTGATCGCCTGATACGTGCCCGGCTTCTCCTTCGTGAAGTCCCATTTCCCGGATACTGCCGCCTGCACCGTGTTCGGCAGCTGATACCCCGTGAAATCCCCGACCGTATCATTGATGATATCCAGCGGATCCAGCGCCGCGCGCCTGCCCGCAATGCTCTCGTAGAACTCATTGTAGATCCACGCGCCAATGAGGAATTTGAACATCGCCTTCGCCAGCGCCGCCACGCCCTTCTTCCTCTCCTCCTGTGCCATATCCTTGAAGATCCAGCTCAGTTCGTTGTTGACCTCCAGCTGGAACTGCGTGAACAGCTTCACCAGCGGGTTCCGCGCGGAATACAGCGTCGGCGTCGAGCCTTTGCTGCGGTCTGCTATCACGCCGGATGCAAACTGATCTGCCTCCTGCATCGCGCTCGTCTCGCTCATGCCCCTGCGCAAGTTCTGGTAATACCGCGCACGGACGACACTTTCCGTCGTAAACATGTCAATGGATTCCATCAGCCAGCCTGCACCGGCGGAGACTTTATCCATCGTGCTCATGGCCAGCCGCCTGTAACCGCTGCGGTTGTTGATGAACGTCGACGCAGAATCCAGCCCGTCAGCGGTCTTGTAGTTTTTCAGCGTATCCCACATGCCGCGCAGCACGTCCGCCGTCGACACCTGGCTCCATGCCTGCGTGATCGGAATGAAGTTCGTGAGCGCCGAACCCACGTTGGCCGCGACCATGTTCGCGCCCACGCGGGACTCAAACTTCTTCATGACGTTGTAGAACTTTCGCCCCATGAGCTTTTCCATGCCCCGGTCGAGCCGCGACTTCTTTCCCGCCAGAAGGTTTGTGTATTCGTCCAGCTCATCCACAAAGTTCGAAAGCCCATACCGTCCGTTCTTCGTCAGATTTGCAACCTGCTCGTTGGCCTCATCCGGGTTGAGAAACGGGTTCATCATGATCGCATCGATCCGCTGTTTCAGTCCCTCATCTGACGCCCGATACCGGATCTGCGTTGCCAGCGCCCGCAGCCGCTGAATGTCCGCCGTGTGGAAGATCACGTCCGTCGCGACCTCGATGTACCGGTCAAAGCCCTGCAGCGCGTCATACGCCGTCGCGTAGCCGAGTCGGTTCTGGATATTCGCCATGTACCGGATCCCCGGTTTGAAGTTCGCCGTGAGGCCGTTGATCGTCGCCGGCAGCGGCGACACATCGCCCTCGATCCCGGCCGCCCTTGCGAACTTCTGCAGAATGCTGCCGCCTTCCTCGTTCTCCTGGAAGTGTGGGAAATATCCCTGCAGATAATTGACCGGCTCATAGCCGTTCTCAATGCGCACCCGGTTCATGTCCTCAAAGAGCTTGTCGTAGACCTCATGGAAAACCTTCACGGCCGCCCGTACCTTGCCGAGATCCAGATTCGGATTCTGCTTCTCAAACTCCTGAATCGCCGCGTTCCACTCGTCGAACGTCTTTCCGCCGCGATGCTCTGCGCGCGGATGTTTCTTGAGGTAGTCCCGGTTAAACTCTGCTTCGCCCAGCCACTGCACGGCGTAGCTCTCGGAAACGAGATTCCCCTTCCGCACCTGCCGGTCAAGCTTCAGCTCCCGGATCCTGTCCTGCTGCTCGACCAGATAATTCTTCCGCTTGCTCTCGTTTTCGTGTACAGGCCAGAAATACTTGTTGATAAACGCATTGGCCTTTTCGTCAGAGACCTTGCCCTTCCGCGCAATATCCCGGATGTTCCGCTCCATCGTCTCGCGCTGGTACTGGATCCCCATGTTCTTGTCGACCCACTTGACGGCCTCTGCTTCCGTCAGCGCCTGCTCAGCAAAGTCCCGCAGCCCCTGCTTGCGCTGCGCGTTCCATGCCTTGAGCTTCAGCGCCAGCATGTCATAGTCTGCCTTTGCCTCGTAGACCTTCAGGATCTGCTGCCCGTTTTCCAGCCCTGCCACATAATCCGGGCTTGTCTCCCCGCGCAGCAGCCGGTTCACGATCTTCTGGTCTGCTTCCGTCAGCAGCGTCTTGCTCTGCGCTTTCTCGACCACTCGCCTTGCGTCCTTCAGCTGCGCCCACATCTGCTTCGTTTCTTCCGCTGTCTGCGGAATAGCAAGCTTTTCTTTGGCCTTGTTCTGTGCCTCCAGATACCGCTGCGCCACGCGCAGCCCGCTCGTCAGCCGGTCGATGGATTCCGTGAAATTTGCCTGCTGCCACTTCTTGAAGCTCGCCGCCTGCGGCCCGTAGTATTCGTCCAGCGTTTTCTGCACCTTCTGGATCCCGCGCGCCACATCGTAGATCTGCATCAGCTGGTCGCTCGGCGCGGTAATGTCCGCCGGGAACAGCTCCGGCGCCATCTCCTGCAGCTGCTGATACGCCACGTCCACCGGCAAGCCGTCCTTGCTGATCGTCAGTGTCCCCATGGCCGCCTTCCGGAACAGATTGTAGTCCGCGATATCCTGCCGGTCCTTCTCGGAGATGGAAAGCTTCTGATCCCGGATGAACTTCTTGAGGTCGCCGTATTGCTCAATATACTGCGTGTCTTCTTCAATGCCCGCCTGATAGGCCGTTTCAAAGAGGTCATTCAGCTTCGCCCGGTCGAGCTGCCCGTCCGTAAAGAACGTCCGCAGCGCCTCCTCAGCCATCGGCCGCAAAACCTCCCGCTTCGCCTGCCCCGGCACGCTCAGATTTTCCGCCAGCTCATTCACCAGCCGGCTTTCCAGCCGCCGCACATACTGCGCAGCCTTCTCCCCCATCAGATCCCGATACCGCCCGTCCTGCGAAGAATACCGGATATCCGGGTTCGTTAGGCTGAAACTTCCGTTGTTTGCAACCGCGGACTTCACCTGCGCAGAATCAAACACAGCCCATGCCTTCACGCCGTTCTCAACCGCCTGAATCCCGTCGTATCCATGCCGTTTCAGCATCTCTACCATCCCCGGCGTATTGATCACCTGCCACATGAGCTCCGGCTTCCCCGCCTGTTCCCATACGGCTTGCAGTTCGCTAGGTCTGATCTGTAGCCGCTTCGCAAGATCCACATAATTCCCGCTATATCCGCCGTCAGTGTTTCCAATATCCGCCGGATTCTCCACGCGAATATATGCCGGGATAATACGATCGACGTTCCCTGCGTAGATCGATGCCTCCGGCATAATTCGCTCAACGCTGCGCGTCGCAGTGGAGTATTCTTCCGCGTACTTGATGTTTGCAGTCAGCCAGATCGGTTTCCCGCCTACATCAAACTTTGTAAATTTCGCTCCGGCACCGTGGAACACCATCAGTGGCTCGCCTGTCTTGTTCGTTGCCTTGCTGTCTGCGAACCAATCCCGGAACGCTGCCGTCTGCGTCTTCTCCCGCTCATCAATCAGTTTCTGCATGAGCCTCGGATTCCGCAGGAAAACGGCGTCCTTAAACACACCGCGCCCGCTCCCATCGTCCAGCATCGCAGAGACGGTCTCAAGGTTCTGTTTATCCCGCTCCGACGCCTGCCGCGCGCTGGCAGAGAACCGAATGTCATTTTTCTTGGTCGGCGACAGGTTGTCCGTCCGTTTGATCTGGTTCGCGTCAAGCGCTACATAGCTCGTCCCTCCGAGTTCCCGGTCGCTTACAATAAGGCCATCGTATCCGTTCCTCCGCAGAAAGTTTACAAACCCTCTCGCCATTTGTCTCGTCTGCCCGTACTCGCCGTATTCATATGCTTCCTGTACGTCTGCATAGTCTCCAGCGTATGCGCCGATTTCATCCGCCAGCCAGTCAAGGCTTGTCTCGTATGGATTTTTGATATTCAGATAATACTTTTCCGCTTTTCCGCCTATCTTCGCAGACGCATCGTGGTCGCTGAACCAATGCCCAATCAACGCCGTCGCGGCAAGGCTCGCGTCTGCTGCATTCCCAAGCGCATTTTCTCCGAGTTTTCTTCTGTTGAACACGGTAAACTCTCCATACGTCGAGTGATACACCGGCAGCAGTTTCTGGTCTGCGTCTTCCGTCCTTACTTGAGAATCTGCGAAGAACTTTGCCTGTCTTTCGCTTAACTTCGTTCCGGCCGCATCCGTTTCGTCTGACATCTTCGTTTCCTGCTGCGCGCTGGCGGAGAATTTTCCCTTGACAGTTTCTCCCGTTTTGGATATACTGGCTTTAGATGCAGCACTTGTGGTGTCGGCAAGAGAGCCGGAAACGGTCACTCCCCGGGACGGTTCTTGTGCTGCATCTTCTTTGTTGAAGACGAACGTTCTTCCGTCCGGTGTCACAATTCTGTGCGTGTAGTAGTGGTTCCCGTTCTTGTTCACAACGACCGCCATGTTTCCCCGCTGCCCATTCAGCACGACCGGCGCAGCAAAGGTGATCGTTTGCTTTTCTCTTCCTTTGTGGTTCTGGTGTCCACCGATTTCTTTTCCGCGTTTCAACACCATCGGGGCAGCTGCGACCGCTGCCTTTTCTTCGTTTGTGTCTGCGTAGTCAACCGCTTTGTTGATATCCTTCGGCGAGAAATAGATTTCTCCATAGCCCTGCCGGTCGACCTTCCCGCCATACTTCGCAAGCAGATTGACTGCCCACTTCGCCGCCGCTGATTTGCTCGTGAATTTCGTCGGTGTCTGAATGGACGCCACAACATTCATTTCATTCAGCTCGCCGATGCTGTTTCGCAGCTGGTCCTTAATACTCGCTGTCTCCGGGTCGTACCCGGCAGACCATTTATTCCCCGCCGGTGGTGCTCTTGCGCTGCCGGATTTTTTCTGCCACTGGCCGACCTCCATCTTCACGTCCGCGCGCAGCTGGTTCGTGCCGTAGTCCGTGCGGTTCATGCCGGCGTAGGTATCCGCGACGATCTCCTCGACGTAGGCGTCCGTATCGTCGCCGTAGATCCCGGCATAGGCGTCCACATAGCTCTCGATCATCTCCTTTGTTATCTTGCCCTCGCCCAGCAGCCGCTTCTGGATCTTCGCCGCCATCTCCGGCCAGCGCTTGACAAGCAGATGATACCCCTCGTGCTTCGCCAGCTCGAACGCGGAATACTCCTCGCTGTCCGCCCGGATGAGGACGGAACCGTCCTCCGTCACGGCAGCGTCGGCATAAAACGTCTGCCCTTCGATCTCCTGCGCCAGCTGCCCGGTGAAGAACCGCACGTTCTGCACGCCCATCGACCGGAAGAATTTTGCCGCCGCCTGGATATCTTCGCTTCTTCCCTCCTTCCCCTTCGGCATAACGCGCACTGTCTGCGTGTTGTTCTCGCCGAAGCCAAGCTCCGAAAGCGTTACTTCATCCCAAGCCTTTGCGAGATTTCTTGCACTTTCCGCTCTCTTTCTTCCGGCGTCAGCTCTTTGCCGCTGCTCTGTGCTTTGGCGAACGCCTCCAGCCTGTCCTTCGGCACGCTGACCAGCCTGCCCGACTTGTCCTTCATCAGTAACCTCGATACTGCCATCGTTTACTCCTTTCTGCCCGGCGGCAAGGCCCGCTCGATAGGCGGCTGCCGCCACGTCCTGATTCATTCCCTCTGCATAGCGCATGGCCCGCTGCTCGCTCGCGCCGAGTCTGCCCTGCTCATAGACCTGTCCGAAGCTCTGCGCATACTGCTCCGCCGGCATGCCCGTCGTGTTCCCGTTCAGGAAATACGCCGCCGTCTGCTCGTCGTAGCCCGCTCTCTGGGCCTGCGTCTGCAGATACTGTTCCTCCTGCTGCAGCGCGGCTTCATCGAGCGCCTGCTCCGCGTCCTCCGTCTGCTGCTGCGTGTACTGCACCGGATCCAACTCTCCCATGTTCTCCGTCCCCGGAATTGGCGCAAATAAGCTGTCCTGGTCGTACTGCCGCTGCGCCGCCTGCTGGGCCTGCTGAACGGCCTGTACAGACTGTTGTGCGCGGCTCTGTTCCTGCTCCTGCTGATATTGCTGTGCAAGCCTCTGGTTTTCCTGTGCCGTCTCCGCAGCGCTCTTGTAGATCTGGAATGTCTTCTCGTCCGCCTCGGCCTGCGCCTGCTCCTGCCGGGCCTGTTCCTGCAGCTGCTCGAGCCGGGTCAGCGTCTCCGGCACGCGCGGCTCCTGCCCTTCGTCCACGGCCGCCTGCTGCTCCTTCGCCACCTCACGCAGTGTGTTCTCCACGGCCTTCTGCGTCACCTCGCCGCCATCGTCCACGGTCTGCTGCAGTTCCTCGGCCAGCTGGTGCGCCTTCGTGCCCTCTTCCTGCGCCATGCCATAGTCGATGACGTCCTGCACTTCGCCCGCCTCTATGACCGCTCTGGCCGTCTGCGTGACGTTTGCCTCCAAAATCACGCGGTTCACGCCCGCATAAGTTCCTGCCATCGTAAGGCCGGACAGGCCGCCCGCAAGGAACGAAAGGCTGTCTTCCTTTACGAAGTCTCCGACCATCGCCGCCAGCGCCTGCGCCGGTGTCTTGCCCTCTGCGATATAATTTGCGTAGGCCGTCATGACCTCACCCCGGTCGTGCTTTGCCACCACGTCATACGCACGGTTTAGCCAGTTGGACGCGATCTCTTCCGCGCCTTCCGACGCGAACGACCGCAGTGCCTTCCTCCACACGGCCTTCCCGCTCAACATGTTCTCGATGATATCGCCAACAGAATACTTTTCCGTAATACCCTCGATCGCGCCCTCGACGATACCGTCGACCAGCGCGTCCGCGTTGGACTTGCCGTTCTGAATGCCCTCATAGACCGAATCTGCCGCGACCTGCGATCCCATCACCCAGTTCATCGTCTCCGCGATCGCGTCTTTCGCGCCCGCTCCCACCGCGCCGCCGACCGTCCCGACAAGTCCCGTCGATACCGCCATGTTGACCGCGCTGTCCAGCGCCGACGTGCCCGCCTGATACAGAAACTGCCCCGTCGGGTTCATATCCTGCATCACGCTCTTACGGATCCCGGAGGACAGGCGAGACGCATTGTACGCCGGGCTATAAATATTCGTCGGCATATCCTCGTTCTGATAGCCGCCCGCCCAGCTCGGCAGCACGCCGCGCAGCGATTCTACATTGCCCAGCGCCTTCCCCGGTGCCAGCGCCGCAGAGAACAGCGTTGCCGCAGCTTTCCCCGCGAAGGATCCGCTTCCCATCTCCTGCGCCGCCTGATCGAGTTTCTGTGCGTTGTCGTAATCGTCCAGCACCTTCTGCCATTCCGCCAGCCGCTTGAGCGTGTCGTCACTGTAGCCTTTTTCGTTGAGCGCCGTCTTCGCGTCGTATTTCGCATACGCCCGCACCTGATACCCGTTCAGCTCCTGCCCGCGATACTGCCGCAGCAGGTTCTGCTCTTCCTCGCTCAGTCCGCTCATGGCATCCCGTGCCCGTTCCAGCACACTCTGGCTGTCCACAAGGTTCTTCCGATCCTGCAGCGCGTTGATCTCATCCTGCAGCTGCGTTGGGCTTTTCCCGCTCGCGGAGCGGCCATCTGCCGCAAAGTGTGCGTCTGCCTGTTCCTCTTTCAGCGCCTCGATCTGCTTCCCCAGCTCCTGTGACGTCCGCCGCATGCCGCGTACCTGGTCCCGCTGCGCATTCTGTGCCGCCCGCGTACGCCGGTTCAGTGCGCTTACATCCTCGCGTGTCTTCTGCGTCGCTGGGGCGAACTGCCCGGCCATCAGCGTGCTCTGCTGCCGAAGCGCCTGCGTTCCGAGCTTCCGCCCCTGCTCCGCCGTCACGCCGCGCAGATAATTCTCATACGTGCCGTATTCCGCCTGCATAGCCGGGGAACGGCTGTATTCCTGCTGCGATACCTTCCCGCCGATCGCGCTGTTCTGTGTCTTCTTCGTCCCGCTCAAATACGGCTTCATTTTTATCTGCGCAAGCTCCGCCTCGCGCACGGCGTTCTGATATGCCATAAACGCCGCATACTGCTTGTGCAGAGGATCGTCCACGGTTGTCTGCGTTCCCTGCCTGTTTTTCGCATAATCCTGATTTACCAGGCCGTACTTACTCGCGATCTTGATCTGCTTCTGGTCCAGCGTGATCCTTCCGCCGCGATAGGCTGAGGGAGCCTGCTGTGTGCTGGCTCCCTGTCCGTTTTTGACGCGCTCTGCGATCCGTATCTGTTCTTCTGTCAGTTTGATTCGTCCCATGCTGCCCTCCGTTAGCGCTGCCGCTGGTATGTCGCTCCGTATGCTTCGAGATACGCCTTGAAGGTGTTTGCCTGCAAGGTGTTGTACCCCTTACTGTTGAGGTAATAGTCGAGCGTCCGGCTATCCAGAAAAATCCCCGGGTTCTTCTTCCAGTATGCCATTGCCGCTTTTGCCAGCGTTTCGTTCTCTTTGTCCGAAAGCTCTCCGGAGCTGCTCTTGCTGCTTCCGCCGCCGGAGCCGCTGCCGGATTTCTTCGCTGCTGCCTGCTCCGCCGCCAGTGCCTGCAGGTACGCGGCGTTCTCGTTGTTAGCCTTCTGCGACCAGTAATCCAGCATCGTCCCCCACTGGCTTAGATCGTTGGAATATTCCGTGTTGTATTCGCTCCTCGCGTCTGCGAGGTCGGAATACCAGTCGCTCACCGTGTCGCGGTAGCGGCCATAGTCCGTGTCGTCCCGGCCTTTGACCAGGCTGTACTGGTTATAAAGGTCCGTCCCCTCATCCTGATACCGCTGGTATGCCTGCTGCTGCAGCTGCGGCACAATGTCGTTGAGGTTCTGCAGATACGCATTGTACGCCTGCTGCCCCACCTGCTCACCGTAGGTCGAGCCGTATCCGCCTGTCAGCGCCGCTGCCTGCCCCATCGTGTCCTGCATGGCAAGCCTGCCCTGCCGCTGGTACTGCTCGCGGTACTGCTGATAAAGTGGATCCGTCCCCAGATCGTAGCTGAATTTCTTCCGGTTCCGGATCTGGTCATACAGTTCTGTCAGCTCATCGTCCCAGCGCGACTGATACGCGCCCGGCTTGCTGGCTTTGACCTGGTTGAGATACGCCTGTGCCGCCTGCACACTGCTGGACGGCGTGTACCCGCCCTCAAGGCTGTTCAGCTTGCTCTGCGTATACCCCGATACGCCTGCCGATGTATACGGGCTGTTCCTCTGCGCGTAGCTGCCGCTGTAGTTATGGATCGTCTGATTTTTGTTGACCAGCTGCGACTGGTAGCTGCCGTCTGCGTTCACGCCCGTAATGCGGTACGTGCCGCCGCCGGTCACGACCTCGTCGCCCGTCGAAAGTCCAGCCGGGGCCTTGCCGCCGGTCTCTACTCTGTATACTCCCATCCTTTCACCGCCTTAAAGTCTGAAATGTGTCGCGTACTGCTTCGGCATGTGCGCCTGATTGTAGGCGTTGAAATACCCCTGCCAGTAGCTGTTATACTTTGCTGCCTCGTTCGAATACTTCGTTGTCTCCCCGTTGGCATCGCAGATCTTCATACTCAGGTACCAGCGGTAGATCTCGTCATACGGCCACGGGATCAGAAGCTCCGTCTCATAGTCCACGCTCTCGTCGTAGCCCGTAAATGCCGCCGGCTCCGTCTCATGCTCGTGCGTGCAGATGATATCCCGGTACACAATGCCGTCCAGCTCCGACAGCCACCGGATCTTATCCGGGTTCTCATACTGGTTCTGCATCAGCCGGTCGACCGTCTCGATCGCTTCCCGAATTTTCATTTTCCCTCCTTACCAAAAGAAGGGGCATTTCTGCCCCTTCCCTTGCTTCCTGCCGTCATGGGCATTTACTTGTCAGTTGTCTTCCTGTGCGCGTCGGAAAGCCTCTTCCTCCGCCATCCGTGCGTTCATGAGAACTTCGTATACCGGCAGCGGTACCTGCACGTCTTTGCCCTTCGGCACCATGAACGTCCTGCCGTTCACCGCCACGAATCGGCTCTGCTCCTCGTTCTCCTGCCCGCGAGGCAGGTAGATCGTCTTCATGACGTTCCACACGTCCTCCGGATTTGCCTGTGCAGCCGCCGCAGCGGTCTTCTCAGTTGCCATGGTATGTTCTCCTTTCTCAGTTGGCCGCGTCCGTGCCGGAGTATGCGCTGCAGCTCTCCACGCGGACCATGCGGTCCTCGTACAGCAGCTTTGCCGCCATCTCGGCCTTGTAGCCGACGGTCGAGAACTGGTTCAGCGGGCCGCCGATCTCATCCTTACCCTTGACGATCATCTGTAGGTTGCCGCCCTCCGGGTCGATCATCTTGTATGCGTCCTTGCCGAGGAACAGCGTCGCGTACACGCTGTAGTAGACCGCCGGATTTCCGTCAGCTGCTGCGGTCTTGACCGGGCAGGTCGAGTTGTTGAAGATCTTCGCCTCCGTCGTCTCGACGAACCGGACGCCGTGCAGCTCGCCGATCTCACCCGAGAACAGCGGCGTGACGTCTGCATACTTGTGCGCCTCGACCCATGCGTCCGAGGACCGCAGGTCGTATGCAACCGACGGATGGATGATCGCGACATACTTGCCGTCGATCTTCGGAGCCTTCATCTTCTTCAGCGTCGTCACGGCCTTGTTGACCTCGTCCGGCGTCAGCTTCGCCGTCATGTCGAGGCCTGCGCGGCTGGTGACCGCCGTGTGCGTGCCGCCCGTCGCGACCTTGTCGCAGTACTGCACGTTCGAGCCTGCCACGACCGCGTCTCGCACGCGCTTGTCGATGGACGTACCGGCGGAAGCGCCGAGTTCTTCGGTCGCGCCCAGGATGACGTTGTCCAGCGCATGCAGCTCCAGCTGGTCGGAGACCGTCACATACAGGCCGATCTGCTTGATCGCGCCGGTCGTGCTGGTCTGGCCCATCTTCTGTCCGGTCGGGATGACGCCCTCAGTCAGCTCCTCTGCGTCCTTCAGCGTGTTCCACTTGCGCCACTCGACGGTCTTGCCGTGGTTGCGCGGCAGCGCCTGACGGCCTGCCAGCTGTGCATGCACAAGGTTCGGTCTGGCGTTTTCAAGCAGCTGCGTGTCGTAGAACGTCTTCATGGTCGGCGCCAGCGTATCATTGCCGCTGAACGCGGTCGTCTGGCCGGTGCCTGCGTTTACGTAGTTGCCGGTCGCGTTGACAAGCGTACCGGCGTCAGCAAAAAACTGAAATCCGACTTTGGATTCAAACATATCTTCTTATCTCCTTTCTCAGGGGATCACTCGCTCCCCCATTGCTGCGCGGCGGCGCATGTCCTCCACCTCCGCGCGTGTCCATTTCGTTTTCATCGGGACGGTCGTTCCGCCTCCGGCGCCGGAGCCGATCTCTTCTGGTCTTGCCCCCTGCGCCTGAATGGTCTTCATGACGTTCTCCCGCGCCTGATTGGCCGCAGCCTGCGCCCGCGCCTGCGCGATCTCCTGCTGGTGGATGACCTCATAGGCCGTCTTCACCGGTACACCCGCTCCCATGAGCCTTGCAAAATCCGGATTCTGCATTTCGCTCTCGAAGTCGGCACCGTAGACCGCTGTGACATCCCGCGCGAAGTCTGCCCGCATCCCCTCAAAGGCCTCCCGCATCTGATACTCCTGCAGCTGCCGCCGCATGGACGTATTCTCTGCCCTGCTTGCGTACTCTTTTTTGAGTACGTCTGCCGTCACGCCCCGCTCCATCGCTTCCGCGCTGTATAGCCTCTCGTCAGAGGCAAACCGCTGCGCAAGCGCCGTGAAGTCCGTCTTCCGTGGATCGGACGTGTCAATGCCGTAAAGCGCGCCCAGCTGATCGATGATCGGAGCCATTGCATCTGCCTGACTCTTGTACTGGTTCATGCCCTTCACGCGCTGCCGGACCGCCTTCTGCATGGCGGCGTCGAAGTCCTTCTTGTATCTGCCCTGGATCAGACTGTCGAACGTTTCTTCCTGCTGTGTTCCCTGCCCCTGAGCGTCCGGGGCCGTGACCGGCTGCTGCTGCGCCTGCGCCTGCGCGGTGGCTGCCTGCCCGCTCTGCTGGCCGGCGTCGCCAGCTGCGTCCGTCTGAACGCTTACGCCCGTGATCTCTTCTGCCATTGCATGATTCCTTTCTGGCATTTGATTCTAAATGCATCGTAGCACAAACTTTTTGCAGTTTCACCCCACGCCATCAGCTCGGCTGCGTGCTTTCTTCTGACTTTTTGCGCGCATTCTCCACGATCTTCGGTTCCTGCGTCTCGCCCGTGTTGATCTCCGGCTTCTCCGCTGCCGCCGCGCTCGCCTGCGGGGCTGCCTGCCCGCCCTCCTGCAGGATCTGCTGCGCCAGCCCCTCACCCATGACCGGATCGTACCGGTCCGCCAGTGCGAGCGCCAGCTGCTGCCACTGGATGAGCCGCTCCTGCAAATCTGCGTTCTCCTGTATCTTCTGGATGATCGAGTCCTTCCCGTCGAAGTCCATCATGTCGAGCGTCGCCAGTGCCTGATCGACCATCTGCGGGTTGAAGAATCCCAGCTGGAAGAACTGCAGCGCCAGCTCGTTCTGCGCCATGGACGTGTACTCGCTCGCCTTCTGCGCCGAGACCTCAATGTCAAACACCGGTTTCCGCATTCCGTCCGGCTGCCCGTCTGCGCCGTAGAGCGTCTGCGGCTGCAGACCCTGATTGCTGTACTGCACAAACTGCTCTGCGCCGCGCTGCCCGATGATCCTAAACTGTCGCGGCAGGTCGTAGAACTGCCGGATCCGTTCAATGACCATGCGGATGAGCCGTGCGTAGGCCCGGTACGCAGACTTTGTGGAATCCTTGCTGCTCCGCCCGGACGCCTCCTGCAATGCCGCAATGGCGGACGCTGCCGTCACGCCGGAGCTTGCCGCGCCGTTATTGACGTCCGTGTTGCCCGTCGTCCACTTGAGTTCCTCAATCTTGTTCTGCAGGATCGCAATGTAATTGCTGTTGAGCATATTGACCTGGATCGGCTGCAGGCTGTCCTGCCCCAGATTGCCGTCCACATGGACGAACGGTTTCGTCCAGTCCGCGAACTCCTTCTCGTTGACGGATCCGTCCGACCGCTTGAACCACCGTGGCGTCGTCGTCATGATCGCGTTCTTCACGATCGCCTGATTCATCCGGTCAATCTGCTCCTGTGTCGACTTTCCGATGTCGATATAGCCGTACCCCGCAATGCTGCCCTCGACCGGGAACAGCGCATCAATGACGAACGGATACTCGCCGTCGTCATACAGGCCCGTCTCCGCCATGGGCTTCCCGACCGGCTGCTGCACGATGCTGCCGTCCGGCATGGTCATCGTATCGTATTTCTGCTCCGTGTCGTTCTCCGTCGCCTGCAAGACCGTGTCGCCTACGAACTTTGCAAAGTGCAGCACCATTCGTCCGTTCTGATACTTCCGGTAATACCAGTCCACCACCATCGACTTCCCGTCGTAGGAAATCACGTCGTCTGTGTTGTACTTCTGCTGTACGTCCCCGGATGAATTTAGCTTCCCCCGCAGCTCCGGCCACTTCTCGATCAGCAGGTCATTGTCCACCATCTCGGTCAGGAAGATATTTTTGCTCTTCTGGATATCCCGCACGCCCGGTTCCCAGAAGAACGACAGGATATCCACCGGCTGTACCGAGATATCCCCGAGGCCGTTCAGCTTCGAAGAATCCCACTTCACGTGCCAGATGAGAGTCCCCTGCTTGAGCTTCGTCCACTGGCTGTCAGAATAGACCTCTTCGAAGTCGTTCTGCTCCAGAATGACCGGCAGAACGGAGGACAGCTTCGCCGCCTCCATCCGGTCGTCCGGTTCCCTCGGGCGGATTGCCGGTGCCGGGTATGCCGCGATCGCGTCCGCGTGCTTGCCCATGATGACGTTGAAGAGCCAGGCTGACGTCCACTTGTCGTCCTCCGGGTTCCCTTTCTGGATCCGCTGCCAACTGCGCATGCGCCACCAGTCTTCTGACGCAATAACGCGCGCCTCCAGTGCGCTCTTGCCCTGCTTGTACCGCAGCAGCGTGTCCATTGCCCGGCGCGCCTGCTCCTCGCCGATCGCTTTTACAGCGGCCTGCCCGCTCGCCTGGTCATTCTGCGTCGCCATCTGCTGCATCATCTGTTCTGTCTGCATGCTCATTTTCCTCCTGTCCTTCCTCCTGCGCCTCCAGCAGGCGCACCTGCGCGCGGATCTGGTCCAGCACCATCCCCACGATGCACGGCGGCAGGCCGGACACGTTGATCGTTTCCACCAGACCGCCGCGCAGCTGCCCGATAGCCTTTGAGATCTTACTCATGCTCTTTCCTCCAATCGTTTCACCCGTTCGGTAAGCTTCTGGATCTGCCGGATGCACAGGGCGGTCAGTTCTTCATACCGAAGGCCGTAATCCGCCCCGCCGTCTTCCCGCGGCGAGCGGACAAAGGCCGCGAACGCGGATCCATCCAGACCGCACGCGCTCAGCGCCTGCTCCACGTCCTGCGCGATGAGGCCCGTATGTATCCGGCCGGACGTGCCGTCCTTCAGCCGGTAGCAGGCCGGGCGCAGCCGGTCAAACAGCGCGTCATACTGCGCCAGCTCATAGGAGATATCCGTCTTCTTCTCCCGGTCGGACGTGCTGATCGTCCCCGTCTGCGCATACACGACCGACCAGCGGTTGTTGGAATAGCCAAGCGAGCCGCCGCCGTCCGTTTCCGGCGCGGCGCTGCCCGAGACCGACAGATTGCCGCCGATGGTCGTCGTGCAGTTTGTATGCGCGCCGCTGCCGGTGACGGAGATCGTATTGCTGCTATAGCAGAGCTTTGCGCCGCTCGTCGTCGCCACGACCTCGCCGTAGCCGCTCAGCATATGGATGCCCTCGCCGCCATAGTCGCCCGTCGTGTAGCCCAGATATCCGCCGATCGTACTGCCGTAGACGGAGCTGTAGACCGCCATATCGCCGCCCAGCCGGATATAATCCGCCGACAGCGTCCCCGTCGTAATGTCGTTTGCCGAAAGATGGTCAACGGCAAAGTTGTTAAAATCCAGCACGCCGCCGTTGATGCGCGACGCCGAGAAATTGCCGGCCGTAATATCGTCCGCCTGCAGGCCCGTTACGGTGGCATTCGTCACATCCAGCCGCGTCGCGGTGATCGCGCCGGAAATGATGGCGTCCGTGCAGATGAGCTTGCCGTTCGCGTTGACCTTGAACTTATCCTTGATGGAAAGCCCGCCCACGCCGAAATACATGCTCTCGCTGCCGCCATATTCATCGTCCGAATAGTAAATGCTGCTCGTCGAGATCGTCCACGGTCCGAACGACGAACCGGCCGCCGCCGTGATCGTGCCAGTCAGGACCGCATTGTAGGCCTCCAGCGTCCCGGAAGGGAAATGGAGCTTCTTCTCCGATAAGTACGCGACTTCTTTCCCGTCCTGCCAGAAGCTGATCTTATCCGGTGTCACGGTCAGAAGCTCGTTCTTCGTCTGGTCGATGACGGTTTCGCCGCCGTCCGTCACCGTCGTCTCGATATTGCCCACGCCCACGCCGTAGACCGGCGCAACATCGTTGTAATAAAGCAGGCCCGTCTTGATATACTGCTGCGAATTGACCGAAAACTGGTTGTTGACGCCCGCGGTGTAGTCATACAGCTGTTTGATGCCGACGGAATTGCCCTCGATGGTCAGCTGCGTCTTCTCCAGATACTTGCCGAAGTCCGAGATCGCCACATAGCTGCCAGACAACTTGGTTGACCACGTCTCCGAGTTCGCCGCGGCGAAGTCCGCCGTCTTGATGATGAGGGCCTTAAGAGCCGCATAGCCTGAGAGCGTGGTCTTCTTTTCCGTCTCCGAGAGGCTGTCCGCGTCAATGGCCTGCGAGATCTCCCGCAGCGTCGCCTGCGCCGACCAGTCGGCAAGATTCAGCTGCTCCGTCACGCTGCACAGATACCGGCGCATGCTCTCCAGCTGCTCCTGTGTCGTCTTCCCCGCGATCGACGGGTATGCAAGTGTTAAAGATCCCATTATGCGTCGCTCCCTGCCTCTAAAACCCGCGCCAGACTGAACAGCTTCATCTCGCCCTTTCCCGTCAGCCGGAACTTGAGGTGGTCGCACCGCGCCGGGCGGATAGGCAGCAGGAACGTTCTGAGGCCTCTTCCCTCGATATGCCCGCAGTGCCGCCACAGGCCGTCGGAATCGTACTGCACCCAGAAATCCATACTCGACCCCTTCGGCAGCTGCATGCGCAGGTTGATGCGCGAGACGTATTTCTTTCCCACAAGGCCATACGTCATGATCCCCGTCTCGGCCATCCAGCTCACCGGATCTTCCAGCGTGCCGGCGGTGCCGTAGATCGTTTTGAGCGTCCCGTCCTCAAGGAAATACAGCTCATCGTCCACCCGGGCGAAGGCTTCCGCGTGGGTATCGTCCTCCTTGTGCCATAACCCCTTGCGGGTATCGTAGACAAACAGCGTCCAGCTATGCTCTTCATCCTCCATGCTGATGAAGTACTTCCCTCTGACGCCGCCGGCCACGGCGTTGTAGTAGAGCTTCGTTCCGAAGCAGCTGCCGATGTCCTGCGGCAGGCTCCCGTCGTACACGCACACGCCCATGCGCGACTTGTAATACAGCCGGTCGTCCACCACAACAAGGCTTTTCGCGGACCCGCCCTGCACGCCCGCGCACCGCTGCACGACCACCTGATGTGCGCCCGTCGCCGACGGATACACCCGGTGGAAGCAGTCCTCCTTGAAAAAGACCGGGCTGTCGGCCAACGTCGCGGCGCCGGTCCATTTCCCGTCCGTGCCGCAGCTCGCCCGCCACGAATCCGTCGCCACGCCCTGATAGCACTCCCAGTTTTTGAAGTCCCCCAGCTTGCAGCAGTAGATCTCGTTCACGGTCTCACCGTCCGCTACGCCGTACTTGCAGCCCCACAGCCGGTTCCCGCTCTCGGTGATGAAGTCCATGCTGGGGACTCTGCGTTCCGTCTTCACGGTCCCGCTCGTCACCTTCGCCGTCTCGTCGACAAGACCGACGATGACGATATGGCTGTCATCCACGTCATAGAGGATCTGGCTGCCGTTCAGCTTTTCGATCTGCTCGCTGCCCGTCAGGCCGGAGATCCGGATGCCGTCGTACTGCTTGAAGCCCTTGCCGATGCCATTGGCCGACAGCTTCAGATACACCGTCGGTACGCTCACCCACTGGCTCGTTGCCTCCGCCCACTGCTTGAGCGTGTGGAGCTTGCCGGACGTATCCAGCCAGTACTGGCCATTCGTCGGGTTTTCCGGCTGGCTCGCCTGCTTATAGCTCACCGTCAGCGCCGTCCCGTCGACAAGACACAGGGAAATGTCAATGTTCGTGCTTGCCGCGTTGACGGTGTTCTCCTGTCCCATGTATCCGTTGTCGGAATACTTCTCGGTGTTGAAGTAGATCCCATCCGGGAAAATGCACAGGTACGCGCCCATGGAGATGAGCTGCTTTTCTCCCGCCGAAATGGATACAGACGGCATATACGCCTCCATGGAAGCGCCGTTTATGTACAGCGTATTGTTCTGCACCCAGCACAGCGCGTCCTTCGCCAAAATCCCCTGCACGCCAGAAAGCGCCTGCGCCGTCCCGCGCCGCGGCCTCGGCGCGAGCAGCGGATACGCATCCGCCGACAGGTTCTCCATGTCGTATAATTCCCCGTCCGCCAGCTCAAGATTGTGGTCGTAGCCGAGAAAGACCTCCGTCATCGTGGTCTGCTTCTCGGTTTCCGTCAGTTGTGGTGCCAGCATGGCCTTACCTCCGTTTCATCATGTCCAGCGGATCAAACAGAACCGGCGGTGCTTCTGCCGGTACCGTCGGCTTGATTGGCCGCGACATGCACATATACCGCCATTCGTCCGCGCAGTGATCCTCCATTTTCGTATCCAGATCCTCCACCTTGTGCTCGTCATACATGAGCATCGGGATCGTCCGGATAAACGCTTTGCACCCTGCAAATACATACATTCTCGGGTATCCATCCGGGTCAAACTGTAGCCGGTAGTGGCACTGCATCCACCCCGCAATGCGCTCGTTGTCTCCCGGTGAAAAATATACACCGTATTTCGCTGCGGTCTGCATGATGCTCTCTCCGCGATCCGCCGCCCAGCACGCCGGGTCTGCGACGCCGATGATGTTCTTCCCTTTGAGCCACGCATGCGTCCGCTCGATCCTGCTGATCTCCGCAAACTGCTTGTCCGGGTTCCACTTGACGCCCTCGTTCGGTGTCTTCGTGCATCCGTAAAGCTCCAGAATGCGATAGATCACGCCGTCATAGTCGACCGCCCACCACGCACAGGAAAACGGCTTGCCGTAGCCAAAGTCATAGCTCCTGCAGATCGTCCACCCGTCCGGGATCTCAAACGGCTCAATGACATGCGTCCAGCGCCGGTCTTTGTAGTGTTCCGGATCGTCCCGGAAGTCCTCAAAGAATTGCCCTTCGTAGACGTCCCACCTGCCATACAGCCATGCCTCGCGCAGCTTCGGCGGCAGTGTTTCGAGCTGCTCGATATACTCCGGCTGGATCTGCATCAGGACTTTGTTGTCCTGCACCAGCGCCTGAATGAAGCTGTAGTTTTCCGGCTTCTCTTTGTCCTCAAATCTGCGGTCAATGAACAGGCGCTTGAAATACGCATGTGCCGGGCCGCCCGGGTTCAGCGTGTAGTACGTCCGCTTTGGAAACGGGTTCGTGCCGCGCACGCAGGCGTTGATCTGGTCGATCCACTCCTTTTGCAGCTGCCCGGCCTCGTCAATGAACAGCACGTCGTATTCCGCGCCCTGGTATTGCCCCAGATCTCCCGCGTTGTCGCAGTAACCGAACGTGATCGTCGATCCGTTTGGGAACCGGAAGGTCTTGTCGGTGGTGTTGTACTTCGCGATCCCCGCCAGCTCTTTTTTCAGCGGCTCGATGTGGTTGTTCCGGAGCTCAGGCATCGCGCGCCTGACGATCAGAACCTTGATCCCTGCGAAGTGCAGTGCCAGCAGCTTTGCCTTCGTCCGCACAGCCCAGCTTTTCCCTCCGCCGCGCGCACCGCCATAGGCCACATGCCGGTGATGATCCAGCAGAAACAGCTTTTGCTTTTCGTTCGGTTCCCCGAAGCAGCGCTTTTTCATCCCGCGTAAGCCTCCGCCTCCGCCTCCATCGTGATCCTCTGGCTTTCATCCTTTTTTTCGCCCTCCGCATCCTGTCTGTAGCGGAACCCATACTCCAGCGCGAACTGCGCTCCTCTCTGCGAATCCCGGTCGAACAGTCTTTCGGCCGTATATTGTTCCACGCGCGTCTGCGCGCGCGAAATCGTGTCCATAAATTCTTTCCTGGCCTTGTAGTTGTACAGGCTCTGCCTGCTGGAAAATCCCAGCGCCAGCGCAAGCCCCGGGATCGTTGGCGGCTTCCGGTTCACCCAGACCGGTGTCCCGTCTTTCTGGTTGAAAACGATGTCCCCGTCCTTATCCCGCAGGATCTCTCCCTTGCAGCTCTCAAAATACGCCTCGATCAGCCCTTCGATCTGCTCCACGGATTCATACTTCGGTTTCCTCGCCATGGCTCACGCCTCCCTTCTGCTTTTCAGCATAGCGTATCCGGAAAATGTTTTCACCCCACGCGCATGCAGAATGAGCGCATGCAGGATTCCTCCCACATGCGCTTCGGCTTTCATTCTGTTTTTTCGTAGTGCCGGATCTTCGCCCCTGCAATGCTGCAATTTGGATAATCAAAGCTCGCGCAGTACCTCGCGATGTACTCCGCTGTCTCCCGCCGCTCCGGGAATACGATCACGCATTCCCCCTCGCAGCGGATCGACTTTTTCCCTGCTGCCTGCCAGAAAGGGCAGATATATTCCTTGTGCCAGTAGTCGCTCATCTCATGCCTCCTTTTCGCCTTATAACGTTACACATTTACAAGGCTTAAATAAGGCGGCTCCCGGTCCGCTTGCGTTCTCCTTTTTGATCTCTTACATATTTATATATCTGTAAGCCGTACTGCGTTGTACGGGCCTCGACGAGGATATAACCGCGCGGAGCGACCGGCGGGTGCTTGGGGCTGTACTCGCGCACGGCTTCGGTCGCAGGCTCCGGCTCCGGCCTGACGCAGTTGCGGCTCGCTTTCCATCGGTGGCCGCCGAACTCCTTGCGCCAGTGGCCGTGCATATAGTTGGCCAGCGCCGTGTAGTCCTGTCCGTGGTCGACCTTGTTCCCGTTTTTATCCGGATAATAATTGTGCTTCCGCAGTGGCTTGCAGTCGATCACGCTGCCATATCCCCACAGCTTTCCGATTGCCTCCGGCGGAATGCCATCCGAGATCATGTGCAGATGGAATCTGCTGGTTGATTTCCCCTGGCCGTAAACCACAACGATCTTTGCATCAGGGTAATTATATGTAAGGCGGCGGTAATACCGGTCCCGGAGCTTTCGTATCTCGTCGGCGGTATGCACCTCATTCTCAGTATCGAGCGTCAGTGTGGAGTAATAGGACGTGGGTCCGAAGTTGGCATTGACCAGCGTTTCCAGGCGGCTGGCTGAGACTTTGCCGTTAAACTCGTCGCGCTCTGCCGGCGTCTGAAAACGCGGCCTGCGCGGCTTGCTGGCCTTGATCTCCGTTCCGTCCGCGACGGTATACACGATCTGCTTGCATACATGCCCGGCAAATATCCGGCGTTTGCATCTCTTTGCCATAGTCTCAGCTCCTCTTTCTTTTTTCTGCCCGCTCAAAGCGTGGCCGGAGATTCCGGCCATGCGTTCAGCGGATAGCGTTCTCCAATTCCTTTATCGCTTCTTCAAGCCTGCGTTTCTGGCTGCGCAGCTCGAAAAATACCAGCACGCCCAGCGCGATCCACTCCAACGCGGCAGCGAGGCTCAGAATCTCAATGATCATTCCTGCGCCGCCTCCATTTCCTTTCGCTCCTGCATAAACCCGTGCAGGAACAGCTCCAGCAGCGCGGACGCGCCGTTTACCATCTTCGTCAGATCCCGCTTGCTGATCGCGAGCTTTCCGGTCGTAATCACCTGCAGATCCGGCCTTCCGATGATCTGAATGGTCGGCTGCGGCTCCAGCGTCTTCGAGCCGTCGTCCTCGCTCTTGTAGAGCGGCGGTGTCGCCTGCTCCATGATGATCCGCGGCGGGTATGCCTCGCCTCTAAAGCTCACGTCCCACTGCAATTTTTCGTAGTCCGCCGTAAAATCGTCCAGCGATGCGGCGAACAGTTCCATGATCTTTGCCATTTTGATGCTCCTTTCAGATTTCCACGCACTCATTGGCGCGGATATTGATCCGTTTTCCGCCGGACTGGATCACATATCCTGCGTTTTTGAGTTTGTTCGGGCCGTACTTTTCTGCGGCATGCTCCGATCCGACGGTCGGCTGGTATTCCGGGTCGACCGGCACTTTGCATATGATGCGGATGCGCACCATCGTGTGCGGCAGGCGGCGCGGCTCCTCCGGCTTCGGCGGCTCCGGCGGCTCCGGCGGCGTGTTCATCGCAGCCATTCTGGTGCTCCGCTCCATATGCTGCGCGATCGACGCGCAGGAGCGACTGCAGTAAAAGCGCCCGCTTTTATTCTCGTTGACTTTTCCGATCGGCCGCAGGAACGTTTTCCCGCATAGGCTGCATGCCTTTTGTACCAGTGTTTCCATGGTCCTCGTCCTTTCTTTGGTCAGGGGCCGGTATCCCGGCCCCCGGCAGTGGACGGCCTCGCACCGCCTGCGCCCGCGCTGCCCCAAGTCCGATCCTGCGCGGGCGAGCCGCCCTTGTCTGCGTCGGGCTGCTTTTGAGGGAGGTTCACCATGCCCCCGGGTGCGTAAAGCCCGGGAGTGGGGTAACGTTTTCCGGCACGTTCCACACCGTTTTATCCCCGCCCGCAGGCTTGAGGGGTTCTGCGGGCGGGTTGCAAAAGCCGGGGTGATCCTTCCGCCGGCGTCTCATGGCAAAGCGTCGGCGGCATAAGCCCACAAAAATTATGTATCCCCGGCCGATTGCTGTGGTTTCTGGCAGCCCGGCTGCACACCTACGTGCTTGCCATACTTGCCATCCTCTCCCTGCTCAAGCGGCATGGTCTTTCTTCGGGCCTGCTCAGCCGCGTTCCAGCCGCAGCCCTCGCAAAATTCATTGCCCAGTGCTGCCATCATGCAGGATCTGGCGCTCTTCGGCAGCATGCACTGCTCGTTTTTTTCTTCTGCCATGCTCAAACCTCCTGTATATCGATCCCGTATTTGGATCGCATGAATTTTTTATTGCGCAGATACTCCTTTGTCCGCGTCGCCGCGGACTTGACGTCTTCAACGACCAGCTTGCCGCCGAAGCGGTACGAAAAGTCCGCCGTGTACCGGATTGCGCGGATCCGCTCCCCGCGCTCTGTGCAGTAGCTCTCCTGCAGCGTGAATTGCGGCTGCAGCCGCAGGTCGGAGATGATCCCGGCCCGCAGCATGACCATCAGCTCATCATACCGGCGCGCCTCTTTCTGGCTGTCGAACCGAACCCCGGCCCGCTCGGCTGGCGTACTGTGATACTTCGTGTCCTTCTTCGGCCCCGCGTCAGCCCCCGGCATCTGCTGCCTGGCATAAAGCTCCCGCATCCTCGGCGGCATGTCCGCCATGCTCTCAAACCGCAGTCCGCTCATTCGGCTACCCCGCCCATCCGCGCACCGCAGCAATAGCAATATTGAGAGATCCCCACAAAAAATGCGCCTACCTTTACACCACAGGCTGAGCACTCCCATGTACTCCTTGATTTCCGCACTTTCTTCCACCACCCATGCACCACCGGCGCAACGTCGGCAGCGGGCAGCTTCCTGATTTCTGCAAACGCCGCAGCGTAATCCCCGCACGTCCGCGTTGTAATTTCCAGCGCCTCCGCGCGGCTGATGTATTCGTCAGCCATAGTTTGCCTCCTTTAGCCAAAGCTCACTCGCTGCCATCGCCCCCGCCCGGATTGCGGATTCCTCCGTTATTTTGCCCTCGTCCATTTTCTTCCGCAGCAGCTTCGCGTACAGGGTGATTGTCAGCGTATCCTCTACCACACCGGCGTTTGTCTTCCAGCACGGCTTTGCCGTCAGCCCCCAGTTTGCATGGTTCCGGCTCGTGCCGATGGCCATGAGGATCTTTCTTGCGCGTTTTCTGGTCATGTCGCACCCTCCGTCGCCCGCTCGACCTTGCCGGCCTCCAATTTGCCTTTGTGTTTCTTCACAAGCTCCTTCGCTAAGTTCAAGCCGACTGCAGTATAGTCAAATTCGGAATCCCCGATAGCCGGTTCAACGCATCCTTCCGTCCCGCCATATGTGCCATAATGCTGTGCGAAGTCACTTCCGTCCGGGAAACGCACTGCATAGCCGTCGTACAGGTGCTCTATCGTGCATTTGATTCCAAGATCGACGCAAAAATGGTACAATGCGCGTATTTCAGTGTATTTTGCTGGAAAATCTAACGTTCTTTCCTCAGGCGGCAGCACCACCGCGCGCCCGTCCTTGTCGGCCTCGGCAAGCTCGCGGAGGCGGTCAAACCCGCCGCACAGCTCGGCAATGTCCTCGTAGGCTGCGAGTCGCTTTATGAGAGAAGCCCTGCATTCGGAAAACGTGCATTGCTTGTCCTTTTTCTGCTCGCAGCTGTCACAAACCACAACCGCTTTCCCATCGGGGAATCTTTTTGTCATTCGCGCCATAGCTATTCCTCCCTATTCAATCCAAAACGTCGCAACCGGAACAAGTTCTTTATACCATTGCTGGAAATCATTCCAATCGTTAAGAATGTTCCGGAAAAATTGTGCTGTCCCTTTTACCGTTCCCCACCCGTTCGGCGCTTCGTATTCTTTGAACGAATCTGGGTTCTGCTCCAACTTTCTCAAGCCAGCCTCGATTTTCGGAATTACGTCCACGCAAAGCCCGTTGTTCTGGCAGTTCTTCCATTCCAGACCAGTTGATTTCTCAATAATCTTCCGGACGTTCCACGTTATATTTGCGTCGCACGTACCAACTGGGACGTAGGCATCAACCCCTTCGACTTTGACCTTGAACGAAATATCGTAGCTCATGCCTTGCCTCCTTCCTCCGGCGCGTCCGGCAGCGGCATCCAGTGGGTGACGGTGCACGGCAAGGCCATGCACAGCCACGTCCCGGCCTCTTTGTGATAATTGCCAATATCAACGCCAAAGTACGGGCTATAAATCATGTAATTTATAAGCGTATTGTCTTCTTCGCTTTTCCACGCCTCCGGCGGCCCATCCTCCGCGCTGATCCACTGCGGCACCTTCTCCCGCAGCGCCGCGTTCTCGGCGGTCAGGCGCTCGATGGCTTCAGCGGCTTTGTCCAATAAATTCTCTTGGCAGCGCTGCTTATCCTCATGCATGGCGCAGTCTTTGCACTCTCCCTCTGCGCAGCACCGCAGCGCCTGCACGATTTCCTGCCCTGTCATGGTTTTTCCTCCCTCCCCGGCGTAAGCTTTGCCAGCATGATCTGCCCCAGATCCGCCACATATACCAGCCGCCCGCGGCTGTACACCATCAGCTTCTCGCCCCGGATCTCCATCCGGTCGGCCTCGATGTTTGTCAGGTCGTTGCAGCAGTCACACACAAACCTCATACCAGCGCCCCCGGCCGGGTATCCGGCACATAGTGCAGCTTGTCCGCCCGGGCGCTCTGGTGGTACTCCGGCCGCGTCCACGCGTAGCCCCAGTGTTTTGCCGCCGTGAACATGGCGGCCAGCTCGTCCGCCGCGCGGACAATGATCTGCTGATCGTGGTAAGTTACGGTATAGTGGTTTTTCCCAGTGTATCCTGCCTGCGCGATGACCTTCTTTCGTCTCGGCGCCCGCTCGCCGGGGTAATCGATGCTATTTTTCATAGTGTTTCCTCCTGCGGATTCTGTTTTCTGCCCGGACCGTCTGGCGGTTTGCTGCATGATCCAGCTCCATGTCCATGCGATCTCGGTGATTTACATCGTAAATGTGGTTCCGGATGCTCTCATACAACTTCCAGCTGCAGCATCCGGCGCGGCAGGTGCCACTCCTGTCCGGGCAGTCTCTCGCGCACGGCGGCGGCACTGGCCGCATCCGCGGCGCAAAATACTGCATCACTCGTTCTCCTCCTGCACGTGCTGGAGCCACGCGGCCAGCTTGTTGAGCTTCGTCTCGCGCAGCACCAGATCGTTGACGGTGTCCTGGTCGACGCGCTCCATGCTCTGAACGATCTCACGGTCGTTCGCGCAGTCGTCCGCGTAGGCCAGCAGCGCGTCGACGATATCGTCCAACTGATCCGGCCGCAGCCGGATCTCGATCCTGTCGTCCATTACAGCGCCCCGAAGACTGTGCAGCCCAGCGAGATCGTGCCGGTGATCACGGCGGCGTCCGTCAGCTCCGCGTATCCGGCGATCGCGGCCAGCGCAAACGCCACTCCGCCAACCCACAGGCTGCAT
>OHOA01000182.1_pt1 | contig 42428 bp, 37 predicted proteins | sample 1569681 | NCBI WGS metagenome assembly OHOA01 (sample SAMEA3879609, study PRJEB24766) | human gut metagenome | biome: human-associated habitat; feature: feces | place: USA | collected 1985/1987 | reverse complement strand
TTGCAAACCCGCGAATAGGCGCCCGTTTCGAACGTTAGACGGGACGAAGTAGGCGAAGGCATCTGCCGGGGAGTTTTTGGTACTTTTTGCGGTCAAAAAGTACAAAGTACCCCGCGGGCGAAGACCGCGGTTGTCCTTTCTCCGCTGCAAGCGAGAATGCGGCGGTTGCACCTCCTGCACGTTGCCGCTGGCCGCGAACGATCCCGGCCCGATGCCGTGCCCGTCAGACCCCGCCGAAGAGACGGCTCCCGCGGCGGATCAAATCGAGAAAGCGTCGAACCCGCCGTCGACGACGGCCAGCGCGCCCGTCACGAACGACGAAGCGTCGCTGACGAGGTAGTGAATCGTACCCAGCAGCTCCTCCGGCTCGGCGAAGCGTCCGGCGGGCGTGTGGGCGATGATCGTCCGCGCACGGTCGGTGTACGAACCGTCCTCGTTGGTCAGCAGCGCGCGGTTCTGGTTCGTCAGCAGAAAGCCCGGGACGATGGCGTTGACGCGCATCTCGGGGCTGAACTTCATGGCCAGTTCGGCGGCCATGTACTTCGTGTAGTTGGCGATGGCGGCCTTGGCGGCACCGTAGCCCACCACGCGGGTCAGCGGACGCAACGCCGACTCGGAGCAGAAGTTGACGATCACACCCTTCCTGCGGGCCGTCATGGCCTCGCCGAAGACCGTCGTGGGCAGCACCGTGCCGAACAGATTGAGGTCCACGACCTTGCGGAAAGCTTCGATCTCCAGGTCGAGGAACGACTTGTCGGGAGCGATCGTCGCACCGCCCATGTTGCCGCCCGCGGCGTTCAGCAGGATGTCGATCTGCCCCCAGGCCCCGAGAATCGCCTCGCGGTTCGACACGAGCACCTCGCGGTTCAGCACGTCGGTCGCGAAGAAGAGCGCATCGCCGCCCGCGGCGCGGATTTCGCCGACAAGCGCTTCGCCCGCCTTTTCATCGCGGTCGAGCACAGCGACGCGTGCGCCCTGCCCGGCGAGGTAAACGCAGATCGAGCGGCCCAGAATCCCGGCCCCACCCGTCACAACGACGACACGGCCCCGGATGTCAAAGAGATTTTTCATGTTTTTCAGATGATGTTGTTTTTATAATACGGTATATTCTCTTTCAGCAGGATGTCGATGGGCATGTTGTTGATCTTCGACGGAGCGCGGCCCTCGACGAGCCATTCGCACAGGGCCATCACCGCGCGGTAGCCCTGCGCCTCGGGACGCTGGGCGACGAGCGCCGTCACCACGCCCGCGGAGAGCATCTCCCCGTTGCGGCGGATCACGTCGTAGCCCACCAGCCGCACGCCATCGCGCCGCCGCGCCGCCAGATAGCCCGCAAGGATGTAACACGTCGAATTGAAGGTCACGGCCCCGGCAATCGACGGATTTTCGCGGAACATCTCATCCAGCACGCGGCCGTTGCAGGCTTCGTCGTCCAGCCGCAGCGCGGCGTAGTGCAGCCGGCCCCGGAAGGCATGCGCTTCGAGGTAACTGCGGAATCCCGCCTCGCGGTTGCGCCACTGGTTCGAACCGGCGTCGCCCCGGTGAACGATCCGGCCCACGACGATGTCCGCTCCCGGATCGAGGCGGTCGAACAGCAGCCGTGCGGCGACCGCCCCGGCGTCGAACGACGACGTGCCGAAATAGGCCAGCCGGTTGCAGGCGGGAATGTCCGAATCGACGAAGACATAGGGCACCCCCCGGGCGTCGAGTTCGCGGGTGAACGGCTCGACCATCTCCGCGAAGAGCGTGGCGATCACCGCGCCGTCGAACTCCTCGCGGCGCAGCGTCTCCAGCAGGCTTTCGAACGACGAACGGTCGTACTGGTCGAAGCAGAAACGGCGGACCGTGACGTTGTAACGCACGGCCTCGGCCTCGGCGCGGGCGATTCCGGCCTCGAAATCGGCCCAGTACTCTCCCGGGGCGAAACGGGGCATGACCGCGCAGAGCGTGTACCTGCGGCCCGACGCCAGCGAGCGGGCGATCAGGTTGGGACGGTAGTCGACCCGCCGCAGCACCTCATTGATGCGCGCGAGGTTCTCCTCCGAGACCTTGCCGCGGTTGTGGATCACGCGGTCGACCGTCGCCACCGACACCCCCGCCATGCGGGCGATGTCGACGATGCGGACCGTGGTATGTTCGTTGTCGGACATGGTTTGCGCTGTTCTTCGGCGTTACATCGGCAAAGCTATGCAAAATTTTCGAAAATAGCAAGTGTGTGCGCACACACCTGATGATTCGAGCCAAAAAAGACCGGACCCGAAGTGGGTCCGGTCCTCTCTTTTTCCGGCTGCGCGCTACCCGGCCGGGGTCTCCGCCCCGACGGCGGCGCACCGCTGGTAGAAATCGCGGGCCACGACGATGCGGATGGCCCGGTGGAGAATCGAGAATTCGAGCGGCGTATGGCCCAGCGGCTCTCCGTCGATCTCGACCGACACCTCGGGCGAAGATTCGATGCGGATGCGGCTTCCGCGCTCCTGGAGGATGTGGCGGATGCGGTAGATGCCGCCGTTGAACAGGTAGTGGAAGCGGAACAGCAGGTGCCAGAAGTGCACCGGGCGGATCAGCGACAGGTCGAGCATGCCGTCGTCGGCCACGGCCGCCGGCAGCTGCTGGATGCCCCCGCCGTTGAACTTGCAGATGCCGATGGCGGCCGACAGCAGCAGGTTGTTGTAGACCAGCCGGTCGTCGACCCAGACCTTGACGCCCGTGGACTTGTAGCGGAAGAAATTCTTCACCAGACACCACGTATAGCGCCAGCGGCTCCGGTGACCCTTCTTTTTCAGGTGCGAGAGCTTGCGCACGACATGCGCGTCGAACCCCGCCCCGGCGACGTTGGCCATGTAGCGGCTCTGGCGGTAGTGCGCCTCCTCGTAGGAGACCACCCCGACGTCCTGCAGGAAGGAATAACCCTCGCTGATGGCCTTCACGGCGTCCTGATAGCGGTTCGAGATGCCGAACGTGCGGACCCAGTCGTTGCCCGTGCCCACGGCCACCACGGCCACGAGCACCTCGTCGGGACACACCTCCTGCTGGATGAACAGCCCGTTCACCACCTCGTGCAGCGTCCCGTCGCCGCCCACGACGATGATCCGGCGGTAGCCTTCGCGCACGGCCGTGACGGTGAGTTCCGTGGCGTGGAACTTGTGCTCCGTGAAGACCGGTTCGCAGAGGATGTGGGCATCGCGCAGGTGTTTCGAAATCTGTGGAAAATGGTCAAGCCCGCGACCGCTTCCGGCCACGGGATTGACGATGACGAACCATTTTCCGGAATCGGCCGCCACGCTGCGATTATTTTTCGGGAACGTTGCGCAGCGTGTCGACCAGGAAGTCGTAGAACTTCCCGACCGAGGCGATCTCCACCTTCTCGTCGGGCGAGTGGGGGTAGCAGATCGTCGGGCCGAACGAAATCATGTCCAGCCCGGGATAGGCGCTGCCGATGATGCCGCACTCCAGCCCGGCGTGAATGGCCGTCACGGCGGGCTTCTTCCCGTACAGCGCCTCGTAGGAGGCGGTCATGGCCTTCAGGATCGGCGACTCCATGTCGGGGTTCCAGCCGTTGTAGGCGCCCGTGAGTTCCGTTTTGGCCCCGGCCAGCGTGAAGAGGGCGGCGATGGACTCGCCCAGCGCCTCCTTCTCGGTGTTGACCGAGCTGCGCAGCAGGCATTGGAGTTTCACCGTCCTGCCGTCCGACACCACGCGTGCGAGGTTCGTCGAGGTCTGCACCAGCCCGGGCATGGCCACCGACATCTGCTGCACCCCGTCGGGGCAGGCCGCAACGGCCTTGATCAGATTTCCGGCAACCTCCTTCGGCAGCATTTCAGCCGGTTTTCCGACCTCCGCGACCTTGACCGACACCGCGTCCTCGATGCCGGCGTACTCGGCCCTTACGGTCTCCTCGTAGGCTTTCACCGCGGCGGCGAACTCGTCGTAGTCCCCGGTTTCGACCAGCACCACGGCCTCGGCCTCGCGCGGGATGGCGTTGCGGAGTCCGCCACCGTCCACCGACGCCAGCAGCACGTCGCACGGCGCGGCATTCAAAAAGCGGAACAGCAACTTGTTGGCGTTGGCGCGCTGGCAGACGATCTGGATGCCCGAGTGGCCGCCCTTGAGCCCCTTGACGCTGATCTTCGCAGCGGTATAACCGCCCGCGGGCGTCGGCTCGGCCTTGTAGCCGAAGGTCATATTGGCGTCGAGCCCTCCGGCGCAGCCCACGTAGAGTTCGCCCTCCTCCTCGGAATCGAGGTTCAGCAGGATGTCGCCGTGCAGCAGCCCCTTTTCCAGACCGTTCGCACCGTCCATGCCGGTCTCCTCGGTGGCCGTGAACAGGGCCTCCAGCGGCCCGTGCTTCAGCGTCCGGTCCTCCAGCACCGCGAGGATCGCCGCCACGCCGATACCGTTGTCGGCGCCCAGCGTCGTGCCGTCGGCCGTCACCCAGCCGCCGTCGATGTAGGCGTCGATGGGGTCCTTGGTGAAATCGAACTCCTTGTCGTTGTTCTTCTGCGGAACCATGTCGAGGTGGGCTTGCAGGATCACGCCCTTGCGGTCCTCCATCCCCTTCGAGGCGGGTTTGCGGACATAGACGTTGTGCGCCGCGTCCTCCTTCGATTCGAGGCCCTGCGCGCGGGCGAAATCGAGAATATAGCGGCGGATCTTCTCCTCGTGCGACGAGGGGCGCGGGATGCGGACGATCTCCGCGAAATGTTTCCAGACAAGCGCCGGTTTCAGCGCGACCAAATTACGGTCCATAATATTGAAGTTTAAGTGTTATATATCCATATCGTTCAAATCTCTCTCTTTCTCCGTCTCTTCCGTTCCGGCGGCCGCTGTCGCAGCCGGTCAGCGGCCCCCGGGAAGGGACAGGTCCGCCGCTCCGGGCCGGTGGCGGTCAACGGTCTCCGGTCCCGTCCTTTTCGACACTCCTGTCGAACGCCTCGACGATGTGTTTCACGAGCGGGTGGCGGACGATGTCGCGTTTGTCGAACTCCACGATGCCGATGCCGTCGACGCCCCGCAGAATCTCCATCGTGCGCACCAGACCGCTGTCCGACTTGCGCGGCAGGTCGATCTGCGTCACGTCGCCCGTGACGATGAACCGCGCATTGCGGCCCATGCGCGTCAGGAACATCTTGATCTGCGACAGGGTGGTGTTCTGCGCCTCGTCCAGAATGACGAAGGCATTGTCCAGCGTGCGGCCGCGCATGTAGGCCAGCGGGGCGATCTGCACGGTCCCCTCTTCGAGGTGTTTCTGGAGCTTGGCCGGCGGGATCATGTCGTTCAGCGCGTCGTACAGCGGTTGCAGGTAGGGGTCCAGCTTCTCCTTCATGTCGCCGGGCAGGAAACCCAGCTTCTCGCCCGCCTCGACGGCCGGACGCGTGAGGATGATGCGCCGCACCTGCCGCTCCTTCAGCGCGCGGACGGCCAGCGCGATGGCCGTATAGGTCTTGCCCGAGCCGGCAGGCCCCACGGCGAACAGCAGGTCGTTCCTGTCGTAGAGTTTGACGAGCCGCTGCTGGTTGACCGTCCGGGCGCGGACGATCGTGCCGTTGTTGCCGTAGACGATCACGTCCTTGTCGACCGGGGCGTCGTCCTGCGCGATGCCGCCCGCGAAACACTGTTCGATGACCTCGGCCGAGACGTGGCCGTACTTGACATAGTAGGCCGCAAGCCCCTCCATGCGTTTGGAGAAACGCTGCGTGTCGGCCTCCGGGCCGAGGACCTTGAGCGACTGCCCGCGCGCGACGATCTTCAGCGTGGGGTGCAGCGATTTGATCTGTTCGAGGTAGACGTCCTGCGCCCCGTAGAGTTCGCGGGGATCGACGCCTTCGAGCATGATTTCCTTTCCGACAGTTTCCGTCATAGACCGATCAGAATAAATAGCCGAAGCTGAACGCCACGTTATACGTACGGAGTTTGTCGAGCTGCCGCCCGTCGGGCAGCACCACGTCGTGTTTCGAGCGGAACTGGCCGTTGTAGCGCAGGTCGATCAGCAGGTGGCGCATCAGCACGATGCCCGCACCCACGGTGTACGACACCGAGGGACGCACGCGGCCGAAGTCCAGCAGGTCGCCGCCCGACTTCTGCTTGCAGTCGTTCATCACCGTGAAGACCGGACCGGCGTAGATCCGCACGGGATTGAGCAGCCGCAGCGACGCCAGCACCGGAACGTCGATCGAATTGGACTTGAGGTTGATCTCGCTCCCGCCCTCGGGACGGATACGGAGGCCCTGGCGGACGTAGAGTATCTGCGGCTCGATGGCGAAGGCCCCGAGGTTGACGGCCGTCGTGATACCGGCCTGCCAGCCCAGCTTGTTCTTCACGTCGGTTTCACTCATATTGGTCGTGTAGTCGGGGATATTGATACCGCCGACCACGCCCCACTCCACCCGCGCGCGGGGCCGTTGTGCGGCGGCGCCCGCCGCAATGGCTGCAAACAAAAGGGTCAGTACGATTCTGCGAAGCATCATTTTAATTCTTAATTTTTCATTTTCAATTGTATCGACGCCCAGAGCATGTAGGCCACGCACGCGGCGACGAAGAGCATGCCCAGATGCGGATTGCCCCAGGCGCGGACGATCGCACCGCAGACGGGTCCCGAAACCGCCCCGGCCGAGATGGCCATGATCATCAGCCCGGCCACCTCGTTGGCGTTCTCCGGAACGGCCTTGGTGGCCACGGCGTAGAACGTGGCGAAGACGCACGCCATGGCGAAGCCCAGCACTCCCACGGCGGCGTAGATGGCGGCCTCGTTGCGCACGAACAGCAGCGCCGCGCACAACGCCAGCGCCCCGGTCATGTTCCAGGTCAGGTATTTCACGTCGGAGACCTTCACCAGCACCCACGCGCCGATCAATGTACCGACGATGCGGCAGGCGTAGAAGCCCGTGGTGGTGAGGATCGACGAGGGATTGTCGATCAGCCGCACCGACAAGAAGCCGATGCCCACGTCGGCGGCGATAAAGCACGCCACGCCCAGCGTCGAGAGCAGCACGGCACGGTTTTTCAACAGGCGGAAGCAGTCGGCGAGTCCCGCGGAGCGTTCTCTCTGCGCAGGTTCCGGCACCGGAGTCAGTTGCAGCCAGAGACCCCCGACCACCGTAAGGCCCGCATAGATCGGCAGCAGGAGCCGCCACGAACCCGTCGCGGCGACCAGCCCCGTGACGATCGGAGCCAGCAGCAGGAGCGAAGTGTTGCGGAATATCTGACCCACGGTGAGGTAGCTGGTCATCCGCTCGCCGGGAACGATGGTCGCCAGCAGGGGGTTGACGGCCACCTGGATCGCCGTGTTGCCGATGCCCAGCAGACCGAAGCCCGCGAAATACCACCCCAGAGCGCAGTCCGCGCCGGCGGCATAGGGCGTCATCAGCCCCGCGACGGTGAAGCCGTAGCCCAGAAGCGCCGTGGCCTTGCGGCCCCAGCGGTTCATCAGCGCCGCGACCGGAGTCGAGAGCACCAGAAACCAGAGGAAAACCATCGTCGGCAGGAAGCTCACGGCGGCCTGCTGTCCGGGCGGGAATTCGGCGGCGATGCGGCCCGTGATCGGGGCCACCATGTCGCAGAAACCCATGATGAAGAAGCCCGCAAGCACGGGTTCGAGCAATCGTTTGTCTACTTTGTCTACGCTCATCCGAGACGAAATTTCGGGTTCCAAATTTTTCAAAGTTACATTTTTTTCCGCAAAAAACGCGTTTCCGGCGGCGATTATTTCACAATTGCCTCTCTCCGCCGCGCGGCGGACACGATCCAATAAACAAAAAACGTGCGAGATACGCAGCGGCGGCGGAACCGGCCGCAACGGGACGGCCCGGCCCGCCCACCCGCCGCGGAAGCCGCCGCATCCATCGCCGCGGGGATGCCGCACGCACGCGAAAAAGCGGCCAACGAATCGACGGATCAGCCCGCCGCACGAGAAAACGCCGCGCACCGTTTGGACGGGAACGCAGATTTTATTATATTTGGTGTCGTTACGACACTTTATCCGTCGGAAAGCCCCGCCGAACCGCTTCGGATTCGGTTTTGCGCCTCCGGCCTTTACGTAGCCCCGGCTACAAAAAAACAACCTGCGCCCATGCTGCTCTTCGCACACATAAACCTGACGCTGCCGCTCGAAGACCCGATCCTGAAATTCCTGCTGATCCTGGTCATCATCCTCGCGGCTCCGCTCCTGCTGAACAAACTCAAAATCCCCTATCTGCTGGGGCTGATCATCGCAGGCGCGGTGATCGGCCCCCACGGCCTCAACCTCGTGCTGCGCGACAGCAGCATCATCCTCTCGGGTACGGCCGGACTTCTGTACATCATGTTCCTCTCGGGACTGGACATGGACATGTCCGATTTCCGCCGCAACAGCTGGCGGAGCCTCATCTTCGGAGGCTACACCTTCTGCGTCCCGCTGGCCTTCGGCATCCTGGCCGGCTATTACATCCTCGGCTTCCCGATCTATTCGTCGATCCTGCTCGCAGGGCTGTTCGCCTCGCAGACGCTCATCGCCTACCCCATCGTCAGCAAACTGGGCATCGCCCGCGACAAGGCCGTCACGATCGCCGTCGGCGGCACGGTCATCACCGACACGCTGGCCCTGCTGCTGCTCACCGTGATCGTCGGCATGGCCACGGGCAACGTCGACGACATGTTCTGGTGGCGGCTCGCAGGCTCCGTCTCGCTCTGCATCGCCATCATCGTCTTCCTCTTCCCGCTGCTGGCCCACTGGTTCTTCAAGCAGGTCAGCGACAACGTCTCGCAGTACATTTTCGTACTGGCGATGGTCTTCCTCGGGGCCTACCTCGCCCACATGGCCGGGCTGGAACCGATCATCGGCGCGTTCCTCTCGGGACTCGCGCTCAACCGCCTGATCCCCCGCACCTCGCCGCTGATGAACCGCATCGAGTTCGTCGGCAACGCCATCTTCATCCCCTTCTTCCTGATCGGCGTGGGCATGCTGATCGACTACCGCGCCTTCTTCCGCGACTGGGAGAGCCTCGAAGTGGCGGCCATTATGATCGTGCTGATCACGGCGGCGAAATTCGTCGCCGCATGGTTCACGCAGAAGACCTTCCGACTCTCGCCCGACCAGCGGACCGTCATCTTCGGCTTAAGCTCGGCCCACGTGGCCGCGACGTTGGCCGCCGTGATGGTCGGCTACAACATCATCCTGGGCCACACGCCCGACGGCGAGCCGATCCGCCTCTTGAGCGAGAGCGTGCTCAACGGCACGATCCTGATGATTCTGGCCACCTGCACCGTGTCGACCTTCGCCACGCAGCGCGGCGCCCACAACATCGCCATGCGCAGTGCCCAGGACACCGGAGACAGGCAGCCGCGGCAGGAGGACCACATCCTGATCCCCGTGGCCGACGAACGCACGGCCGACGAACTAGTATGGTTGAGTTCGATGCTCAAGCGCGCCAAGGAGCCGAACGGACTATACGCCCTGCACGCCATCGACAACAAGGTGGAGGACCCGAACGTCGAGAAACGCGCCCAGAAGATCCTCGACGCGGCGGCGACGGCGGCCGCGGCGGGAGACATCTACCTCCAGGAGCTGATGCGTTACGACGTGAACATCTCGAACGCCATCGTCAGCGTCGTCCGCGAACGGAACATCACCGACATCGTGATGGGCATGCACCACGCCTCCCCGGCCGTGCCGGGACTGACGGGCATCCCCGGGGCGTCGGGTCCCGGCATCGGCAAAATGGCCGCCGACGTGCTGGCACAGAGCAACGTCACGACCTTCATCTACAACCCCGTGCAGCCGCTGAACACCATCAAGCGCCACCTGATCGTCGTACCCGAAAAGGCCGAGCAGGAGGCGGGATTCCAGATGTGGCAGCGCCGCATCCGCCGCCTGGCCGAAAACTCGGGGGCCAGAATCATCGTGTTCGCCCCGGAGGCCACGCTGGAATACCTCCGCCCCAAAGGCCGCAAGCACCCGGCCAACATCGACTTCGTGCCCTTCGCGCAATGGGACGACCTGCCGTCGCTCGAACACGACATCCGCGCCGACGACTGCCTCTGGTTCGTGATGAGCCGCCGCGACCGCGTCTCGTACAACCCCGTGATGAGCCGTATCCCGGCCTACCTCGAACATTTCTTCTCCGGATACAGCTCCGTACTGCTCTATCCCGTGCAGGCGGGCGACACCGAAAGCCGCTATATCTGACGGTTCGGAAGTACAAAATACCCGAAAAAGTTTTTCCCTTCGCGGATTTGCGCTATCTTTGCAAGTGATTCATGGTAGCGGCATTCCGGTCAGAATCCCGGTCGCGATGCGACAAGTCCCCGCCAAGGCGGGGATTTAGGGTGGGTCCAATTTGTAAACGCGGCCATAGGCCGCGACTACAGCGGTCGGAGTTGTAAAACGGAGCAAACAGCAGAATAAGAAAAAGATAAGATATGAGCCTTGTAGCAATCGTGGGCCGTCCGAACGTCGGCAAAAGCACCCTCTTCAACCGCCTCGTGGGCGAACGGAAGGCCATCGTCGACGCGACGGCCGGAACCACCCGCGACCGCCATTACGGCAAGACCGACTGGAACGGCAAGGAGTTTTCCATCATCGACACGGGCGGGTACACCGTCAATTCGGAGGATATTTTCGAAGACGAAATCCGCCGTCAGGTCCTGCTGGCCATCGACGAGGCCGACGTGATCCTCTTCCTCGTGGAGGTACGCACCGGCATCACCGACCTCGACATGCTGATGGCCGACATCCTGCGCCGCACCTCGAAGAAGGTGATCCTCGTCTGCAACAAGGTCGACAACAACGACCAGATCTACTCCTCGCACGAGTTCTACGCCCTGGGACTGGGCGATCCCTACTGCATCTCGTCGATGTCGGGAAGCGGCACGGGCGACCTGATGGACGCCATTCTGGACGCACTGCCCGTGGAAACGGCCTCCGAGGAGGACGAAGACCTGCCCCACATCACCATCGTGGGGCGTCCCAACGTCGGCAAGTCGTCGCTCACGAACGCCCTGCTGGGAGAGGAGCGCAACATCGTGACCTCCATCGCCGGGACCACCCGCGACTCGATCTACACCCGCTACAACAAGTTCGGCATGGATTTCTACCTCGTCGACACGGCCGGCATGCGCAAGAAGGGCAAGACGATGGAGGACCTCGAATTCTACTCGGTGATGCGCTCGATACGCGCCATCGAAAATTCGGACGTCTGCATCCTGATGATCGACGCCCGGCAGGGACTCGAATCGCAGGACCTGAACATCCACAACCTGATCGTCCGCAACCGCAAGGGATGCGTGATCGTGGTCAACAAATGGGACCTGATCGAGAAGGACAGCAACACGATGAAGGAGTGGACCGAGTTCCTCCGAAAGAAACTCGCTCCGTTCAACGACATTCCGATCATCTTCACCTCGGTGCTGAACAAACAGCGCATCTTCGACGTGCTGCAAACCGCCATCCGCGTCTACCAGTCGCGCAAACGCCGCATCCCGACCTCGGAGCTCAACGACTACATGCTGCCGCTGATCGAGAACTACCCGCCCCCCGCAACCAAGGGCAAGTATATCAAAATCAAGTATGTGACCCAGCTTCCGACGCCGACGCCGCAGTTCGCGTTCTTCGTCAACCTGCCGCAGTACATCAAGGAGCCTTACCGCCGCTTCCTCGAAAACAACATGCGCGACCACTGGGATTTTTCGGGAGTCCCGGTGCAGATTTACTTCCGACAGAAATAGGTTCCCGGACGGGATTGCAGCCAGAACGGCGGCCAACCCCGAAAAATCCCGTGCTGACAACCACCCCAAACCCCTCCCCGACGGGGCTGACTGTTTTTGAGATACCGTTCTGTAAATCAGGACGGTATTTTTATTGAAAAGAGGAAGGGTTACGAATTGGTGACGGAAGTCTTACATTCTGTTGCACCCTTATACAATAAATCCAAGAACTCACGACAAAGATAGTTAAAATATTATACATAAGCAAATTAACGAATAGAAAAGCATTAAGTACTATTTAAGCATATCCAACTTGGATATGCTTTTTTGTGCTCCGAGCGGGTTGATTATTTAGTTGCCTGTTTTAACTAAATTATTGCTATCGGGATGTTTCCTATCATTGCATCGTCTAACCAACGATCACTGTAATGAAGCCATTAAAAGGTAATCCGACTCTGCGTTTGTTACGTCTGGTATTGCGACGATTCAATCGTCTCGAACTACTGATCCAAAACAATTCTCGACCTTTACCCGATGACCTGATCGACACTCCGGCAGTCCGCATGCTTACCCGGATGTCCGACCGTACCCTTTCCCGTCGTCGGAGCGACGGTACGATCCCTTATGTCAAGCACGGCGGCAAAATCTATTACAGCAGATCGCGCGTTCTCGAAGCCCTCCGGAATGAACCCAACACCACATCAACTAATAAAGTAAAGAAGTCATGAAAAAGATGATTCTTATCGAGCGAAGCAAATTCGCTCTGCTCGTTCGCAGCCACATGAAAGCCTCGAACATGCTCCTCGTATTGCAGCATGTCTGCCGGGAGCGCCGTATTTCTCTTTCGATGACGCAGGAGGAAGTCTGCGAGCTCATCCGACTCGATCCGGATTTCGTCGAGAAATACAAACGTCGCGGGAAACTCTGTCCCGTTGAGGATCAGGATGGCAAGCAATACTACAATGTACTGGATTTCATCAATCTGAAAGACATGCAGGAGAGTAAGCGTATCTTTTATCAGACAATGGAACAAGCGGTGCCGGATACCGCAATTATAATTAAGCGAGAATAATCTATTCTGAAGTATTTATTCAAAATACTGTCTAACAGATTTCTACCTCATTAAGAATTGCATATTCAAGAAAAGGCCTCGAATAATGGAAATTCGAATAAAGAGAAGTTGTCTAATGCATTCATAGACAGCTTCTTTTTGTCTAATGCAACCATGATTTATCATTTATATTTTGTTATTCCACATATATTTACATTGTCGTTATAATCATATAAAATGGCGACACTATATCGTGCCCGCGTTATAGCGACATATAACTTGCACTTACTTGTCGGTTTCAATTCTATTCCTCTGATAATCCAATCTAAAATAGGCTTTGTTGGATATATGAGAACTCTATCGAATGACAAACCTTTGGATACCCCGAAATTCAATGTCGGGTATGCAGGATGGGTATCGGTACTTTTACTCTGTCGTAACTGAATAGGACTGTATTTCTGTAAATATTCTTCCACATCTGTTTGCCGAAGAAAATATACCCCTTTATGCTCTATTTCAGATGTATTATCAGACGTTGTTGCAATCATATCAGGATATAGTTTATTTGAAAAATCACAGATTTCAGATACACACCGATGGTTTACATTCAAAGATTGTGAATCAATATCGAGGTTAAATTTCATTTTGCGACTTTTGAAATAATCCAATATATTAGACCGTCTGAATTGTTTGTGTTTAGCAGAACTATTTGTTGAGAAAGTTCCTTGACGAGGATCTCCTACTAATAGAATTTCCAGTGGAGAAAGAAATAACTTATCTAAAAATTCCAAATCATATCCGGCAAGATCTTGCACCTCATCAATGAAAATATGAGTATATATTTTGGATAATCGGGATATTACCGCTCCATTGGAGCGTTCGTCGCAGCGGCAGGCGAACTTGGCGATTTTGTCGGAATATATTTTTTTATCCCCAGTAAGATAATGACGTTCGACATTCGTTTCTTGACTACGCAAAGCGGATTGGCTGTTTACTAAAGATAACCCGACGATATTCTTGTCATATAAATATCCTTGATAGGGCCTGACCCCATGTTGTAACAGAAATGAGAACCATGTTTGAATGACGACATTGGATGGTATGCATCCGTTTCTTTCAAAAAAACGGGTTCGTATTTCCTTCTCATTTTCGTCTGTAAATGTAGTGATAAGTATAGTGGCATTCCGCAATAGGAGTGCCGTTTCTATAAGATGCGTCGTTTTGCCGGAACCCGCAGCTGCTATAATGACTTTGTTGTTCACAGAATAGCTTTATTTATGTATTCAGGAAATACCAACTCTTCGGTTGTATTGAAAATAGCCAAAGCACAATCCGTCTTATGTGCTTTCATGTATTTGTGCAAATCATCAATATTTTCATATGCAGTGCCCATTATGATATTCATTTTATCCAATGAGTTCGCTTTTACAATTTTAGGCTCCATCGTATTGTAGTTGAACGGCTTATCGCCAATACGCAAATCCCCGGCATCTATCGTGTCATCGAAACAGATGCAAATATTGGGTAAATCCTTGTATTCCTTGTATTTCTCATTCAAAGCATCAATGTTCCCGTCATTGTCTGTAACTACCGTCACCTGAATCGTAAGGTATTTGGCAATTTCCAAGAATCGTAAAAACGACAGATTGCCGACAGCTATTACGTCCACGCCATCTTCTATTGGTAGTTTTCCGTATTTCTTCAAGTAGGCTTTTTGCACGACCAATTCGTCGGAATCACCTTCTACCAATATTGCCTTTTGGCAGAGCAAAAGTCGCAGTGTATCGTACCCCGATAATTTCTCGAAATAATCAATCGTGCTTGGCGACAAATCATGCAGCCGCAATGTCTTTCGATCATGCAACAGAATCAAAGATTTCAGACCTAATTTGTTCGCAACGAAGCTGCTGTGTGTCGAAATGATAATCTGTTTCTCTTTGCAATGCTCCTTTATGGCAGCTATCAATTCGTTCAGTTTGGAATAAGACAGATGATTTTCCGGTTCTTCCATTAAAATTATACTCGCCTCTTTCGCTTTTTTATGGGCTAAAGCCAATTTGGTTTTGACGATACATTGCTCGCCTTTACCGATATAATTAAACGGGATTTTATCCAGATAGGTCATCAGACAATTTTCCCATGCGTTTTTCGAGGACAAATCGACGGATAATTCCACGTCTTTATTCGAGATTCTGCTGGCCCCTTTTAATCGAGTGTTGATATTTCCGATAGATTCTTCCCCCATGAACACCTCCTGCATTTTTCTGTACGCCTGAGTAATATCCACGATCTCTTTCGGTTCCAGACACTCTTTGACGATACGGGATATATAAACGTCCGACCCATTCTGATAGCGAGTATTGGACGAGTCTATCAGAGCCGACTTCAACGGAATATTGCGACTTGTTATCGAGCCGTCCCGTGCAAATGACGTCCAAACGACATCGTAATATTCAATGGGTAACGTTTTGACATCCTGTTTGATGAGTTCTTCGTAAACATCCCTATAACGTTCGTCAAAGGTTATCTTGTATGACAGTCCGCAGTCATCCTCTCTGTGGCTATTCGCGTTTCCACAAAACAGAGGACAGTCATCGCCCCCGATATACAACTCTATAAGAATATGCGGCAGAGATGCAGGGCGACCATTTTTAAGATTGTCCAGATACTCATTAACAATATCATTGTTAAACAGATATTGTGATAGCTCATTTTTAAGATACCGGCCATTAAGTATTCCGGTTAGGGCCAGATGTATTGCTTCTATAAGCGTAGATTTTCCTGCTTCATTATTGCCGACAAGAATATTTATACCGTCGTTCAACGATATATCGAAACAACCTTTGTAACTTTTGTAGTTTTCAATGTGTACTGATTTTATGTACATATTACATAATTAGGAAATTCATTAAAATCGCGTTTGATGCAATTAAGATAATTGAAATATTCAACCTTTGCAAATCGAAATGAATTTAGTGTGAGCTTTTGTAATCAATATCCCGGCTTTGCCGGGATATTGATTTATATTTTCGGCCCTTTGGCCTTCATGTTCATCGCGGACTGCACGAGAAGAATATGATTGCGAATAAAGTCCGATTCGGGCGGAGACACGACGTGCTCCCGTTCTTCCGGCGGTTCTTCTTGGCTCCCGGATGCCGCAGAAAGCGGCTCTGCCTTCGACGGTCTGGCGGCCTCGTCCACCACCTCCGCGTTTTCGATCTTCGGCTCACTGCCGTTATCTGCTGTTTTCGCCTGCATCTCCTGCTGCTTCTGTGCGATGTCGAGCTGAATCTTCCGAGTCAGCGACTCTGCCTCGGCCTTGAGCCGCTTCAACTCCTCCTCTTTGGGCCATACGGCTGCGATCTGTTGCTCGAAGGTCGGAATGTCGCGGGTGAATTGCTTTTTCTCTTTCTCGTAGGTCGCCATCAGTGACGGTATCGTGTCGAGCGCCCGGATGAAGTTCGTCGCCGCGGTTTTCGGTTCCGCAGCCAGATGCCCGTTGTTGAACGTGTACTTGATGCCGTCCAACCCTTCGACCATGAACTTATTGACCGTGAGCGCCAGCCCGTCTTTCTGCATTCGCTCGGTGCGGACGAGAATGCGGAAATCGAACAGCGTGCCGATTTTCTGGTAATCGTCGCCGGTATTTACGGTGCGGTAGATCTCCACGAGGCGTTTGCCATGGGCGACAATATCCGCGGATTCCACGCCGTCGATCCGCAGGGGATTGGCCCGCTTGCCTTTGGCGTCCGGCGGCGCCACCTCGTTGATATAGTCCCAGTCGTGTTTCAGACGTTCGAGCATCGTATCCCGTCGTCCAATCTCCGCCGTGTAGCGTTGCAGTTGGCTCTGCGCCTCATGCCGGGTGCGCATGAAGATCGTCTGCTCGCTCTCCAGCGCCGCAATCCTGCCTTCGAGCTTGGCTTTTTGCAGCAGGTCGGTATTTCCCGACACCACGGCCATCCACTCCGCGAAGTTCATCCCCGAATCCTCGCTGATGGCGCCCTCGTCCAGCCGCCGCGCACCTAACCGGTTGCGCTTGAGCTGGTCGATGAACTGCTGTTTGTTGTGCAGCAGATTCAATTTGTAGGCATCGAGCGTGCGTAGAACGGCATAGACATAGGCTTTGACTTTATTGCCGGCATACTCCTTGGCGACTATGTTGCCTTTCCGTGCGCCGCGGCCGTTGCGCTGTTCCAGATCCATCGGCCGCCACGGAATGTCGAGGTGGTGCATGCAGACGATTCGTTTCTGGGCGTTGACTCCCGTTCCGAGTTTTTGCGTCGAGCCGAAGAGCACCCGGATTTTCCCGTCGTTCATGGCGTCGAACATCGCCTGCCGCACCTTGTCGCTCGCGGCTTCCTGTACGAAGCGGATCTCCTGCGCCGGAATACCGTGGTCTTCGACCAGTTTGCGTTTGATCTCCGAATAGACGTTCCAGATGCCGGGCTTATAGGTCGAGAGATCGCAAAAGACCATCTGCGTACCTTTCTGATCTTCGTATCGCCGGTAGTATTCAGCGATGTTGGCGGCACTGCGGCTGGCCTTGTTGCCCGGCGAATCCGCATACGCGGGACTTATCAGCCGCATGTCGAGCGAGAGCTTGTTGGAGTACATCGTCACCAACAGCATCAAGGCTTTGACCTCCCCGTCGCTCAGGTCGGCGCGTCCGATATGTTCGGGATCTCCCGTCTTGGCGAAGAGCACCAGCTTGTCCAAAAATGCCTGCTGATCGTCGGTCATAGGTATCTGGCATAGCTCCTCGTCCAGCTCGGGACGGTCGATTCCCACGTCTGCGGCCGTGCGGTAGTCGGTAATCTCGTTGTAGAACATGGCCAGCTCCGGAACCTTGATGAAATAGCGAAAACGCTCTTTGGAGATCACTTCGTTGGTCACCGAAAACTCGAACTCCGATGTTTTCTGCGCGAATACCGCGGCCCACGCATCGAAGCAGGGAATATCCTGCCGCTCCAGTTCTTTGGGACGCAGATACTTGAACAGCAGATATAGCTCCGTCAGGGAGTTGGCGATGGTCGTTCCCGAAAGGAACGTCGCGCCGAGATCGCGCCCCGTGCGTTGCTGAATGGTGCGGATGGCGTACAGCAGGTTCGTGGCCTTCTTACTGCCGTCGGTATTTCCCAGTCCCGACACGCGGCTGTGGCGGGTGTTGAACATCAGATTTTTGAAGTTGTGCGACTCATCGACGAACAGATGGTCTATTCCCATCTGCTGAAAATCCACCGTATCGTCCTTTTGCGCGTCGATTGTCTCCTGCAACTCGTGGAGCTTGGCATCCAGATTCTCTTTGCGCTTCTCCAGACCGCGCAGAATCCAGCCGTCCACATGTCCGCCCTGCTTTTCGTAGGACGCCAGATTTTCATCTATGTCGTCCATCTCCTGCCGGAGAATCTGCTGCTGCACCTCGGCCGACTGGGGTATCTTGCCGAACTGTTCGTGCGTAAGGATGATGCAGTCCCAGTTGTTGTTCTTGATGTCGCTGAAGATCCGCAGGCGGTTCTCCGGCGTGAAGTCCTCCTTGCCGGGATAGAGCAGACGGGCATTGGGATAGGCCGTGCGGAAGGTTCGGGCGATCTCGTGGATGTTGGCTTTGATACCGATGATCATCGGCTTGCGGGCCAGTCCCAGACGGTGCATCTCATACGCTGCGACGCACATAATGAGCGTCTTGCCCGTACCGACCTCGTGGTCGCAGATGCCGCCGCCGTTCTGCTTGATCATCCAGATCGCATCCTTCTGGCTGGGATACAGGTCGTCGATGCCCAGCCCCCGCAGGTCGAGCCCCGGAAACTGCTGGTGGCTGCCGTCGTAGCGTGGACGGACATAACAGTTGAATTTGCGGTTGTAGAGATCGGTCAGCCGCTCCTTGAAATCGTCGGGCTGCGCATGCAGCCATTCGACGAACGCCTGCCGGATTTCGGTGATGAGCGTGTCGGCCTTCTGCCGGGCCTCGAAGTCGGGAATCCGGATGGTCTTGCCGTGTTCGTCCTTGCCGCCGTCCTTGTTGATGTTGGGCAGCGTGTTGAGCATGGCATGATGCAGCAGATCCATACCGTCGTAAACCTCGAAGTCTCCTTTGACGACGTATTTCTGGGAGATCAGAGGGCTGTACCCGTGGTTCTCGATGCCGAAGGCATCCATCTTCGCCGAATAGCTTACCGATACGGGCACCTGAAAGAAATGCTCGCAGAAGCCTTCGTAAATATCGGTCGGTATCCATCGCTCGCCGAGGTTGAAATCCAGCTCCTCGAACTCGATGCGTTTGGGTGCGGCCTCACGAAGCAGCGCGAGCGAGCGGCGACAGGCATCGTCGTCGGGGTTCTCCTTGAGGTAATTTTCGATTCATTCGGCTTTGGCGACGACATTCCCTGCCGCGAGCCGTTCGCGGATTTCAAACCCCTTGACCATCGGATTGTAGAAAATGCGATCGCCCAGCTCGTCGATCAGCTCTTGCCGGGAACGCGATGCGAGCGACTCCATATAGGGAAACTCCACCCGTCCGAACTTGTTGAGCGAGGCGGCCAGCGCTTCGGCCGCCGTATCGACGTGTTTGAGCTCGTTAGGGTCGAACGATACGGGGCGTCGGAGGATGTCGGAGAGCTGTTTTCGGCCTTCGACGAAACGTTCGAGTCCCAGCACCTCCCGCCCGCCGGGATCGTTCAGGATGAAGGCGGCATTCTCCTTCTTGTTCAGATCGCCCAACAGAGCCGTGAAGTTCTCGTAACATCCGTTGAGTTTGCGCCGCAGGCCCTTGTATTCGATCTCGTTCTGCATTTCGAGCCGGTAGAGCAGCTGGTAGGTATCCCGCAGCGGGATATAGCGTTCGGCCCGGTATCGGGACAAGGTTCCCAGCTCTTCGGGATGGAACGTGCAGCCCTGTCGTGTCAGGCCGACCAGACGTCCGACCTGTCCTTCGAACAGAACCAACGACCGCTCTTTGTAGTGCGGAAGCATCGTGCCGGTAAAGGGCCGCGGATCTTTATTCTCCGAAGCCGGTGCAGCGATTGCTGCCGGGGCATCCGCAGCCTCCGCTGCCTCCGCCGGTTGTGCGAACAGATTCCCCTGCGTGAAGAGATCGGACATGCCGGTCGTATCCGTATTGCGCCCCGCTCGCCGCTGTCCCAGCGGACGGCGGGCGATCGGAACGGCGGCAGCGCTGCCGAAAAGCGATGCGGCCGGAGCCGATACTTCCGGAGTCGGTGCAACGGATGCCGGCTCCGGTGTCGGCACGGGCTGCGGAGCCGCGACCCGATTTTGCCTCCGGGCGGTCGGCGGCACGGTTTGCGCCTGCGGGATATGGAGCGGACGGAGATATTGTGTATATCGTTCGGTGTCGAGGCGGGCTGCGAAATCATTTGCGAGGATTCCGCGCAGCCGCTCGGCGATCCGTTCTGGGCCTCCGTCGTAGTGCAGGACGAGAGCGGATTGTCCATAGAGACTTTTTTCATGCGAAACCGTCGTATGGATCGCGTGCTTGAAATCCCGGTGGTAGTCGTTCAGGTAAATTCCGTTGCCGATCTCGGACGAACTGACGAAGCGTTGCTCGTCGGGGGTAAGCTCCCGCTTTTCGCTCCATTTCTGAAGGACGATGAGATCGCTGGCCACTTCCGTGCCGGCATACTCCGTAAAGAGGTTGTTCGGCAGCCGCACGGCCGAAACCAGCCGCGCATGCTCCATCAGATAGCGGCGGACGGGTTCGTTGCCGGGAGCGTCCATGACGCCTGCCGAGGTGACGAACGCCAGAATACCGCCTTCGCGGAGCGTATCCAGACCCTTGATGAAGAAATAGTTGTGAACGGCCTTGAGCGCTTGTCCTCGAACCGGGTCGTCGCTCTTCCGAAAGGCAGCGTCGAAAATCCGGGTATCACCGAAGGGAATATTGGACGTCACCACGTCGAAATAACTGTCATAGGCCGATTCGATGGTTTGGAAACCGTCGATGACGACCTGCTCTCGTTCCCGGGCCAGTGCAGAGAGCACTTGTCCGGTCAGCAGGTCTTTCTCGAAAGAGAGGATTTCGACTTCGCCGTCGGCGGCTTCCCGGAACGACGAAGGGAAAATCCCGGCCCCGGCGCTGGGGTCGAGCAGCCTGCGGGGAACGACTCCTGCATCCCGGAGCGCCTCGGCGAGTGCACGCACGATGGCCGGCGGTGTGTAGAATGCCGTCAGCGTAGAATTGCGCATGCTCTGCACGAAGTCTTTATACCGCTGTTCGCTGCCGGCACAATGGCGCAGCAGTTCGTGCAGCTCCCTCACCTGCGGGAAGAGTTCCCGGTCGGTCTTTCATTGCGCGAGGTCATCGTCCGCAGCGGCCGGCTGTAAGACGCATTTCAACGCTCCGAAGCCGCTGTACGCAGTCAAGGCTTCACGCTGCTGCGGGGTAAGTACCGTCGATGGAGCGAAAGCGATACGCAGGGCGGCGATGTTCGCCTCCAGATGTTTCCTTTTATTGTATGCCATGCAGTTCGATGTGGGTTTGGATGAGTCCGGTGAGTTCCAATAGAAGATTTTTATAGGACGGGCTGCTCTCGAAGTCGTCGGTCAGGTCGTACATCTCGAACGCCTCTTCGCAGACGGGAAGCAGTTTCAGGCAGAAAGCGGTGCGCTGCCGGGCTGCGACCTCCGGGAACCATTCCGACACGACCTCGAAGATCGCATCGTATTTCGAAAAACGCAGGTCTTGGTACAGAACGGCGTTCGAGAGTTCCAATGCCTCGTAGACGCTGTTGCCGTTGCGAACGGCACGTTCATAGGTCTGGGCCGCATGGTCGCTCCGCTCGGCGATGAAGTGTTTGTCGGAGAGCAGTTCGGGATGGCTTTCGCGCAAATAAGCGGTAAGAGTTGCCGCGAAGTACGGCAACTCGTTCTCTTCTACGTGTCGTTTCATAACGGCTAACCGATTTTCATGCCTTTGGGTTGTGCGCCGGGAAGCGACGGAAGACGCCGGCGGACGCGCTGGCGCGGACGCGGGTTCTCCTCGCCCAGACGCGAACGGTAATTGCGGGCGTTGTTGCCGAACAGGGGCCGGCCCGTGTCGCTGTAACGAAGGTCGGTGCTGATCGTCTTGCCGCCGACTTTCATGCCGGGAATGAAGACGACCTCGTGGTTGGCCAGTTTTGCCTGGATGTCTGCACTTACCTTGACTCCGAAAACCGTATCGTGGATGCGCAGATGCGGATTATTGTCGTTGCGGAACACCACGTCTCCGCGGTTGGCGTCCACGCGGGCATGGCCCGAGATGACCCGGCCGTCCTTGAGGTGGATGTCTTCGATGAAGATCTCCTTGCCGGAGCGCAGCGCCTCGATGTCGTCGCCGATCTCTTTGCCGTAGATTCGGGTGGGGAGCGTCAACGCATCGACCGGAAGCGTCGTCAGACGGTTCGTCGCCTCATGGACGCTGACATAACACTCGCACTCGCGGCCCGAGGTAAAATCTTTCATTTTCTTGGTGGAACCCAGATGTCCGTCGGTTTCGAGGCGCTCGATTTCCTTGTCCGTGAAGAGCTCCTTATACGGCGATATTTTGTACTGCGGCTCGTCCAGACGTGTGAAGATACGGAGTTGGACATTGCCTGCATCGTCGCGGATCGGCGAAATCGTGCCGAGGCCCAAATCGACCCAGCGGCCGTCCACCTTGTGTTTTAGCGGTACCAGTTTGTTGGGAATACGTCCCTTGAGGATGTCGCCCATGCTTTGATTCTCCAGCAGGATTTCTTTGTTCAGACCCAACGCCTGAATCTGATCCCACGGAAGTTCCCGTTCCTCGAACTTATAGCGGTCGGCGAACTTGGCGATACGCCCCTCGTTGTTGAGTTCGTAGTCGGAGACCTCTTTGGCCAGGGAGCCGTCCTGATCTTTGCCTTCGCGGACTTGGATGATGGAATCGAGGATACGGTCGAGTTTTTCGGTACCGATCCGAAAGAAACTTCAGCCCAGGTCGGACGGGCGTCCGTATTGGTTGCGAAGGTTCTCGAAAAAGGTTCCCAAAACCGTTCGGCTGTCGAACGAAAGGGCTCTGCGCCGATCGCCCGGAGCCGTGCTCACGGTGTTGAACTCTCCCGTTTGCTCGTTCATTTCGCTGACCAGACGCAGATCGTTCGTCTTTTTGTCGAGGACGGCCAGCACGTCCTTCGATAGCTTTTCCTGTTCTCTTGCCATAATGCCAATATTAAATGAGTAAATTGAATGAATGGTGAAAATCCGCCGGCAAGATAAGACCTTTTCCAGTTCATAACACCAAACGCGCCCCTTCTGGCGGGAAGAGGCGCGGAGTGGCAAATTTTGGCGAATTTAGTTATAGAAAAACTAAAAGTATTGATGATTATTTGTATATTAGCAATAAAATTTCATAAAGAATATGGCAATAACAGTTAATGCTGCATTTACAACTTTTAATCAAAACGTTGTAAACTTAGAACCTGATAGAACAACCCGTGCTCGGGCAAGCAGAGATTGGTTATACGATAGATTGGAAAATCTTCCCAATAACTATGGAAATTGTCCTAAAACCTACAAAGAGAAGCATATTAAATATGGCTCATTTGCACGAAATACCAAAATTAGACCATTAGATGATATAGATTTAATATACTGTTTGGCTGCCGATAATGCTACATATCAACGAATAAATTCAAAATTGTGTCATATCTATACGAATAACGCAAGTATTCGATTGCAAAATTTATCTGATAATGGATTATTGAATTCAAGAAAAGTAATTGAAGCAATAAAGGGTAGATTACAAGATATTGAACATTATAGTTCTGCTGAGATTCATAGATGTCAAGAAGCCATTACATTGAAATTGAATTCATATGAATGGAATTTTGATATTGTACCTGCATTTTATACTGTTCATGGATTTTATTTAATTCCAGATGGAAATGGTAATTGGAAACCAACGAATCCACCAATAGACCAAGATAGAATAATTGCTATAAATCAAAAACATAATGGGCAGATTAATCAAATTGTGAGAACATTGAAATATTGGAATCGCAGAGTTCAAATGCCAACTATTCCCTCATATCTTTTTGAAAATATTATTTTGAATTATTTTGCTTTACAAGCCAGTATAGATACGAATTTAAAATTGAACTTGCGCAATTTCTGGCATCATTTACAGTTTGGTATCTATGCACCAGTATTAGATCCTAAAGGTTTTGATGGCGATTTAAATTTATTACCACTGGCAGATAAAGATAAAATAGCAACAAAAGCATTAGAAGCCTATCAAAAAGCATGTGATGCAATAACATTTGAATTGAATTATGATCAAAAAAGTGCTATAGAAAAGTGGAGAGAAATATTTGGCCCAGAATTTCCAAATTATGAATAACATTGTACAATTGGAGAATAATACGTCGGCATTACAACTACTTGCTGCCCAAAGACGTTTATATCAATTAGCCAAGCGATTTGATACCTCCAACATAATAATATGTATAGCTTTAGTCGTCGCATTTTCCTATGTTGAAACAATAGTAGATATCTCAATTTTACCCTTTATTAGTTTGTACTATTTAATTGCTTTTATAATGGGGTTCATATTGGATCACTATAAAGATAAAAATATTGAACGAGCTGCAAAAATGCAACAAATGTTCGATACGACAGTTTTTGGGATGGAGTGGGATTATATTACAATAGGGAAACGATTGGATTCATCTTTTATTACAGAGTACGGTTATAATATAACAGATTCATTACGAAATTGGTATCCAGTTGAAATATCTAAATTAGAACTCAAACCGGCTATTTTAGTTTGTCAAAAAATTAATTGTATTTATGATAAAAAATTGAGATTATGCTATCGTAATGGACTTTTATTTTTCGCTTTTTTATCAGCCGTTTTAATAATTATTTTTTCGTTGCTTAATAACCACTCTCTTCATATTGTCCTATGTTCAATAATATTGCCAATAATGCCTATCGGACGATGCGCGTATTTGAAATGCAAGAGCTATAATCAGACTATCCGTAATCTCGAATCTCTCAATGAAATTATTGATGATTATTTGGATATGCCTTCTAAAATTACGTGGAAAGCGTTGAACGCAATTCAAAATAAAATATACTCTCATCGAAAAACCAATCAGCCAATTCCAACGTGGTTTTATCGTTTGATGAGACCCAAAGGAGAAAAACAGATGGGAGAATTAGTATCCAGATACATCGGGCAAATTGGAAAAGAATAACATTCTAATATTGTAAAATTTGATTTCTCTTGTTTTTATCAAGTACATCGTGTATTACTCTTTTTTATTCTTTCAATAACTTTTCCGCTAATTTTTCATCCTTCTCTATGCGTTTCATCTCGGCTTCGATAATGTCGAGTGCATCCTGCTTGATGCGGCGGTAATTCTCCTTGATTTTCTCCTGCATGATGTCCCGTCCGTCGGTGTCGAGGAACGACGATATTTCGGGTATGGGTTTGTACTCCGCCATTTCTTTTTTCACGGCGTCGTTGTCCACGACGATCCGGGCATGGAAAATCTTCTGCTCGATCTCCTCTCCGAAGTTGTCGCTCACAGCCCCGACGAACACGCCCTGCGAGAGCGTCGAGATTTTCGACGCAGGAATAAGACTGTCGAGCTGGGTGTTTATCGACGTCGAGGTATCGCTGCGGTTGATGCTCACGGACAGTCGTTTCTGCACGATCTTTCCGAATCGTTCGGAGAGTGTCCGGGCCGTTTCTCCTACGACCTGCCCGCTGAAGATATTGCCTACGGTATTCTGAATCACGGCGGCTTCCTTGTCTCCGTAGTCGCGCTTTAGCTGGCTGAAATCCTGAAAACCCAGACACACGGCAACCTTGTTGGAACGCGCCGTTGCGATCAGGTTGTCCAGCCCTCGGAAATAGATCGTCGGCAGCTCGTCGATCACCACGCAACTTTTGAGCTGCTTCTTGCGGTTTATCAGTTTGACGATGCGCGAATTATACAATCCGAGCGCCGCGCCGTATATGTTCTGCCTGTCGGGATTGTTTCCCACGCAAAGAATCTTCGGTTCCTCGGGGTTGTTGATGTCGAGTGTAAAGTCATCTCCCGACATGACCCAGTAGAGCTGCGGGGAGATCATGCGCGAGAGGGGAATCTTCGCCGAGGCGATCTGCCCCATCAGCTGCTCTGCGGCTCCACCTTTCCATGCATCCACGAAGGGCGAAAGATAGTTCTCCAACTCCTCGTGAGCCATCAATACGGTGAATAACTCCTCGTAGGGTTTGTTCAGCAGTTCGATGGCATGGGGAAAGGTACAGTATTTTCCTCCGTCGTAAATCTTCAGGAACCAGATGATCGCCGCGAGCAGCACGATCGGCGATTCGACGAAGAAATCTCCCTGCTTCTGTATCCACGAACGGTTGAGATTAAGCATGATGACATAGCTGGCCTCGTATGCGTCGGTAATGTCGGACATGAGATTCGGCGCGAGCGGATTGCATCGGTGCGAACGGCGCGGATCGTCGAAATTTATGACATAGAATCTCGGCGGCGTCGCTCCGTAAGCCTTGAGGTTCTTGCGCAAATGGTTGTAAGCGATAACCGACAGGTCGTCGAACTTGAAGTCGTAGACGTAGAGCGCATATCCCTTTTCGATGGCCTGCTTGATGTAGTTGTTGATGAGGGCATAGGATTTTCCCGAGCCGGGCGTTCCTAAAACGATACTCGCCCGGAAGGGATTCACGACGTTGATCCATCCGCTGTGCCTGCGTCTCCGGAAGACGAACTCGGTCGGGAAGTTGAACGAATCGTCGTTTTTCAGCAGGCGTGTTTCCTGCATGAAACTCTCGTTTTCGGCATTGAACGGATCATCCGTCATACGGTTTTTCAGCAGACGGCTGCTCCATAGCCCGGCCGCCAGCATGCCGAGGAATCCCGCCAGCAGCGTCGCCGTATAAAGCGCCGCCCGCAGGGTCGTAGCGACATTCATCCCGAGCAGCCAGCCGTTGCCATAGAATAGCAGTATGCCGATGCCGCCTGCCGCGGCGATATGCTTCCTCGATATTTTCTCGTCCTTCACGCCACGGTTTCCCATGCACGACAATGCGAGAAATACCGTGCAGAAGAGTTTGGTGCAGAGCGTCGATGAGAACAAGGCAGCCGTCCGCTGGAAATTTTGCAGGATGCGGTCTGCGACGGAAATCGTTCATCCTGTCTGCGCAAACCACTCGTAACAGAACCAGTAGATGTGAATGGCGAGAAACAGAAAGCTGATCGCCCGCATGAAATCCGCGACTTTGGCCAAGCCGCGCAGATCGTCTTCTTCTTGCATGATCGTAACGTATTGAGGTGGTTAAATTCTTTTCCGGATTTTCCGCCGCCGCTTCTTCCTGCGGGGGAAGAGCCGGTATTCGGGAGCTGTTTCCCACTCCTTCTCAGGCGTATATTCCATGAGTTCGCCTATTACGTCGGGCATCGAAACGTAATGGGTCTCGATGTACTTCTCGAACTCTTCGACCGAAGATAGTCCCGGCAGGGGCGGTTCGAGGGGCGGCAACGGCCGTAACTCTTCCGGCATGGGTGTGGACGACTCTTGCTCCCGAGCGTTGAACCACGCCTCGAAAGCGTTAGCCGCATACTCCTTTCCGAGCCGAGAGCCGTTGAACACCTGATGTGTCGTGCGGTCGATGAAGGTGACTCCGTAAATCCGCCCGGCGTCGTTCTCCCGGAAAACAGCGTCGATACCGTTCTCCCGAAGTTCGGCCGTGAACGCTTCGCGGTCACGGCCTCCGCTCCGGGCACGGTCGATCTCGCGGCGTGTGCGGTCGAGCGTTTCGGGATATTGCCGAAGCCGTTGTTTCGAGGCGTCGAATTTTTCTTCCAGCGCCTTCCATCCGAAGAAATCGCCCAGCCGGGACGCTTTGACCGCCGCTCCCGTGCGCTGCCCGTCATCATCGAGCACGTGGTAAACGAGCCCCCGATACGGTCGGCCTCGCACGTCGCCTCGGATCTCTTCGGCTGCGAGGCCATAGCGTTCGAGCAGCGTGTTGAACTCCGCGAGGGACTGGAATCCGTACTGCTGTTTGAGCGTCATCACGACATTGCGCAGCTGATGCTTCAGATCGCTCCGACGGTAATCGACCCGGTGCAATTCTTCCGGTTCCGCTTGCACGCCGCCGTCTTCGGGCACATGCAGCCCATGCTTCTGCTCCAAATCCCGGCATACGACGATGGCGCGCCGCAGTTCGTTGTTGTGGTCGATCTTCCGGCCCTGCTCGTCCACCCTCACCGAGACGACGTGCATGTGTCGCCGTGCGATGTCTTCGTGCAGAAAGACGACGTAGGGCTGGCGGCCATATCCCATGCGTTCCATGAACTCGGCGGCAAGTCGCGTGAGCTGCGCTTCCGAAAGCCGGTCTTCGGGCGAGGGGTTGAGCGAGAAATGCACGACCGGTTTTCGGACACGGGGATTGAGCGCCGTGTAGTACCCGAAAGCTTCCGCACACTCCTCGATACTGAACCTGCCGTCGCTGCGTTCGGGTATTCCCTGCATGTATAATATCCGGCCTTCGCCGGCTTCGACCTTAATGCGGTTATACTGGAGTACGCCGTAGACATTGGCCCCAGAGTTTACTTTCGGCACCATTGCAGCAGCTCCTTCGTAAGTTCGACGACCGCCTTCACGAGTTGTTCCAACCGTTGTGTTTCGAGCGTCAGGCGGTAGAGATAGGCCAACGCTTTCTTATCGCCGAAGGTCGTGTGTATGGCTTTGACGCACTGGTTGTAGTTCACCCCGACAGCCCGGAACTGGGCGTAAAATCCCGTCAGCCGGACATAGAAATCGTAGGTGTTCTTGTCCCTAACGACGACCGTAAAAGGTCATCCGAAGATGCGGTGGCAGATGAAATCGGCTTTATTCTTCATCCCGGACTGTTCGTACATGCGCAGGAAACGCTCGTTTTGCTCGCTTGTCAGGCGAACGTAATAGCGGTGTATGCGCGGGTCGTCGAGGGCTTTGCGGCCCGCAACGGAGGTCGGTTTATCGGCAGCATCCATAGGGCATCCGTGTTTTGAGGTTACGACTCGGGAGTAACCGTCCGCCGCGCCGCAGGTTGCGGCAGCACTTTCGGCGGCTCGGAATATTCCGAGCCGCTGAAAGTACCCCTTGCTATATGCGGGCGCATATAGAAATCCGGCCAAGGGCCGGATGAAGGTGCGCGCCTTCGGCGTCGCGGCGGGATTACTCTTTTCGGAGACAAAGGTAGAGCGTTTTATCTTATGTTGTATCGGATATATACCTGCCAACGGACGCCGATACGCGCCTTTGGGCGCCACCCGTTTTCGGAGCCGCCGAACGGGGGCGTTTTCTCATTTTCTTTGTGCGCGGATCAGTACTTACGAATCTACCTGCCCGCGTAGTCTCTTACTCCCGTACCTCCGTCATTGCGCGGCTATGCGGATACGGATATAGATGTCTGCATAGATGCCGAAGTTCGTATGTGACAGCTTATATCCGTATCTGCCGACAAAAGTATGTGAATCCGCAAAAGCGTATGAATCGCCGAAGATACGTGAATACGCAAGTACGTATCCGCGTATCGAAACAAGTTAAATATTAATCGCTTAATTATTCTCGTATGGAACAGAACCCGTTATGCATCGCTTTCGCCTCCCAGAAAGGGGGCGTCGGCAAATCGACCCTCACAGTACTGGCCGCCTCGTGGCTGCACTACCTGCACGGCATCCGCGTCGCGGTGGTGGACTGCGACTACCCGCAGCACTCCATCCTCAAACTCTCGAACCGCGACAAGGCCGTCGTGCAATCTTCGGCGATCTACGGTAGACTCCTCGTTTCGCTCGCCGAGAACAAAGGGGTGAAGCCTTATCGTATTCTCTGCTGCAAACCTTCCGAAGCAATGGCGGAATGGCGGAAATGGGCCGCCGTCGCCGAAGAACGATACGATGTCGTGCTGTTCGACCTTCCGGGAACGGTGGGCAACGAAGGCGTGCTCTCCACGATCGTCGAGTTGGACTACCTCTTTATTCCGATGAAGGCCGACCGCATTGTACTGGAAAGCACGCTCAATTTCGCCTCTGTTCTCAACGACCGCCTGATCAAGACGGGACGGGCGCATCTTCGGGAGCTGTTCCTGTTCTGGAACTTGGTGGATCGCCGCGAGCGGACGCCGCTCTATGAGCAGTACGAGAAAGTCCTCGATCAGTTGGGGCTGCGGCATCTGCGTACGCATATTCCCGTGCGGAGCAACTTCAACAAGGATATTCAGGAAGCGGGCGGCCCGGTGTACCGGTGTACGCTGCTGCCGCCCGACCGGGCTTTCGTCGCCGAGTGCGGTTTCGACCGCCTGATGACGGAGATCTGCGCCGTTCTGAAACTTCCGTGCCATGAGTAGGAAAGTGCCTGTCCGGCAGGAGCTCGACGAAGAATACCTGCGCAGCCTGATGGCCGGCCCCGAACCGGCTGCCTCGGCGTCAGATGCCATAGCCCCGGAGCCGACGGAAGCGTCTGCTTCGGAGCCGCGCGTTAGGCGTTCGGATGCGGAAGACTATGCGTCGCGGTTTCTGAAGAATACTCCTTCCGAAGCGCGGCAATGCGTCTACATCGACCGGCGGCTGCACCGCAAGATCACGACCCTCGTGGGCGTTGCGGGCACCCGGCGTTTTACGGTCGGGAACTTCATCGACAACGTATTGGAACAGCACTTCGAGCGGCACCGAACGGAAATACGGTCGCTCTGCTCCAAAGGACTCAATAAAATTCTGTAAGAATGACACCCGTTATGAAAATCACGGAAACTCTCGTCGTGCTGTTCCTCGTGCTGTTCTGCTACCTGTTTCTGGATAAGTTCCTCTTCCGGGGCGAGTTGGGCGAGATTTGCTTCGGGCCGACGTGCCGGGCGCTGGCGCGTTGGTATCGGCGGCAAGCCGACCGTCTCGACCCGCCGCGCCGCCGCAGGCGTCGGACGGCGGCCGTTACCCCTAAAGACGATGCGCTGGTCGTCACCCGGGATTACGGCGCCGGTCAGCGGACGCCAGCACGCGCCGTGTCACGCCACTCCCGGCGCAAAGGGAACAATTCAGACAAAAGCGACCATACATTTGTACCGGCAAGCGACGGCGATAAGGAACATCGCGCCGTGCAAGCGACCGTTCAGGGATGGATGCATAAGGAACCTACGGCGCTCACCGCGGAGGAAGAGAACACCCTGACGCGCGAAGCTGCGATCGAAGAGGTGATGGACATAGGATGCGAAACGACGGCCCCGCCTGCCGGGACGCAGAGTTTCACTCCGCAGCAGTTGGATTGCATCCTCGCCTTGTGCAAGGGGCAGGCCGTGCCTGAAGAGCAGCGGCAAACCCTGGCCGGAGTGCTGCGTGACATCCGCCATACGGAAGTGCAGCGCACACTCATGGACGCCATCTCCGGCGCCAGCCCGATCATCGCCCGTTATCTGGACGATGCCGAGAAGGAAGCGGCGCAGCGTATGGCTGCCGCTCCGAAATAGATTGTTCAACTTAAAAAATGCGAAGCTATGAAAGCTCCCGGATACTACGATTCAGGCTGACGGCAGGATGAGCAGCACGCATGAATCACGGGCCCAGCGCCCGGAGAGAGAATCTGAAGTCGAATTAAAAAACACAATCATCCATGAAAAGAAAACTCATTTTCAGTTCGGCATGAATCGCCGTATGACTGCTCGCCACGGCGCAGCACGCTGCAGCGCAGCAAGGCAACGGCATGGCCGGCATTCAGGAGGCTACGCAGATGGTCACATCGTATTTCGACCCGGCGACCAAGCTGATCTACGCCATCGGCGCCGTCATCGGCCTGATCGGCGGAGTCCGGGTCTATCAGAAGTTCAGTTCGGGCGATCCGGATACGTCTAAAACCGCTGCGAGCTGGTTCGGAGCCTGTATCTTCCTGATCGTCGCCGCCACGATTCTGCGTTCGTTTTTCCTTTAGACGATGGCCGAATATCCAATCAATAAAGGCGTGGGCCGCCAGGTGGAGTTCAAGGGTCTGCGGGCGCAGTACCTCTTCCTCTTCGCCGGCGGCCTGCTCGCCGTTTTCATTCTCGTAATCGTACTTTATATGGGCGGGGTCGATCAGGTGGCGTGCCTTGTCGCGGGCGTGGGGCTGGGTGGCGCACTTGTGGCGCTGACCTTCCGTCTGAACCGCAAGTACGGGTCTTACGGACTGATGAAGCTCCTCGCCGCACGGCGGCACCCGCGATGTATCGTCTCCCGAAAAAGTGTGGCAAGAATTCTAAACCGACATTAAAAACATGAAAAACACCCTGAAAACCGAAACCCTCGAACGGAAATTCCCGATCTGAAAGGTCGAACACGATTGTATCCTCTCTAAAGACGCCAACATCACGGTGGCGTTCGAGGTTACGCTTCCGGAGTTGTTTACCGTCTCTTCGCAGGAATATGAAGCGCTGCACGGCGTATGGCTCAAAGCGGTGAAGGTGCTTCCGGACTATACCGTGGTGCACAAGCAGGATATTTTTGTTCAGGAGCAATATCGTTCCGACATCGGGAAAGACGATTTGAGTTTCTTGAGCCGGTCGTTCGAGCGGCATTTCAACGAACGACCTTTTCTGCATCATACCTGCTACCTGTTCATTACGAAGACAACCCGTGCGCAAAGCCGCCGTCAGAGCGATTGCAGTGTGCTGTGCCGGGGTACGCTCGTCCCGAAAGAGTTGCAGGACAAAGATACGACGACGCGCTTTCTGGAAGCTGTGGAGCAGTTCGCCAGCATCGTCCGCGAGAGCGGCCATATCCGGCTGCGGCGTCTCGGAGCGGACGAGATTGCCGGGACTCCCGAATCTTCGGGAATCCTCGAACGTTATCTCACGCTGTCACCGTCCGGGAAGACCCCGTTGCAGGACATGCGTCTCGATCCCGACCGGATGTGGATCGGCGACAAGGCGTTGTGCCTGCATACGCTTTCCGATCTGGACGACCTCCCCGGCAGCGTTCGTACGGATGACCGCTACGAACGCCTCTCGACGGAGCATTCCGATTGTCGGCTTTCATTCGCCGCTCCCGTAGGATTGCTGCTCTCATGCAATCACATCTACAATCAATATGTGCGACAAGAGGTCGTGTAAGTAATTGTTTAACAATTAAATGAAGTAACAAATATCATTCAGATCAGATTAAACCTATTGTTCCGTCAATAGTAGCCTACGGTCACGTGCGTCGCTCAAAAGGCGGGGTGCGAAGCTGGCCGGACAAAGTAGCCCTTCCGCAAGAAGAAGCCCGAACCGCGAGGGAACGGCAACTGCTCTTAGCACAAAAGAGTCGGGGAGCGAGGCTGGGCGGTATGGTTAGCACAAGCGAACTGTTATAAGCGTCGTAATGTACGAACAAGCCAAAGTTGCTGAGAGGCTTGAACCAAAAGGTAACGCAGTCGGATAACCCTTTGTATTGTGGGGTTACACGGACAAAGCACTGCCGGCGCAACGGACAGAACCTAACCCGCTCATTTGTTACTTACGCGAAACTTGGTAAACCCGTATCTCTCCTGCCTTCAGGCAGGTAAGCCGACCGCAAGGAACGCCGAATGGGGTGCGGGTATGGGAACGCAGAAAAAGCGAATGCCGTCCTGTAACGGGGCGGATAGGAGTTTCAACGTCACTCCGCCGCGAAAGCGGGCAGACTTCTGCGAGGTGACTCTTTACAAGAAACTATGTAGAACTTTCTAAAAGAAGGAATGCAAATGAACGAGATTAATTTATCGTGTGCGCCTGCTGACCGTAGGCAGTGGAACAACTGGACCGACATTGATTGGGTCAGATGCGAAGCTGCGGTTCAGAAGCTGCAAGGACGTATTGTAAAGGCTCAGAAAGAGGGTCGTCCGGGCAAGGTAAAAGCCCTGCAATGGACATTGACCCACTCGTTTTACGCCAAAGCGTTGGCGGTCAAACGAGTTACCTCTAACAAAGGTAAGAACACGGTGGGAGTGGATAAAATTCTCTGGACTACTCCCAACGCAAAAATGGGTGCTGTCGCCGATCTGAAAAGACGTGGCTACAACCCGCAACCGTTACGAAGGGTACATATCAAGAAGAGTAACGGCAAACTCCGTCCGTTAGGAATACCCACAATGAAAGACAGGGCCATGCAGGCATTATACCTCATGGCTCTGAACCCGGTAGCAGAAACTACCGCCGACAGACACTCTTACGGCTTCCGTAGGGAAAGGTGTACGGTCGATGCGATAGTACAATGCCATACGATACTTTCAAAAGAGGTATCTCCGCAATGGATACTCGAGGGAGACATCAAAGGTTGTTTCGACCACATCAGCCACCAGTGGCTACTCGACAATATCCCTACGGATAAGGTCATGCTCTGTAAATGGCTGGAAAGTGGATTCGTATTCAACCGGCAACTGTTTCCCACCGAGGAAGGTGCGCCGCAGGGCGGTATCATATCGCCGACACTCGCGAATATGGCACTCGACGGCCTGCAAGCAATGCTTGCAGAAAATTTCAAACTGAGACGTACCAAAATGGGATATTTCAATCCTATGGTGAATCTGGTACGATATGCAGACGATTTTATAATTACCTGTTCCGACAGGGAAACACTGGAAACACTTGTCAGACCTGCAGTCAGTGAGTTTCTTCAAGCACGGGGGCTTACCCTATCAGAAGAAAAGACGAAGATTACTCATATCGACGAAGGATTTGATTTTCTGGGTTTCAATGTTAGGAAATATAAAGGTACGCTGCTTATCAAGCCGTCAAAGAAGAATGTTAAGGAATTCCTCGCCAAGATTAAAGCCATTATTCGTAAGAATCAGGCCATCAGGCAGGATAAACTTATCGGACTTCTGAACCCCGTCATAACCGGTTGGGGCAACTATTACAAGGGTTGCGTAGCCGCCAAAACCTTCAAGAACGCAGACGCACAGATCTTCTACAAACTGTGGGCGTGGGCATTACGCCGCCACCGCCACAAGGGTAAGAAGTGGGTTTACAACAGGTATTTTCTGTCGAAAGAAAGTTTCTATACGTTTCTCGAACAGGGCTTGTGTCTGTTTAACGAAGAGACGAACTATCGCTCATCTTTGTCGCCTTTCGGCATTAAGATGGCGGATCGGGTGAGCGGTATCCCCATTCACCTCGACATCTCCGACTACCCGATGAAAAAAGGATGGATAAGCAACCGGAACCGTGTGGTCATCGGGCCTTCAGGGGGAGGCAAAAGTTTTATCCTCAATCATATATGCAGGCAATATTATGAACAGGGCGCACATATCGTGATTGTCGATACGGGAAACTCCTATCAAGGATTGTGCTCGCTTATCCGGCAGAAAACCAAAGGTCGGGATGGAATATATTTCACCTATCAGGAGGATGCCCCCGTTGCCTTCAACCCCTTCTTTGTCGAAGACGGAGTGTACGACGTCGAGAAGCGCGAATCGCTCAAGGCGCTGTTGCTGACTTTGTGGAAGCGCGAATCCGAGGAACCGACACGTGCGGAAGAGGTGGCCTTGTCGAATGCCGTGAACCTATACCTCTCGCAACTCAAGACCGGCACTGCGGTCACACCTTCGTTCAACACCTTCTACGAGTTCGTCGCAACGGATTACCGCCGTCTGTTGGAAAAAAAGCGCGTCCGGGAAAAGGATTTCGATATTGAAAATTTTCTGAACGTTCTCGAACCCTACTATCGTGGCGGGGAGTACGACTACCTCTTGAACTCCGACAAGCAGTTGGACTTGTTGGATAAGCGATTCATCGTCTTCGAACTGGATAATATCAGCGAAAACAAAGTCCTTTATCCTGTCATTACACTGATTATCATGGAGACCTTCCTTACAAAGATGCGGCGGCTGAAGGGTATTCGCAAAGTTTTACTGCTCGAAGAAGCGTGGAAAGCTATCGCCAAGGCGGGCATGGCGGGATTTATCAAGTATTTGTGTGCGCCCGTACAAGCTGCTTAGTAAATATCCCACTGGCAAGGGATTAGGTAAGTGTTCTTTGAAAAACCTATCATCACCCGACTTATCCGAAAGGGAAACCGGACGGGGAGTGTAGCATGTCGGGAACGTCGTAAGTCAGTCAGTTACCAGACTGCCACTGAACGGCAAGATGAAACGATGGATATGAGGATGAAAACCGAATTGTTTGAACGACAGTCCGAGCTGCTCTACTTGAAGGCTATGACGTAAGGTAACTGAAATCGTCATACTGCGGTACTGCCCCGGTGTATAGGTACGGACGCAAGCAAGAACTTGCCGCAGAGCAGCCATGATAAATGGTAAAGGACGGAAATCGCATCCGACAATCCATCATGCCAACAGTTACTAAGTAAGTAAACGGGGATTACCTAAACCGGAACGCCGTAAGGCTATGAGGTGCAGACCTCTGAATATCCGGCACGGTAACGGAGCCTCCGTAGTAGTCCGGGCAGGGTAACGCCCTGCACATGGCGAAGGGAGGCAGCTAATTTTCTTTAATACAATTTAATGGATAATGTGAGAGACATTATGAGAAGTCCGGAAGGAGTATTAAACAGTCTGAACGAACACAGTAAGGATTCGAGCTACAAGTTCGAACGCCTTTACCGGATTCTGTTCAACGAAGAGTTGTTCTATGTTGCCTACCAAAAGATCGCATCGAACGGAGGCTGTACGACCAAAGGCTCCGACGGTCGCAGTATCGACGAGATGAGCCTTGCCCGGATCGAAACGCTGATAGCCTCGTTGAAAGACGAAAGTTATCAGCCTCACCCGTCGCGGAGGGTGCATATCCCGAAGAAAAACGGGAAAACGCGCCCTCTGGGAATACCGGCTTTTGAAGACAAGCTGGTGCAGGAGGTAGTCCGCATGATTCTGGAAGCCATTTACGAGGGACATTTTGAGACCACCTCGCACGGTTTCCGACCTAAACGGAGCTGTCACACTGCATTACTTCATATTCAAAAGACGTTCAGCGGGGCGAAATGGTTTATCGAGGGCGACATCAAAGGGTTCTTCGACAACATTGACCATGATGTACTTGTCGGAATCCTGCGGGAGCGCATTTCAGATGACCGTTTTATCCGTCTGATACGGAAATTCCTGAAAGCGGGATACGTCGAGGATTGGACGTTTCACAACACTTACAGCGGAATGCCGCAGGGAGGTATCGTCAGCCCGATTCTGGCGAATATATACCTCGATAAATTAGACAAGTACGTGAAAGAGTATATCCGACATTTCGACATGGGAACCAAACGCAGGCCGGGCAAAGAGAGCAACGATTTGGCCAATGAACGAAAACGGACTGTGCGGAAACTGAAAAAGATAAAAGACGGGACTGAGAAGGCGGCTTTGGTCGCAAGACTCAAAGCCATCGAACAGGAACGTGCAGCATTTCCAAGCGGAGATGAAATGGACGGAAGTTACCGCAGGCTCAAATACATCCGTTACGCCGACGATTTTATTCTGGGTGTAATCGGTAGCAAAGAGGATGCACTGCGGATAAAGGAGGATATTAAATCATTCCTATCCGAAAGCCTCGCCCTCGAACTGTCCGAAGAAAAGACGCTGATAACCCATACGGGTAAATCGGCGAAATTTCTCGGATATGAGATTACGGTAACACGGAACAATCATCAACGACGGGATGTGCAAGGACGTCTGCGACGCACCTACGGCAAGCGTGTCCGGCTGAATGTCAGCATGGCAACGCTGCGGGACAAACTTCTGGAATACGGAGCTATGGAAATCAAGCTCCGCAACGGGAAAGAGATTTGGAAACCCAAATGCCGTTCAGGATTGATATTCAACGACGATCTTGAAATCCTCGACCGATACAATCGGGAAACAGTGGGATTTTGCAACTATTACCTGATCGCCAACAACTGCGTCGTACTGCACAACTTCAGATATATCATGGAGTACAGCATGTATAAAACATTTGCGGGCAAATATAGGAGCACGGTACGAAAAATCAACAAAAAGTACCGTCTCAACAAACTGTTCACCGTAAAGTACGAGCAGAAAGGGGTAATCAAGTCCCGAACCTTTTACAAGACAAGTTTCAAACGCCGGACAACGGCGTTCAACGGAAGCTGCGACATCGAACCGTACTCTATTGCAGACGTGAGCCGAACCAATTTGACGGACAGGCTCAAAGCGGAAAAATGCGAATTGTGTGGGGCAACGGGCAAGCTGATTATGCACCATGTCCGCAACCTCAAAGACTGAAAGGGAAAGAGAGTTGGAAACGGCTCATGTCAGCCCGAAAACGCAAGACCATTGCGTTGTGTCCGAGTTGCCACAGGCTGCGGCATCTGGGAAAAGTTTAGACTGAAAAAAAATTAGTGGAGAGCCGGATACGCCGAGAGGTGTAAGTCCGGTTCGGGGGCGAGTTCTTGGAAACCTGCCGTAGAAATACGGTAAGGCGCCGGGTGCTTAGCCTACATAAAACCTGCCGCAAGTATTTCGGCGAGTGTATGTGCGTAACGCAGGAGTTGGACGACCTGCTGTCGTCGCCCGTCCTCAAGGAGAGCGTCATCGCCAACTGCGACTGCCGCATCCTTTTGGACATGCGTAAGTATGCTAACAAGTTCGACGAGATTCAGGAGTTGTTGGGATTGAGTGATAAGGAACGCAATCAGGTGTTGTCGATCAATCGGGCCAATGACCCCAAGCGCCGCTACAAAGAGGTGTGGATCGGACTCGGAGGCGTACACTCTGCTGTCTATGCTACCGAAACGAGTCTTGAGGAATACCTCTGCTATACCACCGAAGAGACTGAAAAACTGGAGTTGCAACGTCTCACGGAGAAGCTCGGCGGCAATATCGAGCTGGCCATACGCCAGTTGGCCGAGCAAAAACGCAATGAAGATCATTAACCTAAAAACCGAAAATCATGTTCATATCCAAAAAAGAACTCGCCGAGCGAGACGAACGGCTGCGCCGGGCGCAGGAAGAGATCGAGTCGCTGAAACAGACCATCCGGGAGTTGCAATCCGAGGTTGCCGACGACCGTATCTGCGGCTGCTGAAAGAACGAATACGGAGAGCGGATCACGATCCGCAAAACGGCTCCGGGATATGCCGCGACGCTTTTCTGCGGCGAGCGTCCCGTGCGGGACATGGTCATTCTCAAACGCGATGACGGTCTGTGGCTCCATGTCTTGTACGGGCAAACCGGCGGATGCGTCGTTCATCACACGACCAACGATATTCTGCATATCGGATGTTTCGGGCTTTTCGTCCGCGACGACCGGCCGCAGCGTATAGGGACGGAAGTAATCCTTCAGGCTCCGGTGCGATGGGACGGCGAATAGGCTTCGGCCTGCTGGCAGCGATGCTGCTGGCAGGTCATCCGCTTCGGGCGCAGTGGGTGGTGAGCGACCCCTCGAATCTGGCGCAGGGTATCGTGAATTCCACCAAGCAGGTCGTCGAAGCATCCCGGAACGGAAGTACGCTGCTTCAGAGTTTTCAGCAGACGGTAAAGATTTACGAGCAGTCGAAAAAATATTACGACGCGCTGCGGTCGGTGCATAACCTCGTCAAAAGCGCCCGTCGTGTGCAGCAGATGATGCTGCTCGTGGGCGACATCTCCGATATATACATCTCGAACTTCCGGTCAATGCTCGACGATACGAACTACTCGGCCGAGGAACTCACGGCAATGGCCGCAGGCTATACGAAGCTGCTGTCGGCGAGTGCCGACCTGTTGAACGACCTGAAGCAGATCATCACTCCGTCGGGGCTTTCGATGACCGACAAGGAGCGGCTGGATATTATCGACAGGATCTATTACGAGATGCTCGAATACCGCAATCTTACGGAATACTATACGCGCAAGAATATCTCCGTGTCGTTCCTGCGCAGCCGCCAGCGCGGGGATTCGGAGCGTGTGCGGGCCTTGTACGGCGGCCATAACGACAGATATTGGTAACCTATGACGATGCCGTTAGCCGTAGAGTGGACGAACCTGCATCAGATTCTCCGCTCGTTGTACGCCGATATGTTGCCGTTGTGCAGCGATATGATGGGCATTGCCAAAGGACTCGCCGGATTGGGCGCCTTGTTTTTCATCGCATACCGGGTCTGGAAATCCCTCGCCGCCGCGGAGCCGATCGAGGTATTCCCGCTGCTGCGGCCTTTTGTGCTGGGGCTGTGCATCATGGCTTTCCCGACCCTCGTGCTGGGGCCTTTGAACGGCCTATTGTCGCCCATCAGCAAGGCCACATCGCATTTGGTCGATCGACAGGCGTTCGATCTGGAGAAATACCAGACACAGAAGGATGAATTGCAGCGTCAGGCGATGCTCCGCGATCCGGAGAAAGCCTATCTTATCAGTAATGAAGAGTTCGACAAACGGCTTGACGAATTGGGCTGGAAGCCTAAAGACCTCATGGCGATTGCCGGGATGTATGCCGAGCGAGCCGGGTATCAATTCGGTCAGAAAGTCCGTGAGGCATTCCGGACGTTTCTGGAAACGCTCTTCCAGGCGGCATCGCTGACCATCGACACCGTGCGGACGTTTTTCCTGATCGTTCTGGCGTTGCTGGGGCCCGTGGCCTTCGCCTTCTCCGTGTACGACGGCTTTCACAATACGCTGGCGTCTTGGTTGGCACGCTATATCTGCATCTATTTGTGGCTGCCCGTCAGCGACCTGTTCGGTGCGATCCTTTCGCGCATCCAGATTCTGATGCTCCAGCAGGACATCGAACGACTGCAAGACCCGACGTTCATACCCGACGGAAGCAATACGGTCTATTGCATTTTTATGATTATCGGAATCGTCGGATATTTCTGCGTGCCGACCGTTGCGTCGTGGATCATTCAGGCCGGAGGCGCCGGAAGTTACGGCGATAAAGTCGCAGGCGCAGGACGTGCCGTGGCGATGGGCGCTGCCGGAGTCGCCGGAGCGGCGGTCGGAAATGTCGGAGGCCGTATAAAAGGGGCTTTGAAGAAACGATAAAACGTAATAAAATATGGAATTCAAAACATTGAAGAATATAGAATCGTCCTTTCGCCACCTGCGGCTCTTCAGCATGCTCTTTCTGGGAGCCTGCACGCTGATCTCGGTGGCGGCAGTGTGGACATCCTACCGCTTCGCGGAAGCCCAGCGGCAGAAGATCTACGTACTGGATCAGGGCAAGTCGCTGATATTGGCCCTGTCGCAGGATATGGCCCAGAACCGTCCCGTCGAAGCCCGCGAACACGTGCGGCGCTTCCACGAGCTCTTCTTCACCCTCTCTCCCGACCGCGAGGCCATCGAAGGCAATGTCCGCAGGGCGCTGTACCTTGCGGACGGAAGCGCCATCACCTATTACCAGAGCCTCGCAGAGAAGGGATATTTCAACCGCATCATCGCCTCGAACGTATCGCAGAATGTCGTCGTGGACAGCATCCGATGCGATTTCGACTGCTATCCCTATGCTATCGAGACCTTCGCACGGCAGAAGATCGTCCGTGAAAGCAACGTCACGGAGCGGACGCTCGTCACGACATGCCGCCTGCGAAATGCCGTACGCTCGGACAACAACCCGCAGGGATTCCTGATCGAAGATCTGCGTATTCTCGAAAATAAAGACCTCGGAAGTTATGAGCGCTAAGGATTTACAGACGCGGGCCGAAGCGTGGCTGAAGGCCCGCATGAAACGTCTTACGCCGCGCCAGCGGCTCGGGCTGGTTACTATGCTGCTGCTCGTCTATGCGGCGGTCGCCCTGATGATTCTGTTCGGTGGAATGCGGAGTCGGGAGACGTCGATTCCCGCCGTCGAACACCTCCGGCAGCCACTACTGCCGGAAAGGAGCCTGTTACCTCTAAACACGAGTGAAGATGACACGCAGGAGCGATAACGGAGCAGTTGAAAAGCTGTCGCAATTTCTCACATCGCAGCATCTCCGGCAACTTAAGTTCGTAGGTGTCGTGACGGTGATGACACTGCTGTGCGGCATTTTCCTATGGTACCTGTTCGCCCCGAAACCGGCTCCGCAGCAGGCGGGAACGGGCGGATACAATGTTACGATTCCGGAAGCGACGGTAAAGCCGGCGGAAACGGACAAACGCAAGGTCTACGAACAGGAGCAGTACGAGCAGCAGCGGCGCGAGAAACTACAATCGTTGGGTGATGTTATGGACGACCGCTTGCCTGTGACCGGGGAAATGGCGGATGCTACAGTTCCGGCAGCACCGACGGCGATCGACGAATCGGATGCTGCCTACCGGAGGATATCGGGTGAAATGGCGGCTTTCTACACCCCGGCCCCTTCTTGCGGCAATACCGAGGTCGAAGCACTGAAAGAGCAGGTCGCGGCCCTGCAATCCCAGCTCGACGCCGAGCGGCAGCAGCCCGATCCGCTGGAACTGGCCGAGGAGCAGTACAAGCTCGCCCGGAAGTATCTCGGCGGCGGAACGGCCGCGGACGAAGAGGCCGGGCCGACGAAGCAGCGAAGGGATTCGCGTCTGTCCGTCATGCAGCCCGTTCGGGAGGGTGAGGTCGAAGCCTCGACACTCGATCCGCGGGCGGATTTCACCGTCGAACGTAACTTGGGATTTCTCACGGCGGCAGGTGGCGTCGCGCATGCCGATACTCCGACCGTCAGAGCCTGCGTCGCCTCGACGCAGGTCATACGTGCCGGAAGCACCGTGCAACTGCGGTTGCTGGAAGCCGTGCGTATCGACGATACGGTGATCCCCCGCAACACCCCGTTATACGGTCTTGCGACGATCTCCGGGATGCGGCTGCAAG
>OHOA01000180.1_pt1 | contig 43238 bp, 28 predicted proteins | sample 1569681 | NCBI WGS metagenome assembly OHOA01 (sample SAMEA3879609, study PRJEB24766) | human gut metagenome | biome: human-associated habitat; feature: feces | place: USA | collected 1985/1987 | reverse complement strand
ATAACTCATTCAATCTTTTTCTACCCCTCCGTGTCTACTTTTACGAGTGCAGCAAGTGTGAGAGAAATGAAAGTGTGGCCGAAGGACAATCCGGTCACACTTTCATGCTTTGTTTCACGTCGCTTCGACAGACCCGGCGACAGGACGGGAACTACTTCTCCTGCTGCGGACGGAGATCCAAACTGAGCTCGTCTAGCTGGGACTGGTCGATCATGGACGGAGAGTCGATCATCACGTCGCGTCCCTGGTTGTTCTTCGGGAAGGCGATGAAATCACGGATGGACTCCTTGCCGGCGAACAGGGCGCAGACACGGTCGAAACCAAATGCCAGACCTCCGTGAGGCGGAGCACCGTACTGGAAGGCGTGGATGATGAATCCGAACTTATATTCAGCCTCCTCAGGACCGATGCCCAGAACCTCGAACATCCTCTTCTGCACCTCGGCGTCGTGGATTCGGATCGAGCCGCCACCGAGTTCTGTGCCGTTCAGCACGAAGTCGTAGGCATTGGCGCAAACCCTTTCGAGATCCTCTTTCTTGTCGCTGTAGAACAGGTTCATGTGCTCAGGCTTCGGCGCGGTGAACGGGTGGTGCATCGCGTAGAATCGTCCGTCCTCCTCGCTCCACTCAAGAAGCGGGAAGTCCACGATCCAAAGCGGGGCGAAGACCTTAGGGTCACGAAGGCCGAGCCTGTTGCCCATCTCGATACGCAGAACGCCAAGCATTGTCTGCACCTTGCGGTTGCTGTCACCTGACATCACGAACACGATGTCACCGGTCTTGGCCTCGACGGCCTCGGCGATGACTTTCAACTCGTCAGGTGAGTAGAACTTGTCGATCGAGGACTTGACGGAGCCGTCGGCGTTGAGCTTGATGTAGATCAAGCCCTTGGCTCCGACCTGAGGTCTCTTGACCCACTCGGTCAGATCATCGATCTGCTTGCGGGTGTATTCAGCGCCGCCCGGAACCGCTATGGCTCCGACGTAGGCAGCGTCCTCAAGAACGGAGAAGCCTTTGCCTTTCACCTTGTCTGTAATCTCGTGAATGGTCATTCCGAAACGGACATCCGGCTTGTCAGAACCGTACTTGTCCATTGCGTCGTACCAGCTCATACGAGGCATAGGGTTAGGAATATCAACCCCGAGGACATTCTTGAACATCGTCCTCATCATTCCCTCGAACATATTCAGGACATCCTCCTGCTCGACGAAGGACATCTCACAGTCGATCTGGGTGAACTCCGGCTGACGGTCGGCGCGCAGATCCTCGTCACGGAAGCAGCGCACGATCTGGAAGTAGCGGTCGTAGCCGGCGACCATCAGCAGCTGCTTGAAGGTCTGAGGAGACTGCGGAAGGGCGTAGAACTGTCCCGGATTCATCCTGGAAGGCACGACAAAGTCGCGGGCTCCCTCCGGAGTGGACTTGATCAGGTACGGAGTCTCGATCTCCATGAAGTTGTGGGCATCGAGGTAGTTGCGCACCTCGTGGGCAAGCCTGTGCCTCAGGGCCAGCGCCTTCTGGAGAGGATTCCTTCTCAGGTCAAGGTAACGGAACTTGGCGCGGAGATCCTCGCCGCCGTCGCTCTCGTCCTCGATGGTGAACGGAGGCACCGCGGACTTGTTGAGGATGTTTATCGCCTCAAGCCGGATCTCGATGTCGCCTGTACCCATCTTAGGGTTCTTGCTCTGGCGCTCGACAACCTCGCCGATGGCCTGGATGACATATTCACGTCCCAAAGAGGTCGCCTTCTCGACCAAGGCGGCGTCGGCATCGGCCTCAAGCACGAGCTGCGTGATGCCATAGCGGTCACGCAAGTCAATGAAAGTCATTCCGCCGAGCTTCCTGGACCTCTGCACCCAACCGGCAAGGGTCACCTTCTGCCCGACATTCTCAATGCGGAGTTCCCCGCATGTGTGTGTTCTGTACATATCGTTATGTTTTGAATATTCTTCCTTCAGCGGCCCGCACAGCCTTCGCGAACCGACAACCTGCAAAGTTAGCAATTAATCCCCAAGAATGATTGAATATGCCTGATTTTCATTCCCGATCATCGATAATCGAGGAATATCGCCTTGTTCAACGCAAGGATAACTGCATGGTCATCAACGAATAACACAACTGTCCTCCCACCTCGTAACGGGCAGAAGGACAGTATAGTATAGTGATGACACTCAGAGCCTTAGGCTCCGCGGATATATTCAAGATCAGCTATTCAGTTTTTCCGGAAGGAAGAAGTTTGCCTGCCAAAGTGACTATAGACAGGAGGATTACCATTCCAATAGCCACGAATCCCCAGGTCTGATGGCCAAAATAGAACAACAGGCTGGCGACCAGAAGCCATATTCCCAAAGACACATAGTCACAATCCTCATGAGCTAAGAAGTCTTTCAGCTTGAAGCTCTTTTGAGACAAGCCTCTGATGAAGGAGATCAGTCCTAGCAGCACTACAAGCACCGCCACAGCCATAAGGACATACTGGACAACTTTGTTGTGCTGAAGGAACGAACTGATCAGTACGAGGGCACCAAGGTTGATGGTGTTGGAGACACGTTGAGAGATGATGCTATTCATTATCTATATTCCAATACCTATAACTATAATAAGCGACAGCCAAACCGCAATACAACCCGTTCTTTTCCTCTTCTGACAGCTCATCCGATGCACTGATATAACGATAGTAGCTATTAATATGGCCAGCCAACTCACTCAATGAGGAAGAATAATTATTTATGAATGTCAAGAAAGAATTAGCCACATTTGCCATTAAACTATTAGATGTAAAGGATATTCCACTATCCGAATACCGCCCAAATAAGTCTTCACAGGAAGTGAACATTTCTGGAGAGTCAAAAATTCTTGCCTCCAATTCAGATACATCTTCCGGCAAGTCATCATCCTTGTCCAGGCCTGGTGGAAGAGTGGCCAAATCAACATCACCATCAAAAGCGTTTATTACATTATCTAATATTTCATTATGAAGTGCTCCAACGGCAATCGCGTCGGCAGGCAATTCTAATTCATCTGCATAATCAATATCCGCCTCTCCTTCTGATGCCTCATTAGATTGTCCCCTAACCAAGCGCCCTTGTTCAATAAAGGCTCCCGCTTCAATCTCACAGGATGATGCTCCCGATGAAGTCGCTAAATCTGCTATATAAGATGCACCCGCTCCAGACACCAATCCCATAACAGCACCGCCAATGATGGCACCTTCAACCGTTCTTCCCCCTAGGAGTGTACCGATCTTGCCACCAATCATAGCTCCTTTCTCAGCTCCTTCACATGCTCCTATAAAGTCAGAACTTACCAGTGCAAGGAAACGCCCCCAACCTCTGGTCACAGGATGAGTACTCGCCACAGTCTCTTGGTAGAGAGACAACTGTTGCAACAGAATTGATTCTTGTTGCTGTGGCATTTCATTCTTTTCCGATTCGCCACAGGAAACTCCAGCCAACAAAGCCAAACAGGCAATAAGCGCAAATCTAACTAAAAATTTATCCATAACATTTTGTTTTAGTTGAACTAATTATGTGTCAAAAAACTGACGAATTCATTTATAGTACAAACACGCCCCAATACCGCAATTCCGAATCTACTGTAAAACGAATCTGATAACAACCTTTCTCATAAACATTCTGAACAATAGCTGAGCCTAAACTGCTGGCAACCATAACATTTTGAATATTACCCGTTGAGTAGTTGCACACTTCAATCTCAACATCACCTATATTCTTCGAGAATACAACCACTATTGAAGAAGACATTGAGTCATAGTACGCCCGCAGCGGCAACACGTCTAAAGAATGAGGTCTCTGAACAGGACTATCTTCCTTAACGGACCGGATAGGAATATCCAGATTCTCCTCAATAGATTGCTGAGCGGCTAAACCAATAGGCAGTATGATACAAATCACGAATAAAATAAAGGCAAAAATGCCAGATAGTCTTGATAGTCTTTTTCTCATCATTTCATTATTTATAATTTCTGCCGCAAAATTCGTCATTCACGACAAAACAAGCGAAAAAATGAGCCACGGACACATAACGTTTTAGATTAAAGAAAACCGCTTCACAATACCCTCAGAAGCATATTATTGCATACACCTCAAACGAAGACCTAACGAGGTGTGCTCCTAACACCTTAAATCTAAACGCATTACCAAAAACAATAAAATCACTGCTTGAAAGTGGTAAAATGTCTTCTTTGGTTATAGTTTATAATGCATGAAACAAGGCTATAAGAATAAAAGATATCTATTCACCCTTCCAGAAGGGCATCTCTTGATTTTGCTTTTCATTCTTTGTTTTTTCATATAAACTGCGTCCTTGCTCGGAAAATCAAAAATCATAAGAATAAGAGCGGCATCAAACTGTGCGACAAAACAGCTGAATAAACGGATATCATTTTCCTCCCAATCTTTAAAATCCGCACGAAAACAGGTCATAATATTATCATATGTCTTGTCAAGTTCCACTTCAAACCAGTGCTGCTTGTCATTATTGACGTTAATTTGCCCCACAATCTGATTAACCCAAGCATATACATCCGTTCTGACACCTGACAAGTTTGTTCTTTTTCTACGTGAAGAATACAGCAACTCCGCCAATCGTACTAACCAAGAACTCTGTGATCTATAGATGTTCATAAAACTCTTTTGAATAACCTCAAGATCATTTCGCATCTGCTCTGCTGTCTTACGACTCTCACTAAGATCCACGTCAAGGACTTCCTTCATTAACACAAGACGCCGCCTTTCCTCTTTTGATTCCTTAACCTTACGATTAATAACGATTCCAGCTAAAATAATTATCAAAAATAAAGTAAGTATCGAGCACACTATTTTAATATGCAGATCAAACAATTCCCGCTTTCTTTTGTCACTCAACATCTGGTAATAATTCTTCTGAATTATCGCTGACGACTGATTTTGCATCCTGAGAGCCTTTTCGTCCGAATCCGTCAGTGATTCTATTAGAAGGTGATAAGCCCTGTGAAAGTTTCCCTCCAGAAGCAACACTCTGCTTTTACAGTATTTATATGCAGGAGTCTCACTTTTCCCCTCTTTGTCCAGCATTGAAAAAATCTTATCCGAATCCTCGTCTCGGCCAACAGTTTTCAAGGCATAGGCATAAGTGCACTTCTGAACAACGGATAGCGACTCAAAGCCCGATGTTTTCGATGAGTTTTCAAACATACTTACCGCCAAAGACTCAATGGGTACCGGACATATAGTAAGCATATGGCCATAGGACGCCATAGCCATCGATCTATATGATTGAGGGCAGTCCTCGTCCCTGATTATCTTATTATATAGAGAATCCGCCCCTGCCCAGTTCAGATTGCTAACACAAGCTCTAGCCTTGTTAATCTCCATCAAAAAAACATTCTCAGACTCATTCGCCTCCCTAAAATAGGCTATAGCTTTGTCATAATAGAGTTCACTTTCCGAATAATTGTATGTCATAAGATATGATTCCGCCATATCAGAACAAACAAAGCCTTTCATCCGGACATCATCAACTTCGTTTATTCCTTCAAAGGCCATCGACAAGGTAACAATTGCCTTATCATATTCCCCAGCATTCATTTGAATCCTGGCAAGATACCTTAATGACAGGAATTTTTCATCTGCGGGACCTTTATCATCATAATAATCAACAGCTTGCCTGATAACCCTTGGATCTGTCGTGTCAATGTAGTTCCTGTCCAAAGCAATTGAAAAAAGTAAAGAGTACCGTGCCTTCTGAGATCTAGTCCTTCGTTCTGTAGTATCCACGGTTCTCAAAAGGACAAGAGCACTGTCAGGATTAGTCCACATCATATCATCAGCCGTTGACATCAAACTGTCCATCCCGTGATTCTTACAAGAAGGCAGTAAGACTATGGTCAATAACAACATTAAAAAAAGTTGTGACGCATTCAGCGACTTGCCAACACGACTTTTCATACAATTACACTGATTTATATGCGATAAAAGCAGCCGCCCCGGTCTTGGGGCCGGCTGCAATAAGCAACAAATGTTATTTCTGAATAAGGACGTTGTTATAGACCTTTGTAGAAATCTACAGCTAAAGCTACTTCTGAGAGAATGTCGGGAAGTACAGGCTCACTTTGACACCTTTTCTGTTATCTTTATTGAGGGTATTTCCCTCGCCGACAGAGAAAGCGTAAAGCGAAAATCCGGTGGAAGTCCTGTCCTTATTGAACATCGGGGCCGAATTATACAAGCTCAAGGTGTACTTGCCGCCTTTATATTCATACGAGAAATAGATGTTATATTTCTCGTCGGTTGAATATGACACATAATTCTTCTCGAAATCCTTCGTCGCATAGCCGACTATGGTGTACTCCCAGAGGCCTTCTCCACACGGACCGAGATAATCACAGTTCTTGATGAAAAGCAACTCGGTCGCAGGGTCATACTTGACCGGAATCCTGTGGTTCTCTGGAGAAATCCCGCTTATGTAGTACAAGTCAAGATCCTCCGCGTCACGCTCAAGCGTCACGTTCAGAGTTTTTGAGGATGACTTCGCCGAACTTGTGTAGTAATCCAGTTTGTATTCCCCTGAGAACACCCTGTCGAACTTCTGCCTGATGGTGTAGACTGTCTCGACATCGCCACATTTGATGATGAATGTCCCCACCCTGGAATTACCGGAATCATTGGCGCTGATGACAAGCCTGTAACCGCCGTCAACCGCCGTAGCCTTGATCCAGTCGGCTTCCGTCGAAATCTCGACCGGGAATGTGGACGCTCCGGAAATGTCTGCCACACCGCCTGCCATCTCTACAAGATAAGAAGCGTTGATGAAGGAATATTCCATACCTGTCTGTTGCGCGATGACGTATGCAGACTTACTTCCGCTTTTGAGTGTGATCCGAGAGGCGCGTCCTACAAGAGCATGATTCTCTGTAGCGGTCACCGTCACAACATCGCCGCTTACCGAAACCTGGCACCAGTCGGAAGCGCTCACGGCCGTCACCTGACCGTCCAGATCAGCCAGCTTGATGGTTCCCGTTCCTCCAAGGGCATCAAAAACGATGTCTGACTTGACAATGCCGATGGCGGAAGGGGTCTCCGGCCGGACATCATCCTTTCCACATGCGGACAGCAGCGCGGCCGCCGCCAAAAACAATATTATCTTTTTCATTGCTAATCGACTTTTTTGAGGATTGTCGGTTTATACATAATGTGGGTTTTCCCGAAAAACTTATATTCGACAGGAAGTGTGCCTCCAGACTTTCTGGTAGTCGAAGTCTGGGTCACACCGTCGTAGGTGCAAAGCCAGAAAGTGTCAATAGGTCTGGAGTAGATACCGTTGCTGACAAGTTTATACTCCGGATTGGCCTCATCACAGTTCCACTCGGTCATGATGCCGGCTCCTGCATCGAATGAAAGATAACCGGATGCACCCCCGACTTTGGAAGCGGCCAGAGGCGTTATCCCGACATATCGGCCTTGGTACTTGACATACTCACCGTCCTTCATGAAGTTCTGGATCGCCAATGAAAGATTGCCTTTGGCTTTGCTGTAGGTAAGAACCATGTCATACGGAGCGTCGTCCGGGTTGTATTCACCCTTGGCGTTGCAGCCACAGATTCCCTTCATGTAATAAGTCTTGCCATCACCCGCCGGAACGAGTTCGACAGGGAATGTGCCGGAGGAGAAAGTGAATGTGTACTTGCCCGCATAATCGTCATATAACCTGAAGCCCTTAGGATAAACCGTCTTGAGTTCCGTGCCTTTCGCGGCACCGTCAAGAACAGAGATTACACCTTCGGATGATATGGCCAAAGAGGAAATCTCGGTCGAACCGGCCACAATAGGAGTGTAGAACCTGATTCCCTCAGGAATAATCGAATACGCCGTAGAGAACTGCTTTTCGCCGGCAGTGCCTTTGACCTGACGGCTGTCGATGTTGAGATTGGCGACAATATCCACTCCTCCGACCGCGCCCTCAAAACCGGACATGATGATGTTCTCCTCCTCGGCGGTGACGCTCGCGAGATACTCTACCGGATCACCTGAAAACCTGCGGAGATACATTATGTTCCCGGTCTTGCACCCGCGGAGTTTCACGAGGGCGTCTGACACCTCGCATATGACATATTCAACCTCACCCTCATAGGCCTGATAGCGGGAGGAGTTCGGCGTGTCAAAGTAATGCTTGATCGGATTGTAGGTGTCAAACGTGAGAACCGGGCCGTCCTCGGCAATCACATTGTAATAGCTTTTGGCAGAGCCAGCGGCGATCTCGGAATAGACCGTGACCTGCTGATTGTTGTCAAACTGCATTATAAAGGAGTAACCTCCGTACTTCTGGTGGGATTCAGGATAGATCTCTATCAACCAACCTTGCTCGGAAGACACAAGTGTTGACTTTGCCTTCTCCATAAGGTTCGCGACACGAACGGATGCCGACTCCTCAAAGAGATCCGCCTGCTCGAAAAGGCAAGACTGCGCGGACAACGCCGCCAATGCCAATGCCGAAATAAACAAAAACTTCTTCATAATTAATCTACATCAATGTTGGTTAGGTTAATCTTGCCTGCGGCGACATTCGCCTGGCGGGTCTGTACTGTAGCGCGCAGCTTGTCCAGATCAATTCCCCAGGACTGGGCCATGTAATCCTTGACGAGCTGGAGCTTGGCCTTGATGAGCTGAGAGCCGCCCGCTCCGTTGGAATCAGCCTGCTCGAACCATTCCTCCCATGTCTCAGAAGGGTAGCAAAGGTAGATGGAAAGAATCTCGGCGAAATCCTCCCCGTAGGAATGCTGCGAATAGGCGCTGATGAATCCTTTCTGCAGATAGCCCTTCCCGTCTTCGGTGACGGCCTTCTTGAACTGGTCACTATTCCATTCGTCAGCAACATAATCAGCTGGCGTGACAAACTGGTAGGAGGTCGGCATGTCCTTGGTCTGATTGAGAATGTGCGTGAACTCGTGGTGTATCGTCTTGAAATAATACTTGTTCAGCATGCTGATGTCATTGACATAGCCATCCAGATAGTTCACACCGGTAAGAAGAATCTTGCGTCCTCCCTCGGCGGTACCGAGCACGATGGTGCCATTGTTCTTGTACTCATAGTCACCGATGCAGAAGATCATCTTCGGGAAGTTGGCGCGTGTGAACTCTATCCCGCCGACAGCATCGTAGGCCTCAAGGCAGAGGTACTTCACAAGATGGGCAAGGATTATGGAATTGTCATAGTCTGCCGGTACCGTGTAATAGTTGTAGTCAGCCTCGATCGCCTCGTAACGGTACTTGAACTGGATGTTGTAAGTGTCAACAAAATACTTGTTGAGCCAAAGGTCGAAAGGAGTGTATTCAACCTTGTCCACAGTGATGATGGATTCGGAACTCATCTCATCCTTGTTGCAGGAAGAGAAAGCAAACGCGGAAGCCATCAGGATCATGAATACTATAATGTTCTTTTTCATATTGCCGGACAAATTATTTGTTGCGAGGATTAGGAGTCATGCCGGCGGAGATAACCCTTGAAGGGAGTTGGACGGCGCGGCGAGGATCATCCTTCTTGAGGACATCAATAAGTGTCGCCGGGACACCCTGGGCATCCATCTGGCGGCGGACAATCTCTATTCCGTAACGCTTGACATCGAACCAACGGATGCCTTGAGGCATGGTCTCGATGCGGCGCATGGAAAGGACGCACTGAAGCATTGACTCCTGAACAGAGCCTTCCTCATCAATTTGGAACGCAGGATTGAGATGCTTCTTCTGGGTGGACACCATGCCCTCATCGTCAGAATACGAGTAGTCAATGGTGTTGTAGAACTTCTGGATAGACTCAGCCGTGAGTGTGACCGGCGTCTTGATGCAGTTCTCGACCCAAAGGTTCAGATCGGCGAGAGCCTTATCATATTCCTTCAGCATGATGTTGGCCTCTGCCCTGTTGAGAAGACACTCGTCAGCGGTGAAAGCCGGGTAAACCGAGCGATTGAAACCTGTACCGGCTACGGGATCCGTGTATTCGAAAAGGTATGGAAGCCTCCAGAAAATCACATACTGGCGGTTTGTGCCCGAATAAGACTTCATAGGGACATAATAGTCCGTCGACTCACCCCAGACTTGCTGAGCCTTTCCGGTCTCGTTCTCGGCGACATAGTTCCCGTGGGCGAACTTCTTGTTGGTGGTATACGGTCCGAAAGTCGTTCCCAAAGCGGCATAAGCCGTGAGGAGAAGCAGATTGGTGTTCTCTTCCGCAGCGATGTAGAGGTTACTGGCGGCGGCGAACGAGGTACTGTTGGCCGCAAGTTTGGTGTAGTCGCGAAGCATGGTCTTCGGAGCCGTGCCAAGGCACATGTCCGCATATTTCACGCACTTGTCCCATTTCTCATAGTAAAGATAGAACCGGGAGGCAAAGGCGTAGGCCGCCTTAGGGTTGAAATGGTACTTCGGCACCTTGTAATACGAATCATTGATTTCCGGAAGCGCCTCTTCAAGATCCCTTTCGATCTTTTCATAGACCTCTGCCACCGTACCGCGGGAATACTTCGGCGCAAGGGTGGTCTCCGGCTCTTCCATGTAGGTGATTCCAAGATCCTTGGAACTCGTAGCCTGGTTATAGTTCATGCAGAAGACGTTCACGAGGATAAAATGGCAATAGGCACGGCAGACAAGAGCCTCGGCCCTTTCCTGACGAAGGGAGGTTGTCCACTCTCCACCGTTATCCTGCACCAGTTGCTCGATGGCTTGAAGGGCATGATTAGCCGAAGATATTGACTGATAGAAAGATCCCCAGATGTTTTCCGGCGATTCGTTGTTCGACTCCGTGATGTCTTCCCAATGCCAGAGCTGCTCAAAAAACTGACCGCTGACATTGGTGTTGTTGAACTTGTCAACGTTGTCACAAAGCATTTCCGTGACCATAATGTAGTCGTGGTCAGGATAGGCCGAGGTGAGAAGACTCTGAATCTTCTGCTCGCTGTCAATCTCTGCCCTGTTGTCTGGCAGCACGTCAAGGAACTTGTCGCAGGATGCGAGAAGAACAGCAAGGACACTGATTATTATTAGACTTATTCTTTTCATATAGCGTTCTTTTTATAGTCCGAGTTTAAGGGTAAGGGTAAACTGCTTAGGAACCGGAACGGCGACTCCACCGGTGTTGAAGAACTCCGGATCCTGTCCGTTCAGCTTCTTGTCAGCATAGATAAGGAAAAGGTTTGTAGCCTGAAGCTTGACGGAAGCGTCCTTCACCTTCAACTTCTCGACAAAGCTCTTCGGGAGGGAGTAGGCGATTGATATCTCCTTCATACGGATGAAGTCTCCCTTTGCGATTCGCTCGGTCGAATAGTTGTAGGCATTGTAGGCATAATTCAAGTGAGTGTCGTTATGATTCTGGTTCTTGCTGGCGATGACCGGAATTGTGGTGATGTTCTCATCTCCCGCAACAGTCCAACGGTTCTTGAATTCCTTCGGCATCGAGGCAAGGTCACTGTAGGATCTCCTGAACACTGGGTCAAGACGAACGACGTTTCCGAACGAATAAGTGATGAACACGTTGAGCGAAAGTCCCTTGTACTTGAAGATGTTCCCGAGGGAACCCACATCTGTAGGATCCGCGCTTCCTGAATATTCAAGGAACTTGAGTTTTTCAGGATCCGAGGTCTGGAAGTAGATGCCCGTTGTCGTGATATTGTTGTCCTGATCGAGGAATGTAGGGAGTCCCTGTTCGTTGAGGCCTCTGAATGGAATCGAGAATATGGCGCGAACAGGATAGCCTTCCTGGGCGAAACCGTAGCCGGAGACAAGGTCGATGACACGCTTGGAAGTCTTCAGATCCGTCACCTCGTTGTGAGTGTGCGAATAGATGAAGTTGGTCGTCCATGAGAAATCCTTCTTCTTGATGTTGACTGTCGAGATGGTCAACTCCACACCGTCAGACTTCATGGAGGCGATGTTTCCATACTTGCGGACTTCTCCGCCCACACCGGCGGTGTTGGCAAGACCGATCAAGTCAAAGTTGTCACGGGTGTACCAGTCTGCCTCGATGTTGATCCTGTTGTTAAGCAGACCAAGGTCAATCCCGACGTTGAACTCACGCTTCTTCTCGTAGGTAAGATCGGAGTTGGCAAGAGAGGAGATGTACATCTGGCTCTCCTTGACAGAGGTAAAAGGACGCCAAGGATTCTCAGACCTGATGACCACAAAGGAGTTTGTCACGCTCGAAGGACCACGGTCAGCGGTAAGCGAATAGGAAGCCTTAAGGGAAAGGTGCGAGGCTACCGGAACATTCTGGAACCAATTCTCCTCATGCACGTTCCATGCTCCGGAGACGTTCCATGTAGGAAGCCAGCGCGCCGAGCGGCTCTTTCCAAGTTTGTTGGTGCCTTCGTAGCGAGCCGTTCCATTGAGCGTGTATCTTCCCTTGTAGGAATATGTTCCGTTGACAAAGAAGGCCGCGCTTCTTTCATGGCGGTTTCTGAGATTGTAGTATTCCGCATTGTCCTCGGCTCCCTTCTTGAAGACCTGGTAGGCATAGCTTGGAATCTCACCCATCTGATACTGCATACCCCAGCCCCTGAACCATGTGGAATGACGATCAACGCTGTTCGCCTCCATACCACCGTAGAGATTGACGATGTGATCCTGGGCAAAAGTGTTGCTGTAGTTGCCGGAGGCGCGGAAATCCCATCCTGTCATGGCATTGTCCTGGCGCTCATAGATACCTCCCTCCGGAAGCACTGTGATCGGAAGGGCATAGATGTCATCCGGATCCGTGTAAAGGAAAGGATTGTTCTTCCTGATTGTGGAAGTACCCATCTCCCTGTAGGCCATTGCCTGGTTGGAGTTATCGAGAATATGATGCTCCGATGACGTGGCCGTGTGCTTCACCGCGCCGAGAGCCTTGAGTTCAAGGTGCGTGAACGGCTTGTAGGTAAGTTCCGAGTGAAGACGGAAATCCGACACGGACAGGTCGATGTAGTTGTTGTCCAGCTCATCGAAGATGTTGAACTTGGCATAATTCCTCGTATACCGCTCATTAGGGTCAAGAGCCCTTGAGGTGTTGAGCGCATAGGAATAAGGGTTGATGTCGAAGTCACGTTTCACCTCTCCTGAGACAGCGTCGATGTTGGAGGAAAGGGTTCCCGGGGCCTTCTGCTTACGATAAGAAGCGTTTGACACCATGGCAACGGACAGTTTCTTACTGATGTTGTAAGTCGTGTTGAGGTTTGCGGTAAAGCGGGAAACGCCGCTTTGCAGAGTCCAGCCCCTATCGTCCATCGCACTGATGGAAGCGTAGTAATGCGCCTTGTCGTTACCTGACGACACTGAAACAGAGTGGTTATGTTGGATGTTGTTGGTGAAAAGGAGGTCGAACCAATCAGTGTTTCTGAACTCGGCCTCCCGCAGATATGCCGCCTTCGCCTCCGGAGTGTTCGCGAGAGCGAACTGTCCGGTGACAGGATCATATTCACTGAGAAGATGATACATCTTTCCGTAGATTCCGCTGTCAGCCGCGTTGGCGACATCGGCATAATTCAGGTAACCTTTCTGCTGAAGCTCCTGATAGATGGACATCTGATCCTGGGAGTTCATTATGTTGAAAGTGTCATATGACGGTTTGAGCCTGTAGGTGTACTCACCAGTGTAGCTTATACGGCTCTGCCCTGTGGTTCCTTTCTTGGTGGTGATCACAATGACGCCGGCCATGGCTCTCGCTCCATAGATAGATGTCGCGGAACCGTCCTTAAGGATCTGGAAGCTCTCGATGTCATCAGAGTTGAGACCCGCGATCGCGGATGACAGAAGGGTGTTGACATCTCCGGAGGAGAGTTCATCTGCGCTCACATCGACAACATCTTCCATGATGACTCCGTCCACAACCCACAATGGCTTGGAACTACCATAAATCGAAGTGGCTCCACGAACACGGATCTTCGGTGCCGTACCGAAAGTACCGGACACGTTCTGGACGCTCACTCCAGCGGCTCTTCCCTCAAGGGAGCGGGAGATGTCGGTAAGACCACTGATTTTCGCGTCTGACGCGTTGACCTTTGTCGTGGATCCCGTAAAGAGGCGCTTGTCCATTTTCTGCATTCCGGTAACCACAACTCCTTCAAGGACTTCGGAATCCGGATCCACGGTGATTTTCATCACGTCGGCGATCGCGACCTTCTTTTCCTTTGCTCCAAGGTAGGTCACAACAACGAATTTCGCGCTTGCTGGAACTCCAGTAATCTGGAAATTTCCGTCGACATCGGTGATTCCACCGATTTTGGTTCCTTCCACCGAGACATAGGCTCCGATCGCCGGCTGTCCGTCCTCTGAGAAGACGACATTACCCTTGACGGTTCTTGTCTGGGCCGACAGCATACCAGCCATCGTCAGCAGAAAGACCAAGACCATACAGATTTTTTTACTCATAGTACCTGGTTTTGTTAAACTTATTTATTAGTTAAAGTGTATTCAGTCTCCTCAAAATCAACAGCGAAGCCTTTCTGCAAGAAATGAAATCCAAGGGAAAATCCCCAAAAATCGTCTTCCTACAACGTTTAAATGAAGGCGCAAGATAGGAAAAAGAATCTATAAAACAACAGGGAGGGCATAAAAAATCCCAAACTTATGTGTTCGGGATTCCAAATAGGCAACAAAAACCGACGGAAGTGACACAATGTCGGAATGCCCCTTAATAATTAGAGACTAATACGTGTGCAGGCTGAAGCCTTGGGCTGAGGGGAGGTAGTTTACGCCCCACCAGCACATCTGGAGGAGGATGAAGGAGAAGATCAGGAGGGCGAGGGTGCGGCGCAGGGTCTTGTCCGGTTCCTGGCCTTGTCCTTGGCGGAGATGCATGTACAGAAGATAGCTGAGCCAGGTGGCGGCGGCCCAGGTTTCCTTAGGATCCCAGGTCCAGTAGTCACCCCAGGCCTGTTTGGCCCAGAGGGCGCCCATCACTATACCCATTGTGATGAATCCCCAGCCCATGCGCACCAGGGTGTCGCAGAGGCGCAGGTCGCCTTGAAGGGACGGTGACAGGGGACTTGCGGTCGCATCGACAGTGGCAGGAGTTGTTGACCCCGGGGCCGGAGCGGATCCCGCGGCTGAACGGCGGGTCAGCCAGAGAATACGGAGGGCCAGGATGGTGGCGATGCCCATCACGGCGTAGGCGAACATATAGACGATGACGTGCGGGACGAACCACGGGCTGCGGAGAGCCGGCATAAGTTCTTCAGTGTGAATCTCTGGCTTGAATATGTTGATGCTGGCGAACATCACGGCCATCAGGCATCCGAACGGAAGTACCCAGCGGTAACGCCAACGAAGATACACCACGAGCCCGATCAGCGAAAGGAACAGGCTGAACCAAAGGCGGGTCTCCCCCATAGTGCGGAGAGGCGGACGCCCAAGCGAAATCCAGACCCCGACAATGAATGTCATGAATATGGCAGAGCCGCATCCGGTCAGAACGGCGGCCGGGAGCCTACGTTTGGAAATCACGGAGACAATCGCTCCTGAAATCCAGAACAGTGACGCTGCCAAGGCGAACCAGACAAACGAATCCCAACTCATAACCGTTCCTCCTTTTCATTGAAAGTTTCACATCCTAAGGGAGCGGCGCCATCTTGTGGTTTTACAGACAATGGTCCTTTCTTTCCAAAAGACGGTTTGAAGCCAGCAAAGAACACCATCGCCGCGGCTGAGACAAGCAGCAGCCACAATGCAATGCGGAAAACCTCCGACAAAGGCGAACAGACACACTTGAATATGCTTGCGAACTCTCCTCGTTCCGTGTCCGACAGGTAGTCCGACTGGTAAATCCACCACGAACCGACCTTTGCAGGGTGGTTCACAGCGATTTTGATCTCTGATGAGCGGCCGTCAGGAAGGGTCAAGGTGACCTCGGAAGAATATTCATAAACGGAGAAATCCCTGAGTGTCAGCTCGAAAGGGAGTTTGACATATTCATAAGTGACTTCGTTCCGCGCTTGATGGTCCGGGACATTCGGCATCGCGATCATAACAGTCCGGACGGTGCCGCCGGAGCCGAAAAGTCCGGCGATCAGAATCACCGACAGGCCCAGATGGGCGCAGGTCACCCCGAGGCGATGCTTGCTGAATCTATGAATATCCTCGATCGTGTTCAGTGTGACGCTTGTCGCCAAAAGAAGCAACGCGAGGATGAAGATCGGCGACCGGCTCATATTCCTGAAACCGAGAACGCCGAAAAAACCGTCCCTGCCCCCGTCCTGCGGTACAAGCCCGAAGACGAGCAGCAGGAACAGCACGATTGAGATCGAGGTCAGGCAGGCTTTCCGTCCGGCCAGATGCCTGAACAGCGGCCAGCGGTCACGCAAAACATAGATGACCACCAGAAGACAGACATAGAGCAGGGCCGCCAACAGTCCGAACGTATGACCTGCGACAACCATTACAGACTATACCATTGATCCGACAGGAGTTTGACGGCTTCCCTCACGGTCTTGGCACGGTCTCCGGCAGTGCCGCACTCGAAACTGACATAGTTCTTGTAGTCCATGTGCTGGAGCGCCCGGAATCCGGACTTGTAGTCGTCCTTCGCGCCGTCCTCTCCAGGCATCAGTCTGCGGCCACGGCTGGCGATGTGGACGTGCTGGAGGTACTCGATGCCGGCTGATGTCAGCGCGCCGTAGTCGGAGGTCTCCTCGGACATGTGCCAGAAATCACCCATCACCTTCACGCCCTTGCTGTCGGAATCGCGTGCGATCGCGGCGGCGTCGGCAACCTGACGGAGATAGAAGGCCTCCCTTCTGTTCAATGGCTCAAGAATCACGGTCGTGCCGTGCTCAAGGGCGAACTCTCCGAGGTCGTGGAGCTGCTCGCAGAGGTAGTTGCGGGTGTCCAGGGTGTGGGGTCTGCACGGAGTCTGGCCGTTGAAAGCCGGGACCATTATGACTCCCACCGAGCCGAGTTCACCTGCAGCGGCCACGATCTCGCGCATCGATTTGTCGAACGACGCCTTGACCGCCGGGTCTTCGGCCAGGATGAAGCCGTCGAATCCGGCGCAGATGGCAGAGACCTCGATGTCACGTCCGCTGAGGGCGTTACGAATCTCATTGACGCGGGCAGGAAGGTTCCGTCCGTTCGGCTCGAAACCACGCACCTCCAGGTCTTCCATGAAATCCAGCTGCTCGCCCAGATTCTTTCCCGGGGCAATTCCTTCCTGAAACGAGAGCTTCAGCTCAAGACGTGGCACGCACTTCTTCTTGTCCAATGCAGTGGCACATCCCGGCAGCATAGAGGCCGCGGCCAAGGCAGCTGATCCGATCGCCGCTGACGAAAGAAAATGTCTTCTGTCCATATATTTCTTGTTAAATTACTTGTTTCGCAGATATGGCGAAGATACAATTAAAAACTGAAAATATCACTTCTTTCGGGTAAACTATGTCAAACTGATTTGTACGCATTACACGATTGTGATTTTTGTTTAATTCATTAAATAAAAATAGCGGATTATTTGCAAACCAATTAAACAATCGATATATTTGCGTTCTAACAATCATTGAACATGGACAAGCTGGTATTAAAACAGATTCTTCGTGACAATCAAGAAGAAGTGGAGCGCTACGTGGTGTTTCCACGAGACGTTCGTCTTGACAAATTTCCTTGCTATGTTCTTGTCGGAGTACGGAGAGCCGGGAAGTCCTACATGCTCTATCACAGAATCCAACAACTATTGGCTGAAGGGCATGGATGGGATGAGATCCTCTATCTGAACTTCGAGGACGAGCGGCTTGAGAATTTCACTTCCGAAGATTTCAATCGACTGCTGGAATGCCATCAGGAAATGTATGGCAAACGTCCTATGCTTTTTCTCGATGAGATTCAGAACATCGAAGGATGGCATAAGTTCGCACGACGAATGGCCGACTCCAATTATACAATACTCATCACCGGTTCAAATGCAAAGATGCTCTCCGGTGAGATCAACACCACACTAGGTGGTCGATTCCTGACCTCAGAGATTTACCCCTACAGCTTCGAAGAATATCTTGACGCACACAGAATCCCATGGGACGAAAATGATATTATCTCAACCGAAGGACGAGCAAAGGTTGTTCGTTGTTTTGACGAGTACTTGCATTACGGTGGTCTGCCAGCGTCAGCCATGATGCCGGCAAAACGAGACTATCTCAGCAGTGTTTACCAGAAGATCTACATGGGGGACATCATCGCGCGGAACAATATCACCAATGTGGCCGGGATTCGGATCCTTGTCAGGAAAATGGCGGAAAGCGTGTGCCGGCCTATTTCCTATAACCGCGTCAATAACCTCTTGTCAAGTGTAGGCGGTAAACTCAGCCTCGCGACAACCATCAAGTATGTGGAATATTGCGAAAACGCATGGCTGCTCATGCGCGTCAGAAACTATGCGACAAGCCTGGCGGACAAAGAAAGCAACTGCAAGTACTATTTCATTGACACGGGCATTCTTGGCTTGTTCCTCATCGACAAAGACACCATGCTTCTGGAGAATCTTGTCGCTCTCCAGTTGTTCCGCATCTATGGACATGACATGGACAATGAGCGGGTGTTCTTTTACAAGACAGGTTATGAAGTTGATTTCTACGTCCCGGAAGATGAACTGGCCATTCAAGTCAGCTATTCTTTACTTGACGATGAAACCAGAAAGCGTGAGACAGAGGCTCTCAGCAAGTTACCGGGTCATCTGTCTTGCCGCAGACGTTTGATTCTCACTTATGACGAGGAAAACAGCATAACAGACAAGTATGGAACCATTGATGTGTTGCCGACTTGGAAATGGCTGCTGGAGACCCGACATATTAAAAGAGGATGACCAAAATCCACTTCTGGTCATCCCCTTTTAATCTTCGGTCACTTAGACAAGCTCAGTGACCTATTACTTTCCAGTTCCAGGGACCGGGACAGTGTACTTGCTCATGTCCATCTTGCCGATCTCAAGCTTCTCCGGAAGGTAATCCAGAGCGGCGGCGCTGATCTCGTCCCAGGTGATGGTGTTGCCGGTGTAGGCAGACTCACGGCCCATAACGCCGCAGAGAGAAGAGACGCCACACTCTCCGGCCTCCACATGAGCCTCACCCTTACGGATGTGGTTCACCCAATCCACATGCTCAAGCACATACGGATTGGTCTGCTTGTACTGAGCCTTCTCCGCCTCGAAGTCAAACTGCCAGAGGACATTGCCCTGAAGATCACGGATGGCGAAATCCGCCGAGCTCCAGTAGCCCTTCGTTCCGTGGACACATTCGCCGATGTTGGTCGAGCAACCGTCGATCTGACGCGACATACTGTGCAGATGGACGCCGTTCTCATATTCAAAGTCAATGCTGAAGTTGTCGTACTGGTCGCCGGTGACGCGGCGCTGACGGCTGCCGAAACCGGTCGCCTTGATAGGGTGCTTACCGATCATCCAGTTGAACACATCGATGTTGTGGACATGCTGCTCGACGATGTGGTCGCCTGAGAGCCACTTCCAGTTGACCCAGTCACGGATCATCCACTCCATGTCGCTCCAGCCCTGCTGACGCTCCTTGTACCAAAGCATTCCCTGATTCCAATAGACGTTGCCGCCGGTGATCTCGCCGATCATTCCTTCCTGGATCTTCTTGAAAGACTCCACGTAAGGTCTCTGATGGTGACGCTGGGTTCCTGTCACCACGCTAAGTCCCTTGGCCTCAGCCTGTTTCGCCGTCGCCATGATCAGACGATAGCCCTTGGCGTCCACAGCGATAGGCTTCTCAAGGAAGGAGTGAACCCCCTTCTCGGTAGCATACTGGAAATGCGTCGGACGGAAGACCGGCGGAGTGGCGACAATCACCATGTCCACACCGGAATCAATGACCTGCTTGTAGGCATCGAAGCCTGTGAAGCAGTGATCTTCAGGAACTTCCTGATTCCATTTGGTCTTGAGGTTTTCGCGAAGGCCGGTCAGACGATCAGCAAAGACATCGCCCAAGGCCGTGACCTTGATTCCGTCTGCGGCATTCAGCAGATCCTCAACGGCTCCGCTTCCACGGCCGCCGCAACCGATCACGCCGACCTTAAGTTCCTTTCCGTCGATGGCCTTGTCAGGAAGTTCAGGAACATAATACTCGCCCGGCTGTCTGAGGGGTGTCATCTTGCCGGATTTGTCACCACTTGCGCAGGCGGACAGCAGGACGCTGCCGCCTACCAGACCTACACCGATCTTGGCGCTTTTACCAAGAAAGGATCTTCTGTCCATTTTGTTGCTCATTTTATTGATAGTCTTTATGTTATTTAATTATAAAATTCCATCGGGAACATCGCACACAACTCTGAAACCGATACCCTTGATGTCAGAGTACCACCAGATGCTCTTCGGATTCTGCGGGTCAGTGCGGAGCCAGTCATCAGTCTTGGTGTGGGCTCTGGCGGCGCAGCGGACAAGCGACGCGTCATCTGAATATGCCCCGCCACGGACCACGAACTCATCGCCGCTCTCCGGACCCTTCGGATCAAGCGCGCCGTCGGCGATCCTTGAATATGCATCCGCGGCATAACGGTCGGAGCAATACTCCATGACGTTGCCCAGCATATTCTTAAGCCCGAACGGGTTAGCCCTCACTTCGGAAGGTTCCTGTGTCTTGCCGAAACTGTCCTCCGAATATACCACATAACTTGCGATCGAGGTGGTGTCAGCCCCGAAAAGCTTGTTCCAGAATGTTTCTTTTGAATATTTCTTCGGACTTCCCTCGAAGAAGTACGGGGTCTGGGTGCCGCCACGGGCCGCATATTCCCATTCCGCCTCGGTCGGGAGACGGTAGTTGCGTCCCGTCTTGAGCGAAAGCCACTGGCAGAAGGTTTCCGCCGCGTAGTGGGTCATCGTGATCGCCGGCCTCTCGCCCATTCCCCAGCCCTGGTCCGGGAATCCGAACGGTGGGGTCGGACCGCTGACCGCGTCCACATCCGGACGGTTGTTGTTGGCGTAGATTTTCTCCGGCGGGGTTCTGCCCTCTGACATTGTTTCGTTGTAAAAAGCCCAGAACTGATGCCAGGTCACCTCGACCTCGCCCATGAAGAACGGAGATATTCTCACTTTTTTCCGAGGCCCTTCGTCCGCCGAGCGGAACGGCTCGTTGTCCGGGCTGCCGATCGTGAACTCGCCTCCCGGAACAGCGACCATCTTGATCGCGGCTGTCGTACCGGGAACCGTTTCCGTGAAGTTCGCGAATGAAGCCACCACAGCCACGCTGTCGTACTTTTCACCGCCTCCCGTGTCCATCACCTTGCCTTCCAGCCTCTTATGTTCGTAGCCTGGCATGTCGTGGCCAGTGTTCAGATGGCAGCTGATGCACTGGAGATTCAGTTTCCTGGCGTTCTCCTCATAGTAGAGATGAGCAGTGATGCCGTCATCCGTGATTCCGGTCGGGAAAAGATTGACGTGACACTTCTCGCAGGATTCGTTGTAAACGATTTTTGATCCGTGCTCAAGGGTTCTTTTTGAGTCCCAATTGATTTCGTCCTTATCCTTGGTCATCTTGGCCCACAGATCCTTGGCTCCCATCCTGGCCTTGATCATGTAGTAGCGAAGGTAGCCGTTCTCTTTCGGAGGAAGATGGCAGGAAGCGCAATCCGTCACCACACCGCTCTCGCTGTTGTAGTGTTCGGACTTCTTCCAGTCCGCGTCAGCCTGCTCGTGGTAGTGGCAACTCATGCAATACTCATTGGTGGAAGTGCGGCTCATCGCCCCCCCGACCGCCAGCATGGCGCACACACCGATCGCCAGCCCACCAAGGCCAGCGAATATGATCACTTTTTTCCTGCCTCCCATAGTCGTGTTGAAAATTCGTTTTAAACAATCCCGTAAATTTACATAAATCCTTTCAGACTGCAAATTTTTTATCAAAGCTCCTTGGATTGCACTATGGGATCATGGTGTCATTTCAGATATTCAGAGATGTCGCTGTAGAAGATCTCGTCCTCGAACTCACTGCTTGTGGCGTAAAGGATGCCGGTGGAGAAATCAACTGTGTAGGCTCCAAGCCTCATCGGGACTATCAGGCGATGGATCAAATGCCCATCCCAATCCCAGATCTGGTACTCGGTTGAATCAGGTGTGATGTCTTGACCGGTACGGGCATAATTGCCACACCTCACTGCGATTCTGTCCTTGGAAGCAACCGGGCTTGTGTAAGTCTCATAAAAAAGACTTCCAGTATGAACCGACTGATCTGGAAAATCAGCGGAGACTTCCTTAATCAGATTCCCCGACATGGAATAATAGCGTATCTTTCGGTATCCACAATAAAACGCCGCGAATAAATCATTCTCCGGATTTGCGACCACATGAGAGACGTATCGAACGATATTTGAATTGTTCTCATCCCAATCGGGCAGATCACAGATGCGATTTTCCACCCCTTCCGTACCAATCACCTGAAATTGTTTTATACCCTCCGGCATCTGTCCCGGAATCATTGCATTGACATCAAGGTTCAGATATTTGTCTCCTATCTTGATTACCCCATTAAGGGGCGCTCCGTCCGTAAAAAGAGGTTCTTTAGACTCAACCTTGAGAGTGCTGTCAACGATTGACACCGATTTGTAGGCATCCTTATCAGCCAGACAGAAACCAGACTGGTTTCCGATCATACTTCTCGAATCAGGACTTATGAACTCATCCGGTCCACGGCCGATCATTCCCACTGAAAAGCATTTTCCAGTCAGAGGCAGATCGTAGATTTGAAACAATTTCTCCACTTGTGTCTGATAAAGGACAAGATGGTTTTTCGTTATAAACAATCTCACTGGCATCAGTATCTGGAGGTCACTTCTGACGCATTTCATCGTGATCGTGTCCGTGACCATCAAAGCCTCTTCCGGTCCGACCGATGTGACACACGCATCCTCTTTGTCATGACATGCGACCACAAAAAACACGATAGCTATCAACAAAAGAGTTTTCTTCATGCCCATCAATTAATCTCTGTTTCTCTTTTGGAGAATCTCGCAAGGCAACTGCTGTTCCCCTCCGCACTCAATATGCCGTATTGCTTACAGCCATCACATTCATAGACAGATATCAGGGGTTCCTTAGAAAGATCTTTTGTAATCGTCCTAAAGCAAGTAACAGTCCTTAGCTCATAGTCCGCACCAAGCGCACTTGAATTGGCCAGGACATCCTTTTCCGAGAACAGAATGGCGGACAACAGCAGAACCACCCCCAACAGGGAGAATAAACCAATCTTTTTCATAATGATTTTAGTTTTTTAATGAATTGTTTATATACTTTAGTGTTTATCAATGGATTACCAACAAACACGGGATGTCTGTCCCGGTCTATGAGGAAATGATTAAAACGTGGATCCGAAGGGATGTCAGGGTTAAGCCGTGAGAAACTGTCCTCCGGGTCGACAACCACAGGAAAAAGAAATTTACCTCCTATAATTGAGGAGATTATCCGAAGATTATCTTCCTCTGAAGGAGAGACAATCAGCAGAACATCAAAAGAATACTTTTCCGCCAGTGCCAAAAGAGGATAATAATCAGCAAGGTGCGCGATTTGACAGTCAATGCAGTCCTCCGGAGGGAAATGTGCCACAAAAGTCGGCCTTGTGACGAAGTAATCGGTGTCAAAAACCTTACCGTTCTCGATTACAGTAATAGACATCGGTATCGTTATTTCCGACCTCTCAAAATCGTGAATTTTCACAGAGGTACTTATTAATGTGCACCCTGCGGAAAACACAAAAAGGATTGTCATGTATGCGATCAGACGGAGCCTCATTCTTTTTTATGACAAGGAATAACTTTACGGTCACATTATAATAATATTCATAAATAAAAGCAACTGCTATTCAACAGAATAAAAAGATTTAACATTGATTGTCTGCGACGGACGATAAAGACGAGAAGAATGAGAAAATATCACGGCGAGAACAGAGGAGAGCATGCCGGAGATGATGCCGACGGCGAAGTCGAACCATCTCCATCCAGGAACCTCGGTCATGAATCCGGATCGTCACACCAGAGCATTTCTTGTCAATGCCAATGCCACCGACACCCGCATCAGAAGGAATAGGCTCCAGGGCCGATGCTGTGGATCTCGTAGCTGGAGTCGTCCTGCGGGTCAAGGATGGCGACATCCGTGTTTTTCGGGACATAGACCGTGGCGTGGGTTCCAAAAGGGATCCGGCCTTCCATGCGTACCTTGTCACCGTCCACCGTGACTTTGGAGACCAACGTTCCGTAAGGAGTCGCCGTCGTGTAGGAGACTTCGCCCAGCTCACGGACTGGAACCGGACGGATGATGATGTGCTTGTAGCCAGGCTCTTCCGGATCAGTGCGCACTCCCGCAAGCATCCTGTAGAACCAGACGAGACCGCCACCGAACATCGGATGGTTGCGCGAATCGTTGCCGTTCCACTGCTCCCACGTGGTTGTCGCACCCTGCTCAAGCCACCATCCGAAGCTCGGGAAGTCCTTTTGGTTGAGGAGCGTCCAGGCGACATCGTTCATTCCGTTCAGGGCAAGCGTCTCATAAAGGAAGCGGTGAGCGACGAATCCCACATTGACATGGCCGTTGTACTTGACCATCAGCTCGTCGCGGAGTGTGGCGCGCACATCCTCAAGTCTCTCGCGGGGAACACCCATGTACAAGGCATAGACATTGGAGCCGAAATCCCCGTAGCTTTTTGTCTCAGGATCGTAGAACCGTTTGTTGAAGGCGTCACGGATTCCTTCGGCCTTGGCGGAATAGGCGGCGGCTCCCGCCTCGTCTCCAAGCACCTTGGCCGCCTTCGATGTGATGTCGGCGCACAACCAATAGAAGAATGTGTGGACGAGTTCGTCCTGAGGCAGGCCGAATGCCGGAGCCCAGTCGCCGAGGTTGTACCAGTAGAGAGGCGCGCCCTGTGGCGTAGGCTTGTGGAAGGACGAGGTGCCGTCCTCTGCCCGCCAGGTGTCGTAGTAGCGCACGAAATCCTTCATCGGCTGGAGGCAGTCGGCGAGAAGCGTCTTGTCACCGTAGCTGTTGTAGAACTCCCAAGGCATGACACAGATGGCGGCTCCCCAGGCCGGGCCTCCTCCACAGCATGGCTCCCACGGAGCGCCGTTCGGAACATAGCCTGACTCCGGATTCTGACTGCCCTTGACATCGCCGATCCATTTGTTGTAGAAGGAGGCGGCATCGAAGTTGGCGAGAACCATCGGCATGGCTACCTCGCCGTCGCCGGTGTAAGGAAGTCTCTCCCGGTGAGGGCAGTCGGAAGCCACTCCAGCATGCATGTTGTCCACCTGCGACTGTCTCCAGATCTTTTCGATCCGACAGAACAACGGATTCGAGCAGTCAAACTCGGCGTCAGGCTTCACATTGCTGCCGACCGACTCTGCCACGACCTGTGAGACGTCAAGGTTCTCCATCCCGGAGACTATCGCCTCCCGGAACACGTACCAGGTGAACCGAGGGCTTGTCGTGACCTTGCCGTCGGAAGCGCAGACATATTCACACCTGCCGGCCGGATACTCGGACAGGTGGTTAACCCTCAGTGTGTCTCCTTTCCTGACATTCACGCCGTCCAGCTTGACCCATCCTGAGATGACCTTACCGAAATCAATCTTGAACGTGCCGTCCTCCAGACGCTCGAAACTGACAGGCTTAAGGGTTTCCAGCACCTTGTCAGTCGGCCCCATGTTGGCGGTCAGCCTGCCCTGCGGAGCTTCCTTCAGGACGGCATGGCTCAATGAGGAGTCATCCAATCCTGGCTTGTTCCATCCCGGAATCTCAAAGTTGGCATCATAGACTTCTCCCTGGTAGAGGTTGCTGAACACGACCGGAGAGTGAGCCTCCTTCCATGTGGTGTCCGAGCAGACATATTCAATGCCTCCGTCTGAATATTCAAGCGCCATCTGCAGGATGAACCTCGGGTAGCCGTAGTTCGCTATGGTGTTGTTGTTGAACAACCCTTCATGGAAATAGCCGCTCCCAAGGAGCATCGAGACGGCGTTCGCCCCCTTGCCGAGCATGTCGGTGATGTCGTAGGCGAGATACAGGGTTCTGTAGGCGGTGACTTCCGGCTCCAGCGGGATCCGCGGATTGATGAGAAGCGCCGGTCTGGCCGTGTAGTCAGTCAGGCCAGGAACGAAATAATCGTCTCCGACCTTGCCGCCGTTGATGGACATCTCGAACCAGCCAAGTCCGCAGACAAATGCCTTCGCACGGACAAGTCCCTCTCTGACAGTGAATTCCTTTCTGAATATGGGCGCGGAGTTGTCCGCCTCCGGATCGCTGTCATCCTGCCATGAGGCACCTATCCACTTCGCCCGCCAGTCACTTTCGCTGAACATTCCTGTCGTCCAGCGGGCAGGTCTCGCCCAGGCGGAGACCTTGTCCTTTCCGTCCCAGATCCTGACCGTCCACCAATAGTCCTTCATGGACTCCATAGCCGGGCCTGAATATGCCACCAGATGCGACTCGGCACCAACCGTCTTACCCGAGTCCCAGATGTCGGCCTTGCCTTCCTTGAGGGCATTCCTGTCCGTCGCCACCAGCACCTGCCACGCCGTCTGGGTCGTGTTGTTTATCCAGGAGAGCCTTGGGGCCTGGGTGTCAATCACGATGTCATCGCCTTCCTGGTACTCGCACCGGAGGGATTCCGGCGCCGTGGCCGCGCCACATCCGCATAAACCCAATGTAAGACCAATAAACATTGCCGCCAGAATGGACGGCCGGATTCCTGTTGTCTTCATATTTCAGTGTCTTGGTAATCCGTTACTTGATCTGAGGCAGTCCAAGATCCACGAAGGTACGTGGAGCCGGGGTCTTCGGAAGTGGCTTGCGGTCTTTGATCTGCTGAAGGGCAACCTCAATGGCCTTGTCAAGCTGCTGATCCTCACCGGCGTATTCCTTAACAGGGTCATTGTCCAGCAGGATGTCCGGATCGACACCGTGGTTCTCGACGATCCACTGGCCCGTCGCCGCGTCGTAGTTGGTGAAGAACGGCACGCGCACGTCGGTTCCGTCCATGTAAGGCAGCGAGCCGCTGATGCCCACGATACCGCCCCAGGTTCTCGTCCCGATCACGGTTCCGAGGTTGTTGGCCTTGAAGCTCCACGGGAAGAGGTCACCGTCCGATGCTGAATATTTATTGATCAGCAGCACCTTAGGGCCCGTGTGGGTAGCCTCCGGGATGGTTCCGTTCTGGTTGGAGTTCCTGTACATCGTCATCCTGTAGACCTTGCGCAGAAGCCTCTCGATGACCATCGGAGAGATGTTTCCGCCACCGTTGGCGCGGTCATCGATGATGAGAGCCTCCTTGTCGAGCTGCGGATAGTACCATCTCGCGAACTCGTTAAGACCCTCCGGCCCCATGTCAGGGATATAGATGTAGCCCACCTTGCCGCCGGATTTCTCCTCGACGGTGCGGATGTTCCTCATCACCCACTCGTAGTGCTCAAGAGGATATTCATCGGCGATCGGCTTGACCACGACCTTGCGCCCGCCCTCGGCGGCTGACTTGCTGACGGTCAGTTCGACAAGTTTGTCAGCTTTTCCGACAAGGAGCCTGTAGATGTTGTCAACGTCCTTAAGAGACTGTCCGTCAATGGCTGTGATGAAATCGCCCTCGGAGATATTCATTCCCGGCTCGGTCAACGGTGAGCGGAGTTCGTTCCTATAGACAGCGCCGGAGTAAATGTGATTGATCTTGAAGTAACCGCTCTTGTCCTTGCTCATCTTAGCACCGAGAAGACCCATCGGGATGCGCTCAGGCTTAGGGTAGTCGCCCGGATTGACGTAGGCGTGACCGCTGGCGACCTCGCCGATCATTCCGCCGATCACGTAATTGAGGTCAAGACGGGTCTTGACATAAGGCAGGAGAGCTGCATACTTCTCCTTGACGGCCTTCCAGTCGCGGCCGTGCATATTCTCAAGATAGTAGCCGTCGCGGAACGCTCTCCAGACCTCGTCGAAGATCTGAGGCCACTCCTGGACGTAATCCACTGTCGTGTACATATTGTCAAGGTCGATTGCCTCGCCTCCGCCGACTTTCGCGGACGGGAAGCTGACGGCTGTCCATTTGCCCTTGGCAGTCGAAAGTGCCTTCTTGTCTCCCGGACGGTAGATGACCATTCCTTCAGAACACTGCTCAGACTTACCGGTCTCGAAATCAAGCACCTGAGTGCCGCGACCATCCCTGTACCAGAGTTTCTTGCCGTCAGAGAAATATGAGCGTGAGCCTCCTACAGGAAGTTTTATGGTTCTGTCTACCAGGCCATTGATGTCGATCTTCACGTCCACAGTCTTCTTGCCGGAAGCAGCATTGCCGGCGTCTTTAGAAGCCTTGGCGGCCTTTTTGTCTTTGGCGGCTTCCGCCGGAGCCGCTTCATCCTTCTTATCTTCGGAAATATTCACAGACTCGCTGTCAGTCGGCAGCAGCGGTGAAGGTGTGCCGGCTGCGAGCATCGTCATGTAGACTCCGCTTCTGTCCGTGTAGGCGAAGTTCCACTCGATCCAGCTGTAGATCGGACGGAAATCCCTGTCAGATGTGAATATCAAGTATTTGCCATCAGACGAGAACTTCGGCGAGCTTGAATCGTACCATTTCTCCGTGACAGGATATTCCTTGGCGGAAGCGAGGTTATAGACATAGACCACGCTCATCTTGTTCGGGGCCGGGCGGCTGTAGGTAAGCCACTTGCTGTCAGGGGAATATTCAACATCCCTTATTTCCTGCTCAGGGCATTGAAGAACAGTCCGTTTGGTTTTGGCGAACGGATCGACCTCAACGATGCGGTTCTTTCTGTCGGTGTAAAGGATGTGCTTGCTGTCCGGACTCCATTGAAGGTCACGGATGTAGGTGTCGTTGTCCTTGGTGACCTGAACAGGCTCGCCACCGGCGGCGACATCGTAGAGGTAGACCTCGGTCTCCCCTGTTCCGTCACCTATGAAGGCGATGTACTTTCCGTCAGGACTCCAGTCGGCGCTGCGCTCGTTCGAGCCAGGGGTCTTGGTGATGTTTCTCGTGATGCCCTTTCCGACAGGCACGTCGAAGAGTTCTCCACGAGCCGTCACGGCCATTCGCTTGCCGTCAGGGGAAAGGCTGAACGAAGAGCGGCCTTTCTTGCCGACATTCATCCTCTCGGCACGGGCATAGACAAGGTCGGAGCCAAGGGTGATGTGGATCCGCTCGGTCGCCTTTGTGGCCGGATCCAGCTTATAGAGGTAGCCTCCTTTCTCGAACACAACGAGTCTGCCGTTTGTGCTCGGGAACTTCACATCGTAGTCATCGAATGATGTCACCTTGGCCGTGGCTTTGGTCTTCGTGTTGTAAACGAATAGGTTCATCGTCATGTCACGGTCGGACGCGAAATAGATCTCGTCGCCCACCCACATCGGGAAGATGTCCTGCGCCGGGTTGTCGGTGATCTTCTCGACCTTCCTGCCGTCATAGACCCAGATCTCGTCGGCCATTCCGCCGCGGTAATATTTCCAGGTCCTGAACTCTCTCATCACCCGGTTGTAGGCAAGTTTCTTTCCGTCAGGCGAATAGGAGCAGAAACCTCCTTCCGGAAGCGGAATCTCCTGAGGCATCCCGCCGTTCACGGAAACCGTCCAAAGCTTGCCGGAAAAGCCATCGCCTGTGCGGTTTCTGAATATGATGTTCTTTCCGTCAGGTGTCCATCCCATTACGATGTTGTTAGGTCCCATCCTGTCACCGAGGTCGTCACGTCCGTTGGTGGACGTGTAGGTCAGGCGGACAGGCTCGCCGCCTTTCGCCGGGATGATGTAAACCTCACGGTTGCCGTCATATTCACCGGTGAAGGCGATCGTCTTGCCATCCGGTGAGTAGTGCGCGAACATCTCATAGCCGATGTGGGAGGTCAGTCGGCGTGCCTCGCCACCGCTGAGCGGAGCCGTGAACAGGTCGCCGGCGTAAGAGAACACAACATCCGTCCCGTTGGTCGCCGGGAACCTCAGAAGCCTCGCCTCGTCGGTCACTTCGGCAGGCCCAGCGACCGCCGAAAGCGTCATTCCTCCAAGAAGGAGGGTCAAAAACATTCTTTTCATAATATTAATGAATTATTGGATTTCACGTGTTAGCCAAAGTTTCAGCAATGGATCCGAGAGAGTATATTCATTGCCTTCTTTTGTAATAAGATCCATCTCAAGGAGCTGTTTGGTCGCGGACTGGACGGAGCTTGCGGACTTCAGCCTGTGTCTTTTCACAAACGCCGAAGCCGTCAACCCTTTAGCAATACCCTCTGAATGAATCGCATACAGCAATTCTTTCTGTTGCTCCGTTATTACCGAAAGTTGCTCCCGGATGCGCCTGGAACTCTCCTCGATAAAGCGGTCTATCATATTGTCCACAAGATCGACATCCGCGGTTCCACCTGTAACCGTCTCCGTAAACGCATCGTGCATTATCCTCTGCACGTAGGCGGTTATTCCCTCAAACATATCGTACGCTTTGTGGATTCCCTCTTCCGCAACTGTCTTTCCATACCTTGCGAACAGATCCCGTGCAAACCGAGCATAAACGCCCCTGTCAATCGGATCCATACTCAAATTGGTCGCACTTTGGTAAAACGGCCTTTTTGAGTCCAGAAACATCTGATCCATTATCCTCCTCTCACTGCCGGAAAAGATAAAATTAGAGTTGGAAGAGCGCTGAATATTCGCCCTCAGCAATGCCTCCACACCTTTCTCGCGGTATTTCACAACCTGCTGGAACTCATCTATGACAACAATGCAGCGCCTGTCCGCCTTCTCCAAATATTCGAATATCTCCTCAATGGTATATTCAGGAGCGGTAATATCCCCCAGACGGACGTTGAATGTCGGCATTCCACTCACCGGATCAAATCCAAAACTCCCTTGAAGCGACCTTAGAGTCGAAGCGAAAGACTTCATAAGTTTGTCACTATGCCTCGCGACCTTCTTGAAAACCCCATTTCCGAACTCCATTATAAGTTCCCTCAGACTGGAGGTGTGAAGAATATCCACGAATATCACGAAAAACTTGTCTTTCAGCCTCTCTTCATCAAAGCAATGATAAATAAGCTCCGTCTTCCCGACCCTCCTCGGAGAGGTCAGAACGACATTTTCCCCATTTAATATGCAGCCCGTCAACCGCTTGGTTTCTGTGTCCCTGTCACAGAAAAATTCTGGAGGAATCCTTCCCGCGACAAAGAACGGATTGATATAATTGTCCATAGTTAATCCCATCTATGGCAAATATAGCAAAAATTATTCTGCCAAAATTATTTTATCAGAATAATTTTGACAAAATAAATTAAGTTTGTTCCCCAGAAAGCCCTCTCGTGTACCAAAGACCTTATTATAGAGGTTTTGTACACCAGAAGGCAGTTATACGTACCAAAGGCATTATTTAGAGTACTTGGTACCGCAGAGAGGCTTCTCGTGTACCAATTCCTTTAGACATTCACAGATCGACACCCTCAGGGCAGAAAAATCAAATGGCAAATTTTGGTAACGTGCAAAATTTGCCATTTGCCTTTTTTCTGCCCCCACTGTCAGCAGTTGTTTATGCAGTTTTGGCTTACGGTGCTTCGACAAGCCCAGCGACCGACGGAAAAGTATTCAATCATCGGGACATAAGAAGGACATCCCCTTTTTGAAAATTTTGGTAACGTGCAAAATTTCAAAAAGGGGATGTCCTTCTTATACTTATAAATATGTCTTTCTTCTTAGTTTCGGAATACCGTTCTATTTTTCCGTAAGTCCGCGGGCGCGGAGGAGGGCGCCGGGATCAGGCTGCGCGCCACGGAAGGAGAGGTAGAGGGTCATCGGTTCCTCGCTGCCACCCTTCTCAAGGAAGGTCTGGCGGAACTTCAGAGCCACCTCAGGATTGTATATTCCCTGCTGCTGGAAGTACTCGAAGGCGTCCTTGTCCAGAACCTCGGCCCAGAGATAGCTGTAGTAGCCGGCGCTGTAGCCGCTGTTGAAGATGTGGTTGAAGTATGTGGTGCGGTAGCGCGGGATGATCTCGTCGATGAGACCCATCTCACGGCAGACCTTCTTCTCGAATTCAGCCACATTGGCGGCCTGGTCTCCCTCGGAAAGCTTCGCGAGATCCTCCTCGGTGAGTTCGTGCCACTTCATGTCCAAAATAGACGCGGCGCAAAGCTCTGAGGTCATAAAGCCCTGGTTGAACTTCCTGGCATTGTTAATCTTGGCCACGAGGGAGTCAGGAATGACCTCACCGGTCTCGTATTGCTTGGCATATTCAGCGAGAATCTCCGGCTGGAAAGCCCAGTTCTCATTAAACTGCGAGAATGTCTCCACGAAGTCACGGGCGACATTGGTTCCGCTGACGGAAGGATAGTGGCACTTTGTGAGAAGTCCGTGGAGGGCGTGACCGAACTCGTGGAACACAGTCTCGACCTCATCAATGGTGAAGAGGGCCGGGAGAGAGTCGGTCGGAGCCGTCATGTTGCAGACGTTGATGACGATAGGGCGAACGTCATTGCCCTGGGCATCAACATACTGCTCACGGAAGTTCGTCATCCACGCGCCGCCTCTCTTCGAAGAGCGAGGGAAATAGTCGGTCGAGAATATTCCAAGAAGGCTTCCGTCCGCGTCAATGACCTTGAAGGCCTCGACGGCAGGGTTGTAGAGCGGAACATCCTTCAGCGGCTCGACGGAGATGCCGTAAAGCTTGTTGGCGGCGAAGAATATGCCGTTGCGGACATTCTCCATCCGGAAATATGGCTTCGTCAGATTCTCGTCCAATGAATATTTCCGCTGACGTACCTTCTCGGCGTAGTAGAACCAGTCCCAAGGCTCGATCCTCGAACCTGCGGCCACCTTACCGGCCTGGATGTCCTCATCCATAATCACCTGCATGTCAGCCACCTCTTCCTTAGCCTTGGCCACTGCCGGGCCGATGATCCTGTCAAGGAAAGCGTCCACGGTAGCAGGGTCGTGAGCCATCTTGTTGTCCAGCTGATAGGCTGCGAAATTGTCGAAGCCAAGGAGTCTGGCCTTCTCGGCGCGAAGCTTCAGGATCTCAAGGCAGAGAGCCTTGTTGTCATATTCATTACCATTGTTGCCCCTTGACGAATAGGCTTTGAACATCGCCTCGCGGCGGTTCCTGTCCTCGCAGGATGTCATCTCGGAGGTGTAGGATGAGACAGGGAGTCCGAATTGCTCCTTGAATGCGTTGTTCTCGGCCAGAAGGTTCGTGCCGAACTTCTGCTGCGCGGCGGCGATCTTCTGGTTGATCTCCTTCAGCCTCGCCTGGGCGGCCTCGTCAAGGTCCACACCGTTGCGGGTAAAACTCTGGTAGAGCTTCTTGAGAACCATCTGCTGCTCTCTCGTAAGTCCGCTCTGGTCAGCGTCATAGACAGCCTTGACACGCTCGAAGAACGCCTTGTTCATCGAGATGTTGTCCTCGTGCTCGGTCATCAGCGCGGTGGCCTCCTCGACAACTTTGTTCATCTCATCGCTGCCCTCTGTCTCCTGAAGGTTGAACAGCACGGCCGTCGTCTTGGTCAAAGTCCTGCCGGACAGCTCGTAAGCCGCCACGGTGTTCTCGAAGGTAGGAGCCTCCTGATTGTTCAGGATAGCCTCAAGTTCCTTGTTCTGCTCCTCAATCCCGGCCTTGACGGCAGGAATGTAATCGGTAAGCTGAATCTTCTCGAACGGCGGAATGCCGTACGGTGTGTCCCATTCCTCAAGGAACGGATTGTTCTTTGTCTGTGCGCATGCTGCCATCATCGCGATCGCTCCTAATGCTAAGATTGCTTTTCTCATAATGTGGTTTAATTATTTAACGATTTCCACTCCTGTAAGATCAATGAGGGTTAACTGTGCATTGCCCTTGTAGATGGTAAGGATGCCCTTGACATTGATTGGGGTCCCGGCAAGCACCGACGGGTCAATCTGGGTGTCGGCGAAACGGGAATAGCCGCTGGTGCGGATCTGGACGGTCTGGCTGCCCATATTGAAGTACTGGCTGACGGAATATGCCGACGCGTTCTTCAGCAGCGTGGCCTTGAGTTCAGGATCCGAGATCTTCCTCGAATAGTCAGCCACATCCCCGTCATCGAACTTTCCGGAATTCAGGTAGCCGATGAAACCCTGCTTGGACATCGCCCAGGTCGTTATGCCCCACGTCGGATCCGCGACCGGCTTGTAGTCCTTGCCTGTGCCGGAAAGGAATATCCTGTTGGACGAGGACTTCTTGTCCTTGTAGGAGTCTATGTAGATCAGGCAGAAGATCTCGTGGGCGTAGGTCAGGCCGTCAAGCTCGACATAGCAGCCGATGTTCTCCTCTTTCAGAAGATCGGCGGCGGAGACTTTCTTAGGCTGCAGCGGAGTGTCAATCTTACCTCTGAATATGTGAGTGTCAATGATGTACTGAACCTCGATGTAGGAGGTCTCATATTCACCGGTAGGATCGGCGTAGCCCAGCTGGATCATTCCGTTGTAGGCGCCGAGCGTAAGGCCGCCGCACTTGACATAGACCCACTGACCGAGCTTGTAGTCGTTGTAGAGGGCGTTCTTGCCGATCTTCAACTCTATGCCGCCCGTGGCGTCCTGGATGTAGATGCTCTTGTAAACATTGCCGCTGCGGTCCTCGGAGACCACCTGTCCTCCGATGACGATGTCCTTCTCGATCTTCACCGGACCGGACTTGTACAGAGCCTTGAGCTGGGCGATGGTCGTGTTGGGGGTCATCGTCACAGGCTCGTAGACATCAGCCTTGCCGTAGTCCGTGGTGAAGACCTGGTCCCACTCCTCGCAGGAGGCGAGGGCGAAAATGGCGGCGATCAGCGCGAAATATATTCTTTTCATACCTTGGAATCCTTAGAATCTGAAATAAATGTTCAACATGTAGTTGATTCCGCTCATGTAGAAGTACTTGGAATCAAACCTGTAGAATCTCTCCTTGCTGACGGTGTTGTCCACAAGGCGGGTCTGCTCGTAGCCGCCGGTGCGTACATCCCTGTTGTTCAGGAGGTTCTTCACCTGCATCGAGAAGCCGAGCTGGTACTTTCTCTGAATATACCAGGACTTGCCCACGCTGGCGTTCACGAGCATGAAGTTCTTGAACTTCTCCTGCGCGGCCATGTACTCGATCTCCTGGGCGGTCACCTGACCGTCAGGCCCGGCTGTGGCCATGTCCGTCCTGTAGAGAGGGTTCATGTCCAGATAGGAGTTCCCGAAGAAATCCACATCCGCGTCGATGAACCAGTAGTTCTTATTCCACGCGAGACCAAGGCTGGTCGCAAGCTGCGGGGTACTAGGCACATAGTGCTGCACGGTCTTTCCGTCCACGGTAGGATGGCTCTTCCAGTAAGGAATCGTCACTCCGTAGGTTCCGGCGACATATTCAGCGCTGTTGTCGAAGGTCTGGTACATCGTAGGGTTGGAGGTGTAGATGTACTGGCCGTAGGTGAACACTCCCTGAAGGGAAAGGTTCGGCACCGGAGTCGGCACCTTGAAGCCGAGCTCGACTCCGACGTGCCTCTCGTCGATTCCGGACATCGCGAAGTTGGTGAACGAGTTCTGCGAGTCATCGTAGAAGCTCATCACGTCCGTCTGATCCTTGATGGAGGTGTAGAATCCGGTGACGCGAACATCGTAGCCGGAATTGCTGTAGGCGTAGTTGATGTCCGCCGTCAATGTCTTGATGGTCTTGAGGTCAGGCATCACGGTGTTCCTCGTCCTAGGGGAGATGAACGCCTGGTTGAATGTCGGGGCCTCGGTGATGTAGGCTGCGTCGGCGTAGATCCTGTGGCCTCCGCTGATGAAGTAGCCGAGGTTGATCTTTCCGGATCCCGTCAGGAAGTCCTTCTTGTCGGACTCACCCTTCGAGGTGATCGGCCTGCCGTCGATCTGGTCGTACTTGGTGATGACTTCCCCATTGTAGGTGAACGGGTTGCCGTTGTCGTCAAGTCCCGGGAAAAGACCCTTCCTCAAAAGACCTTCCCTCCAGAATTTCGAATATCCAAGCCTTCCGGCCACCGTCGCCTCGAAGCCGCCGAACGTGAAACGTCCTGAGGCCCAGGCCTCCGCGCGGCGGACGTGGGCATAGTAGTCGTAGCCGTACTTGTCGCCCTGGGCAAGGGTCTGGGCGGCTCCGTTCCTGAGATAGTAGTCCAGATCGTTCTGGATCATCGTCGGATAGGCGGCGAAATCCCTCTCGGCGAACTGGTCGATGTTGACATAGTAGTCTCCTCCGAGCAGGTCGTCCAGAATCTTGTAGTACTCCGTGCGATTCCACTTGTAGGAGAGTCCTCCGTTGACTGTCAGGAACTTGACAGGATTCCACTTGGCGTTGACAGCGAAGTTGAGGTCGTTCTGGTCCACACGCCTCTCCTCGATCACGTACTTCGAGCGGTTACCTGAGGCGGTGGAGTTCAAGGAGTTCACGGCATAGAGACGATCCCAGTTGATGTGGGTGGTCGATGGGAGGTCGGTCTCCCAAGCCTCCTTCGCCCATGCGTACTTGGCGAAGTTACGACGGTTGTAGTCCGTGTTGTCCATGTAGAAATAGCTCGGAAGGTTCCTGTAGTAGTCAGGACGAGGATCCGGGGCATCGTACCAGTCAAGAGCCGTGTAGCCGTTCTTGCCGAATCTGTAAAGCACTGTGGCCGAGGCCGAGAACTTCTGGGACTCCGGTGTGAAGTCGTACTTGAGGATGGCGATCGGCTCGTGGGTCTTGCGGACGCGGGCGTTGCGCACCTTGCCGTTATAGTAGCCCCAGTTGGAGTTGTACATGTTGTCGCCCATCAGATCGTAGACCTCCTGGGTGGAACCGTTCTGCGCCCCACGCTCGCCAGGGGCGGCCATGAATGTGAATCCCAGCTTATGCTCCTCGCCGAACCTCTTCTCCACGGCTCCGTAGTAGCCGAACGAGCGGTAGAAAACACCCTTTATCCAATCATTTCCGCCAAGCCTCGCTGATGCGCTGAAAGCGTAGGACCAGCCGTTGTCCAACTGTCCGGAAGCGTAGGTCAGCATCAGGCGGAGCCTGTACAGAGCGCTGTTGGTCAGCACGCTTCCTCTCCAGCCTGTGCGGACGGAAGAGGCCATCGGCATGATGTTCGTGAGGCCGTTGTAGCCGCCGAATCCGAAATCGGAGACCTCGGCTCCGTTCACGGACTCCTTGCTTCTGGTGGCCTCGTTGAGACCGCTCCAGAGGGAGTACGGCGTGTAGCCCGTGATAGCGTCGTTCATCCTCACGCCAGCAAGATAGACATCCTGTGACTCACTGGAATAGCCGCGGACACGGAAGCGCACGGAACTGAAATTGTAGCCGGCCATGTTGTTGAACACATCGTTCTGGCCGAAAAGGATGGTAGGGCTGTCCTGATAGCCGGAATCGTCCATGTCGAACTCGGAGAAGCTGGCGTCATCCACCTCGGCGACTTTCGCCACCGGGGTCAGGGAGAGGTTGAACATATTCTTGACATAGCCGTCGTTGACGGTCACGTTCACTCTGGACTGGAGATAGTCCGGGCTTTCGATGACAAGGTCGTACATTCCGTCCTTCAGGTTCCCGATCTGGAATGTTCCGTCCTGTCCGGCCTTCACACGGGCGACTTCCTTTCCTTCTGAATACAGGATCAGATCCGCTCCGTCAATGGTCGCCTTGCTCAAGCGGCTGACGACCGTACCTTTCACGCCACCGGTGTAGTTCTGGGCCGACAAAGTCAGAGCCAGAAACAGAGCCGATGCGGCAAGGAATATTCTTTTGTTCATATTTATTGAATATTAACTATTTATCCATTTGGAGGGTCACTTCGACAAGCTCAGTGACCGAGCCTCTACGGTCACTGCACTTTCAGTCACCGAGCTTGTCGAAGTGCCGAAGCGACTGAAGTAACTACTTGTTACTAATGACAATATAGGTCGGGTAGTGGTCGCTGTAGCCGCCGACGTAGGAGCCGGATGAATATGTCCGGAACGGCGTACCCTTGTACTGTCCTGTCTGCTGAACCATGAACGGCTGGTTGAAGACGCGTCCGTAGTACTTGCCCTTCACGATCGGAACAATCCTGAGCGTCCCCTTCGGAGCGTTCACAAGCGCCTCGTTCGCAAGGATGATGTCGTAGACGTTCCACTCGCCACGATAGGCCAAAGAGCCGTAACCGGCTTTCAACATTGAGGTAAACGGAGAGAAGAAGTCCATCTTGCCGACTTCGGAGACATTCTCCTTGCCGTGCATATAGACGGCCATGCTCTCGTCCGTAGGGTTGTCGTTCATGTCACCCATCACCACGATCTTGATCCCGGGATATTCATTCATCAGTTTGGCGGAGTTCTCGTAGATGATTTCCGCGCCACGGCTCCTAAGGTCGCTCCCCTTGCCTCCGATCCTGGATGGAAGGTGGGCGACGAAGAACGCGAACATCTCGCCCTTGATCTCGCCCCTGACCATCAGCACATCACGGGTGCGGAAGTGTCCCTGAGACTCCTCGTCCATGTCGAACTTTATGTCCTTACTGTTGAAATCAAACGGAATGGATTTGCTTTCAATCAGTTTGAACTGCTCCGGCCTGTAAAGCAGGGCCACATCGACGCCTCGGCGGTCCGGACCGTCATAGTGCACGATCTGGTAGTTCGCGTCGGCGATCTCCTTCTGGCTCACAAGATCCTCAAGCACATGGCGGTTCTCAACCTCGCTCAGGCCCAGAACCGTGTGGAAAGCCTTGTTCTCGTCAGCCATCGCCCTAATCACCGTGGCGATGTTGCGGAGCTTGCGGTTGTACCGCGCGTCAGTCCAGCGGTTTGCCCCGTCGGGGAGATATTCATAGTCATTCTTGCCCTCGTCGTGGTAGGTGTCGAAGAGGTTCTCGACATTGTAGAAGCCGATGACATACCCCCTCGCGCCCTTGTCCCCCTTGGCGCAGGCCGTGGCGGCCACAACCAGAAGCAGCAGAGCGGAATAAAGTATTTTTCTCAAACGCATATCAGTTTAGTATTGTATTAATTCATGGTATCTTACCACCACCAGGAAACCTTGGACGGGTCCTCGGATTCAATCTTGGCGGCCATTTCCTCGCCGACAACGGCAGGCAGGTTCACAAAGAAATCCATGCCGACCTTCTTCTCAAGATCCTTGACGGACATCGAGTACTTCGAGTCTATGTTCTTCGTGCTGTAGACTTTGTGGTCCAGCCACACGGCACAGGCGGAATAGCCCGAATAGCCAACCGTGGAATTCTTCATGTAGCGGAGGACGACCTTGTAGTACGCGGTCGGAACGGTAACCTTCTTGCCGTAGTTGTCAAGGGCGTACTTTACCGTCTGGCCTTCCGGATAGTCGATCACGCAACCGGTCACGACATAGAGGGTATCGGAACTGTTGGCCCAGGAGCGAACTTTGCCTTCGAGGGTAGCCCAGATGTCACCGTTGAAACCATCCTGTATCTGAGGAGTCATATTCGTGCCGTAGAATGTCATAGAGTTTGACTCGTACGAGGTGAGCCTGTCCGCCGAAGGGATCTGGTGACCTCTGGCATACCATCCGTTGTTCCCCTCGCTGAAGCCTCTGAACAGCACCGGTTGCTTGCCTTCCGGAAGCAGAGGATCCAGCCCCCAAGCATTGGTTCTCTTGATGTTGTTGCCAATGTTCCATTTGCACAGAGGATAAGCCACACACGGCGCCACCAGATTGCTGTAATCCCAAAGGAATGAATAATTTCGCGTGCTCACCGACCCGACAGTCATCGAATGCGTGAACGCATCCATCCCCTCCGGAATAGCCGGAAGCTCCATCCACCCTGTCTTCGGAGAGAGATTGCCGCCGGATGGTGTCGGATCAGGCTTCACTTCTGACCCTTTAGCCTTCTGACTGATAGTCTTCGAAGCCTTGCCCGCGCTGTTCTCCACCGTGATCACAGCCGAGCGCTCCTTCTCCGATTTGTTCTCCTCCACCTTCAGGGTGACATCCATGTCGCCGCTGCCAGAGCTCGGATCAGCAATAATCCAATCCACAGGCTCGCCGCCGTCCACCGAAGTTATAGTGATCCTCCAGGATGACGAGGCCTTCACATAAATGAACTGTGAATATCCTCCCGCCTCAACCACCGCGGTCTTAACCTCGACTGTCGGCGGAAGCACATCCTCCTTACCACCTGAGCCACAAGATGATAGCGCCAGCATTACAACCCCGGCGCAAATCATCCAGAACCTGCTCAACGTTATCTTCATGTGTTCGTATTATTAGAGAGCAAAAGGGCTGCCCGCTTTTCCGGGCATCCCTTTGTCGCTCTTTGATATTAATTTATTTTTCCGCCTGTATGCCAAAAAGTACAGCCCAGCAATCCGTGCCCTTTACCGACTTGACAGTGATTGTCATGTCAGCGGAAAGTGGTTTCCCACCATTTTGGGCGGCGATGTCTATGGTCTTCTTGGATGCGGTTGTGACATTTTCTATCGTGTAAGGAGACGTGTTCGAGCATCCTGGATTTCCTGTCAGACCGATGGCTTCGCAGATAGCCTTTCCATCAGATTCAGCCACAACACTTGCTGTCTTACCTTTCCAGGCCAAACCATAGAAAGAGATTTTCTTCGTACCGGCAGGAACCACAATCGTAGCTGAGCCAACCTTCTTTCCTGTGCCAAGCTTAAGTATATCGACATCACTGACACCATTGACGGTCGCTTTCTCTGAATATGACTCCTTGTCAACCACTGTCCATTTGACGTTGCTGGCAAACTCGCCCACAGCCGGAGTCTCTCCGCCAGGATTGTCGCCGCCGCCAGGATTGCCTCCGCCGTTTTCTACGGCCTCGGTGATGTCCTTACCGTCAACATTGACCGCCACAATCTGGTAGTGGGTTCCACCTCCCACGAAGTAGCCCTTGACGGTAATTTCCTTGTCCACGAAAGATTCCATGTCACCAGGGAAGTAAGACAACGACAAATCCTTGTCCGTAACCCCTCCTATGAATATGTTGTAGTAAACATCGTTCTTTTTCACCTTACCCTTGAATGTGACGAATTCAACCACATCACTCTTATAGGAAGACACATTGCTTTCGTCAATAGTCTTAGGATCAGGATAGGTCACGGTGTTGCCTGACGATGCGATCTGGAATTTCGGCTCAGTAATCTGCATAAGTCCGTTGTGCTTGCCCGTGGTACCGGTCACAGTGACTTTGTCTCCAACCTTTACTCCCGGAGTAGCGTTGACAAAGACAAGGATGCTACCAGTAGCGTCGGTGACAACAGCACTCTTATTCGTCACGCCTGTGACAAGGACATCCTTCAGAGACACGGACGCATCGGTTTTGCCCGAAACGATAGAAGCCACGGTTCCCTCGGTCGGAGTGGTCGTTCCACCACCGCCACCGCCGGTGCCGAGGTCAACGCCCTTGGAGAAGTCGATGACGGTGCCTGCTGAGGAAGCGACGGCAAGGCAAAGGTCATCAAGGCGATAAGAGCTAGCCACATCGACCTTTACATAGATGCCAAGCGTCGTTGTTCCTGACGGAACTGTGAAATTAGAGGTCGCAAGATCCCAGCGACCTTCCTTGTCGCCATTAGGAAATGAATACTCAAGCTCGACCCACTTAGCTCCGTCATTGCTGACATAGACATGGAACTCATTATGCTTGAACAGGCTACCATTATCCTGGCTATATTTCTCCGCTCCGAAAGTCAAAGAATAGTCAGTGGCTGACTGAAGTTTGATGCCGGTCACGGAGAAATAGGCGTTCGAACCAAAGAACAGGTTGTTGCTTCCGGATCCGGCATAGTCGGAATAGTTGCTGTTGGAAGTGGAGTTCGCCCTGGCCGACATCGCCTTAAACGAATATTCCTCACTTCCCGCTCCCGTTCCAGTCGCGTTCTTCCAACCGTCAAACTGATCGAGATATGGCCAGCTTGTGCCTGTTCCATAGGTCTTTGTTGCTTCCGCCTTGTCAAAGTCGTTCTTGTAGACGGTCATGTCGGCCACGGAACCTGTTCCTTTCTGCTTAACGGTCAAAGTCTTGGAATCAAAGCCGATGTCGAACTTCACAGATCCTTCACGATCAACCCCGGTGTTCTCCATCACCTTGATCTCGACAGTCACAGCCTTCGAGGAGGCTTCTCCTCCTTTCGGTCCGATGGAGATCCAGTCCTGCTCGGTGGTGGCCTTCCAGTCTCTGGTGGCCGTCACCTGAACGGTCTCGGTTCCGCCGGTCTTCTCAAATGAAATCTCTGACTTTTCGACCTCCACCGACGGAGCGCCCAAGTCCTCTTTCTTGTCATCACAAGCCGTGGCCGCGAAAGCAAGGGCCGCCACAGACATGATGAAGCCTAAAAATCTATTTGTTTTCATATTCATTAGTGTTAATAATGTTCCACTCATTATGCCGCTCCGCCTCTTCCCCGCTCCAGTCCTTCCTTTACCGGCACTTCTATCGATACTTCGACACCATCCACCCCCGCAAACTCAGCTGTCGCATCCAGGCGACCGGCTATTCTTCCCCACAAATTCTTTGCCTGTCAAGCAGTCCGCTAAGTTACGACTAAATATTCAATTAAAAAATATGCCCGGACTGCGAGAACTATCGCAACATGTTATTTACTTACTTTCAAAGGTTTCCAAATAGCCACCGGGACAAATGGGATGGCGGTATTTCAGAGTTGACTGTCATTCAGTGCGTTATACGCCACGGGGCTCCGCCAATGTCATTGCGTACTTTACGCAGCGAAATATACGCAATAATATTCATTCTTCCCTAACAGCCTTTGAATGTGAGTGAAATGTCCATTTCCGCTCACGAAAGGCAGGGAAAGAGATCCCTCGTGAGCGAAGATGCCCTCTTCGCGCACGAGACCATTGAATATAGCGGCCTCGTGAGCAGATGGCCTGTTCCCGCGCACGGCCTTGTCTTACAGATCGAGGTCGAGCTCGACTGGGCAGTGGTCGGAGCCGAGGATCTCGGTGTGGATCTCGGTGGCTGCGATCTTGTCCCTGAGGGAGTCGGAGACGAGGAAATAGTCCAGCCGCCATCCGACGTTCTTCTCGCGGGCGTGGAAGCGGTACGACCACCAGGAATATTTCACCTCGTCCGGGTGCTGTAAGCGCCAGGAGTCAGTGAAACCAGAGTCCAGAAGCCCGGAGAACTTGCCGCGCTCCTCATCGGTGAACCCGGCGTTGCGGCGGTTCGTGTCCGGATTCTTGATGTCTATCTCATTGTGGGCCACGTTCATGTCACCGCAGACCACCACACCCTTCCGCGCGGCGAGGCCGGCAAGATATTCCCGGAAATCATCCTCCCACCGCATCCGGTAGTCGAGCCTCCGGAGACCGTCCTGAGAGTT
>OHOA01000150.1_pt1 | contig 52057 bp, 46 predicted proteins | sample 1569681 | NCBI WGS metagenome assembly OHOA01 (sample SAMEA3879609, study PRJEB24766) | human gut metagenome | biome: human-associated habitat; feature: feces | place: USA | collected 1985/1987 | reverse complement strand
ACGTTGAAGGGCTTAGTTGCGGATTTGAGGGAGTATGTTTCCTGCTGGGAGAAAACGTTTAATGGACGGCTTCTTTCTTGATGGTGCCGTCGCTATACCTCACGATATTGAGACCCTTGACGGGAGTGGTCAAGCGTTGGCCGTCCAGGGAGTAGCGGGAGACTTCCTTGGCCTCGCTATGGTGGGCAGGCTGGTTGACGGCTGAAACATCATACTCTTGGATGTCGCCAAAGTCTTTCCAAACCGCTGCAACCCAGTAATTCTGTCTTGTCCCCTGAGGTACATACAGCGTGGATTGGCTCACATCGAAACCGTAGAAGAATAGGCCCGCAGGAACGGGAGTCGGCCAAGCGACATAGACGGATTTTATGCCTGAATCTACGAAAATGCTACCTTCATTCAATGTGCTGAGCGATGTGAGCCCCGAAGGAATGATCAGGGTCGATAAGTTGCTGCATTCGGCAAAGGCTCCCCCATCTATAAAGGTGAGGCTGGGAGAAAGTGTTAGGCTTGTCAAACCTTCACATACATAGTATCTATTATTAGTTGATTATCAGTATTATACGCTCTAAACGGTAGAAAAGTGGTAATATGGATTCTGTTTAGATACAAAAAGGTGAAGATTTAACGTGTTTAACCTCCATTTGCGTCATTTCCAGTGTCTGAGTATAGTATTTCTATCATTTCGTTGGCTATTTTGTGGTCAGCGATTCGTATAACATTGTTTGTCTCCGAATTGTAACCAAAGAAGTTTATGTTCCCATACCAGACAATAGATTTGTCTATGATGGCGCATTGCAGAGTTTGTTCCTTGTTGCACACCACATCCATTCCTGTATTTTTAAGTTCTATCTCATTAGCCCCTTCCTCTTTGATATGTACAGCCACAGTAACACCATTATGAATAATGTTTGCAAGTGTTGACATGATAACGGGCTTGTATTTGAACTTTATTTTGGGGACAGCGATGATGACAGAGTACTGGGCTTTTGCCAAATCATTCCGAAATATCGCTTCGTAATTGTTTCGTTCATATATCAGTTCTTGAGGATTTTTGCCAAGTGTGAATGATGTCACATACTTTCCGTATCCTGCTCTTAAATACCCTTTCAGCCGTTTACGATACATAGAGTCACAAAGTGTGACATGAACATCCACATAATCATAAATACGCACTTCGTTCTTTCCTGCGTATTCCCTATGCAAACGCCCAGCATATTGCTCCACATTTCCTTTCCAAGCTATAGGCATAGTAAGGAACAGTGTATCAAGGCGAGGATAATCAAAGCCTTCTCCTACATACTTTCCTGTAGCAACAATCACAAGTGATTCTGATGTGGGCATTGATTGTAGATTTTGTAATGCAAGACGCTTTTCTTTAGCAGAATCAGCTCCAATGAGTTGAATGACATGGTCTGCAAATGGAATAAGCATTTGTGCCAACGCCTTGACATGAGCAGTACGAGTGGTTAATACCAATGGGGTACGACCTTCTTGAATGGCAATTCTTACATCTTCTACGATGAACTCATTCCTAACCTTATCTTCGGACAAGTCTTGTGTAACCTGAACGTAAGTCTTGCTATCTGACGAAATGTTTCGGAATGATGTAAACCTTGGAATCAACAAACGTTTAAATGTTTGATTTTCCATTTGGCTCTTGGCATCAGCTGTGAATCTTATCTTTCCGCATTGCATGAAAATAATAGGTTGATGCCCATCCTTTCTGATAGGAGTTGCTGTCAAACCATATACGTATGTAGCTGTTACTTGTCGAAGCACTTGCTCGAAGCTGACAGAGGATACATGATGACATTCATCTACTATCACCATACCGTAATCCTTGACAAAAGGCTTCGCTTCACCATCGCTCAAACAAGATTGTATCAAAGCTATATCAATGATGCCATGCAACGTGTTCTTGCCTGCATATAAACAACCAATGACCGAAGAATTCTTTTTCCTTCCTCGTTTGGCTGCAGGCTCTTCGACGATCTCATCTATCTTGAGGAAAGTTTCCAACCGTTCTTTCCATTGTTCCAGCAATGCCTTGTTATGAACAAGAATTAAGGTGTTCACCTTTCTCCTTGCAAGCATTCCGATGGCAAACACAGTCTTTCCAAACGCTGTTGTTGCTGATAATGTTCCTATATTATGCCCAGAAAAAGCTTCCATTGCATTTTGCTGTTCTTCCCGAAGAGATCCTCTGAATGTAACATTGATATTATGCCCATGATTTGTTTTGTCTGAGATCACTACCTTTACTCCATGTTGTGTTAGAATACCACAAACAGCATCTTCACACCCACGAGGAAGGGCAAGATAATCATCTGTCATTTCCGAACATGAAATGATGCGAGGGATATTATAGGTAGAAAGGCGCATACCTTGCTTCTCATAAAACTCCGGATTACGGAAAGCTGCTATGCGCTTGAATATATTCACACATTTGGCAGATAGACTTGCTAAAGGGACATAAAGCATATTCGCTCTTGTCAGAACGATTTGTTTTGGATAGTCTTCAGATTGCGCAGCATCCATATGAGGAGTCTCCCAAGGTTTCTCCTCACAGGTCTTTGATAGTTCTCCTAATGTTGGCATTGCATGCAGCTGTAATAACAAATCAAGTTCTACCTCTGATAGCTTATGGATTTGCGACAACATTTCCCATTGGTCGGCATACGCATTGAAGTCTTCATCAACGAACACGCTGTTTCCTTTGCGTCGAGCCATACCTTGCAATGGCAAGGCTACAAGATTGCCTAGTCCTCCTTCAGGCAAGGTGTCTTGGTTTGGAAAGAAACGGTCGTATGACTTTAAAGACAGGTGAGCATCACAACTCATCGCCTCTGTAAGAATGGCATTTCCCAACTTGCGTGCCTTGAAAGCAGTTACTGGTGTTTCAAAGAAAATCCATACGTGAGCACCATTGCCAGAACGTGAGCGTTCGATGTAGCAAGGTACATTCCAAGTTTTGCAAACATTTACAAAGGCAAGTACATCATTCTTATAGCCATGCTCGCAACTCTTGTCATCAAAGTCTGTACAAAGGAAACTGCAAGTGTTGTCCTTTCGTATTGGATAAAGTCCTATAACATCACGTCCCCATGCATCCTTTCCTGCAAGATGATTGAAAAAGTCGTTGTATGCCAAAGGAGCGAATTGCCTGTTGGGACAATCCGCACATTTGTACTTTCGCTTGTCGCAAAATTCACGATTCCATTCCCTCGTGCATACAGGTTGGTAGCCTGACTTTTGAGTCGTACTACTGTACCAACGCTTGGCAAAGACATCATCACGACCTTGAAAAACACTACGAAATAGCGCAACCTTTTCCTGTAGACTCAGCTTTGAATCTGTATGGAATATGGCTTGTAGGCTTTCTTTCGTTGTGACATTAGGCTCGGTTACAATGTATGGTATTCCATGCACATCAAGAATTTTTCTTAACCTGGCATTTTCTTTCTCTAATTCTTGAAGCTTGGCAATAAGCTCATTTGCATTTAGTTGTTTGCCTGTATCCATAGCGGTTCTTGTTCCCAACCAACAGGGAATCCAAGAGCTGCCAGGTCTATCTCTGGAAACTTGCTGAACAAATTGTGCATTTTGTCAAGCAAGTCATTGTTGGGAGAGATGATGTCAAGGAAATACTTGATGATGCACATGTTATAATAGATTCTTCGCTTGTCCGCAGGAATAGTAATCCAAGGACGAGTCATGCCTCTCATATCATTTGGAATAATCTTGTTGACTTTGTTCCAAACACGAGCGTGATGACAACAAGCGTTGCGAGTAAGCGTAAGCACAGAAAGCCAAGACTCAAACACAGGAGCATGAAGGCAGAAACGCTTGGCGATCTGCTTTTTGAGTCCTTTATCTTTTAGATTCCTATAGTACATATTCACACTACCCATTGGGAGAAGTTCGCCAAGAATCCATGCAGGTGGAAAAGGTTCTGTATATGTTCTTTTGAAGTGTTCTATAAAGTCTTCAGTAGAACGTTCATACTCCTTCGACAACATTGCCATACTATTGACGAAAATGGACTGATCACGAAAATGTGCTGAATTGGTAAGCCAATATATATCACCAGTCCGTTCAGCCGTCATATTCATTACGGCTTCTCTTAAAGCAATTTCGATCTTCTCAATCTCGTTAAAAAGGAGTAAGCGCAACTTTTTGTCAAAGCGATAAAGCATCATCACTTTGTTAAATGTAGCACCTTCCTTATACAGATGAAGAATCTTTGGAGTCTTCAACAAAGGATGCATATACGCAGACAATCGATAATAGCCAATGCTCTCCAAATACAATTGAGCCTTTTGCCTATCATTGATTATCAATCCACGATTTTCCAATAAGGTTACAAGTTCTCGTGGAGTCTTGTAATCTTTTCCAAAATTTCTCTTTGTCATAGCTTATAAACAAAAAAGCCCAGCCTATTTAAGCATTGTAAAGAGGCTCGGCTGGGACTAATGGGCAATGTATCATAAACCCAAAACGGTCATTAAAACCAGATTTTCACCTGCTTCCAATGACCGATTAGATTTTACCTACTGCTAGTAACCACTGATTCTATCACTAAAGTCTTTCCACCCTGCTGCGTTCTTATATATAGAAACTGCTGTTGTAGGAACTTTAATACTTTTAATATACTTTGTTCCTGAGCGCTCTTCATCTTTCATAAAGGCTCCTACACCTAATCTCGCCGGACTTTCTCCCTTACAAATGACCGTAGCTAATTTCTCACAACCATCAAAACATTTTTCGCCTATGGATCTCACGCTTCTGCCTATCGTTGCTTCTGTCAAAGATGTACATCCCAAAAAGGCTGTTTTTCCAATTTCAAAAACATTATCCGGAATCACCACTTTGGTTAATGAGGAACAACCAAAGAAAGCACTATAATCTATTACCGTCAAACTCTCCGGCAACGTAATCTCCTTAAGTTTTACACAGTTCTTGAAAGTGTACGGTTCAATATCCATAATCTTACTTCCGTTAAAAATCACCTTTTCTAATGGCATAGTTCCTGCATCACTACTCTCAAAAGCAGAACTTCCCAAAGATTCCACATTCGCCGGAATTGTAATCTCTTTCAACTGAGTTCCTAAAAAAACGGATTGGCCAATTTCCATCAGACTCTCAGGAAGAGTGATGGCTTCAAGACCGCTATTTAAAAAGGCACTGTTACCAATAAAGGTAATTCCCTCTGGAAGAATAATACTCAGCAAAGATTTTTTACCATTAAATGCACTGGACACAACCCCCTTTATACTTCCTTTGAATGCCCATTTGCCTTTCTTATCAGAATCAGAGAATGTACTCTTTTCTTTTATGAATTCTACATCAATACCCGAAAAGGCTCCATCATAAGATAACTCTTCCGTCGCTCCATATTCAATATAAACAAGTACCTCCTTCACAATTGTCAGTTCCACAGTAGCGACATTATTGCCATCCGTTGCGTGAACCAACACTTTTCCTCCTGTGAAATTCACATCTGTCGTAATCGTCAACTTTTTAGCAGATTCGTCAACACTGGTGCGAACACCTTCGCCGATAGCAGAAACCTTTACATTGTCACCACCCGTCAATGTATAAAGCAAGTCTATCTGGCTACTTGCTCCCATTCCTATTGTTGTCTCCTCAAACTTAATCGTAATCGCGTTATATAAAGGAATTTTGATTTCATCTCCCGAATTCAGCGTAAAGAGGACATACCGACCTTTTACTTCTACACTCTTAATCGGACATGGCACAACTCCACCGGTGGCAGAACCCAGTGTTTCCCAGCTCACACCATTATTGTAGGAAACTTCCCAATTGCCGTCTTTAATCCGCAATTTAGGAGTCACGCCATTTTTCCCATTGTAACCATCTTTACCGTCCTTTCCGTTGTAACCATCTTTACCGTCCTTTCCGTTGTAACCATCTTTACCATCTAAACCTTGAGCCCGGACTTTATTTCCATCATTGTCTGTCAGCCAATTGCCGTCCAATGTCCAATAATAAATCCCGTCTTTGTCCTTTTTCACACCTATCAAAGGAGTATATCCGTCTTCCCCTCTAGCACCATCGGCTCCGGCTTTTCCGTGATAGATATGAATAGGATCTCTCTTGGCAAACTCAATCTTATAGCCGATTTCCACTCCATTTTCCACCAAATTCGAAATAGAAGTAATATGATTGGCCTCTTTTAATGCATTAACAATGATCTGCAAGGAGTTAATATTGGCATTAATCTGCTTACATTGTTCTTCCAATTTCGCCAAACGACCTTCCAAATTATCCACTCGTTCCACTAAATCCGAGTCATCATATTTGCATGAACCTAACAAGCCTAAAGACAAGCAACAAATACATAACAAATAAACGACATGTATAAATTTAACTTTCTTCATATAAATAATTAGCAACTCCTATTGTTCTCCAAATAGGAATGGTTTGACATAAGGAAAGCGTAGGGACTTTCTTGCATAGAAAATGTGCTTTTATATGCTCCTCTACGTTTTGCGTAACGAAGTATTTTTTGAATATTAATGGTGTATAAATCAAAGGCTGCTTGGTACATGTATGTTGTCTCAATACCAACTGATTAATTTCAAACTGCTCGTGATTTTGCGCATAATCCAATATACACTGTTTTATATTATAATCATCACTTCTCATTGCGTTCAAAGATAATATAAAGTCGGCAATAAACCAAGATTATTGCCGACTTTATATTGATAATGTGACCTTTTTTATCTTTTGGAAAGATTTCCTTTGAACCGACCACCACGCCGCGCGGATTGTTTTATGGTGCAAAGGTACTGCTGTGGGAGAATGCCAAGTACCGCTAAGGCTAACAAATCACCGGACTTAACGACAACTTTCCTCAATTTCCAGTAAGCAGAAATTGGGTTTTTCATTAACTCCCAGTTTGTTTTCTTGTCTTATCTCCCTTGTAACGCAGTCTTTAACGCACATAAAACATATCCCGGTGGCGAAGTCGGAAGGCTTCCAAGCAAAGGGAAACAAAAACAAGTTTAACAGATTAAAATTTACGATTATGCCAAATTGGTGCAGCACTGCGTATGCGATAGAGGGTAACGCAACAGAATTGAAAAAACTCTATGAGTTAATGAAAGATTTGGAAAAACGACAAAAGCCGTCCGTTAAAAATGGTTTTGGAACTACGTGGTTAGGGTGTCTTGTAGAAGCCCTCGGAGAAAGTTGGGAAAAGATATATTGCCGTGGAACGTGGGATAACCTTAAATTCAACGGAGAGGTGCTTACATTCAATACAGAAACAGCGTGGTCTCCCTGCAATGAAATGTTTGATATGGTATGTGAGAAATATCCTACACTGCGATATTTCTATCAGTCGGAAGAATCTGGTATGTGTGAGTATTGGACGAATGATGATTAGGGCAAATACTTTCCCGACAGATACTATGTTGATGTATGCACTTCGGAGGAAGAATACTATTCCGAGTATTTTCAAGACTTGAAAATCCATTTTTTATAACTCAAACAAATGTGGGATATTCATAAAGAATATTGTGGGAAGGTGATGCAAGGAACGGTTCTTGCTGGATTTAGGGAGTTGGTTAGTTAGGGCGGCGGGCAATAGCCGCTTTTAATGAATATATTCACGGAAGGCAATTGCCTGCCTGACAGGGAAAAGTGAGAGAGAGATGAACAAGAATGCAAAAAGGGTCGTGCTTTCGGGCATGGCGGTGATTATGATGGTGTCGTGCGGCACCGCGAAGAAGGGCGGACAAAGCGACACGGGAGTGGCAAGCAAAGGTGATATGGAAGCGATTGACAATGACTATCTGATCCTTTCTGACGCGCAAAGGGATCTTCTGGCGAAGAACAACACCTTCGCTATCAATCTGTTCAATAAGACCAACGGGATGGACTCACGGGTGATCTCCCCGCTCAGCGTGACCGGACTTATGACAATTCTGGCGAACGGGGCGGACGGCGACACAAGACAGGAAATCCTGAACACGCTCGGATGGACAGGCGCGTCGATGGAGGAGATCAACGAGATTTACGGCCTTCTGGTCAAGCAGGCCGGTGTCATCGACCCTTCCGTCACCGTGAACGTGGCGGACTACGTGGCGGTCAACAAGGACAACAGGATCAACAATGAGTTCGGGAAGACGGTGGGCGACCTGTTCGGCACCGAGGTGCGGAATCTGGACTTCACCTCACCGAAGACAGTGAACACCATCAACGGCTGGTGCTCAAAGCACACAGGAGGGATGATCCCGAGGATCATCGACAACGTGGATCCGGGCGCCGTGGCCTACCTGATGAACGCCATCTACTTCAACGGCCCGTGGGCCGAGAGGTTCCAGACGAAAGACACGAAGGTGGAGGCGTTCAGAGGCTACACCCGCGACATCAAGAAAGTCAAGATGATGCACAGGAACGATGAATATTCCTACACCGCCAACGGCACCTATTCCGCCGTCAGACTCCCCTACGGCAACGGCTCCTTCGCGATGACCGTCCTCCTTCCGAACGAAGGCAAGTCGATCGACGACATGATGAGGGTTGTCAACGCCAAGGAGATCGCGAACCTTGGCCGCAAGATGGAGAACTGCAAGGTGGATCTGAAACTGCCTAAGTTCACCACCGAGGTTGAGCAGCCGCTGAACGAGGTGATCGCCGGCCTCGGCGCGCCGACAATGTTCAAGCCAAGCGCCGACTTCAGCAGGCTTGCGGACGGGAATATGTTCGTTTCCAAGATGTTCCAGAAGGCGAAGATCGAGGTGAGCGAAGAGGGCACCAAGGCCGCCGCCGCCACCGCCGCCATCATGACGATGTCCGCCTACGAGCCGGAGCCTCGCCAGGTAGAGTTCCACGCCGACAGGCCGTTCGTTTACATCATTAGCGAATCCAGCACCGGCGCGATCTACTTCATCGGGCAGTTCACCGGCAGCGAGATCTAATCCACGCTGAGGGATAGACCGTTCCGACCTGTCCCTCAGCGCATTGCGCATAAAGCAGGCATAATTTACGGAAAGAACGTCTCAACCAACGAGTACAACTGCTCGTTGGTTAAATTGTCTATGCCCGTCTTATCAATCCAGGCATATTCATTTTTCTTATTAGTAATCACGAATTTGCGGCCTTTCCCATCCACTTTGCACAGAAGGTGATAGTTTCCTCTGTACGTTCTCTCCACACGCACATCCTCAAAAAGGGTCTCGCCAATCCTGAACGATACATTCCTGCGCCGGTCACACAGTCCCCACTCGGCCAGATGATTATTGAGGGTGGTTTCTACCGCACCGATCCATCGCTGGCCGACTTCACATTCCTCCGCAAAGCTTCTGAATTGCCGTATCGAAGCAGCGACTTCATCTATGACACTTTCCGCCCGCCGGATCCCATTATTCCTGGCCAGAGTCAGAGCGTCTTCCTTGGTTTGACCTTGAAGCTTACCTTGCATCATCAGGCAGTGCGTCTTCTCCGGAAGGAAGCCACCAACATTGAAAATGTAGGTCACATCATAGGCCGGAGACAACCTCCAACATCCAGACTCGTCCATCAGGAACGAAAAGTTCTTGTTGTGGTCATCGGTATTGTTGGCGAGAATATTGAAAACCATCCTGCGGAAGACCTCCTCCTGGGTGCTTTCAGGCAGACGCATCTTACGACATACCATAAGAAGTTTCTCATAGCTGTCCGCTTCCGGATATAGGGCTGCCAAAGTCTGCATGTGCAGTTTGCGCTCCTTGTCACGGTCAAAGCGAAGCGTGATGAAGTGTTTCCGACCTTCAACCTCTACAATCCGGCAAGGTGCCATGCCTATACCAGCAGCATTAGCCATCTTATAGTAAGCCATCTCCAATTCGGCTGACGAACGCTCGGCATCACCAAACTTCAGAATGTAATAGTCAAAGCCTCGATGACCGGCAATCTGTCCGCTTCTGATTTCCCCAGTCTCCGGATTGACAGCAATGATCGCTTTAGGTTGGCGACCACCGGCTGAAGTGCCAACAGCCATCAACGAACGCATTGTCAGCGATTCTTCCGGCATCAGCCTGACATTCTCACGCTCAGTGAAAATTCTCTGTGCCAAATCCGTCAATGCCTTCATGTTCAGCTTTTCTGCCTTTCCAATGCCGGATGATTCAGGTACAAACTCCAAGGCACCCATGCCACGCCTGCCGATGAACGACAGGATTTCAAGTGGAGTGATCTCCTGATTGCGTATGCCGTTCTGTATGCGCCAGCACTCAAACACCTGGTCTCCCCAGGCATCCGGCAAAGAGTCTGCAAGAAAAGGTGGCAACTTACGGTAAAGCCTCGCTTCCTTGTCGCCGATGATTGGACGACGGCTTGCAGGCGACTTGACAGAAGCCACAAGGGGGAACGGATCGAGTTCACCCCCAAGAAGAGCGGGATTGTACTCGAAATACGAGACCCCTCTCCTTGCATCCCAGGACAAACGACCTATTTCCTTGTCCCAAAGCATTACCTTCAACGAACCCGCTATCATGGTTTCTTATGTCTTATTCGTTGAACTTTCTTCTCCTCCCTCATGAGATACGCGGATGCCGGCAACTCCGGCATCAACTCGTCAAGGGCATCAATCTGACCTATTGCCTTAAGCAGCAAAAGGAAAGTCCCCAGCGAGACATTGCCGGATGCCCCATTCTCAAACTTGTGAATGGTTGTGATCGTAATACCCGATTGCTCCGACACCTCTTTCTGCGTCATGTTGCCGCGCAGACGGTAGTCCTTGAATCTGGTGCCAAGAAGTTTTACCAACTCCGGTACAGAATACTCGTAATAGTCAATCATAATCCTCCATTTTAATTTATATTCTAATATAAGTTAAATAGGCATACAACGGCTATCTTATATTACACTTACACTTATACGCACAAATATACACTTTTATTCTGAAAACTCAAAAAGAGAACCCCGGGGGTGAGTAAAGTGTTCCTTACTCACCCCCGGGGTTATTGGTCGATCCGGGGAATCGTTACCTGAAATCGTTACCTGAAGCTGGAGAATGTTGTCCAGCTGGTGTTGGTCTCGGCTTTGGACTGGAGGGTCAACGGGAGGTTGACGAAGAAGTCCAAGCCGGTCCACTCCTCGATCTGCTTCACGGAGACGGTGAACTGGTCATATTCCTCATCGCTTGAATAGTCCCGATGATCCATCCACACACCCACGGCGCATGCGTCCGTGATGGTGGAACCGCTTCGCTTGACTTTCAGGGCTACCTTGTAGAAGTAGTTCGGGACAGGACACAGTCTGGTGTCCTTACTTGCCTTGGCGTACTTCACAGACTCTGTGCCGCCAACCTTCTGGAAAGCTACACCCGTGACAATGTAAAGCGTGTCAACCTGTCTAGCCATGCCTTGAAGTGCGTTCTCCAGTCTGCCCCAGATAGATCCGTTGAACTTGTTCTGAAGCTGAGGAACGGAGTTCGTGGCGTAGAACGTCTGCAACTGCATCTCTCTGATGCCATTACGCGATCCGTTAGGGATCATGTGACCACGGGAATAACCATCATAGCTGCCATCCCAGACGTTGATCTGATATTTCACGTCTATTTGTGGATTGCTATGCCAGCTACCAGGCCGACCTAGACTTCCCATCGCATTAGAGTACAGCGGATAGGCCGTCCAGAGGGACGTGTACATCTCTTTGTCGTAGAGGTGGGTGTAGTTACGCTTTCCTCCCGCCCTCAGGATGTCCGTGATGTACTGCTGGCCTACCGTGGAGCTTGGAAGCTCCAGCCAGCCGGCTACTGCCGGGGACGAGTCACCTGCCTTGAAGTACCTGGTGCCGCTGGCGTAGAAGTACTTCTGCTCGGAGGCGTGCGAGCCGGTTCCGCTTACGACGACATAGGCTCGGTAGACGTAGGTCTGGCCTTCGGTAAGTCCGGTAAGTTTTGCTGTGAAGGTGCCGCCGGTCGAGCTGACGGCGCTTGCCTCCAACTTGTTAGTCAAAGAATTCGAGGAGGTTCCCCAGTAGAAACCGACCTCGGTCGGAACCGCGCTCGCTCCTGAGAAGGAGCCCGACAGAGTCGCCTCTGTCGAACTCGTTATCATGTAGTCACCATTGGTGACCGAAGCCGCTGGTACCGCATCACCCGTGGACCCGCCACCGCCGGATCCGCCGGAGTTTGTTCACTCGAAATTGACTCCAAAAAGGACCACTCGAAAATCACTACCTTTTACGCTTTCGAGTTTCAGTCCAGTATCTGATATCCCCGTAAGATCAATTGAGTAATATTGCCCGCTAGGATCTAATTTCAATGTAAAAGTAGGGCCATTACCTGTACAACCAGAATCACTATTCAGTGTAAACTCTTGATTAAATGAGGACGATGTGCCGCTGATTTTCAATTTAGCGCTTTTTGCTTTCCAGCAGACAGCGTGAAGATGCAACTTCTTCGCCCCTGATGGTATGTCAAGAACGACACTACCAGCAGCAGATGTTACTCCCAATTTAAGTGCGGAATATTCAGATCCTGCGATTTTGACTTTAATCTTGTTATCTCCTTTTCCGGTGACAGTCAACGAACTAAAGTCTATATTGCTAGTATATGTCGTAGCATATGATGATGGTTCAGAAGGCTCAGGTGCCGCCTTTTTATAATTGAAATTAACAGGCACGATATGACCGGCCTGGAACTCAATGTTCTTGTCAAGAGTGACTTCCTTCGAGTAGCCGTTAACCGATATCGAAAGCTTCTGGCCAGATTTCGCGGCAAAAGGTTTGATAGGAATGTACAACTCCGCACTTGCACCTTTAGCCAGTTCTGTTCCGCCTACAACATTCAACGTGGCAGTGGATGACACAAAACCGTCACCGCTTTTTGTACAAAGAACATTATCGGGATCGGTGAAGTTCATAAAATAGGATCCGACAATGTCTTCAGGTGCGGTAAATGTAACGGTAGAAATAGTAAGTGGAGTCTCATTCTGATTAGTTACAACTATTTTGACAACTGACGCGATGTGTTTCATCGTGATTGAGACCGCAGCATTTGCCTGAACTGATTTAGCCACACCATAAAGAGGACAGAGCGTGCCGCGCAGGTGTTCTTTGCTATCGTATTTATTCTGATTAGCACCTCCCTTATGACCAATGTATGCCCATCCATCGCCATTTTTGGCACCTGCAGGAGTAGTCAAAACATATTTTGGATTTATATTGACAGGATACAGCGCATACCAGTCATAGCTCTTTCCAGCATCAAGAGCCACTTCACCGGTGAACTTGTTGTCGGCACCGGTAAAGGTAAACTTGTCGTTGGTGCCATAGTCTGTGGTACCGGCAACAGCGTGGAACACGTTGAGGGCGTCATTCTCTGCCCAGACGGTCTTGAGACCATCGTTGGCGGTCTTGGTGTCCACCGCAGAGGCGATGATCGTGAACGGAGTTTTCTCTGCCGGAACCTGAGGCTCGACATCCTGCTTGTCACAATTGGTGAAGGCGAGAGTGGCTGCGCACATCAAGCCCATAGTTAGAATCTTTTTCATTGCGCCTGACGTTTTAAGGTTAAAAATTGATGCCAGAGTCTTCATCTTCATTCCAATCATCGATGCCGAACCTTGGGTCACCGCTCTGACACACGGAGGCGCTGGCCTCAAGGTTGATAAGCTCACATGCAGGAGCGGTGTACTCCGCCCCCCCTAATTTCTGTAAATCAGTGTAAATCATAATATTAGAGAATTTATAGTTAAAATAATCTTGCTCAAGTCTCAATACGCAAAGTTATAAAACTATAATGGTCTTTCAAAGGAAAAGGAGGAGAAATATTTAACGATTTAACAAAAGCGCCTATTTCCGCAGCCCAATAACCGGACCTGCGGCTGCCTGCATCAGCTTCGCCATATTCCCAGAGGGAACTGCAAAGAAAACAGCCTATTTCCCCAAAAAGGGAAAGATCGGGCAGGAACTACCGGGCGCGGCGGGCGTCGAGGGCGCGCTGGAACTCGCGGGCGTTGCGGTTGTGCTCGGAGAGGGTGACGGCGAACTTGTGGGTGCCGTCCATGGCGGCGCTGGCGCAGAAGAAGAGGTAGCCGTGGCGGTCTGGATTCAGGACGGCCTCAAGGCTGGCCTTGTCAGGAACGCAGATAGGGCCCGGAGGGAGGCCTTCATGGAGGTAGGTGTTGTAGGGCGAATCGTACTCCAGATGCTTGAACAGGATCCTGTTTAGCGTGAAATCATAGCAGAAAGCCACGGTCGGATCGGCCTGGAGCCTTATGCCCTGACGGAGGCGGTTGAGGTAGACACCTGCGATGGACGGATACTCCGGGGCATAGTTGGACTCGCACTTCACGATCGAGGCCACCACGGAGACCTGCCTGGGAGTCAGACCCAGAGCCTCGGCCTTGGCGAGGTTCTCCTTCGACCAGAATGTGTCGTAGGCAGCCTTCTGCTTGTCCAGGATGTCCTTCATCGAGGCGGTCCAGTAGACCTGATAGGTGTCGGGCATGATCAGCGAGAAGACATCCTGCGGGGTGAAGCCGTAGCCTGCCAGAAGGGCGGTGTCGTTCAAGGCATCAGCCACCGAAGCGGAATCCAGCATCATCTGGTTGCTGATCTTACGGGCGATCCTGCCTTTAAGCCTCATCGTGCCGGACAGCACCAGATTGACCGGCGACTGCCAGCCGTTCCTCAGCATCCTGACCAGATAGATGCTCGGCTTGTTCTTCTCCACAACGTAGTGGCCAGGCTCAAGATCACTGTCAGTCAAGCCCTTGCGGATCACCCTCGCAAGGCCGTGGCGGTCGGCGACAATGCTGTCCGGGATCTGGGCGACCACCTCATCGACAGTCATCCCGGGGCGGACGTACAGATCGGCCTTCCCGGAAAAATTCGGCTTGCGGTTGTCGGCGAACCAACGGCCACCGACGGCGGCAAGAACAACAACCAGCACCAGAGCGGCGACCAGAGCCACCAGTTTCCACTTCCTCATCACTTTCTCGATCTCTTGCCGCGAAGGACGATCGTGTCACCCTCGCGAGGTTTATAATCCGCTGAGAATCCGTTCATCTTGACCACGCTCGACATCCTCACGGCGAAACGCTGGCAGATGTCGCGCAGTGACTCCTCATCCTCGCCCACGATGTACTTGTCAAGCCCCTTCTCGGACTGCTTCTTCTTCGCCTGAAGATAGACCACCGTGCCAGGCAGAAGTTCCTCAGGACGAGACAAATCATTGAACCTCAGCAACTCATTCAAATAAAGATGGTACGACTGCGCGATGCTCGAATAGGTCTCCCCTTCCACCGAAGTGATGAACGGAACACCGTTGCGGGAATATGCCTCCCTGGTCAACGAGAACCTGAACACCTCAAGTCCCGTCTTGTCAATCCGCTTAGGCTCCTCCAACGACAGAGGCGAGGCCGGTATCACATCCGGAGCAGGCTCGGCCTTCTGGCGCCTCTTCCTGGCCTTGCGGCTCTTCCGCGCATCCTTGCGGGCCTTCTCCACGCTGGCCGACGACGGCTTCCCGTCCGAGGAGACCTTCGAACCGCCGGACGAGGCGACAGCCTTGTTGTCAGGAGCCTTGGCAAGACGCTCGGAGTCCTCGGTGGTCATGGTGTCATAGTCATAAAGTCTGTAGTCCTCGATGTACTTTATGAGCTTGGCCGGATAGTTGGGATCGGTGGCGTAGCCGGCCTTCTTCAAGCCGTAGGCCCATCCCTTGTAGTCGGTCGTCTTGAGGTCGAAGAGGAACTTGTAGCGGTCCCGGTAGCGCAGGAAGTCCGAATGATCCTGGAACGACTCCTCAGCGGAGTCATAGACCCGGAAGCACTCCCCTTTCGCGTCGTCATCGTAGCGCATCGACTTGCCTTTCCAATCCTTGTGGCACTTGATACCGAAATGGTTGTTGCCCTCGGTCGCCAGCGACGAAAGCCCGTAGCGGGACTCCAGTATGCCCTGGGCGAGCGTTATGCTGGCCGGCACCCCGCTGCGGTACATCTCCCTGACCGCCGTCGGAGCCCATTTCTGAATATACCGTTCCTGAGGCGTGCCCTGTGCCCAAGCGGCCACCTGACACAGAACAATACTTATGAATATAATAACCTTTCTCATCTGAATATTTACAATCTTTAAGGATCCTTGTCAAATACGCGGCGGTGTAAGTTTTGCCGCTTACTGACTACAGAATGTAAATATAATGAATTTTCGCCAACGAAAGGTCTCTATAAGCCCAATCTGACAACATCTCAGTCTAATTTAACCAAAGGGACATCGAAGACATCCCTGTCATTGGCCGCATACGTCTCCGGAAATATGCTCCTGCATTCCGCCTCGTACTGGGAAACGTTCTTGCACCGTGAGGAATAATGCCCGATGACGAGTTTCTTCACGCCTGCGTCCAACGCGCATTGCGCGGCCTGAAGAGTCGTGGAATGATGACGCTGGGCAGCCTGGTCCGCCAACACAGCCGTGTATGTCGTCTCGTGATAGAGCAGGTCCACGCTTTTCACCCAGGAAGACAGTTCCGGAAACGGAGCCGTGTCGCTGCAATAGGCGAAGGAACGAGGAACATACGGTTTGTAGCCCAGTTCCTCGAACGGCAGCACCTCCTTGGTGCCGTCCGGAAGCTCACGGACAACATCCTCGCCTCTTTTCACCGTCCCGATCTCGGTGAGCGATAGGGAATATTCATCAATCTTCCACTTCTTCACATTCATCTGAGGCTCCTTTTCCCGGAAAAGCCAGCCGAAGGTGTCGATCTTGTGGTTGAGCGGGAAAGCGTAGATCTCCAGCGATCTCGAATGGTAGACCTCCTGAGGCGACTTCATCGTCATGGGAACGTGACGGATCTCGAAAGGGATGCCGTCGCCGTAGTAGGAGAGGAAGAATTTGAGTATCGGGCCGAACCCCACCGGGGCGTAGATGTTCAGCGGAGCCATCCGGGAGAGCATCCCCATCGTGGAGAGCAGGCCGAAGAGTCCGAAGACATGGTCGCCGTGGATGTGGGAGATGAAGATCGCGTCTATCTTCATCGGCGAGACACCGCACTCCTGGAGACGGGTCTGTGTCCCCTCTCCGCAATCTATTAAAAATGAGCGCCCATGTACGGAAAGTACCTGAGCGCTCTGATTCCTTCCGGGGATGGGCTTGGCCGAAGCCGTGCCCAACACCGTCAATGTGAAATCCATAAATTATTCACCTTTCTCGAGCTTGTCCTTGAGGGCAGCGAGCTCGCTGATGTCACCGAGGGTGGTCTTCTCCAGGTTGGAGTTGATCTTCTTAACCGCCTTCTTGGTGTTGTCAGCCTCAACGGCCACCTTCTCGGCCTTGGCCTCAGCGTATGTCCTTACGTGTGAGAGAAGGATCCTGCGGGTGCTTCTCCTGAGCTCGATGACCTTGAACGGAAGTGTCTCGCCCACGATGGCCTGCTTGCCGTCCTCCTTGATGAGGTCGCGGCTGAACGCGAAGCCCTCGTCGTCACCCTCAAGCTTGATGTTGGCGCCCTTGTCGGTAAGGGAGGCAACCGTACCCTCGACAACGGAGCCTACAGGGTATTTCTCCTCGATGGCGTCCCAAGGGTTAGGAGTGAGCTGCTTGTGACCGAGGCTGAGCTTGTGGTTGGCCTCGTCGAAGTCAAGGATCTGAACGTCGATCACATCACCAGGAGCCACGAGCTCTGAAGGATGCTTGATCTTGTTCCAGGAAAGGTCGCTGATGTGGATGAGTCCCTCAACGCCATCCTCCGGCTCGGCGAACACACCGAAGTTGGTGATGTTGCGTACGACAGCCTTGTGGACAGAGCCTACAGGGTACTTGTCGCGGATGCTCTCCCAAGGGTTAGGGGTGAGCTGCTTGAGGCCCAGGGACATCTTCCTGTTCTCACGGTCGATGGAGAGAACCTTGGCCTCTACCTCGTCACCTACCTTGAGGAACTCCTGCGCGCTGTGGAGTCTTGGAGACCAAGACATCTCGGACACGTGGATAAGACCCTCCACGCCCGGCTCGATCTCGACGAAAGCGCCGTAGTCGGCGATGAGGACCACCTTACCCTTGACAACGTCGCCTTCCTTGATGTTAGCGTCGAGGTTGTCCCAAGGATGAGGGGTAAGCTGCTTGTAGCCAAGGGCGATTCTCTTCTGCTGAGGATCGAACTCCTTGACGACAACCTTGATCTTCTGGTCAAGGGAAACGACCTCCTCAGGGTTGTCGATCCTGCCCCAGGACAGATCGGTGATGTGGATGAGACCGTCAACACCGCCGAGGTCAACGAAGACTCCGTAATTGGTGATGTTCTTGACGGTACCCTCAAGGATCTGGCCTTTCTCAAGCTTGCTGATGAGCTCGGCCCTACGCTGCTCCTGCTCGGCTTCGAGAAGAGCCTTGTGGGAAACCACAACGTTGCGGAACTCCTGGTTGATCTTGACGATCTTGAAGTCCATTGTCTGGTTGACGTAAGCGTCGTAGTCGCGGATAGGCTTGATGTCGATCTGTGAGCCTGGGAGGAAAGCCTCGATGCCGAAGACATCGACGATCATACCGCCCTTTGTGCGGGTCTTCACGAAGCCCTTCACGATCTCGTCGTTGTTGAACGCCTCGTTCACTCTGTCCCAAGACTTGAGGGCGCGTGCCTTCTTGTGGGAAAGGATGAGCTGGCCTTTCTTGTCCTCTGCGGACTCAACGTAAACCTCAACCTTGTCACCGACCTTGAGGTCTGGATTGTAACGGAACTCAGGAGCCTGGATGACACCCTCGCTCTTGTAACCTATGTTGACGATAACCTCTCTCTTTGAGATGGCGGTAACCGTTCCCTCCACAACCTCGTTCTCGACGATCTTCGAGAGAGTCTGGTCGTAGGCGTCCTCGATGGACTTCTTGTCGGCGCTGCCGTAGATCTCGGCGCCACCCTCGAAAGCGTCCCAATCGAATTTGTCAGGAGCTATCGAAGCATTGAGAGCTGTTTTCTTCCTGGCTGGAGCCTCGGCCTGCGGAACCTCCTGTACCGGAGCCTCTACCTGGGCTTCCTCAGCCACTTTCTTTGTTTCTTCTGCCATAATGGTAATTAAAAGATAACTAGTTGTTTAACAATATTTCTGCGCCCTACCGGACACGCCGCGAAGGCGCGGGCGGTCAAAAGGCTCGCAAAATTAGGCAAAAATATCTGATTTACAATGATTATGAGACAAAAATCAAAGCAACTTGTTTTTTTTGAAGAGATAGATGACGAGAGCCACCGTCAGCACCATGATCCCGAGGAGCAGAAGCCACATCCCGCCCTTGTCCATCAGCGGCAGCGGGACGTTCATTCCGTAGAAACTGGCCACCAGCGTAGGCGGCATCAGAAGCACGGACACAAGGGTGAAGATCTTCATGATCTTGTTCTGGTCCAGGTTGATCAGACCGACAACCGTGTCCTGGAGGTACTCCAGCCTCTCGAAACCGAAGTTCGTGTGGTTGATCAGGGAGTTGATGTCCTGGAGCAAGACCGAGAAGCGCCTGTGCAGCTCCTTAGGATACTTGTCGCTGCGGAGCATGTTAGAGATCAGGCGCTGCTTGTCCACGATGTTCTCTCGGACGAGCATCGTGTTCTCCTGCAGCTGATTGATGTCCAGGAGGAAATCCTCGTCGATGTCCTCCTGCTGGTTGATTCGCTTGCTGTACTGGGAGACCTCCTTGCTCATCAGCTCGATCATGTCGGCGTCCAGATCGACACGCTGTTCCATGATGCTCGCAAAGACCGTGTAGCCGTTGGGATAGTACTGAGGCATGGCCACGATCCTGCGCTGAAGCTCGGTGAAGCTACGCAGAGGAACATCCCTGAGCGTGGTGAGGCAATGGCCCACGAAGGTGAAGGAGACAGCCTCCATCGAGTAGTCCTCCGGTCCCGGCATCAGGAAGTTGGTGTTGGCGAAGATCGCGTCCTCGGTCTCCGAGAAACGGGACGAGCTCTCGATCTCCTCGGCCTGCGCGCGGCTCTGGATCTCCTCCCCGAGGAAATCGTCCACCGTGTGCTTCTCCTCACCCGAAGGGGAAAGGATGTCGATCCAAAGGACATCGTCCCTATTCATCTTGGAAAGCTCCGTCTCTGACTGGGAAACCAACAGTTTGCCGTTCTTCCTGTAGAAAATAGCGATCATACTATTCCTGTTTTATCCTTTGGCGGCCTCGGAGGGCGAAACACTCCCCGAAACCTCCGCCAAATCGTTACCAACACATTACTTAACGCTTACTTACGGAGAAGTCAGTCTGCAAAATTAGGAATATTTTCGCAAAAACGGGAAAAAAAGTGTTCGTTTGACGGGACGAGTCATGTTTTTCATGCCCTCGCAAAAGATTCTGCAGTTTTCCGCCACCGACTATTGCAAAAAACGCATTTTTTACTTTTATTTGTAGAGTACAAACCCCTACCAGGAATGGTTCCTGGTGTGAAACATTTAATATAAACCATTCATTAAAGACAAACGCTATGAAACGAGTTTTACCAATCCTTGTTCTTGCTTTGGCAATTCCCGCTTTAGTAAACTGCAAGAAGGAAGAAAAAGATGAACCTACCCCTCCGCCTCCTGTGAAGGTGGAGACAATCAGTGTCAATCCGGACAAGATCGAGATCAATGACGGAGATACACGGAACCTGAGTGTCACCGTAGCTCCCGCTAACGCGGAGAACATCAATGAGATCGTATCCTCCATCGTCTGGTCATCCGCGGACAAACAGATCGCCAGCGTCGATGGAACCGGCCTGATGACAGCCCACATGCGCGGAGAAACCACCATCACGGCGGCGACTCCCGACGGCAGGCTCAAGGCGGTCTGCAATGTCACAGTGAAACTCAATCTCACTGACGACAAGGACATCACCGCCTATTTCGATCCTCTGTTCGCGAGGGCCCTGCAAAAAGAAAAGTTGATCAAGAACGCCACGAAGATCACCTACGCCGACGTGAAGGACATCGAAGTTGTCAGGGATCTGTCGAAAAACGAGCCGTTCCTCAGCTCCATAAAAGGCGTGGAGTTCCTGACCAGCCTTGAACTCCTCTACATCAGCGGCTGCAAGAACATCACCGAGGTGGATCTGAGCACATGCGCGAGACTGGAATATTTCAGGGCGGACGATTGTACGCTGACCACCCTGGACTTAAGCAATTGTCCCGCTCTTAAGGATATAGAAGCCACGGATGGGAAGTTGACGGAGGTCAAGCTGCCCGCGGAGAATAAAAACCTGTATAACGTAAATTTCCGTAAAAATTTCCTGAAAAGGCTGGATCTCGGCAACTCCCCTAAGCTTAAGTGGCTGTATCTCGACTACAACGATCTCGAAGATGTCAATCTGAAAGGTTGTACTTCACTGAAGAGACTGAGCATCACCTTCAACAAGCTGAAAAGTATAGACTTGCGTGAGATCACAGGCATAGATGAATACTATTTTGCCTACAACCCTGGAGAAAACGGTGTTTTCAAGACGTATAACAAAAACGGCACATTCTACGGTTGGAGCTGGCAGATGACCCCGGGAGACGACCGCACAACGGTGAAGGGTATGTACTACTGCGACAACGCCCCTAAGATCAAGACACATCCGGAAAGTGTCACGGTATCTGAATGGCAGACTTTCCATTTTACAGTGGAAATGGAGTCCTACACGAAGGCCCTTTCCTACCAGTGGACACTATGTCAATATCATGTGGATAATAATGGGGTAAAACAGCTAATCATACTACCACCCGGAAGATTCGATGAGGACTTTTCAATTTCGAGCGGAAAGGATCTGTACAGCGTCAGCGGAGGCCTGACAAACACATTGAGCATAGCCTTGGGAGGCAAACACCTTAAACAATTTAAAGAACAATTTAAAGATTACATGATTGTCTGCTTCGTTTATGACTCAGAAAAGAAAACAACGACCATCAGCGAGCCGGCATCCATGACTTTCAAGTAACTCTGTAACTCACACTTTCAGAAGGACGCCAAGTCCTATGAGCATCAGCACGCCACCGCCGACGATCTCGGCGGGGCGTCCGAACCTCCGCCCGATCTTCTGTCCCCCGAACATTCCTCCTGTCACGGAGAGGATGGTCACGCAGAAGACGGCGGAAAGGTTCATCACCATCTTGGCGGACGGCACGGATCCCATCGACAGGCTCACTCCGACGGCGAAAGCGTCGATGCTTGTCGCGACGGCTCCGATGACGACGTTCCTCAGCCCGTTCAGGTCATGGGCGTCCACCTTGTTCCTCACGGCCTGGAGCATCATCGACCCGCCCACATAAAGCAGCAGGAGGAATCCGATCAGACTCGCGATCCTCTGCACATGACCTACGAATATGTCGCCGAACATCCAGCCCAGCGCCATCAGGGTCGTCTGCACGACACCGAACACGATGGCGATAGGAACGACACTCCTCCACGACACACTCCTGAGCGTGACGCTGGAGCAAGTCGAGACCGCGAAACAATCGGCGCAGAGGGAGGCCGCCAGAAGCAGCGACTCCGCTATTGATAGAAGCGTGGACATGTTCTCAAGGCTTGAAAGCCTGACGGTTGACGATGGAACGGCCCAGGGTCAGCTCATCGGCATATTCAAGGTCATCGCCGAAGCCGAGCCCCCTCGCGAGCGACGAGACCTTCACCCCGAAGGAGGCGATCTGGCGGTAGATGTAGAACGATGTGGTCTCGCCCTCCACGTCTCCGCTCAGCGCCAGGATGACCTCTGTCTCCTCCGGCCTGGCATCCGCCTGAGCGGTCATATTCCTAATCCTTTCCACAAGGCCGGCGACCGTGATGTCGGATGGGCCGACACCGGCGATCGGCGAGATGATTCCGCCCAGCACGTGATAGACTCCGTGGTACTGGCCGGTGTTCTCTATGCTCATCACGTCGCGGACGCTCTCGACAACACAGATGGTCTTGCGGTCGCGCGAGTTGTCGGAGCAGATCGAGCACACGTCATCATCCGAAATCATCCAGCACTCCCGGCAGAACCTCGCCTCGTCACGCATCCTGACGATCGAGTCCGCGAAATGGTGGACGTTCTCGGATGGCTGTCTGAGAAGGTGCAACGCAAGGCGCAAGGCGCTGCGCCGGCCCACTCCCGGAAGGGAGCCTATGGCCTGCACAGCGTCCTCAAGAAGCTTTGAAGGGAATGACTCCGGGACTGTCATCTACTTTCCGTTCTGGTAGGCGTTCACGGCGGCGCGCACCTGTCCGTACTCAAGCAAGAGCTTGCGGGCGAGGTCGTAGTCCTCGATTCCGGTCTCCTCCATGATCATCCTCGTGCCTCGGTCGACCAGTTTCTTGTTGGTGAGCTGCATGTCCACCATCCTGCTGCCGTGGACGTGTCCGAGACGGATCATCGAGACAGTGGAGATCATGTTCAGAACCAGTTTCTGCGCTGTTCCGGCCTTCATCCTGGTGCTTCCGGTCACGAACTCCGGACCGACGACCACCACGACCGGCACCTCAGCCGCGGCGGCCACCGGCGAGCTCTCGTTGCAGGTGATGCAGCCGGTCAGCATGCCGTTGGCGCGGGCCGTCTTCAAGGCACCGACAACATAAGGGGTTGATCCTGAGGCGGCGATGCCGATCACCACATCATTCACTGTCGGGGAATAGGCCTGGAGGTCTCTCCATCCTCCCTCGACGTCGTCCTCCGCTCCTTCCACAGCGTCGCGGATGGCGTTGTCACCACCGGCCATGAAACCGATGAACACGTCGTGGACTCCGTAGGTCGGAGGGATCTCGGAAGCGTCCACGATGCCCAGACGGCCACTCGTCCCGGCTCCGAGGTAGAACACACGACCGCCGAGAGGAACCCTCTCCACGATGCCGTCCACAAGTTTCTGAATCTGCGGTATCGCTCCGGCCACAGCGACCGGAACCGTTCTGTCCTCAGTGTTGATGGCATCCAGCAACTCCACCGTGGACATTCTCTCAAGGTGGTCATACCTTGATGACTGTTCTGTTGTCCTGTTGTCTTCCATAATTTATCTTCTCCCTAAATGGTACTCTACCAAACCCTCTATCGGCGCGGCGATGATGGTCGAGAAACGGATCCCGTAAGGTTCGGCGACCTTCCTGAGAATGTTCCTGTTGGCATAGCCGAAACCGCCAACGACCCCCACCGGGTACCTGTCGATGTCGTACTGCATCAATGCCCTCTCGATGAAGTCCCTGAAATTCTGCTCGACAAGGCCGCGGACATATTCACAGGTGTCATACCTCTGAAGAATCCACGGCGCGAATGAGCCGAGGTACTTTGAGGGAGCCTCGCCACGGTAGACGTTCTGCACGACGGTCATGTAGTCAACCTTGAAATCCCTGGCGAACTCGCCCGCGACCGGCTCAGGCACGAGTCCCTTGAGGAAATCGGCCATGAATAGCCTGCCAAGCCTCGCGCCGCCGCCCTCGTCTCCGAGGATGAATCCGGCAGAGCGGACGTTCTTCACCACTTTCTCCCCGTCGAAAAGACAGCTGTTGGAGCCTGTGCCCATGATGGCCGCCACTCCGGGCTTGTGGCCGCACACGGCACGCGCCGCGTCCAGAAGATCCGAGGCATATTCAATCTTCGCCTCTGGGAACAACGACCTGAGCACGTGATCCAGTCCCTTCGCCTGCGGAGGCACCTTCTCACCTTCCGGCACAATCAGACCGGCGGCGTAGAAATGGACCTCGGACACCTTTGAGTCCAGTCCCTTGGCCTTGAACCGGGCCATCGCCTCGGCCACAATCCCCTCGATGACATCCTGCGGCATAGTGGCCAGGTTCATGCCGGCGGTCCTTACGTCGATCGGCTCCCTGTCCTGCGCCGCGGCGCACCAATCTGTCTTGGTGGCACCACTTTCAACGATTATTATCATATTCCTTATTCCTAAAAATCAGAGTCACAAAGTTACTGTTTTTATCTTCTATCTCAAAGCTTTCCTCATAACTGGGTAAAGTTTGTCCACGTAGCGCATCATGCCCAGGTCGGTCAGATGGATCCCGTCCACGGTCGCCTCGCCGTCATCGCCGATCATACCCTCCGTGTCCACATAGTACAGCTTCTTCTCGCCGGCTTTCTTCAGCCTCCTGTACAGCGCCTTCTGCGCCTCGTTCTTGGATATGACCTCCTCCAGCATATTCCTGTCAAAGCGGGTGTGAGGGAAGGTAGGATCCTCCACAAAGATCACCGGCACGTCCGGGAAAGCCTGCCGGACGATGCGGAAGAAGCGCTCCCCCCTCTCGTCGATCATCTCGGCTGTGGAGTTGGGAACATAGTCCAGCACGATCAGAGCCGGATTCTGTGCCCTTGTGATGTACTCCGCGATCTCGTAGTCCAGCCAGGCGTTGCCGCTGAATCCGAGATTGATGATCTCGCGGTCAAGCTTCCTGCCAAGGATGGCGGTGAATGCCATCCCCGGACGGGACGCGCAACCTCCCTGAAGGATGCTCGTGCCGTACATCACGATCGGCCGGTCGGATCTCGGGCTGTCAATCGACGGAGCCTCGATCACGGCTCCCTCGTCCACACCGATCTCCAGCGAGCTGATGCCGTTGTACAAAGAGAGGTAGAGCATGTACTCCCTCATGGACGGCTCCATGTTGGAGACCATCGTCTTGTTCTTGACCTCCTTGTCACGGCCTCCCCATTCGAAACCGCTGCCCGCGAATCTCCAGCCGTCCTTCTCTGTCAGGATGTAGAGATCCAGTCCGCTGTCGCCGACATCGGCCATGTGCGGCATGTACTGCCGTGGGGAAAGAGATCTCCATCTGGCGCGGATCTGCGTCGAATTGGAGCGGAACCGGATGTAGAGACCGGCGGAGTTCCGGCCAAGATCCCACATCGATTTCCTTACCACGCCCTCGAACTCCTTGGGCAGACGCTCGTAGCGGGCGGAAGTGGCCTCGACACACTTACCGTAAAGCGGAAAAGCGGAAGCGTCGTGATAGACAACGGCCTTCTCCTGGGCGGAAGATGGCGACCAGAACAGGACGGCGACCGCCGCCGCAAAAAGGAATCTCTTGATGCTCATAGTGTTAATCATTATATTCATTCATCAGTTGACATATTTCCCGTTTCTTATCCAATGGAACAAGCCATAGACAGCCGCCGCCACATAGGCAAGATAGAGGACGGCGAGCCAGTGCTGTCCGCCGTCAAGGCACATCACGACGAGGGCCGTGTTGGCGACAATCCAGACCAGCCAGTGGTACGGGATGGAGCGTCCCAGCCAGAATGTGGCGACCACGCTCATCGAAGAGGTCACCGCGTCGAGAAACACATTCGAGTCGCCGGCGAGGCGAAGGGCCCAGATCAGGACCGCCGTGCCTGCGACGAACGCGGCGAGGCTCCAAAGGGCCGTCTTTGTCCCGAGGCGGTTGAGATGGATGGACGCAGCGGCATCGCCAGCCTCCGCCTTCATCGCCCGGCTGTCCTTGCGCCACTGGTACAAACCCCAGACCGACATCCCGGCGTAGTAGATGTTCAAGGCCATGTTGGACCACAGGTGCTGGACGGCGAATGAATAGGCGCACGCAAGTCCCGTTGCGATCCCGAAGTACCACATGCTGTTCTTCTGAAGCACTTCCAGAACAATGTACGGAACGCCCGTCACCAGGGCGAAGATCTCTATAAGCTTGATTATGTCCATAAACTAAAAAACCGCTTGTCGAATGCAAAATTAGGCATTTTCAAGCGGTTTTCAATTGAATGTTCCTATTATTCAGGATCAGATCAGCGTCACCAGCACATAGAGCCAGTGGGCGACGAATGCGGCGACAAGTCCTCCGATCGTGTGGGCGAGGATCGCCTTAGGGGTCAAATCCCTGTAGCCGAGGGAGTCCAGCATGGCGGTGTGCGTGCTGAGGAAGCCGCTCCAGCACATACCGATGGCCGTGAACACGGCGATGGCATTGCCGTCGGCCCAACCGCTGGCCACAAAGTTAGGCACAAGGCTCAAGGCCGCTCCTACTGCTCCCAGAGACGTGATCGGGAAGGCGATAAGGTGCGGATCGTCGAATCCGAACAGCGCCTTGAAGACGAAGTCTATCTTGTCGGCGAGCCAAGGAAGGGCCTCGACACCCTCGTAGGCGGCTCCGGTGTAGGTTCCCGCGGCGGAAGGGCCGAAGGTCAGGATCATCACGAAGGTCGAGATGATAAGGACTCCCGGAATGATGGACATACCGACATCGACTCCGGAACGTCCGCCGTCCAGAAGGCAGTCCAGCACCCTGGTGAACAGGGACTTCTTCGACTCGATCTTCTCCTCTTCCTCAACATCCTCGACATCCTCGCACGCATCCTCCGTAAGATACTGTGGATAAGCCTTGAGGGTGAACCGCTGCATAAGCCTTGTCGAGACGATGCATCCGCAGAAAGAGCCGAAGAGACCGATGAGGGACTCCTTGAAGAAGCCTTGGCCCATCATGAAGACGATCACGATGAGTCCCATGCCGAAAGCGGTACCGAAATTGGTCAGGGAGATCAGCTGGTACTTCTTGAAATACCTGCTGAACCTCTTGTCCTTGGAAAGGGAGATGATCGCAGGGTTGTCCGAAAGGAATGTCATCACGGCTCCAAGCGAGGCCACACCCGGAAGGTTAAACAGCGGCTTCATCAGCGGACGCAGGATCTTCTCCAGCAGCGACACCACTCCGAACTCGGCGAAAAGCCGGCTGAGGGCACCCATCAGCACGCAGATGGACATCAGGTAGAACACGGTGTTGATCAGCAGGTCATGGGCTGTCTTCATCACGGTGTTCAGCATGTTGGCCGTCCCCATTGAAACGCCGAGATAGGCGAAGAACACGATGATGACGACGAGGCAGACCACCCCGGCCAGGACTGAGTTCTTGGACGATTTCTTATTGGTCTTTTCCATGATAGAAATGTTTGCGGAATAATGAGGGAGCCTAATTGCCGAGCAGACTCATCCTCCATGTGAGTCCGAAGCTAAGGAACTGGCTGTCAGGGAGAAGGCTTCCAGCAGGGTTGCCGTTGTCCCCGAAGGTGTGGCAGAGGACGGCGTGCAGCCTGACTCTCTTGTCGGCGAGCGGGAAATACTCCACGCCGCAGCCGACCCTTCCGATCGAGGTGCCGGGAGACACGCACCAGACCCCTTCCTCATCGAGGTCATTGCGGTCATAGCTTGCCTTGCCGAAGACCTTGAGCCTGTCGTTGAATGAATATGTCACCTTGCCGATGAGCGTGAAGTCCCGCAGGAACGACATCTTGTCCACGAGCGACCTGTTCATGAAGTCCGCGAACACGCAGAAGTTCCCGAAGGTGAACTGGTTGCCGAGAGCCAGATAGTTGATGAACTTTCCGGGGAGATATTCGATAAGATTCAGCGACCAGATGGAGTCGAAGCAGCCACGGTTGCCGTTCCACATCAGGTTGTAGGCGTACAAGTCGCTGTGCTCCCGCCTGAACGGACTCTGGCAGACCTGGAATGACAGCCTGTCGCGCCTCTGGTCGAAGGAATATCCCGCGCTCACTCCCATCTGGTAGCAGGCAATGTTGCTGCAATATTCAGAGACAAAGTAGATGTCGATCGGAGCGAGGTCATATTCATAACCCCCGATCGCGACGATCTGCTTGCCGCCGGAGAAGCTCCAGCGCTCGTCCGGGCGGTAGGTCAGGTACAGGAAGTCGGTGGCGTTGAAGAAAGACTCGCTGCCGTGGCCACGGTAGAGCCTCTGGCGGTAGTTGTAGGAGAAATGCCCTCCCAGATCACCGCCGATCACGATGCTGACATTCTTGCCCTTGAAGCCGCAGTTGTCCTTGACCGCGTCCCCGCCTTGCCATTCACGTTGATAGTCAACCCTTGCCATAAGACCGATGTTCACAGGGCCAGCCTCTTGGGCTGCCAAGGGAAAAGTTATGAAAAGTAACAAAAATGCTGAAAACAGCGATGATTTGATACGCATATTAATTATGTGGTTCCTATTTCGGGGCAAAATTAATCATAAAATACAGAACGCCAAATATTCCTGACGCATAAATGCACGAATTTCAGAGCGGCGGCCTGAATGTTTTAATGAATATGGTTACCTTTGTGCCGAGAACAGAAATGAGACCGCACCGCATCACATACCCGGCATTATTACTTTCCGCGCTGATCGCCTCATCCACAATGGCTTACGGAGCGGATGAGCGGATCGACACCCTGTCGTCCTCGAAGGTGTCTTCATCCTACGGGAGCATCGTCGTGCCTCAGAGGATCGCCGGTAAGGAGCTTAAGGCCTCCGCCAACATCTCCGAGGCCGTGCGGCGGTTCGCCGGCGTGCAGGTGCGCGACTACGGCGGAGTCGGGGGCCTCAAGACCGTCAATGTCAGGAGTCTGGGAAGCGAGCACACTGGTGTGTTCATCGACGGGATCCAGGTTGACAACGCGCAGAACATGCAGGTTGACCTCGGTCGTTTCAGCACGGACAACCTCCGGAGTGTCAGCCTGTTCAACGGGCAGAAAGCGTCGTTCCTGCAAAGCGCCAGGGAGTACTCCTCGGCAAGTTCGGTCTACCTGGAGACCGCCCGCCCGGAATTCGGCCGGCGGAAGTGGAACCGGCGCGTCTGGATCCGGGGAGGCTCGTTCGGGACATTCTCTCCCGGACTGACGCTGGAGAGGCTGCTTCGCGGCGGGGCTTCCCTTAGGCTGACCGGAGAGGCTGTGTCATCCGATGGCCGGTACAGGTTCCACGTCAGTGATTTCAGGCATACTCCCGAAGGGACGATGGCAGGCTACGACACGGTGATGACCCGCCGCAACTGCGACCTTCGGAGCGTCCGGGCCGAGGCTCAGCTTTTCAGCGGAAAAGGTTCAGGATCAGACTGGCGCCTCCACGCCTACTACTACGATTCGGAGCGCGGGCTGCCCGGCCCGGTCTTCAAGAGAGCCGGCGGGTACCCTCTCAGCGAGGACAGACAGGCGGACAGGAATATGTTCGCGCAGGGGCGGTGGAGCGACCGCCTGGGGGCGCGGCTGACGGTGTCGGCCAGGTTCAAGTACGCTTTCGACAAGCTGGAATATCTTGATTTTCCGGAACTTCGTCCCGAGGCCAATCCTGCCGACTTCACCTACAGGAACCACACGGCCTATGTCTCGGCAGCGGCCTTGGCCGACATCCTCGACTGGTGGAAAGTGAACGTGGCTGCGGATGTTCAGTACGGCCATCTGAGCGCCAATCTGCGGGATTTCAGCTCTCCGGACAGGACAACCGTCTACACTTCCCTCACCAATGTCTTCAGCCTCGGAAACCTGGAGGCTTACGCCACACTCCTGTACATGAACGCCCGCGATTCGTTCCGGAATCCGGGAAGCGGCAGGGGCAAGGCCTCAAGGGATGCCTTCATGCCGTCGGTCGTGGCAAGGCTGAGATTGTCGGACGGGCTGAGCGTCAATGGTTTCGCCAAGAGGTCGTACAGACTTCCGACCTTCAACGACCTCTACTACACCACGACCGGGAGCAAGTCCCTGGCTCCCGAGGACGCGACACAGCTGGATCTCGGACTGGACTGGAGCATCCCGGCCACCGGCCTGACGATCAAGGCGGACATCTATCACAACAGCCTGAAAGACAAGATTATCGCTGTTCCGACCTCCAACCAGTTCCGCTGGTCGATGTACAACATCGGGAAAGTTAGGATTCTTGGGGCGGATGTCAGCGCCGCCTACGAAAAGACTTTCGGCAGGATCCTGCTCGGATGCCGGGGCAGGTACACCTACCAGAAGGCCACGGATCTGAGTGACCGGGAGGCTGTCACCTACAAAGGGCAGATTCCGTACATCCCGCTGCACAGCGGCTCCGGGAACATATTCATGGAAATCCTCGGATGGCGGCTCGACGCGACGTTTTTCGCGACGGGCGAGAGGTTCTCCTCGTCGGCGAACCTGCCGGCGTACAGGATCGCGCCGTGGCAGACGCTGGACGCTTCCCTGAGCAAGTCCTTCAAGCTGACAGGCAGCGAGCTGGCCCTGCGGATAAGCCTCAACAACATCCTTGGCGAGAACTACGAGATCGTCGACAACTACCCGATGCCGGGGACAAACCTCATCGCCAGGCTTGAATATTCCTTCTGATTCCTGAATATTCTTGAATATTCCATCCGATTGTAGTATTTTAGTGGCCGAAACGGTCCGCTGACGCAACCAATCAAGTTCTTTAAAATACAATGAAAAAAATTGCACTGCTGGTTTTCAGCACGCTGCTGGCCTCGATAGTGGTCAGCTGCACAAAAGATGAAACCACCTCTAAGGATGCAGGCCTTACGGGTGTCAATGTCGCAGTAGGTGAAAAAAACGGGAAGTTCGACAAGTTGTTCGTCCTCAACGAAGGCAACTTCCAGAAGAACAATTCCACTCTGGATTTCTTCAGATTCTCTGACGGAAACTACATTTCAGACGCCTTCGGGCAGATCAATCCTACTATTGTCCAAGGACTTGGAGACACGGGTAACGACCTCGCTCTCCAAGACGGCAAGCTATGGCTCGTGATGAACGGGTCAGGCGTGGTCCACGTGGTTGACGCCAAGGACGAGACCTACCTGTCCTCCGTCACTGTGCCGGATCCGCGCTACATCGCTTTCGACGGGTCACACGCCTACGTAAGTTCCTATGCCGGAGCGGTCTACGGCGGAGAGGAGACCAAAGGCAAGGTCTACAGAATCAATCTTGAGACCTACAAGGTCGATGGCGAGGTCGAGGTAGGCTGTCAGCCGGAGGGTCTGGCTGTCACCGGAGGCAAACTCTATGTGGCCAACAGCGGCGGTTACAACCATGTCCACGAATCTACGGTGAGCGTGGTCGGTCTGGCCTCGTTCAAGGTGGAGAAGTCCATCCAGGTGGCATCGAACCTGCATTTCATGGCTGCTGACGGCAACGGTGGCGTCTGGGTGTCAAGCTACGGAGAAAGCACCTGGTCACAGGACGCTTCCGGCCAGTGGGTCCAGTCGATGTCCGAGCCGTTGGCTCTCTACAGGATCACCGGCGGCAAGGCCGAGGTGGTGAAGGATGTCCATGTCAGCTGCATGACGCTTTGCGCCAACGGCTTCATCTACGCCATAGGCAACGCCGACGAACTCACCGGCGGCTTCGCCAACACCCTGTACAAGGTCAGCACTAAGGACGGCTCGGTGGTGAGCGCCGCTTTGTCAGGCACTGACGCCGCCAAGGTCGCCAATCCTTACGGCATTCTCGCCAACCCGGACAACGGCGACATCTACATCGCCGATTCCGGCGCAGGCTACACCGATCCCGGCAAGCTCTGGTGCCTCACAAAAGACCTGACCCTGAAATGGTCGGCCACCACGGGCATGCTCCCCGCCCACATGGTACTCTACTGATTCCGGCGCAAGCGCCCGGAACCGCCGCCATGTGCCTGACACTGTCAGACATTTTGTCAGATGTGATTTTGAAATCACCCCCGATAGCCATATCAGTAATTATTAAACGTTTAAACTTATAAAAATTTAAAATCTTTATAAAATTTAGCGTAACTTTGCACGGCATTTGAAGAGAAAACTTGCTGGTAAAACGAAATTTCTAAACACATAGAATTATGGTATCATACAAAGATCTTGGCCTGGTCAACACCAGAGAGATGTTCGCAAAGGCCGTAAAGGGTGGCTATGCTATTCCTGCATTCAACTTCAACAACATGGAGCAGCTTCAGGCTATCATCCAGGCTGCCGCCGAAGAGAAGTCACCAGTGATCCTCCAGGTTTCCAAGGGCGCCCGCAACTACGCTAACCAGACCCTTCTCCGCTACATGGCAGAAGGCGCTGTACAGTACGCCAAGGAACTCGGATGGGAGCACCCGCAGATCGTTCTTCACCTTGACCACGGCGACAGCTTCGAGCTTTGCAAGAGCTGCGTTGACATGGGATTCTCTTCTGTGATGATCGACGGTTCATCCCTCCCTTACGAGGAGAACATCGCCCTCACCAAGAAGGTTGTGGAGTACGCTCACAAGTATGATGTCACCGTTGAGGCCGAGCTTGGTGTCCTCGCCGGTGTTGAGGATGAGGTTGCCGCCGAGGAGTCTCACTACACAAAGCCTGAGGAGGTCATCGACTTCGCTACCCGCACTGGCTGCGACTCACTCGCCATCTCCATCGGTACCTCACACGGAGCCTACAAGTTCAAGCCGGAGCAGTGCACAAGAGACCCTAAGACAGGCCGTCTCGTTCCACCTCCACTCGCTTTCGACGTTCTCCACGAGATCGAGAAGAAACTCCCTGGATTCCCTATCGTACTCCACGGATCATCTTCTGTTCCACAGGAATATGTTGACATCATCAACCAGTACGGCGGCAAGCTTCCTGATGCGGTAGGTATCCCTGAGGAGCAGCTCCGTGAGGCTTCCAAGAGCGCTGTCTGCAAGATCAACATCGACTCAGACTCACGTCTCGCCATGACCGCAGCCATCCGCAAGGTCTTCGTTGAGAAGCCAAGCGAGTTCGACCCGAGAAAGTACCTCGGCCCGGCCCGCGACGAGATGAAGAAGCTCTACGAGCACAAGATCGTTGACGTTCTCGGCTCAAACGGCAAGGCTGAGTAATTCAGATCCCGGATAAGATGAAGAAAACGGGGGCAACCTGATCGGTTGTCCCCGTTTTTTGTGCGCGGGATGAGAGTCGAACTCACACGTCGCAATTGACACTAGCTCCTGAAACTAGCGCGTCTACCATTTCGCCACCCGCGCTCGAAGTGGATTGCAAAGATACAGATTATTTGTGAAAATGCAAACAAATCCGAGCTCAGGCGGCAAAAAATCTACCTGCTGTACTTTTTGAAAACCTTATTGATCAAAGATGACTTTGCGGCATAGTTCTCCAGCAGCGCGGCCTTGAGGGACTTCAGATCATTAACATAGTAATTGAGGCAGCTGCAGATGTCGGCACGGGTCAAACCGCCGGATTCCAGTTCGGAGAAGATCTGTGGAGCGAACCAATAATTCTGTCCGTAGCCAGGATCTCTGCCGTAACGCTCCTTGTACAAGGAGTTTTCCATGAAGTATCCCCACATCTCACCAACCTGGCAATAGCCGGCGTTCTCACCGTTTCCTGTACCATATGCATCGCCTGTGTTGATGAAGGACGTGATGATGTACGTCGCATACTTTCTCCAGTAGTCCTTCCCGACCTTGCTGAAATGGGAAGCATGCGCCATCTCATGTACCGTCGTGGAGTACAGTTCGGCATAATTGCCGTTTTTGTCCCTGGAGCCTATGGTGATGTCAGGAGCGAAGATCCTGATCAGTGAGGAGTACTTGCCAAGGTACTTGCTGACAAGCTTGCTGTCCAGCAGCGCCCCGTGATGCATCATCAGTGTACTGGAAGGCCTGAGAATATTCAAGATCCAGAATCTCAGATTCTTTGGAGGCATCGTGACACCGGTGGCCTGGCACTGCTTGTAGTAGTCATAGGCGGCATTGTTCACGGCGCATCTGCGGAACAGGGTCTTGTCGGAATTCTTGTCGATGAGGCAGTCCTTGCCTGTTGAAGGCCCTTTGCCCAATGCGGAGATGGATGCCGGCACAAGGATCAGATTCAAGCCGATCGAGAAGCCCGTCTTGTTCTTGAAGCAGATCCGGTAGTGAGGCTTGGCCGAGAATTTGGCCGAGAACTGATAGTGCCCCTTCTCGTCGGTGTAGGTCGTGGCGATCCTGACGAAAACATTGGCTACCACCTTCACACACGAGACACCGACAGTCTTCCTGCTTCTGAGATTGTCATCGATGATGGAGATCGTTCCCGACGGCTTCGACCTTGCCCTCGTCATCGGCTCCAGAAGGCCGCCGTTGCCGGTCAGCTCAAACGACATCCTCTCCACCGCTTCCCAGTCGTAATCCCCGGGGCTTCTCGTCTCCACATTCTCGTCAGGGATAAAGCATTCATCCAGAATCTCGTAGCATATCCCGTCCGGGAATTCGAAATCCGGAGGCACGACGGCGTACTGCCAGGTGATCTCACCCTCAGGAATCTCCGGGTCGTGGTAGTAGTCTCCGTCCCTAAGGATCTCCCGGTCTATCGGATGATCCATCAGTTCCACGCCGAGCCGGGAGATACGGTCAAACTCCTCGACATTCTTCGGCAGGAATCTCACGTAGTAGTCCGTGACAGGGACATCAATGACCGCCCTTGTCGGATAGACAGCCGACAAGGCTTGCCTGACATTTGTCACGGAATAGGGATTCTCAAGCTTGCGGCCAAGCTCGATGCTCTCATGGCCAAGAAGCTCAACCTTTTCCTTTGTGCTGACAGGATCCGCCTCCACCAGAGACGTACCTTCTTTGCTGCAGGACACCAGCACCAGAACCGGCAGCATAATTTTGAAGAACCATTTCATCGTTCAGTTGGTTTTAGTTGTTTCGATGCAAAGGTATGGGGGAATAGCCGTGGACAGAAATATTCAACGGCTAAGTGAGGAATCGCCGTTCTTGGCAATTCGAGTGGCATTTCTTATCTTTGCAACTCACAAAAAATAAGAGAAAAAATGGCGGCATTCAGGAAAATCGTTGCTTACTCAGCGTCCATCGCATTGCTTCTCAGTGCGGTAAGTTTTTCAGCAAAGGCACAAACGTATGAAACCCTGATCGAACAAAACCCGGAAAGGGCTGCGGGAGTCTATCATTACTATGAATATTCCCCTTCGGCTCTCACCAAGGCCCCGAAGGGGTACAAAGCGTTCTACATCAGCCACTACGGAAGACACGGATCGCGCTACCACACAAGCGCGGGCCTGTTCAAAGAGGCTGTCGAAAGCCTGGGAGCCGCTGAGAAATCAGGGCTTCTGACCCCGGAAGGAAAACTGCTGAAAGCCCGGATGGACTCCGTCTACGCCGAACACGCGGGAATGTACGGAATGTTGACCGAAAGAGGAGCGGCTGAGCACCGCGGGATCGCCGGAAGGATGTTCACGAACTACTCCGATGTGTTCAAAGGCTCACGGAACGAGGTTGAGTGCGTCTCAAGCTACTGGCCAAGATGCCTTATCAGCATGGCGAACTTCTCCTCCGTCCTGATGGAGCGGAACGGGGATCTGGAGTTCCACTATGTGACAGGTCCTAAATACCTGGACTACATCAGCATGGATCTCGACACCAAGGACGTGATGAAAAAAGCCAAAAACCTGAGGAAGCACCTACGGGACAGCCTTGTCTCCTACGACCGGTTCTTCGAGGCCATCTTCACGGACAAAGCCAAGGCCGTCGAACTGGTACAGGATCCAAGAGTGTTCATGGACAATGTCTTCGTCGCAGGATGCATCAGTCCCAACACGCAGGGTCGCCCTGACATATTCAGTCATTTCACCGACAGTGAGTTGGTAAGTCTTTGGATTCCAAGGAACAACCACCTCTACTTCAGTTTCGGCATCTCGGCGGAGGAAGGCGACTACGTCGCCTCGATCGCCAAGCCTCTCATCAACGACATCGTGGCAAAGGCCGACGCTGCCGTCAAGCCTGAAAGTGGAAGGGCGGCGGATCTGAGATTCGGCCACGATGTCGGGCTCCTGCCCCTCATCGGTGCCCTCAACATCAAGGGAATGGAGGAACGGTGGAACTCTCTGGAGGCGCACAGGCACTGGAACGCATTTGAGATGATGCCGATGGCCTCCAATCTACAGATGATCTTCTTCCGGAACAAGAAGGGGGACGTGATTGTCAAACTTGTCTACAACGACAAGGAGACCTCGATTCCGGCCCTCAAAGCCTTCTGCGGCCCGTTCTACAAATGGGAGGATCTCCGGGAGTACCTTGTAGAGACAGCAACCGCCATCACTGACGAGAACATCGTCAAGGACGGCGGCGACAAAGAGCGGACAGGTGTGTCCGGAATGTAGTCTAGAAATAAGCCACGGTCTTCTGCTCGATGGAAGACATCAATGAATTGGCCAGACGGCTGACACCGAACCGGAACAGTCCCTTGTTCAGCCAATCGTTTCCGAGGATGGACTTCACAATCGAATGATAGCAAACCGCATCCTTCGATGTGGAGATGCCTCCGGCGGCCTTGAAGCCGACCTTGCGTCCAGTCTTGTCATAGAAGGCCTTGATGCATTCGCACATGATGTAGGCGGCCATAGGAGTAGCGTTGACGCTGACCTTGCCTGTGGATGTCTTGATGAAATCCGCGCCTTCCTCCATAGCGAGGAGAGAGGCTTTGGCAATGTTCTCCGGAGTGACAAGAAGACCTGTCTCAAGGATGACCTTCAGGGTGACGGTGCGACCCAGTCTTGAGGCGGTCTCGTCGATGGCGGCGCGGATGGCCCTGATCTCAGCCCTCGCGGCATCGTCATCGCCAGCCATGAAAGCGTTCAGAGCCAGCACGATGTCGATCTCGTCAGCGCCAGCCTCAACGGCCATCTCACACTCCTTCACCTTAACCTCGACAAAACTTTGGGAGGTAGGGAAGCAACCGGCCACGGCAGTGACACGGACATCCTTGCCGGCGAGATTCTCCCTGACCACCGAAGCGAAGTTCGGATAGACACAGATCGAAGCCGGAAGCGGGTACTCAGGATAGTCAGCCATGAAGGCATTCACCTTCTCGACAAGCTTTTTCACTGATTCCGTGGTGTCCTCCGTGCGAAGGGTCGTAAGATCCATCAACGACATGCAGTTCTTAAGAACCTCTGAAGACGTGACATTGTCTATGTTGGCTGCGACAGCATCCAACCTCTTGGCGATACGTTCCTTATCAGGAGCATAGCCATACTTGGCAAATAAAGATTCCATATTATTCATTTTCAATATTTAACAATTAATCCAATCAATTCGTCAGCCTCTCACCTGTATCGAGAAGCCTTCGTCCACAAGCGGTTTCACCAGAGACCGCATCTCGTCTGCCGAGAATTTCACAAGATCCTTGGCCGGAGCCTCCCTGTCAAGAGTGTAGACCATGATCTCACGAGGCCGGAGCCTGCGGACGATGTCCATCCATCCGTTCAGAACCTCCGGTGAGGAGGAATCGAACTCGGAGGATCTAAGGAACATGGTCTGCAGCACGAAATTACCTTCAAACCTCATCAGACCGGCAACGATGTCATCCACGTGATACTCTCCCTGAGGCTGGTTTATCAAGGCCGCAAGCTCATCGGACGGCGCGTCGATCTTGAGAATAGGATTGTCCACCTTTCTCAACGCCTCAAAGACATCCTGACGGGACACCCTCGTGGCGTTGGACAGGACCGAGACCTTGGCGTCAGGAAAATATTTGTCCCTGAGTTCCAGGGTGATGTCTATTATCCTGGCGAAGTCGGGATTCAGAGTCGGCTCGCCATCACCCGAGAAAGTGATGGAGTCTATCTGTACCGCATCCTGGCGGCATGCGTTAAGCTTCGCATCCAGAGCCTGCCGAAGTTCGTCGGCGGAAGGCAACCTTTTGTCCTCCCTGCCATCCTTGTTCCAGCCACACTCACAATAGACACAATCGAAATTGCACAGTTTCCCTTTCGTCGGAAGCAGGTTGATCCCCAATGAGGATCCAAGCCGCCTGGAGTGTATGGGGCCGAACACCAATTCTTCTCTCATCATGGCTAAACAATTCTCTTTGAGTGGCTCTCCGCCGTCAAGCGGCAATCGCCATCCAGATTATCTATCAAAACAAGACCCGGCCTCATGCCGACCCGTATCGACCCGAGCTCGTTCTCCTTGGAAAGGAACTCCGCGCCGTTGCGGCACGCCCAGAGCAGCATCTCCCCAAGTTCAAGCTCCGGAAACGAGCGCTGAAGGCAATACAGTTCCTTAACGATGTCCAGATCATCATTGCTGGAGAGGGAATCCGTACCGACCGTGATTCTCAAACCATTGCGCCGCATAAGTGACACCGGAGGCAATGCGTTATTAATGAATATGTTCGATAACGGACATAGAGCCACAAAGGGATGGTTCATCACCTCTTTCACGGCATCGATCCCCTCCTGATCCATGCAGACTTCGTGAACCAGCAGGATGTGTTCGTCAAACGGAGGCTCATGGACGGCCTTCAGACGGTCTATAAAATAGAGCAGCGAAGATTTCCCGGTAACCGGCGGGACACTCATGCCAGCTGCCTTGCGGTTGTCCCACATCGCTCCTCTTCCGTACTTAAGCATATCTTCCTCCTCCTCGGTCTCTTCGGAATGGAAGGAGAGGAATCCTGACTCCAGGCCATCCGCCGAGGCGGCGGTGACGAGAGATGGACTCATCGTGTAGCAGGAATGAGGTGTGGGCGCGGCGTCAAGTCCAAAACTGTCAGCCACTTCCTTCAATCTCCTGACGGAATCCATCACAGCCGCGCAGTCCTCCGGCTCGGTACCGAAAACCTCAAGGAAAGTCCTCGTGTACATCGGAGAGGATTTCTTGACCTCGAATGTGTCGGCACAGTTGCTGATGTCCGCCATAGCTGACACTCCCCTGTCCCACATCGTGTCCATCCAGAAGCGGATGTCACGAAGCTTCTCCTCCATGCTCTTGTTGTCCCTCATCGCGTTGATCTGGTCGATGAAACCGGCCATACCCGTTCCCTTGCGGAACGCTTTCCACAGATAGGACAACTCAAGATGGCAGTGCGCGTTCACAAAACCAGGCACAATGGCGCCTTTGAGGAAAACAGGCTCCGCACCGATGTCCGGACTTTCCCCGACAGATGTCACCAGCCCTTGCCCGTCATATTCGACAAAGCCGTTCCGTATCGGCTCCGCGCCGTCGGACGCGAAGACATATTCAGCAGCTATTCTGTTCATTCCTTGATTAACAATTCATCTGCGCTCCTCAACTGGAGCTTGTTTATTCCATCAGCACGATTAAAGGGAGCGAGCCGCGGCGTGTCATCTGCCCGGAAAACAGAAGCGGAATCAACATTGGCAACCACCTCGGCGGAATCCCGGATGATCAGTTCCGGTCCAAGGAACATCGTGTCAAGAATCACCCTGATCGGGGAATATACTCCCACAGAGTCTTTTGAAAAGCAGATGCTGTCAGAAAGCACACGTCCCGGATGCAGTTCGACAAAAGACTGGAACTCCCTCACCGGTATCTTCTTCCTTGCCCTGGCAAGAGAATCCGAAAGGAAGCGCGATCTCTCCCTCTGCCCGATCCTCTGGTTGATGGCGCTGGCCTCTTTCCGGAGCCCCTCGCCCACCTTGGCCATCATCTGTGCGTACCGTTTCGGATCATTCAGATAGTGATCGACACTATTCTGATAGTCTTTCAGAGTGTAGCCGTACTTCTCGAAGATAGGTTCGTAGAACCAGGTGGTGTCAGCGGCCGTCTTCTTTTCAGGATTGTCGGCGAGCCACTGGTCCGCCAAAAGCATCTCACGATAGATTCTCGCCATCTTGCGCGCAGGAATCACCTTCGCCTCACGGGCACAGGCTCCGAAGGCAAAGACACACAACAGCGCGACAGCGACTATCCTGAGCTTCTTTCTCATCATGCTACCTCAATGTCGCTCCGTACTCGTTCTGGAATGTGGACAGGAGTTTCTTCATGATTCTCTCCACATCCTCGTCCGTCAAGGTCTTCTCAAGATCCTGAAGCACGAACCCGAGCGCATACTGCTTCTTGCCCTCAGGGATCTTGTCGCCACGGTAGACATCGAACAGGGTGACCTGCTTGAGAAGTTTCTTGCCGGCCTTGAACGAACTCCTGTAGAGGTCGGCGTAGCTCACGCTCTCGTCAAGCAGAAGGGCGAAATCCCTTCTGACCTCCGGGAACTTAGGCATCTCCTTGAAGGCGACCTTGTCCCTCTTCACGAGCTGGAACAATGTGTTCCAGTTGATCTCCGCCGCGAACACCGGCTGACGCACACCGAACTTCCTGGCAATGGCCGGAGCGACGGTACCAAGCACCGCGAGCGGCAGATGCTGTCCAGGCAGGGCATAGGCGACACCTTCACTGAATATGTCAGCGGGAGCCGCGGTGGCCTCCATCTGGTAGAGGTTGGCGCCGAAGCGTCTCAGAAGCAGATCCACATAACCCTTCAGTTCGAAGAAACTGCTCTTGCCCGGCTGGCTGTTCCAAGACTTCTCAGGGGTGCCGGTGACGAACATCGAGAAGGCCGGATGCTCCTCGTAAGACGCGAGCGTCTTGCCGTCCTTCTCTGGGTCACGGCTGTAGACGGAGCCATATTCAAAGAGCTTCATCGACGAGATCTGGCGGTTCAGGTTGTATGCCACAACCTCAAGGCCGCTGAATATGAGGGTTTGTCTCATCACATTCAGGTCGGAGCTCAGCGGGTTGACAATGTTCACGCTCTTCTCCTCCGGATAGGTGGTAAGTCCCTTATAGTAAGCACCCTTCGTGAGGGAATTATTCATTATCTCGACAAAGCCGTTCGCCGCCAGGAAGTTGGAGATTCCGTTGCGGACCGCCTCCGGCTCAGGTGACGGGGTGGCGTTGACGGACATCTTCATGTGCTGAGGCAGGTCGATGTTGTTGTAGCCGTAGATTCGGAGAATCTCTTCGACCACGTCACACTCTCTTGTGACATCGATCATATAGGTCGGCGCGGCGACCTTGGCTCCACCCTCTCTCCTCTCGATGAACTCGTAGGTGAGGGCTGTAAGTATCTTCTCTATCGTGTCGTGGCCGATCTTCTGGCCGATGAACCTCTCGATGCGGTCGTAGTCAAGATCGATGACCTTCCTCTCGATTCTGTTCGGGTAGAACTCCTCGATGCCGCCGACAATCTCGCCGCCGGCGACCTCCCGGATGAGAAGCGCCGCGCGCTTGGCGGCATATTCATTGATTCCTGGGTCGGCTCCTCTCTCATAACGGAAGGAGGCGTCGGTCTGGAGGGTGTGTCTCTTGGAGGTCTTGCGGATCGAGCCCGGATCAAAATAGGCGCTCTCGACAAAGACATTCACTGTCTCGGCCTTCACGCCGGAATCGATTCCGCCGAACACTCCCGCTATGCACATCGGACCGTCAGCGTTGGCGATAACGATGTCCTCGGCCGAGAGTTTTCTCTCAGTCTCGTCCAGGGTGACAATCTTCTCTCCCTCGGCGGCCCTTCTCACGATAACCTTTCCTCCGGTGATCTTGTCGGCGTCGAAAGTATGCAGAGGCTGGCCAAGCTCGAAAAGGATGAAGTTGGACACATCCACCACATTGTCGATAGGCCTGAGTCCGATTGACATGAGCTTCTTCTGAAGCCATTCAGGTGAAGGGCCGACCTTCACACCCTTGATCGTGATCCCGCAATAGCGAGGAGCGGCTGCCGCATCCTGCACTTCCACTGGAATGCCTTTGCCCTCACCCGGTTTCCAAGCGTCAACAGAAGGGTACTTGAATGAGCAAGGAATATTATTGAGCGTCATCCAGGCATAGAGGTCGCGGGCCACACCGATGTGCGAGGCAGCGTCAACCCTGTTGGCTGTGATCTCATATTCAATGACGGCCTCCGTCTTGAGGTGGAGGTAGTCTTTGGCCGATGTCCCGACAGGGGCGTCGGCAGGGAGAACCTTGATGCCAGCGTGATCGTTGCCGATTCCGAGTTCGTCCTCGGCGCAGATCATTCCGAATGACTCCACACCGCGGATCTTGGATTTCTTGATCTTGAAGTCGCCAGGCAGCACGGCTCCGATCCTCGCGAAGAGAACCTTCTGTCCGGCGGCCACGTTAGGCGCGCCGCAGACAACGGTAAGAGGCTCGCCCGTCCCGTCATCCACCTTCGTGATGTGAAGATGGTCAGAATCAGGATGCGCCTCGCACTCAAGCACTTCCGCTACCACAACGCCGGCGAGTCCACCAGGGATCTCCTCCTGCTCCTCGACACCGTCAACCTCTATTCCTATCGCCGTCATGGCATCCGCTATCTGCTGCGGGGTAAGGTCGGATTCAAGATAATCCTTAAGCCAATTGTAAGAAAGCTTCATATCTGTAATGTATTATTTCTCAATGTCTTCTCTGGAGAACAACGAATTGACGAACTCCTTCTTGTCAAACACCTTGAGGTCGTCGATGCCCTCTCCGATCCCGATGAACTTGACCGGAACCTTCAGCTGGTCAACGATGCCGATGACCACTCCGCCCTTTGCCGTACCGTCCAGCTTGGTGATCGCCAATGAGGTGATGTCCGTGGCCCTGGAGAATTCCTTGGCCTGCTGGTAGGCGTTCTGGCCGGTCGATGCGTCCAGTACGAGAAGCACCTCGTGCGGCGCGTCAGGGATGACTTTCCGCATGACGTTACGGATTTTCGTCAGCTCGTTCATCAGGTCGATCCTGTTGTGGAGTCTTCCGGCGGTGTCGATCAGCACGACATCAGCGCCCTTTGCGACCGCAGACGAGACTGTGTCAAAAGCCACGGAGGCGGGATCAGCCCCCATTCCCTGCTTTACAATCTCGACATCAGCCCTGTCGGCCCAGATCTGAAGCTGGTCCACGGCCGCCGCCCTGAATGTGTCAGCGGCTCCGATCATCACCTTCTTGCCCATGGCCTTGTAGCGGGCGGCCAGTTTTCCGATCGTCGTGGTCTTGCCGACACCATTCACGCCTACGACCATCACCACGAGGGGCTTCCTGGTCAGGTCAAACGGCTCCTGCGGCGACTCCTCGCCATCGACATCCAAAAGAGTGCCGATCTCGTCACGGAGCATGCCAACAAGCTCGTCAAAGGACATGTACTTGTCCCTGCCGACCCTTTCCTCCAGGCTGTCAACGATCTTGAGCGTGGTGTCCACACCCATGTCTGAGGCCACCAAGGCCTCCTCGATGGCATCCAGGACACTGTCATCGACCTTGGACTTGCCGATTATCGACCGTGAAAGCCTCTGGAAGAAGCCATCCTTAGTCTTCTTGACTCCTCTGTCAAACAATCCCATAACGTTCCAAATTATAACTTACAAATTTAGTGAAAACCGAGCGCAATGTGAAATTTATTTCGACATTGCCGAGGTGCATCCTAAATTCGCCGTAAGGCAAATTAGTGAAAACCGAGCGCAATGTGAAATTTATTTCGACATTGCAGAAAAAGGCGCAGACGGGATCCGCCTGCGCCTTCGCTATCATATTCACGGAAGATTACTTCTTGTCCGCGAAGAATTCCTTGGTCTTGTCAGCCTCGACAAGAAGCTCAGTGAAGATGTAAGCTCCGGTCTTCGGTGACTTGTCCATACGGATGCATTTCACCATGCTCTTTGCGCCAGCCTTGGCGGCGAATGTAGCGACTGCTTTCTTTGCCATAGTCTATATCTCCAAATTTACTTGATTTCACGATGAACAGTCACCTTGTGGAGGTAAGGATTGTACTTCTTACGCTCGATACGCTCAGGAGTGTTCTTCTTGTTCTTGGTTGTGATGTACCTTGAGATTCCCGGCACACCGCTTGCTTTCTGCTCAGTGCATTCGAGGATGACCTGCACCCTGTTTCCTTTTGCTTTCTTTGCCATAACTCAATAGATTTTAAACAAGGTCGACATATCCTTTAGCCTGAGCCTCTCTAAGAGCGGCGTCAAGACCTTTCTTCTCGATAGTTCTCATTCCTTTGCAGGAAACCTTAAGTGTGATGAACCTCTGCTCAGCCTCTGACCAGAACTTCTTGGTCTTGAGGTTGAGGGCGAACTCGCGCTTGGTGCGAAGCTTGGAGTGAGCGACATTGTTGCCGATCATTCTCTTTCGTCCTGTGATTTGACAAACTTTTGCCATAATATTTTACTTTTTTATTGATTCAAAATAAATTGCGGGGCTGCAAATTTCGCTCTAAATTTTCAGAATTGCAAGAAAATCAGACAAATTTGAAGAATCTGCGCCACCGGATATTATTCGGGAACTTCCGCGAGGCATCGGTGGACAGCCAGATCAAAGCCGGCCTTCCGACGATGTGATCCTCCGGGACAAAACCCCAGTATCTTGAGTCCAGGGAATTGTGCCTGTTGTCCCCCATCATAAAATAATAGTCCATTCCAAAAGTGTAGCTCGTAGTCTCCTTCCCGTCAATGAATATCCTTCCGTCAGCGCCAGCCTTCAGGTCGTGTCCCTCATAGACCGAGATTATCCTCTCATAGAGCGGAAGATTATCGGAAGTAAGGTCAACCGTGGCACCCTTCTGCGGGATCCAGAGAGGACCGTAATAGTCACGGGTCCATCTGAAACTTTCCGAGAATGGAAAAAGGCTGAGATAAGAGTCAGGAAAATCCGGAGGATAGACATCCAGATTCGGTTCCACGCTGACAACAGACTTGATCTGACCGACCTCCTCAAGCATGCTCTGGGTCAGAGGCATGGCCGGATAACCCGGCAGACTCCCGTCGAAATAAAGTTCCCCAAGATTGAGGCCCATGTTCTCAAGGGTTCTTGAGTTGATCTTTCCGCCTGTCGTGACAACAGTGTAGGAAAGCTGGATTCCCGGATAGACTTCCTGCCGCTGGCCGTTGACATAGACAAGACCGTCGATGACCGAGAGTGAGTCGCCCGGAACGGCAACGCATCTCTTGACATAATGATCCTTCTTGTCAACCGGACGGACCTTGAGCGGACCGCCGTTGGCGATGGCGAAGTCCCTGCCGGCCTTTCTGACCCAAGTGTAGTAATCCTCGGACGGGAAACGGGACAGAACCGTGTCACCGTCAGGAAAATTGAACACCACATAGTCACCTCTTCTGACGTTCCGGAATCCTTTCAGACGGCGGTAGTCATTCTGGATAAGAGTCGAGTAGGACTCCTTACCGAAGATCACATTGTGCGTGAAAGGGATCGAGAGCGGAGTCTGAGGCACCTTCGGGCCGAAAGCCACTTTGCTGACGAAGAGGTGGTCTCCCGTAAAGAGAGAGCTCTCCATCGAGGATGAAGGAATCTTGAAGGCCTGGAAAAAGAATATGTTGATGAACGTCACGACAACGACGGCGAAGATGATGGCGTCAAGCCAATCCAGCCACACATTGCGCTTCTCCCCTTCCTTGTACTCCTTCTTCCAGAACATCCACTTCACCTTGTGGGTGATGTGATGGTCAAAGATGACTGCAAGTCCGAGAAGCCACCAATAATTCCCGAGCCAGATCACCCACAGCAGATAGAGAACGGACCAGAAGCCCATCCTTACCCATTTGTTGTGGTATGTTTCCCCCAAGCTCACTTTCAGAAACTATTACTATTTAACAGAATTGACGATTGCTTCGAACGCCTGCGGGTTGTTCATGGCGAGGTCGGCGAGAACCTTGCGGTTGAGACCGATGTTCTGCTTGGCGAGCTTGCCCATGAACTGAGAGTAGGAGATGCCGTACTGACGGGCAGCGGCATTGATTCTCTGGATCCAGAGAGCGCGGAATGTACGCTTCTTGGCCTTACGGTCACGATAAGCGTAGGTGAGACCTTTCTCGTAGGTGTTCTTCGCTACGGTCCAGACATTCTTTCTGGAGAGGAAATTACCGCGGGTTCTCTTAAGAATCTTCTTGCGGCGAGCCCTTGAGGCTACTGAATTTACTGATCTTGGCATAAATTGATCTTTTTCCGGAGGCAGTGACCGCCACGGGGCGATGCTTTTCTACTGCGTTCCAAGTTAAACATAAAAAAACTTACAGGACCAGAAGCTCTTTTACTCTCTTCACGTCATCCTTGTGGAGGATAGTGAAGTGATCAAGATTTCTCTTACGCTTCTTGGTCTTCTTGGTGAGGATGTGGCTGTGGTAAGCGTGCTTCCTCTTGATTTTTCCCGATCCGGTAAGCGCGAAACGCTTTTTGGCACCGGAGTTGGTCTTAAGCTTTGCCATTGTTTTGATAAATTAAACGTTAATAATGTTCTCCGCTCCCGGCGGATTACTTTTTCTTGATAGGTGCGATCATCATCGTCATCCTCTTTCCCTCAAGGGTCGGCATGTTCTCGGCCCTGCCATATTCCTCAAGCTCAACCGCAAAACGCAGCAACTGCTTTTCCCCCTGTTCGGCGAACATGATGGAGCGGCCGCGAAAGAATATGGTTGCCTTGACTTTCGAGCCTTCCTCCAGAAACTCCTGCGCATGCTTGAGCTTGAACTGGAAGTCGTGCTCGTCGGTGTTAGGCCCGAAGCGGATCTCCTTGATGACAATCTTGGAGGCGTTCTGCTTCATCTCCTTGGCCTTCTTCCTCTGCTGGTAGAGGTATTTCTGGTAGTCAAGGATCTTGCAGACAGGCGGATCTGCCTTCGCGCTTATCTCTACAAGATCGAGTTCTAGCTCGTCCGCCATCTTCAAGGCCTTGGAGATCGGGTAGATACCCGGCTCCGCGATGTTGTCACCGACCAGACGAACCTGTGACGCGGTGATCTCCTCGTTGATGTTTAGCTCATCATCCGCCTTCTGACGGACGAACGGACGCGGTCCGCGAGCCCCTGCGGGTCTCGGTCCTGCGCTCGGTCTGAATCCGGTGGCCGGTTTAGGGCCGCCATAGTGTGGTTTCGGCTTGTAAGGCATTCTGCTCTGTTTAAAACTCTCCTTTAAATTATTAATTACTTAACAGCGGATTCCTCTCTAGACAAGCTCCTTAGCCATTTCGGCCTTGAACCATGCCACGAAGTCGTCCACCTTCATTGTGCCGGCATCGGCTCCCTCCCTTCTTACGGAAACGGTGCCGTCCGCCACTTCCTTTTCTCCCACGATGACGAGTACAGGGACTCTGAGCTGGGAAATCTCACGGATTCTCTTTCCGAGAGTCTCGTTCCTGTCATCCAAAGAAGTGCGAATATCGGAATTATTCAGCAAATTGCAAACTTTTTTTGCATAATCTGCACATTTCTCGCTGACTGGCAGCACTTTGATCTGGTCAGGGCTGAGCCAGAGCGGAAGGTGTCCGCCGGTGTGCTCAAGCAACACGGCGGTGAATCTCTCGATGGATCCGAACGGAGCGCGGTGGATCATGATCGGGCGCTTCTTGCTTCCGTCCGCGTCGGTATATTCAAGCTGGAACCTCTCAGGCAGGTTATAGTCCACCTGAATGGTGCCGAGCTGCCACTTCCTGCCGATAGCGTCCTTGACCATAAAGTCAAGCTTAGGGCCGTAGAAGGCGGCCTCTCCATATTCAACAACGGTCTTCAGGCCCTTCTCCGCGGCGGCCTCGATGATGGCGGTCTCCGCCTTCTCCCAGTTCTCGTCGCTTCCGATGTACTTGGCCTTGTTGTTTGGATCCCTGAGGGAAACCTGGGCCGTGTACTTGTCGAACTTGAAGATCCTGAACACATAGAGGATCAGGTCGATGACCTTCTCGAACTCACCCTTGAGCTGGTCAGGGGTCACGAACATGTGGGCGTCATCCTGGGTGAAGGAGCGAACCCTGGTGAGACCGTGAAGCTCACCGCTCTGCTCGTAACGGTAAACTGTTCCGAACTCCGCAAGTCTCAAAGGAAGATCCTTGTAAGACCTTGGCGATGAGCGGAATATCTCGCAGTGATGAGGGCAGTTCATCGGTTTGAGCATATATTCCTCACCCTCCTGAGGAGTGTGGATCGGCTGGAAGGAGTCCTTGCCGTACTTGGCGTAGTGGCCTGAGGTCACGTAAAGGTCCTTGCTTCCGATGTGAGGGGTGACAACCGGCAGGTAGCCATATTCATTCTGTTTCTTGCGGAGGAATTTCTCAAGCTCGAATCTCATTACGGAGCCTCTCGGCAGCCAGAGCGGCAGTCCGAGACCCACACGTGAAGAGAAGGTGAAAAGTTCCATCTCCTTGCCGAGCTTGCGGTGGTCGCGCTTCTTCGCCTCTTCGAGGAGGACGAGATATTCATCAAGCATCGACTTCTTAGGGAAGGTGATGCCGTAGATTCTGGTGAGTTGCTCGCGCTTCTCATCGCCGCGCCAGTAGGCTCCGGCGATAGCGGTCAGCTTGACAGCCTTGATGACCTCGGTGCTGCGAAGGTGAGGTCCGCGGCAGAGGTCGGTGAAATGGCCGTTGGTGTAGTAGGTGATGGTGCCGTCGGCGAGTTCGCTGATAAGCTCGCACTTGTACTTGTCGCCAGTCTGCTCGAAATGCTTCAGTGCATCGGCCTTGGACACGTCCTTGCGGACGAACTCCTGCTTTTCGCGGGCCAGCTCAAGCATCCTCTTCTCGATCTTGGCGAAATCGGCGTCGGTGATCTGACGGCCACCCAGATCCACGTCATAGTAGAATCCGTTCTCGATGGCAGGCCCGATACCGAACTTGACACCCGGGAATATGTCCTCAAGGGCCTCCGCCATCAAGTGTGATGAGGAGTGCCAGAAAACTCTCTTGCCTTCGTCGTCGTCCCATTTCAAAAGGACGATCGAGCTGTCTTCTTCGATAGGACGGTTGAGGTCGTAGGTCGTACCCTTGCCCACAGTCGTGTCTGTGGCCGGTTTCACCGCGATCGCCAAAACTTCCTCCGCTAGCCTAGGGCTGATGCCCTTTGCTATCTCATAACCTGTGACGCCTTTCTCGAAGGCCCTGACACTACCGTCAGGAAATGTGATGTTAATCATAAATAAACTAAAATAAATTGGTCTGACCAGTATTTACAGACCAAGTACTTGAACTTGGCCAGCCATATTATTAGCCAAGGGGCAAAGGTACGAAAAATTTTGCTATTTTTGCATAAATATTAAAGAGATAGAACGATGAAGAAAGAGTTTTCGTCCAGTGTTTCCTGGAACAGCGCCGCTTTGGCCGGACTTGTTATGGGAACGGCCACTATAATTCTCGACTACCTGCCGATGCTGCCGGCACTGCTCGGTGGTGAGGGGATGTTTGCCGACTTGCTTGGCGGCGCGCTCAAGATAGTCAAGATCGTAACCTGCATCTATTTGTTCAGAGTACTGATGCTGAGGTTCTTCAACACCGTCCAGACCGACTACGCCAGACTTCAGCGTTACGGCCTTAAAGTCGCGTTGTTCTCCTCCATAGTGGTCGCCGGATTCTCCATCCTGCAGATTCTCGTCATCAACCCGGAAATGATGACCCAGACAATCCATGCGGTGCAGAACACCTACCAGAACATGATGGATTCCAACACGATGGCCGCGATGGAGAAGATGATCTCCAAACTTCCAGTGATAACTTTCTTCTCCTCGCTGATCTACTGCTACCTCTGGGGCTGGATCCTTTCGACAACCTTCGCCAGAAGGCTTTTCCCGGTCAACCCGTTCGGCGAGCGCGATTCAGACGACGAGAGCAACAACCTTCAATAGCATTATGGAATATTCAAAAGACCTTTCGATAATAGTTCCTCTCCTGAACGAGGAGGAGTCACTTCCGGAGCTTCTGGCGTGGATCAGGAGCGTGATGAACGCCAACAGCTATGAATATGAAGTCCTCTTCATCGACGACGGCAGCACCGACGGCTCCTGGGCAAAGATCCAGGAACTTTCCAAAGGCGATGACAGGATTAAAGGAATATCCTTCCGTCGCAACTATGGCAAGTCCGCCGCCCTCTACGAAGGCTTCGCGAAAGCCGAAGGCCGCGTGGTGGTCACAATGGACGCCGATCTTCAGGATTCCCCGGAGGAGATTCCGGAGATGTACCGGATGGTCACCGAGGAGGGCTACGATGTGGTTTCAGGCTGGAAGCAGCATCGCCAGGACAACAAACTTACCAAGAATCTGCCTTCAAAGCTGTACAACGCCACCGCCCGCTGGATCACCGGGATAAAGCTACACGACATGAACTGCGGCCTCAAGGCCTACAGGAACGAGGTTGTGAAGAACGTGGAGGTCTACGGCGAGATGCACAGGTACATTCCCTACCTTGCGAAGAACGCCGGGTTCAACAGAATCACTGAGAAGCCTGTCCACCATCAGAAAAGGAAGTACGGCAAGAGCAAGTTCGGCCTTGAGCGGTTTGTGAACGGTTTCCTGGATCTGCTTTCACTTTGGTTCTTAAGCACCTTTGGCAAAAAGCCGATGCATTTCTTCGGATTCTCAGGGCTGGTGATGTTCCTCGTAGGTTTTGTGATGACTATCTGGATAATAGTCGCCAAACTTGTGCATCAGGCCCAGGGCGTACATTTCAGGGCAGTCACAGACCAGCCGTTGTTCTACCTTGCCATCCTGGCTGTAGTCCTTGGCGTGATGCTTTTCCTAGCCGGATTCATCTGTGAGATGATCTCCCGCAACTCCACCGACCGAAACAAGTACAACATCAAGGACAGGATAGACTAGCATCCCCTTCCTCCGACTCCAACCCAGACGGTTACTAACATTCCATAACGCGCTCCTGCTGCCATGCAGGGACGCGTCTTTCTTTAGGAGCTTACAAACAAGGAACGCTCCACACGCTTGGGCGACACTTCCGCCCGTTTCCGTCGCCCAATGGTGCTGCGCGGCACGCTCGGGGAACACTTCGGCCCCATTCCGTCGCCCAACGGTGTATCTCAGCACGCTCGGGGAACACTTCGGTCCCGTTCCGTCGCCTAACAGCACCACGACGAACGCTCGGAGAACATTTCTGCCCGTTTCCGTCGCCTAACAGCACCACGACGCACGCCCGGGCGACACTTCAACCCCGTTCCGTCGCCCAACAGCACCAATACGCACACTTGGGCGACACTTACGCCCATTCCGTCGCCCGATGGCACCGCACCGCACGCTCGGGGAACACTTCAACCCCGTTCCGTCGCCAGTGAGGGCGGGGAACGGGGGACGGACGGGAGGCGCGGGGGAAAGACGGGGCCAGGGGCGGAGCCAGGGACGGGCACAAAAAAAAGGAGCCCCGGACGTCATGAGACGTCCGGGGCTCCCCGAGGCACGGCGGCGACCTACTCTCCCAACTGGTGTGTCAGTACCATCGGCGCGCGCGGGCTTAACTGCTCTGTTCGGTATGGGAAGAGGTGGGACCCCGCGGCTAAAGCCACCGCGAATATCACTTGAGAGATCACAGCGAGACAATGACAACTAACTCCTCACATGAAAGATTTCGGGCTATTAGTACGGGTCGGCTGAGGGCCTCGCAGCCCTTGCACCTCCCGCCTATCGACGTCGTAGTCTACAACGACCCTGCAAGGAAGTCTCATCTTGGAGACGGCTTCGCGCTTAGATGCTTTCAGCGCTTATCCTGACCGAACGTGGATACCCGGCGGTGCGGCTGGCGCCACAACCGGTTGACCAGAGGTTCGTCCGACCCGGTCCTCTCGTACTAAGGTCAGACCTCCGCAGACTTCCAACGCCCACAACAGATAGAGACCGAACTGTCTCACGACGTTCTGAACCCAGCTCGCGTGCCAC